>Ga0065711_1000491_pt1 | contig 64868 bp, 27 predicted proteins | sample Hoacrofraction12_FD_59098 | JGI IMG/M metagenome (GOLD analysis project Ga0065711, IMG submission 59098) | Hoatzin crop microbial communities from Cojedes, Venezuela - Epithelial fraction 12 v2 (version 2) | ecosystem: Host-associated > Birds > Digestive system > Esophagus > Crop | place... | reverse complement strand
CGGGCGCCCTGCGGCTCCGCGCCGCTCCCTCCCGCGGAGGGACCTCGCCGCGCAGCTCGGGGAGAGCCTTCCCCCGTCGGAAAGCGGCAGTGCTCCGACCGCAGGCAGGAACAGCTGCGGCGCACGGGGAAAAGAAAAAAAAAGAGGAAAAAAAAAAAGGAACAAAAAAGGCAAATAGCTTCGGTTCCTGAAATTAATCGGCGTTTAGCACTTTGGCCTCTCCCCCTGCCCTGTCGCGGGCGGAGAGGTGTCTATCCGTGTACGGGAAACGCAGGCGTTACGTAACGCCCAGCCCGCCGGGTCCCGCCGGGGCCGGGCATCGCCCGCGGGGACCAGCGGCCGCCCCCCGGGGCTTCCCCGCGCCCGCGGAGGCTCCGCGCTCCCCCCTCTTCCCGCCTCGCAGCGCCGCTGCCCCTCGCTCCGGCGCCGGGGGCGGGGGGCTCCCGAAGCCGTGAGGTGCCGGGGCTGAGCTCTGTCCCGTCTGTGTCGTGTCGGGCCCCGTCCCCCCCCGCCCTCCGCGGCCGCGCTGCGGGGCGGTGCGGAGCCCGAAGCCTTATGTAAGGCGCCGCCCGGGCCGCCCCGTCACGGCCGGGCTGCTGCGGGGAGCGAAGCTGCGCCACACGCCTGGCCCCGGCTCCCCCGTCCCCATCGCCCTGTCCGCTCCCCGGCACCCCAGCCTTCCCGACCCCCGCGTTGCGGCTCGTGGCTAGCCCCATTGGTAACTTTGCTGCTTTCTGCGGGGCAAACAAACGAGGGGAGAAGGGGGGATCGGGCTGCGCGTCCAGGCGCCGCGCTGCGTAGCTGCGTCAAACCAGGGCCGTGGGATCTGCCAGATTTACGTGCTTGGCTTGGGTAATTGCTGCTGGTTTCGATTCCAGCTGAAAAGGAGGGGAGGAAGGGGGAGGCTGGTCTGCGGCGCAGCCCGGGGGTGGCGGAGCAGCCCCACAACCCGTACCTGGCTGCTGCCAGCCCTGGCCGCAGCATCCTTAAGGACGTGCCCCGTCTTGGTGCTGGTCAGGGCACAACTCTCCCATTGACCATGGCAACGTGAGGACGGCATGGGGCAGCCACCCCTGTGGGTGGCCAGGGCTGGGATGGGGCCGTCTGGCTGATGACCTCTCCGGGGGGGTACTGCTGAGGAAGCTCTCCTGGGCTCCTCATCTCCCTGCGTGTACCTGCGTCATGGGCAAAGATGACAGTCTAGGAAAAAGCAGCAGTGGTTTGCCGTTGCTTCTGCGTAGTGCAGAAGGGGTCACCCAGGAGGTGACCACTGAAGAGTCTGATACCTAGGATGAGTGCCAAAAAGATAACAGAGGTGACCAAACCAAAGGTGCAAGCAGGCCGGATTTGCAAAAGCAAGGTCTTGAGGCTGCCTCTGAAGTCAAGAGGAGTTGTAGAAACTCAGCATGTTATGAAACAAAATTTAGCTAAATAGCAACCCCCAAACAAATACAGCTTAACTTTCTTTCTACAACTGATTAGAAAATTAGAGTGGCATTTCCAAGAGTGCCCAGGACCAAACTCTCTGTCCACTGAACTCATGAGGGCACGGAAAGAAGGAACAGCAGAATCCAACCAGTACCGAACCCTCAAAATGCATCTAATGAGACGCAGCTCCAATTTGCAGATCTGTTGCACTGGAGGTGGGAGCTGCTTTTCAGGTCAACGAAAAGCTATTTATTTGTCTCCGTATGCGTTAGGTATGGCAACAAATAGCAAGATTAAAGTGCTAAGATATGGTCTTTACCTAATGCTCGCACTACTTTAACTGAACAAGGAAACAAAACAAAATACTTTCCTGTCAGTAGGAACAACTTCAGCAATTTTTACGTCTATGTGTCACAAGGCTACAGCTTCTGCGTATGTAGCAACCCTTGGGGGAAAACGGAAAGTATAAGGCACAGTGCAAGGCTCACTTTGTTAGTGATTTCTTCCCTCAGGAATGCAGGAAAGCCTAGGAAGGGAAGAAACTGGTTTATCTTTGCCACGTCTTGTCACACAACTACTCTTTTTCTGGTATTTTTTCCCAAATCTGTCGTAACTCTTTATAACATAAGCATAGTACTTTCACCTCTACATATTTCTACACACACATACTCGTTTCAGAGATTTCTATGGTTATAAACCACAACAAATATAGACTCTTTGCAGTCTTCATTGAGAAGAGTGCATGTTTCTATGTGTGAAGTTTCATCCACCCCTACCAATGTGGTCACCTTTGGGCTGGGCAAGTGCCAGGCAAGATGTAACAACAGACTTGTTCAAGTCTTTTAGAGCATCTAACAGAGAGAAGAGTAATGCGTTGCTTGAGGGCTGCAGCAGGATGCAGATGTCAGGCAGATCACGATTACCTCTAGGAAGCTGGACTTTGGAGTGGGCACCAGGGCTCACATATCTACTCCCGGGAGTGCTGGATATAATTTATCCAGGCCATCAGTTATCAAAGAACAGTTTATTTCTTTTTAGTTCATTATTTTTGAGCCTTAAATGATATCTTTGCCCTTAGCTTAAATAAATTCTGGTTTTCTTCCCTACTGACCTTGCAGATTTAGCTTGCTGTGTAGTATTGCAACTTCTTCAAAACAAGGTATGTTCTTCGTTCTTGTCTATCACCCCTTTGTTACTCCCTCCACAAATACTCAGATACACACTCCCACCAGAAAAATCTGCCTCTTATCAGATGACAGTTTTTAATAGGCTGTCCCATATCCCACTACATTTTCTAGGACTTTCCTTTCCACCACACACAAAGACAAGTCAACTTCACAGGCTCAACATTGTTTTTACCTGCTTTATGATGGCCCTATGGCTGATGTTGCAAGACTTCAAAGCAGATTTGAATGGCCTAGAGGAAATGTTTGAACCACTTGCCCTGTTATTTTAGAAGGAAACATAGCTTTGCCTTTACATCTTTCATTGTGTTCACTTGCTGTTTCACTTACGTCACCTTCATGCTCACCTACAATCCTCTTTTGACTACTGCTGAAGAGCACCGCCCTGAAAGAAACGCAAACTTGGGCAAAGCATTAGGACCCTGACGTGAAGGGAGATGTGTGGACTTCCAACTTTGATTATTCCTAGAAGTCTAATCCAAAGTCAGTTGAAATCAAGGGAAATATTTCCACTGGTGAGGTAGACGTTGCATGAAGTTCTGAATAAGCTCGCCAGCCAGGCTGTGTGCTGCTAGAGATGAGTGGAGGGTATGGAAAGCTTATCTCTGCCAGCAATGGGTGCGTATTCGTCTGCCCCACAGTCCTAGAGGAAACCCTGCATGTAATTTTGTGGGACTTCTAACAAAGAGAACATTTAGCAGTTTGGGTTTTTCAAAGGGAAACAAGTGCTGCATCAGGTCTCCTCTGAAATATACTGGCATGCTGTAATTCTAAAGAAAATTCAATCATTGCATTATAACCTTTTTCTTTTCTCTTTTTTTTTTCTTGTAATAATAAGAGATATGGTATCTTATCTTAGCCACTGGAGAAAGCTGAATTCTAACACAAGCACAGGGAGGAGGAGAAGGAAATACTGAGTAATTAATCATGGCGGTTCCTGGCCTTTGAAAGCTAAAAATTAATACTGACCAATCCGTGTTTTGCCTGGCTATTTAGAAGGAAAAGATTTTTAATATATATTATATTTTTTTTAGAGCCAACAATGCTCCATTTCACTTTAAAAATGGGATTTAACTTATTATTGGTCTGCATTGTCAATTGGTGTGAATTAGTAGAACTGAGTGCTGTGAGACACTACAGGCTGATAAGCTCCGGAGCTGGGGCTCATCATTCATGTTTTAAAAGAGAAATGGGCATACTTGCCAAAGGAGCAGGTTTTTCTATAAACAGAAGTAACTTCAAACCCCCCACACCTCCTCCCTTATTTTTTACCAGCCTGGTTTCATTGTCGCACATTCTCACAGATGGGGTTCACACAGTTACTCTGCCTCAGAAATGGTGACAGTAAGCAATGATGAAGCAGCGGAAGAGGAATACTGCATGTTATGGCTGTATTTCAGGTTGGGTTCTGCTGCACTCTGCTGGTACATAACACCAGCAGAACTTTTTATACGGTGCAGAAGGCGGGAGCACAGCCGAGTTTTTCCTAGAGGCACATTTGTGTGGAGAAAAAGTCAGAACTGTATAAATGGATGTGGAGCAAAATGAAACCTGCACTTCCAGGTGCTCTTTGATGTCACAGACTGCATTTCCCAGCAGTAGTCATTCATTTTTCTTCCAAACTGGGAAGTAGCCGGAAGTTTTCCTGCATTCCAATAAACACATAGGAAAATTACGCTTCTTCCACCAAGTTTTTTAAGGCAATGGTTTTAATATTTGACTACCCAGACATACTATTGGTAGGGTAGGGGTTTAAAAGAACAAAGGCAAAATTAAGTCTCACTGTACACATTTCTAAAACAGAAAGAGGGGAACTGTTCTTGTACATTTTTACTATAATTATACTTTTCCTTGTGCTTTTAATATGACAAAGTTATTCTGCCAGAGTTTACTGGTAGACTCCATGAGCGAAATGATAGTTATCATAGCCTGTGTCAGTGCTAACAACTAACATTTATATCCTAGACATTACAAAAGGATGCTTCATGTAGGTGAATTTTGAAATTAATGCATGATTTGCTATTTCTAATTCAAAACCTACCAGTTAACAGGGAGGTGCACATACAAAGGCACTACATAGTGCTTGGTAGGGCACGTTTGTAATTTTACAATGATCGCTTCCATCTCCCACATTTTCTCAGTAGCATACCCTTACTAAAAATCCCAGGCAGCAAATCTCCAAAGGTTTTCACAGTCGCTAGCCTGTCAAAGAGACTAGAAGACTAGTGTGGAATGGGTTGAAAACTAAAAGCTCTGATCACATCACAGCTATGGTGTTTGTCATGATGTGTTTATTTGTTATACCTACTCTCCACTCAAAGGAGAGGAACTTTTTTTTGGGTTGTAATTTTTTTTTTTTCATATAAACTACTTATTTGGAAGATGTGCCAACCATCCCTTTGATTCCTTCCCCTCTCCTGGAAATTATAGTTCACAGTGCAACTGTGCAGATGCCAGTTCATTGATCTGCCCTACAGAGGTAAATATATTTCCTCCAGCTACTCTAAAAAATGTCACGAAATAAAAGTATACTTCTTCAGAAGAGCCAATCTGTCAAAATAGTGTTACCATTCACTGATTATTTTTTTAAACAGGAACAGAAGTCTTCCTTGCATATTTAAGCATCTTAAAAAGAGAAGGTACTAAAATTAGCTTCACCATGCTTTAGATGCAAAGTAAAGTAGGCTTTCTCCCCTCCGTACTAGTATTTTTCGGTTCAGTCTAGTCCTCATTCACGTCCTTAGGCACCTCACCATTTACCTCAAAAGGATTTAGAGAAGCTTGCATTTCTGTAGGCGTCAGGGAATTGCTGTTTGATTCAGCCAGTGCCACTCCTGCCTGGTACACCTCTGCACCATGCATGTGCGCGTGGACACACGCCTCTCTGAGCTCAGGGCTGCCCATGCTGAGCAGCGCTGACCCCGAAGGTGACTGACATTGTTAGGAGAGAAATTTCTGTTCTCTGTTTATTAGGCACAGACATCTCTTAGGAATGATTTGTTCCTGCAGAAAGCTGTAAGAAAGCTATTGCAAATTATTGGGCTCAAGTTGTTCAGTAACAGTCAGTTTAGCTTCAGATATTGTGGTTTAGTGATTAAAGCACAGGGGCTGCACCCAGAATATCTGGATTCAGATGCAAGTATCACACACTAAATAAATGTATCCTTTGTCAAGTGCCTCAATTACCTCCATCCACAGAAGAAAGAACTGAGATTAAAACAAGTTTTACTCTGCATTCCTCAGCTTCAGATGCACGTCAAGTATCCTGTGTCTTTGGAAAGATATCTTAATGTGTATAGCAGTCTCCACTGCCTAGGGTCGATGACCTAAAAATTGATACCCCTAAAATGCAACCTCCTCCCAAGATAGGTGATTATTATTTATTTGGCATTCAAAGGGGTGTTACACACGATTGTCCCATTCAGCTTTGTAAAAGGCTTGGCTGGAAGGTGCCATATAAACCCAGATTATTAGTATTACATTCACAATAGCAAAAGAAGAAAGCTATCTCAGACCAGAAGGCAGATGAAAGGTTCACACATTTGATTGTGCTTTCATGGCCAGGCATAATCCAAGACAAGAAGTTTGCCAGAGCCGTGCATTTTGCTAAAGCTGCATTAAACTGCAGGGGGGAGAGCAGGACTGAGCCCTCTCTTTTCAACAGCACTGGCTCCAAACCAGTAACATGACAACTGAATATACAACCCGGATGCGTTTTGTGAATATTTGAGTATTTCAGCTAAACATTTGCTTTTCCAGAGAGTATTCACCTAAGTGACACTCAAGTATGTGAAAAGCCCTCAAGAAACAAACTAAGGTATGCGAACCCAATTAAATTGGAACTCACCGCTTACTTCTAACAGCAGTTCTCCCCAGAGAAGCATTTGGTTTATTTGTTCAGCTGTGTGGAGACGTGTATTGGTTGCCTAGCCTTTTGAAGGATTTCCTACAGGTGTTTTGCCATTAAAAACATGTTCTTGGGATATGGTACCTGTTTTTGTAATTCGTGAAAATATATGTCTTTTATTATACCAGCAAGAGGAGCATGCAACACGAAGTTCAACAGCAGCAAAGGGCTTTAAAATGGCGCTTGATGAATTCATGAAGGGGATTATATGACATAGCTGGTGGTGGTCACAAGAGACTTGAGTTGATAAGGCAGCAGGTGTCTTCAAGTCTGATTTTCCTAAGAGGTTTTTCTTAAAAAAAGAAAACAAAGGAGAAAAAAAAACAGGTCTGAATGGCTCTGTGCTGTGGTAGAGGCCTGTCAGTTTAGTTCATTTTAGAGATGAGCACATCAAGAAAGAGACAGTGGAAAAAACCCTCGAGGCACCAAGGATGCACTAAGTGTAATTGAAAGTGCTCTAGACCACTTTTATAACACAACAGTAAGGCCATCTATAGGCCTCAAATTTTCAATATTAGCAAGGCATTTTTAAATCATTGCATTGTCTAGTTCCTTTTTTCTCAATTAACTGTTCTAAATGCTACAATACAGCTGTTCTTGGAGCAAATTCTAGGCTCCAAAAATCATTTTCTAGTCCTGGTAAACAAAAGCTGGTGTGCATTTGTAACAGGTTGACAAATAAAAACACAAGAGAGCTGCAGACATCACAGAAATGGTGTTAGCTACTGTAGTACCCCAAGCAGCATGCTACCTAACAGCCCCATTCAGGACAGGGGTCTCGGTGTGCTGGTATGGACAGAGAAGGCATTACACACCATGGGCTACCCAGAACACAAAGGTACAAACATGGCAAGAGTAGTAAGGCAGGAATATGGTGCAGGTAGAGATGAAGAGCTAGTTCTTACCTTCTGGCTGCATAAGCACCCTCAGCTACAAGGACCGCAGTGCTTCCTCCTCCTTTGACTGGTTCATTGAGTAAGAGGCCAGAAGAGGTTACCCCTCAGTGAGCTGAACCCCCTATAAACCAGAACATCCCACAGGCTATAGGGCTTCTCTGTATTAACTGCTTCTCCAGCAGTCCAATAATCCAGTCTTGATTTCAAAAATTGCTCATGGTGGAGAATGTCACAGTATATGTTTTTTAATTGAACAGTGAAATCCAATAAATTTTTCATTGTGGATGCAACCATTTATCTGCAAGGTTATTAAACTACTACTTAGACTGATGAGAAGCTCTGCTGCTGCCCTACTGAAATTTTCCCATGGTTACTCCTGTTCCTTTGTGGAGTAACACTTGCTTTCCTCTTTAACATTTATATACTTGAGAGCTCCATTCCTTCCCAGTCAGGACCCCATTATATTTCTATTTCTTCCTTGCCCCCAGAAAGCTTTTTCTTGCACTTAGGAGATTGTGCACAAAGCTTTTAAAAGATTCCCCAGTCTGGCAGGTGAAGAGATAGGACACTGATCCAATGGCCAGGACATACTCTGTGACGCTAGAGATTAGACCTTCAAGCACAGAATGTGAGACTCCAGAGCTGTGTACGGATTTCAGTTTCTTTACCTTTTTTTGTGGTCTAGCCTGTTTTTGTGGTGACATTTCCAAGAAACGTATTGTACACTCAGCTTTCTCCAGACAAAGAGCTCTTCCATTCGTGCCTGCAGCCAGAATCTGTTTCTCAAAACAATCTGCTTCCCATATAAAGTCAGAGAACCTTGAAAACCTAGGCTTTCCATTGTTGTCAAATATGGTAGGCCAAATCCTGGGCTTAGAAGAGTTGCTTGTATCTTAACCAATCAATGATCCACTGTACCAATAAGGCTGAAGAAGGGGACAAGAGAATAAAAAAGAGAAGAAAGTAACTAGAGGAATAAAAAAGAACAAAAAGACCAAAAATAAGAGAAAGGACAGGATAGACTTTTTGATAAATACTCTTTCTTGATGGCCTTTCCCTATCAGCATGCCAACGAAAATCAGCTAGACTTGAAAAGTAAACTTCAATACTCAAGTTTTTGTTAGTAGCATCTTAAAAGTGCCCTGAAGTGTTAGGTTATAAACCACTGTCATCCCTCGTGTCCAGCCTACATCCCTTAAGAAGACAGAGCCTCTGTCTGACAGAGCTTCTGTTTCGTTTTAAAATGCAAAGGGTGTGCAAAGGTTCATCTTTACTCCTAATCTCATGAAGAGTTTGGATTAGTTCAACTTGTATTTCTTTCATTAAGACAAGAAAACCTACTGCCATTGGTGGGCACAGACCCTAAAGGACGCCTTTGTAAACCACTGCTGCAGACTGACAAAGAGAAGCTCTGACCAGCAGGCAGCACGCCCCAAGCTCACACTCCAGTGTTTGCTTTTCTTAAACTTTTCTGCTGGGTAGTTTCTTCAAGCTCCAATCTTTCTGGCACCAGATCTCTTAGCAAGAAAGCCAGGCCAATGAGAAAGCAAAGCCACAATAACCCCAAGTCTGACTGATTCTTGGGTGAAGCTCTCTGCACTGCCAGCTGCAGGCAAAGATGGACAGGGGAAAGACCTGGCTGCAGGGTCTCTTCCTCTTCCTCCTTGGTCCTGCTGCCAGACAGAGGGAGAGCAGACTCTAGGGAGGGAAGCAGAGGGGTGGCATTCGCATGCAGGCCTACACCTTGGCATGACATCTATGGGTAGAACAGAGACATCACAATGCTCTTCTGTGCAGGTAATACATATTCTTCATGTATTCAGCTGTGGTACTCTTAAGGGTTGCAACATGTTAATGCCCTGCTAGAAAAGGGAAATGAAGAACCAGCCAGAGTTTAGCCACACCGAAGTCTTATAGATGCATATACACACACGAAGACACCAGGATGGCCGCATCTGTGAGAACTGCAGGGACTGTTCCCTTGTAGTTGGTGTTTCAGAGACAAATAGCTGAGCAAAATGTTGATGACTGCTATCTACTCACTGGGGTATTTGAGACATGCACTTGCTCTTTAGCACTTACACTGATAAAAGCAAAGCAGCATTTGTGATATCACAAGATAAAGCCTAGACTGTTTCTTTTTAGCTAGAAAGCCTAAAAAAGGCACTTGTTTTGCATGTGTCAGAAATAGAAGCCTATTTTAGAAGACACATGAAGTTATCAGTGTGAATTAACAGGGCCAGATGGGGGGTTAAATTACTGCCTCACAGCTGAAGACATGAGACAGAATGAAAGTGGCTGACTATAAAAAGGGCATCACCAGAAGTGATGAGATCCCACTGCGAGGTGGAATTTGTGAACACCGCACTTGTAAGCGGTTGCGCAGTTGAATGGTTTTATTGGCCAGAGCGAGGGAGAGACAGGAAAAAAGTCATAGTCATTTGGAAGATCATGTCTCACAGTTTACTGCTTTGCTCAGGACAAGCTGTGCAGCAGCACAAGCTACAATTAAATATCACAGAGCTCTGTCTCCTGGCCTGGCTCATAGCCGCCAGGACAGGGGAGCTCACCAGAGCAGTCAAATAAATGAGGCTGCTGAGCTGGGACAGCACTAACTGTCCTGGCTTCCAGAGCAATATGGAGTTTCATCAGAAAAATTCCAGGTTTAAGGATGTTGGTACTGAAAAAGGACAGTTCTTACATTAAGCAAGCAATTCTTTAATAGAAGTATTTCTCAAAATACTTCAGTTATGTGTCATTTGGGTAGGAAGAATGTTTCTTCCTATCTCATCTCCACTTTCAGTTGGTAAAGAGAAAGTGAAAAACCATGTGCGCTAATTATGAATAGGGCAAGGAAAAAAATGAGGAAGGATTGTATAAAAATGTTCAAACACGAATCCTCAGCAAAAATGGGACATCCCAATAAAAGCCAAGTAAGAACATTTTTGCAAAGTCTTTTAGACCAACACTTGGACTGCGGGTGTCCTGATGCATAAAGGCCTATAGGTATGTGGCAGAAACACTTGTGCAGACTGTTAGCAACCAAATGGCTAAGAACCTGCCATGGGCAGGTCCTACCAGCCAGACATAGCCTTTCTCCAGCTGACATACCATGCTGGTAATAAGACACCCTACAGAACAATAGATGAAAGAAAGGAAGTTTTTCAGTGGCAGCATGCTTCCTATTTCAACGGAGTATTTAGTCCCAGATGCTTAGCTGGGGTAAATCAGTACAGCACCATTGCAACCAGAAGAGCAAACCTGATTGGCACCATGTGGAGATTCTAACAACTGATCCTTCAAAGCACATTTCAAGAGGAAGAGGAAGGTCTTTTTGGCAGTAATTAAGCACTTTTTAACTCTCTGGACATGATAACAAAGGAGCCTATTCAAAAAGCAAACATCTTAAGGGCAAACACTTTAATAATGCATAGCTGCATTACGCAGAAGACAAGCTGTGGAGCTGCTTCTACTTTCCAAGAGAAGTGCAGCATGCAACTGGAGTGCACAGCGCAGGATGGAGGCTTAGGAAGCACCGAACGCTATTCATCACGTGCCGTAAGAAAACACGGGCCACGCTTGTGGTCTTCTGCATGCCACAAAGAACCAACAGCACAACCCGTGCCTAAATCTCAGAGTTAAAAATAATTTAATTCTCTGAGAAACTAGACAGAAAGTTACATATATACAAACATATAGTGGTTTACACAAGGCAGGAACACCGCCTATTCTAGAAAACCCTCAATCAGTTCAGCATAATAGGAATTTTGCTATGAATCATCACATGTCTGAAGGAGAACTTGGTCAAGTCCTCTCTCCAGCACGGCAGAGCAGAACTGACTCACCTCTACTGAATCAGTTTTTTAAGTCCAAAGCAGGGGCAAGGCTGAGAAAAGTGGCTCATCAACACTTCAGTAATCACATGGCTGAGATATTCTCAAGGTATGACTCAGCTGCAGAAGCAGGAGAACAATCTGTAGCAAATCAATTATGTTGTGAGACCCCCACCATTTTTCTGTGTTTTGGGAATGCTCACCGCAAATTTTGATTTTGCTTGACTTCCTCTTCATCTGAAATGAATTGATGAATCTTTTCTGAGAAAATAATTTCTAGATCTTCAGACTGCTCATTGTACACATTTGAAGCTCCACCTGTGCTGCATTCCTTCCATTTTGTACAGAAGGCTTTCTGCTCTCGTATCGAGTGTGCAAGGGCTACAAACATGGGTTAAGTAAAAGGCTTGTGTTTCAAATCCACAATTTTCTCTTTATGAATATTCTTAATTAAACATTTCAAAAAAGGATGCTTTGGCAAGCATTAGTTCCAATAATTTTGTCCACAAGATTTTTGACATGAATCTTACCAGAGGCATGTGAAATCATAGTACTTTGAGGCACCAGGAGGATGCTATTAAAAATACAGAATTGCAGCTGGATGTATGTTGGTCACATTTCCTCAGCTGAGCTATTGTGTTGACCTCTGCAGTAACAGCAACTGTCACTAGCAACAGTCACAAGAGATGCAGCCCCCAGAGAATCGCATTTAGCAAGGAAGGATATCTAGGACAGTGATTTAGCTTGTCTAGATTATAACGTTCCTCATAGATGCTTGAACATTGTTAAAAGGCCTCCTAAAGGAAGATGACGGGCTATTCAGTTCTGCCATGAGTAAAACAGATGAACAAATAGCAATTGCAGGAAGGCTGATACAGTATGACGCAGTTATTTGAAAAATTCTATGCAAGTTGCTGGGAATGCTGAAACAAGAGTATTCAACCTGAATTTTAGAAAATCGCTTTCTCTGCTGTCATATATTGTTCTACAGGGACAAGGCATGAAACTGGCTTTGAGCCAGCGAGGTGTAAAGTTTTTGTTGCTTGGGTGACAGTCTCATTTTCACAAACTCATGCTGAATGATCGCTCTGACATGGGACATAGCACACAAGATGCATGAGATGAAAAAAGGCTCCATCTCAAGCCAGGAGTGGACTACTTTGACCTGAGATAGACACATGTGATCCACTGTTTCAAAATTCTTAACAGACATGCCAGGACCCGTTTCGCTTCGAAGGAAGAGGAGATGTGTGCATGTGGACTTGTAAGGGTCAGCAGCAATCTGGCATCCTTTGAGCAAATTATACACACCACAGGACTGCCAAATACAGATGGACCAAAGGGAAACGTCCAGATGTAACTGCAGATGTCATAAGAAATGAAGCCATTCACTTGTGCTTGTAATTCAAGAAGTTCCATTTCTAGGTCAGACGACAGCTTAGTTGGCCATTACTGCAAACATCTCTGACTTTTCTTGAAGTTTTCTGCTTAGAACTCATCAAAAAAGTAAAGGACAAGTACCATTTTTATGGGAAGCACATTGTAAAACCATGTGAATGATTAGCTTTATAGAGGTTAACAATGAACTAAGGAAGTAAGTTGTTAAAAGATAAGGTTCTCTAATACTCAATAAAAAAAATAAATTGAAGAGCTGCAATGAAAACCAATATTGCCAGTTTTGCATATGTAAAAATGTAAATATTTGTTCTAGTTGATACAATTATTATTTTTTGTGATGGATTAGATTTCTGAGTAAACTACCAGTAAAGTTTATTCGTCTATGCTGTTGTGGTGTCCTGTTGAATGATATCCTGGCATAGGTATTAACTGTGTGTCACTGAGAGAAACTGTTTGCTTAAGAAATTAGACCAGCAAAGAATATAGCAATATTGTTTAACCAATGCTGTTGACATTAATTTATGTCAGAGTTCAACCACCTCACTATGTATAAATGTCTTAATTACTGCTCAGACTACTTCGTATTTCTCACATAAGGACATTTCAGTTTTATGGCAAGATCTGAAATGTGAAATATTGGAGGAAATTCAGTCATGTCATCCATTTTCTACCTATTCCAATACCAAAGACAACAGTACTTCCCTCCAGACGTAACGTAACATATTGCATTTATTTTAGTAGCTGGTTAACTAAGTATGGGTACAGAATGTGTGAGAAGGCAGTCAGATCCCTAGGCAGTGAAAATGGGCCTTTGATTTGCTAGTGGAAAGAAAAGGAATCATTTTTGTCAAAGCTTTGAAAAGGATGAGNGTAATTTTTATAAATAAATACTTGCACTGTTTTCATTTTCTGCAAAGGTTCCATTTATGTAAGAAATGAAAAGTTTTAATCTTCTTAGTAAGCTTTTTGATCATTATTTGACTAGTTTATAAAATCAGTGTATTGCACATTTCTAAAGAAATGGCAAACTTTCTTTCTGTTTCTTTGCTGACTTGTGTCTGTCTATGTGTCTGCCGTGAGTCTAGTTCAGCTCCTGCCAAAGAGTCTATACTGATGAATGACGTTTGTACAGCTGTTTAGTCCAAAACCGCCTCACGCATTTAGACTGCTTATAGACTTCAGAGCCAAGAAATACTGATATATAATCAGAACTGGAGAGAAAAAGAGACAAAGTTTTAGCGTGTGCTTTGGAGATGTTAAATAGCTTTTCTAGCCTCATAACTTTGGTGACAGAAATGTAGTGAAAGTGGGAAATGTTTACATCTTATTTTTGGATGAGATGAAGCAGATGAAGACTGATCGGACTGCCCATGGCTCAGCCACTTCTGGAGACGATGGATCACATGTCTGGGATAATATGGAAGCTGTGGTTGGCAGCCTCTGATGCAGATTCTCGTCTCTTCTGGAAATGGCATTAAGCATAAAATGTATGGCCTTGAAATTTCTATTGTCTGGAATAGCAAATGCTGTGCCATGTTTCAGAAAGAAGCATCTTTTAAAAAAAAAAACAAATAGCTGAAGAAAACATATTTTAATTCTGGTGTCCTACTGAATTCTGTACTTTACATTATCACAGCATACACTTGTAATTGATACCTTAGGGTGCCCTCCAGGCACCTGCTGAAGTCTTAGGCTCTCCAGGGACAAAAGCACCCACCACAACAGCTGGAAAAGCTTAACACAGTTCTGCCTTCCCTGGCTTTCCACACTCTCCGTGCCTCTTCTGCTTGTGGGCCTTGGGGTATCTTGAAAGAAAACAAGCTAATAGGCACTGCTATTCTTGGATGTGGCCACCAAGGGTCAGAGGCTACGCATCAGTCAGAGAAGATTGCCAAGGTGGGGATGCCTGAAAGGGAGCATATATTGTGATCTCCTTCTGTCTAGCTTTTGAATTGACGATGGTTAGAGATTGCCCTTTCCCTGGCAGTGGATAACTACTGAGGATCAGAAGACAGGTACCCCCTTTCATTCCTGGGTCTCTGTGAGCAGTTGTTCACGCCATGAGCTTCTGGGGATTTGCTCATAGACCTTTAGTGGATGCCTGATACCACTTCTTAGTGGTTATGGTCTTCATGTCTGGAAGAGCTGAGGTGATAAATCATAGTAGTCAGACCGCTACTCCAAGGTAGGGGGAAGGGGAGAGTATACTTAATGAATCATTGCTTTTCCTATTAAATAGGTATAAGTGATATGACACTGGTTTGGGATTTTGTTCTGGATTTGGTAACTTCTTGGGCAGGGACCCTTAAATGTTCTGTTAACAATTTCATGTGGTAACTCACGAGGCAGACTGTTTTGACAGGCCATCTTCACATCTTACCATTACTACATCTGCTAACCAAGGGCAAGTGTTAATCAGCAGTGGAACGAAGGAGCCTTCTCAGCAGCCCAAACGTGGCACATGCCTTACCTTGTCAAGCTTCACTGGCTCAATGACATTAATTCGCTCCTGACCTAACGCTCCCAGCGCTGCACTTCAATGTGTTTATTAATTCTAGGAACGAGCTTTCATGTGAATTATTTTGTTGCATTGTGACACTGTGAAGTGAAGATATGTGGCTTCTATTCTGTTCTCCGTATCTGTACCATAAAACATAGCGTTTGCTGTGCCTGTATTACTTGTGAGCTTGAATTAGTGCTTAGCTTAAGGCCTATTGAAATGTCCTGGAAATATGCTAGCATCATTATGTTTTGGGGTAGATTTTTAATTCTTCATCCTGTTCTAAGTCAGAGCAGGTTTGAGGCAGGAAGCCTTGCCAAAGAACTAGGTTTTCTATGTCACGAAAAGTTTCACTAACCTGGCTCAGACACATAACTGGGAGAAATTTCCTAGTGGATGATCACTCCTGACGTTAAACAACTTCTAACGGAGGAGTGATGGGTTGGTTTATCGTTTTCCATCTCAGGGAATTTTATACCTTCCTCAGAAGTTGGCACAGGCTATTATGGAGACAAGCGACTGGACTGAGTGGACTCATATTGTGATGCAGCATAGAAAGTGCCACATTTCAGTAGCAGAGAACTTTCTTTTACTGAAGTGGGATATTAATTGATGCTAATAAGCTGGGGAAATATCTGCTTTCAAAGAACAATTATTGAATATGAATAAATATTGATTTTTCTTTATGAATAAATATCTATAGTTAGACAAGGTAGTCAATATGAGCTACTATGACATTAGACTTACGAGCTAAAATTTGCTAACAATGGGCTCATAAGGAAGACTTCATTGCTTCAGTAGAAGTGAGATGAACTCCTCCGAGAAAAACTGTGCAGAAGTTTCTTTCTCACCTTAGCCTCACAGGAAGAAGGATCTTTATGATGTTTCATTAAAGAGACTGACCTGTTCCAGGCTCTTAGGTCAAATCCTCAGAAGAGACAGATTTTAAATCCTTCCTTCAATGAACCCAGTGATAGTTCAGTTCACCCAGCGCAAGGCACTTCACTGCTTTCCAGCAGTGAAGAAAAAGAGGCGTGCAGAGCCATTCCTCACAAGTTGGCATTTTTTTCTTAAATACAGGGTTAATCTAAAATTAATTTTCCACATTGCCCAATTTCAGCCACTGCTACAGTTATTTCCATACGCCAGGACAAGTTTTACATCATGGCCTGTATTTTTGGGTTGCCTGAAATTCAGACTGAAACTAAGTTTACTTCACAGACTGCTGCCAGCTGTTTACTGGGCATTGATGATGGTTGATGTTCATCCAGGGCCTGTCTGAAGTTTCAGACAGTGATTACCCTCAATGTCTAATGAAACCTGAGAAAGTAATTAGTGTTTTCTGTGACTCCACTATTCTGTGTTACTTAACCTGGATTTGAGGCATTCTCATGGCAAGGAATGGGGAATGGGGAATGTAGGGAAAAGGGAAGAATATAAATAATTTGTCAGCTTGTCATTGTGCCTTTCTTCACCTGGGGTTTGAATAAAAGCAGAACAGAGCACAAAGCTTCCCTACCAGCTGCACGGCTGTATCTGCCCGAGGGGAAGGAGGCTGCCAAACCTGACCGCTCTCCTTGCCCACTGCCTGCTACACCTTCAGCCTGGGAACAAGCGCTCGGGTCTGGTTCCCACAGGGCTCCAGCGCCAGATCCTGCAGCAGACTGCGTGCGCTGCAGCAGCTGACAGCAAATCCCTGAGGCAGAGGGCTTCATTGTATCAAATATTAAAATGCATACTGCATTATGCCCTCCCTGCTTTACTCCTGGCTCGAATTTAACACCCAGGAAACCTCCTTCTCAGCCTCTTCACTGCAACCTTGGAAGCAGCACTTGCAGCAGAGTCACTCACTGCAGAGACTGCAGTGCCCTCTGGTCTGCAGGAACCAGGGGATGTTGCTAAGGGCAGGGAAGAGAGTCCCTGGGAAGGAAAGATTTGTGGGTCCGGCTGTGAGTAGGAGAGGGGGAAAGGCATCCCACTGCTGATGCGGCTGCTCTGGACCAAAAAAGCCCACTGAGGACAGGCAGGTGCTGCAGAAAATATGAAGGGTCCTGAGAGGTTTGCAGTACATCCCTCTGAGGAGGAGGGCGATACTTTTTCTCTGGTAGCCACCCAGTTCCAAGAGTGTAACAAACTCCCCAAATGGATTATTATTCTTTATAAATAGAGCATGCCCCTCCCACAATGTCTTTAAATAACTCTCTTGCCCCTGTTCTCTTCAGCTCAAGGTCACCTGGAAGTGCAGCTCTTTGACTAGCGCATCGGTATTTCACCAGATGAGTGAGATGACCAGAGAGCCTGACGGCTGTGACCACAGACGTGCTCACTGTCTTTGCCTACCGCACATCGTATCTGGGCTAAGCCTGCGGCATTTCAGACAACAGTTTGGCTGTCACTGGGCTCTGTGCTTACAGGAGTTGAAATACAGTTACATCACTTGTCTTAAGCCATTAACTGATTTAAGTGACATAAATCTTCCTTTTTTTCCTCAACAATTGTTTCTTTTTTCATTTGCTTGAACAAGGGGCTTTTACTCTATCAGATGCGACCAGGCTACATGTCCTCAAGATATGCTCTTTAGATGTATTTTCAAAGCTTAAGAAGGTAACTTCATTTAAAGCTGTGGTCTTTGATTTACCCTTGGGTTAAGTGTGGGGGCAGCAGCTGCACTACAAGCTCTTTTACACTGTGTGGATTTTCTGCTGTATGTGTCTTTGGGGTTTCGTGAAGGAAGGAGTCATCTCCCTCTTTTTATTCACTTATTGAGAAATAAGTATCAGCACTATGAAAGCAGTTCAGTCTGAAATATCTGAACTGAGCAATGCTGATTACAGAAAATAAATTCTGTATCAGACACAGAATTGTTCCCGCATTATTCTTAGTCCAAGAATGAAGACTCACTGGTTCTTCATCCAGGAATTTAGATTACATAAAATACACAAGAAAACAATGATTGCTTTAGATTTAAATTGGATTACATTCAAATGAAGTTCATGCTTCATCCTGCTGTCTTTACTTACAGCAGTAGTATCTATAAATATATAGTAAAGCATGTCAATATTTTTGATTGGAACTTATTTTACTGACAAATGACTTCATTACCAAGTATTGTTCTTGTCTTCAAAATACTCCCATTTCTTAAAATCCTCAAACATACATTTGCAGAAAGGGACAGAAGCAAAATAAGAGTTCTCCAAAATTAAAACCAACTGAAAAAATAAAGGTGCTTTGGCTAATATTGGTAGACCAGAACATTTCTACCAAAACCTTAAATGATGGCTCTCAGAGGAGACATACGTTTACTGTTACCTGAACAGCTCCAGCAAAACCCTCAGGTGCACTATCTGCTTGAGACACCTAGCATTGAATGCTGACTGCCTGGCCGCTTAAAAGAGTAAAAGCACTTTGTGGGGTAGCGTTTCTTTATTTTACAATGCCTGATGTCACAGGCTGGGGGACACGGCCAGAAGCCACCTGCTGCTGCTGAACGTGCCTTCTGGGAGGAAGTCTCCTGCTGTCTCTCCTGTTCAGGCATTTCCCCTGTGTCATAGACCATGCTGGGCCAGATGTGCTCAGCGTTATGAGTTTTACACCCCCAGCTCAGTCTCATCTTGGGCTTTGCCCTGTGGTCCTTGTCATGCTGCAGCTTTGTAAGCAATGGTGCCTCTTGCTCCTAGGCTGCTGGGGGCTGAGTCTGGGTGAGTCATCTCTGCGATTCTCTGGAGGCAGCGCTGCTGGTAGTCGCCTGTCCTTGGGACAAGCTCTGTTTTCATATAGAGGGCTGGAAAAGCAGACTGTCTCAGCTGAAACCCAGAATTTCTCTGGGTTCATACTCAGGTGAATGAATGCAGATGTGCCTAAATAAATTAGAGTCTTATGAAGGTAGAGGTTGGAAGGCAAATCCTGTTTTTCTGATGTAAAACAAGTACCGTTTTGATGTTTAGAAGAATCAGATTGGCTGTCACTATTCATCCACTGCAAGGAATATATTATTCCTTCATTTTGGCATGGCTCTTTATAAAGCCTCTGGTCTTCAGGGCCCAAACTCACCCCACATAGCTCCCAGTGAAGACAGAAAAAGATTTAGGGATTTAAATGAAAAAAGAATTGGAGCGTTCATTGCCAGGCTGTGAAGCAAAATTCCTCTGCCCTCAGCTGTATAGCACACACTCTGCTCTCTAGCTCGAAATCTGGAGCTGTAGGATATTGACAGTGAGACTGTGGGAGTATCCAAGCACAGTTCTGGGGAAATCCTCTGTTTGCTGAGTTCTGTGACTTGTTCGTGACCAGACTGTCATTGCTCTCAAATGTCAGCTATTATATTTTTTTGCAGCGTTTATTTTTGCCATTGCTTTGGGTAGTATGTGAATTGCTCTCGTCCCAGCTCACTGCTGTGGTTTATTGTCCAGCAGCTGGATGAGTGGGTTATTTTTGTTCCAACACATGCGGTAGCCAAAGAAACCTCTTGGCCATGCTGCGTGTACACCTTCACATGTGATCCTCACTCCATGTAGCTCCAGCTATTCTTTTGTGCCTTAGATGAATATAAGGCAGTCTGGTTTTTCTGCTTTTGTTTTGGTTTTTTTGAGTCCTGTTTTCTCCAGTAAAAATGTTCCGGTGCTACAACACTGAATATACCCACTTGCTGTTAGCAGTAATTGCATCTGCACAGCTGAGAGATCTGTGTATTAAATATAAAGGGTTTCAATGGGAATCACCATGTACATCTATGCTGCAAAGTAATTAGCACATCAGCTTCCCGGTAGCCAGGCTGCTGGGGCCAAGAAGCAGTTAATTGCTGTTTATTTTATTTGCATGATCAAATTTAATCTGATGTTTTATTGTTCAGCAGAGCTCTGTAAATCTCATGCAACGCCATAGGACCCACTCAGCTCATGTCTTTCCCGAGTCTTTCCCCTACAGATTGCTTCACAGCCTATTTGATACACCCATTTCCCTTAACGAGAACATGAACTTCAGCAGTTAATATGGGGAGCTTTTGCAAAATATTTTAAGATCTGACCTTTCAGGGCTGTCATCCATGGGTTGATGAGATTCAACCAATAATGATGCAACTGTAAGACCCATGGAAGGGGCAACATTCCCACAAGGAACTGGAAAACTTTCTGCTCCGAAACACAAATTGAAAGGAAAAGGTTAGAAACCAAACCAGACCATCTTACGTGCCCTTGCAGGCCTTAATTCCTTCGCAAACATGTGCAAACTGAATAAAAAGAACTAGCTAAATAAAAATCCCCATGCAGAGAGAAAGATTTTGATCCTCTGTTGAAACAGTTTGAGCGGAAAGGATTTTGCAGCCTCTCTGTTAATCTGCTGATCATGTGGTTGAAAGTGATGCCCTTGAGGCACTATCTAGCCTGTTGTTGAATTGATTGGTCAACAAAAATAGAAAGGAGAAAAAAAAAAGAATGGAGAAAAAAAAAAGAATAGAAGTTGTGCTCTTGTATTAGTACAGCTAAATCCTCGTCCGCAAGTCTGGGTAACCTTCCCTGGAGGAGCGTGCTGGATTTTTTTTCATCAGTCTCTGAGGGCTGAAATGGACTTCAGAGGAAAGACAGGTTTCTAAATCTGCCTTGTGAGCCTGTAATAAATAATGAGGACTTCTCATACCTTGTACCAGGGAAAGCCAGTGTGCGTGTGTACCCTTGGCCTCTTCGAATTTATATTACTGATTCCTGGTAAATGAGTAGCATCCAGGAATTCGTTGTAGGTGTGAATCAGAAAGTAGCAGTGGCCTTGGAAAACGAGTGAATAAATCTTGCATATCCATGGGGTGCTATTATGCATTCCTGTGGCTAATACAATTTGTTACTTAGCCTAGAAATGTCAGATGCTTTCAATATCTGACTTGTATGACTCTAAGTATTTTGTAAGTATACATTTTAAACAGTCATTCACAATTTATTGTTTTTAGTATAAATATTCACTGGCAACGAACAGTGGATATGGCACTAGGATCTTCCCACTTAAATTCCGAGCTGCGCCCAGTGAGCGGAGCAGCCAGATCCTCTCCCTTTTCTGAATGGCCTCTGCAAAACTGCAGGTTTTGGGGAGTGGGTCTGGGCTGGTCAAGGGTCCAGCTTCACTTCGGGGAGATGTGCTGCTTCGTGGCAGCAAAATTTTTCATCCTTGTGACTTTATAAAGGGGCATTGAAATAATAAAATTTAAATCTGTAAAAGATCTATTGGTTTAAAATTAGGTTCCCAGGCCTTTTTGCCATATAAACTAAAAAAGATACCCTGCTCTGCCCTTATATTGTGCCAGCTGCATTTTATGTACTCATATGTCTAGCTGTGTATCTTCTATATACAAACAGAGAATGAGGGTAGTTAAAAGCTAAGTGGGGTCCTTTCTTTTTATAATGTGGCCGTAGTGTTTTCCTTTTTCTTTCTTGAAGTGAAGAAGTTTTTCAAAGCTCATGGACTTTCTTCAGGTTTAACTCTTACTTCCACAGTTCAGGTTTCCAATGGAGACTACGGCACAAAGTAGAGGAAAGTGGAGCCAGAGGTAGGGCTGAGCTGCCCTGGATGTGGCAGAAAGTGAGTCCTGAGCCAAGAGCATGGCTGTTCGTCTGCAAAATACGAAACATCCTCAGGAGTAACTCAGAGCACCCTTGGAAAGGTCAACCTCCTCTTTTTTTTTTTTTTTTGTTTGTCCATTATTAAAGGTTCATTGCTCTAGAGAAGATCCATTGGCAGTACTGGAGAAGTGCAGATGCTCTCCTGAAGCCCTTTTAGACATATTATGGACAGCAGTTCCTTGGGGTGATGGGGCTTTGACTCAGGCCTATAATCTCTTGTGCCTTTTCTATTATACTTATGGCATTGCATTTCCACACAACTGTGCCCTCACCACAAATGGCTGCATGCACCAGGCAAAAACCTCGAGTTGGCAGGATCCCTTCCTTCTCACTACCTGCTTCAAATGCCGTATGATATAATGAACAGAAGGATGGCCAGACAGGCATTGATAAATAGGTTAATGAAATAGTTTCTCGAAAGATAAGGTCCTGTCTGTTTAATTTGAAGAAGAAAAACACGTGAATAATCCGTGATAACCAAGACTCTCAAAGACAATAAGATCTTTTCTTTAACATCCTTGCTGTCCCTCATAGCTGAAAAAAGTTGCCCTTCTTCAGTTAAAAATCCTATTCCACGAATAACACCATCAGCCCAATTTCATACAGTTTATATTTTGTCAGCTGCTGATTTGACTCTGGCGACTTAGTTGAAGAAGATTTTTGCTAAAAATATATCAGTCCATTGCTTGAAACATGACCACACTTTTACCGTCAGGCAGAAATAAAAGGAAAGGAAGAATATTACAAACATAATGAATCGCTTTTTTTACCGCAAATACATGTCAATAGGGGAAAGTTGTCTACTGACATTCCTAATACCCTCATGATGACAGCATATAGAATTTCACTTCCCTATTCATTTTTTTGTATGTAGCAATAGCTGCATTAGTTGTCTTTCATTAACTTCTGTTAAAGTTAAGGTCAAATCTGCAGAGGCCAGAATCACCACTACCAACTCTTGCTAGAAGCAGGTGTCCTTTGGCGCTGCACATTTGCCTCAGTGCCCACATAAATGCACCAAAAGCCAGTGAAACCTACCCACAAAAGCCACAGTGAAGCAACAGCCCTTTTGCCCAGCAGCCAAGTGTGTGTGTGTGCTGCACTGGCAGAGCTATACTGCACTTGCAAGGTGTCGGTGGTGCTGTGAGGGGAAGAAGAGCACAAAACTAAGACTGAATGCTGAGAAGTGAAGGAGCTGGGCCTGTTCAGCACTCAATTCAACAAATACAGTTATCAAGTCCTGTTCAGCATAGGAAAAGTAAATCCTTATTGTTGTAATACAGCTGAGGGGTGGGGGTAGGCATGAGACCTGGACTGCAAAGAAATCTTGCAAATACAACAGGCTGAAAGAAATTTAATGTTTTCTTCCTGAGTCTGCTGACAGCCTGTAACAAACACCATCACGAGAAAGCCTTATTCCTGTTGCTTTGAAACCAAAGCTACGACAACATAGATGCTGATGGTGTTAACTACATCACTGCCAATCTTTTAAACAGAAATACTGAGTTACTGTTCTTTTGACACAAAGTCTTTTTCCTTCTTTTCCCAGCTACCAAAATCATCAGCCATTCCACACTAAGCTTGTAAAACTGGTGCTTATACAGCTCATCTCATCCAGTCCTAAAAGCATCAGGATTAGTAAAGAAGGGATAGCACCAAATTAACCAATTTTTAACATACAAATGAAGAATTCCTTGGCTGTTTTAATGACTAAGTTCTTCACTGTTCCATTCAATTAATTTAAAAAAAACCCCAACTTTTAAGTTAAATAAAATTGCCACAAAATTTCCCCCTGACTTACAGACTTCCGCAAAATACAGCAGAAATTAGCTCTACTGTGTGACAGAAGCCAATGCAAATGTTCTCTCTCTTCTTCCTGTAATACTTGTGGGGTTTCCTTTCTATCATCCATTTAGCCTAAAAAAAATCTTTCTTCAGTTTGTGGGTTTCCTTTTCATCATCCCTTTAGTCTTCTCCAATTGTCTGTCTGCTTTCTTAGATCACTTTGCATTTTCTGCCATTGATTTGATCTGCATATAAATGTGCGTAACTCTTCTGAGACGGTGGTGTTTTGCACTGACTTTGCAAAGGCAGAGAGGACTTAGAAAGGGTTGAGACAGTGAGGAGCAAGGCCTTTTGAACAACCACTCATTTTTAATGCTCTCTTGCAGAAACTCCGTTCACTTTCTCTGTTGCCACTGGGTCTGCTCCTCTTGATTTATGAAGGTACAGAGAGAGACCCTTCCCCTGCAAATGCAAGCCAACAGCAGCCAGTTGGTTGCCACAACACTGATGTGTAAGACATTCCCACTGGCAGGACTAAGAGCAAAAGAATGAGCAGACAGGGCTGTTACTGTAATTTTCTCATGCTGCATTACCTGTTGTGTAGCTGAAGTGCTCCTGACTCACAGACTCTAACTGCAGCACCGGAGGCTAGTTAATAGGCACAGACACAGTTCATCTTCTGTATTACAGTGACTTTATCAGGTTGAATCAGATTGATCCAGCCTTTGTGGGAGACATGTGAGTGAACAGGCTGCTGCTCACTGCACGCTGACTTCCCAGGCTATGACCGACCCCTTTCCTGGAGCCCACTCACAGTAGGTGTCTCATACCACCTGCAAAACCTCTGCAATTCGCACTTGTTGTCTGCGAGCAACTCTTAAACAGTGAGGAAAAAGAGAAATAACCCTTCGGTGTAGATGGGTGGTGAACACCTTTGGCACTACGAGCCAAGGGTGGATGCAGGATCCGCTTGGCTTCCTGGGAAATCTATGCCTCTCTTTGCCCCACACTGGTTTCCCTGTCACTGCCCAGGTTTGACTCCTGCCTTCACCCCAAAAGATCATTTTGGTTTGGGATGCTCAGCAGAGGTGACGATTGACTTAAACCAGGAGATGTGGAAGAGGTTTGGATGTGTATATGGAGGCAGGGGCCTGGACCAGGAGCTCTGTACACTCTTGAGAAGCCTGTGCAGAGGAAACAGTTTCTTTCTGCAAACCTAGGAACAGCAAATGCAACAGGCCTCATGCAGCGTGGTGGGAACTCCTTTTATGCTCCCCAGGAAAATCTGCCATGCATTTTTCTTTTTCCTTGCTGTCTCCTGAATCCCTCAATAAATGTCTTGCAATAATTCAATTTTATATTTATATTTAAAATCCTTCTTTCTATCTACCCATCTGTCTATTCATCTAAGAGAAACAGAAGGGGGCAAGTAGAGCCCCAGGAAAATCTTGCACAAAAGCATTTAAGATGCCAAGCACTCCCGCTTTATGTTTGCACACAGACCCACATGCACACACTCCGGTGTTCACCCTCCACACACTGCCAGCATTTACCAGCACATTGCTGACTCGTAGCCCCACCTGCAAGCCTGATCCTGCTAATGGCAGCGGTGAAACTTCCTCCAGGTTGAAGTGGGGCGTGACTTTCACCCCTAGATTCTAAAATTGGCGATTAATCAGATTTGTGGCTTAGGAGCAGCATAAGGAAACTCAGGTTGGAATATAATCACAGAGAAGAGTGACTGCTTGTCATTGCTGCAGTGACGGTGTGTGGGTATTTTGCAGAGGACCTGAGCAAATTCAGGGTGTAAGTTTCACTGAAAATCTTGACACAGTCATAAGACTCACCCTCTAGCTGAGCAGATTCCTTTTGTTTTTCTCCCAGATTCTGGCCGCACAATGTAAATAGCTTTGTCACGAGTCAAGACATTTTCTTTAATCCTCTCTACTAATACCTGGATTTCTTGTCCTGAGCCACCAAGATCCAGCTATGCAAATGGCAAGTGAGGTTGTAGGGTATTTTGGAGTAGCTGGAGGGATGGGGAAGCACTAAGCCCTTCGAGCAAAGCCTACATCCTCATTTAAAATACCCTGTGAATTTCCAGCCACACTTTTCCAGAGAGTACTAGTTCAAACTGGAACCAGTATAACCAACAGCTGCTAGGACGATCAGGGCAGCAAATAGTCCATCTACTGAGAAAGGACTAACACAGTCCAAACTTCCATGACATAAGAAATGCTGAGAAAGGTTTTGACTGCTCTTTATGTATCACAGAGAGAGAGCGCCAGGAAGGAGACAAACTGTTTAAGTCACAGGACAAGACCGGCACAGAAACAAGCTGCTATTTTCTGACTGTGAATTAATTTGCACTAGAAGCAAAATGTTTTCTGGACAGTGGAGAAGTGAAGGCCTGGACTCAGAACTAGTGGGAACACAGTAAACTTAGTGAATCATAGGACATGGCTTGCTAAATTATAAATGAAACTGTATGAAGCAGCTACCCGTAGTAGAGTTAGACTCACAGCAGCCTGTTCAGCCCAGGTCTCTGTTCAGTGCCCTCTGTGCAGTCGACAGCTCCCTCCAAATGAGGTGCCCACTCCTGGTAAGTGGGTTTCTTTCTTCACCCTCCACCACTCTGGCTGGTTGCTCTCCCAGATGGACAAAACAAACATTTTTGTCTGCAATGTTTTTCTGTTGCTGTCGGAAAGGAAAAAAAAAAAAAAAGGAAAAATGTGTGGGTACATAGCTGTAGAAATGACTGCAAAGAGATAACACTTTGAAAGGTTTATTTTCTAAAGCGGTTTTGTTAGCAGTAAAATGGATAGGAAGTCAAGTTGTTATTACTCTGAAGTGAAATTGTTCTAAAATGGCTGCTCCATACTTTTATTTTTTTCAGTGCAGGAGCCTGATAAAGCAACTTGCATATGGTGGAGCCTCATAAAACAGCAGTGTTGTCTGACAACTGACAGGACAACAACGACTCGCTTTGTCTTGGGATGGGGTGGCTCCAGGCATTTCTTCTATGAGTGCCTGTTATTCTCTGAGATCTCAACAGCAACTTTTTCCACCTGCCACTGCCCCTAGATGCAGCGCCGGGGGAAGTGTGGGAAGTATTGCTCATAACCTCCCTGTTTGTGGAAACCGAAGGCACAGAGCAGTTGTGTCAACACAAGTTGTCTGCTGCACTGCAACTGTGTATATGTACAATCATGCTCATTTGCCCACTAATGATCAGGGGTTTGCCACGGGTAGACGTGCCCACATTTACAAGAAGAACTAATTCCCCTGGTAGTGCATTTATGTTGCATAATTGCATTCACACTAAGCAATAATTTTACTGAGCTTTTTGTCATTACAGCAACACCAGCCCATAGGAAAACTGTTTTCCAATCTTTTTTTCCAACGCATTCAGCAAATAGTCAGGAGTCATAATTTTGTCTAATTATGCTTCAACGTCTTCATTTTGGCCTCTGACTGGAGACTTCTCATTCCAGCTAGGTATGGGTTCTGATACAGAGATGCAGCATGAGAATATGACACCATGCTCACTAGCATTTACCCAAGAACGTCCTGCACCACATACATCCCCAAACTGAGCGCCAGTCCGTGCCCTGAAACACATGCAATTTAAGTAGGGGGTGGGGGAAAAGGACAAGATAGGAAGGAAAAGAAGAACTTTATCTGTATTGTAGTGTAGGTGGGAGACAGATTCTGTTGTTAAAACATGGACAAGCAGTCCCATCAGAAGGTATCCAAGACATCTGCATGACGCTGACAGATCTTCCTCAAGATTTTATTTCAAAGCTATTTAAAATTTAAATCTATGTAACCAATTTGAGTAATTTCTGATTGCTACATTTTATGCAATAACATAAAATCTTTAAATAGGATTTTTCATTACAAAATTAGCTGATTTGTTCTCCAAATGCTTTCAGATCAAGTCAAATACAGTAAGAGCAAAAGCAGGAAAATGCTTCTGTTTATAGATGGTATTATATTAATTGTGGTTAGCTCTGGGTGTAATGGAGATGACAGAAGTCGAAATCCAGAAGAGTTAGAGCTTGTGAGGGCCATTGCTGAGAGCCCACAATCTGTGAAAACTGTGCTTCCAACTCCCTTAAATAATTTCTCACCAGCTCTGTTTTGTCACTCTGTGGGCAGTACACACATGCCTTTCTTGGTCTTCTGTTGGGATCTGCCTTTGAACACTACATCCTCAACACAGCCTCAGGGGGAACCTGCTGGTGTCAGCAACACACACAGGTATTGGTATCTAAGCATCCTTTTGCAGCATATTCTGACTTTTGATGTAATTTCATTCCCTGCTGGTGTTAGTAAGCAGTTTCTGGTCTAGACTGAGCTTTGGGGTTAATGCCAGCATATTTCTTAAAACCCAGCTGCAAAAAGCCCATCTAGGGAAGGCTGGTGAAGGTGGTGAAAGACATGGCCAACGTGCTGGGCAGCTGAGCTCTAGACAGCTCCCCACTGGGCAGTGATAGCTGTTGGGGAGGTGCATCAAGGAAAAGGATGTGCCCCTTGACAGGAGGCTCCTATACAGCCCTAGAACTGCCTTTGCCTGGCCCTGTCATGGCTGAACATGCCTTGCACAGCACCTGGGGAGCCAACTGAATGGCTGCAAGGCAACACTGAGGAGCAAGAATGACCACCCTCATCTGCAGCCGAACTTCATCTCCTCCTTTGACAGCGTGTGTTTCTCATTCTGCTGACAACCAGATTAAAAAGGACAGGAGAATAGCTGCATACCAACATCCAGCTTTAAATAGCTCAACATCCATCCTGAGATGCTTGATCCAAAGCGTCTCTTTGGGTCTTCTGTGGCTCTATTAGTGCCACACCACTGCGGTAACACTCTTTCAACCTACAAGAAGGAAGCATAAAGCGTGGTATTGACCAACTCAGACTTTTTTAGTAGAATACGCCAATGCAGTCATCCTCTGGCTACAAATATCCACGGGAAGAATAGACATGTCCTTTAATAACAGGGACGGTGCTTAAAAAAGAACACTTTATTGCAGTGTTGCCTTCACCACAGTAAATTGCAGCATTTTCATTTTCCTGTATTTATTGCATTGAAGTGTTTATATCACTGTGAAGCAAGTATTTGCTTTCAAAGGTCACTCGTATCTCTCTTCCTCTGGGGATATATGTAGGTCTCTCTTAGACTTCAGGATAACTCCATAAGGATATATAATGTTCTTGCTATGAGATTCTTTATTGTGTCTGAGCACTACTAAAATAGTAGATGCAGAATTCAAAGTATAATAGGCAATGCATTTCCATTAGCCAGTCTCTCTTTGTATTTTTCTTTAACCCTTAGTCTGTTGTGCTTCTGTACAAGCATTGGCATAATGTATAAGACCGGCTCACAGGGAATTTAATGTAAGTCATCCAAGTCCCCAAAGCTACTTGCGTTGTCTAGAAGACATAGAGCATATCTTGGTACACGACATACACAGTTTTTTTATAGCAATGTTTGGACTTCTGTCTCCTTGTAAGAGAGCACCGTGTACATTTGTGTGTGAACCCAAAGGATTCCCTTTCCCTTTTCTGAAATGGAAAAACCAAGGTCCTCACAATATTTTGAGCTTGCATTTGTGTATACAATTATTGCAATGTTTTCTTTAATCTAAGATTTAGATCTAAAGAGCTTAACACATTACATCACAACTTTCATTTTCTGATCTGTCATCTCTGCAGTGACTGTAGACATAATAAAATGTAGTTTATGTTGAAAGTACAAAGTACATTTTGGAGAGTTTATTTCCAGTTTTATTAGAATTTCTGAAGGCAATTATTGGATTTTGATACTTGGTTCAAATCAGCTCAAATGAGAACAGAATGCAAAATATCAGCTACTGTCAAAAATATATATTCCACAAGGAATTTATTACGTAAAGTCCTCAGTAGTATCTTTGGCCTGTTCCCATTCTACTAAAACAAGAGCAGGTTTCAGTGGGCCCAAGACAGACTAATACCTTATGCTTTTGAAAGTCTGTCCAGTAATCAGTGAGAGCAAATCTGTTATGGTTTGCCTTTTCTTGGCCATTCCTGTAATCATTTGGTTTCAATGTTTTAATACATCAAGAGAACTATATATGCGTGTTCCTAAGAAACACCACCGAGGGAAAACCATTAATTTGTACTGTAAAGAAATAATTCCTTTTAAAACATAAATCTGCTCTCTACAGGATTTTATTGATAATAGGGTTTGTTGTTGGAAATTCATGACACTGGAATGGAATTTCAGCCTAAATGGGGCTTTTCAAAGAAAATTCTATCTCTAGTCGGTCCTATTCCACATTTTAAACTGCAAAATCCACAAAAAATTTAAACCCATTCCCAGCCATCTGCAAAATATCTCTAATTTATCATACTGTGAGCAAATCAGTAACCTTTATTGATTCTTGTGCACGTCTTTTTATTAAATAATGTTGAATCAGCACTGCTGCAGGGCACTTTTGTTTATGAGTACAACTTGATGTAAAATGACTTGTCTGGAAGAATGATTTTTGCTAGTTCTTGATCCATTCTAAGTGCTTCACAAACACCAAACAACCTCAATAAACCTGTCAAGTTCGATCACTTGCTACAAAACATCTCTCCGGTTACTATCTCTGACATTTTTTTTAATTTGATGCAAAATAGGATATATCTGTCACTCAGATGCCAGCTGATGGTTCTAACTAACCAAGAAGGATAACTCTAAAGAAAAATCACCAAGTGTCTCCACTTTGTTTCGTTTTCGCACTACTCAACACCACCGCTGGCTCATGATTAAAAATCAATAAGTAAAAGATCAAAAGTCAGCCTGGGATCTACTTGAGAACTGAAATTCCTGTGCAATTTTTATTATCTGCGGTGACTGACAAACAGATTGTTATTATTCATTATTGTCAATAGAAGCACTCATCTCACCTTCACTTGCTTACATGTCTGTAATCATTGAGCTTGCACTGGATATGCCTAGAGACTGAACCAAATCTCCTGTTAGCATCCCATCCTCTCACTGACACATCACCTCCAGCTTTACAGCTAGTAAGATGCTATCAGACAGACATAATGCAGAACCAGTCTTCTGCCCCCTCATAGCTAGATGCTTATACCATTTAGACCAGTCCCAAAGTCATGTTTAAATTGTCCTGATTTTTGCTAAAGCTCAGTGCAGTTATTCTGCCAGCACAAGTGCAGCGAGGGATCCAAGCAGAGGAGAGTATTTTAACTAAATATTCTAAAACTAGGTCCACAGATTTAATCCTGGTGTTCTGTCACAGAGGCTGTGCCAGAAATATTTAAATGCTGAAGTTTGCCTTGATCTGGGAAAAAACACAATTTATGAAGCCGTGACCAGTGCTAGTGCCATCCTATGCCAAGTGGGACGGGAGTTCGGAGAGAGGTTCTTTACCGAAATAACTTCTTTTACCCTGGCTGAGCATGCTGCCTTTGCTGATCAGGAGCTGATCAGGAGTCTTTCTGGAGCCGTGTGATGTACCACAAAAGACAAAGCGAGTGCAGCAGGGGGATGGGAAGGTTGGGGTGGCCTTGAGAGTGTCCCGACACTTTCACATGTCCTTCAGAAGGAAACCAATTCCTGGTTCATCTTTTCCTCCTAATCCTCTGAGTGCACCATTTTTTGTAAAGCTTATTTACTGCTGTTTGTGAGCATCCTTGAAGTGCCTGATATCAGTCTGAATATTAGCCATGAAATTAAGCTCTGTGTTTGCATCAGCTGGGGCTGCAGAGGATTTGTTTAAGCTTGGCCCTTCACACTGCTGCAACCATGCAGCTGGAAGAAGCGGGTGGGCTTCTTCCCTAGCATACATTTGGACTCCTAAACATTGTGTGACCCATCACAAAACGTCAGCTTCCCTCTGACGAGGATGTGGTGTTGTGCTCAGTGATGAAAGTAAGATGCCACGCCAGTAGCTGCAGGGCTGACTCTTAAAGATGGATTTCTTCCTGCTGTAGCTTCAAAGAGGAAAAGCAACCACGAGCGAGGGCACAGCTAATACAAATGCATGAAGGTCACATATTCCCTCTTAGATAATAAAAACAAAATCCATTGTTGAAGCTGCAGAGGAGATGCAAGGAGCTGTCTGCTTTCTTTACATGTTTCTAAGCAAACAGGGTGTGACCCAGGAAATCTCCCTGCCCCTCAGATGTACCTGCTCAGCCCATACTCCTCTTGTCCTGACAGTGAATGCTGTCAAAGCAAGGAACAGATTCATTGCCAATAGATAATAACTTCCATTGAAACAATTGTTATTGTTAAAATTTTAGAGCCAAGCTCTGCTCTGACTTCTCTTGTTTCATAAAGGCTACACGTATTGCAAAGATAAGACAGAAAATAGCCCCTGGGATTTTGCCTTCTTAGAGCAGCTTTGCTGAAAGGGGCAGCTTTTGTCCTCTTTCTGTAATTGATCATGATGGCATGTGCTTTATGGCTGTTTATTTGCAGTCCCCCACAACTTCCCCACCTCCTCTGCACCTGGGATTAGGTTTTCCTGCAATGAGCAAATCTAACATTCGGTGAGCAGTAATTTGCAATGTGCCATGCTTGAATCAAGCAAAGAAATAAGCCAGTATTGTTGTTATAAAGATCTGACAGATGGTAGGAGGACCCGCCTTTCTTAATCAAGTCCTGCTCAGTAATCGGAGCTAGCTCAAATCTATAACAAAAAAGAAACTGTACCCAAATGAGGATTAATGGGCTGCATCCTGGTCTCTGGTTAGGATGAGCTCAGTGGCATCATTCGGTATTGGGAGGGATAACCAAGTTCAGAATCTGACCCACTTTGGGGAGAAGTTGAAAATACCAGTTAGGTCCTGCCTTCACTTCACCTCAAATGGAGGATTCTCCCAGATAGACAACTTCATCTAATCTACCTGTAAATATTACTTCAGAGTCTGACTAGAGCATGGTGGGCAAGTCATTAGCCAATAAAAATCTGCAAAGTTTCATTGTCTTTAATTTCATTGCGGATATATTAGCTGAGTGTCTGGCCCTCAAAGTGATGCAGCTGAAATATAGGACATGATGGGCATAGGCTGACCTTGACCTCCTTCATGTTAAGACTTTTAATTTTAGAGAAGAATGAATGGGTGTTGCTCCGGGTAGCAAATAACACCTCCTGAATCTCCAGCTTTGATATGGATAGCATTTGAAAGGTTAAGAAAAAGGAAGGATTTTCGTCAAAGAACATGACAAGAATACATCCTTGTTCTTCAAAAGTGACTTATAATACAGGAACAAAGCACCACCTTGAAAAACTTTGTGTGCTTTCTGCTGTATAGGAATTGCTACCTAGAACAAAAGAGGGCACTCATGTAGTAAAAACATCTTTGTGGGACTGATATTTAAGCACAATTCAGTGAGTCAGGGAGCCTAACCACACTGTTTCTTTCCCTTTTTGCTGTCTTCCAGGTCACAAGCAGCTGAGCACAAATCCTTCATCTGCAGCTTCCACAAACACATCTACAGCTAAAATGGCGGAAGACGCTGATATGCGCAATGAGTTGGAAGAAATGCAGAGGCGTGCTGACCAGCTTGCTGATGAAGTGAGACTAAACTGGAAACTTGGGGTTGGGGTTGGCATGAGGGACACATCCACAAACAGGAGCTGATCTGGCAAAGGATTTCTAGGGCTGATTCTTTTTTCTGTCAGCTTTACTTTGAAAGAAGAATTGGAAAAGAAATGATCTGGGGTAAAATTTAATGTCACGTTTAGACCAGATTAAGGCATTCATTGATCATGAGTTTGGTTTAGGTATTAGTCTGCATCAATTTGACTGGCTCAGACCAAAAAAGCAGTAATTTAATATTTTTTGAGGATCCCTTCAATTTGCCAGACCTATTAAATGTTAAAATTCACCACTTAGGTCTCTGAAAAGTCTTAGCTGAAAATCAGACTTTATTTTTAAAGTGGAACACCAGCTGTTCCAAGCACTACCACCACAACATGTGAGCAAGGGGAGCACAAGCCTTAGAGACTTCAGCTGCCTTGAGATGCGGTGGGAACTACTGCATTAGCAAGCTGTAACAGAGAGCTGAAGATGAAGACATCACCAGTACCCTGCTGATGGCCTGATTTTGAGGGAAGGCAAAGATCATAGGAAAAACATACTGTCAGCATGAACCTGCACATTAGTGTTGGAAACTCTGTCTTTTCAAATCTAAGTGTTTTTTCCTCTGTTTTTTTCAGTCCCTTGAGAGCACCCGTCGAATGCTGCAGCTTGTCGAAGAGGTAAGGACTTGCATTTTATTTGCACTTCTGTTGTGAGCAAAAGTGATGGAGAGTCTGATGGCAGAAGCGGGGTTTTTTTAACTCACATTGCTGGGGCACTTGCCTCTCCACCTCTGCTTATCCTTACCCCTCACAAGGGTCATTCAAGACACTGTGCCCTAGTTGCCAAGTGTCACACAGACCAGCTGCTGAGACACTCTTTTGCCCATACCTGAGTATCCATTGAGACAAGCTACTCAAGACAGACCAAGGAAACAGCCTCTGAAGGTGACCCAGAGTCAGGCACAAGTGGCTGAGTTTGCTGCAGATCTCCTGGAGCCTCGTGCCAGCACTGCTCTTACATCCTCACCGTAACACTGCAAGTCAGGAAGATGAGAAGGGCCCTTGGTCTGTTTGCCCTGTCACCTCCAAATACCTCCCTCTTCATAAACACTTGCAGCTATTTATAGAGCATCGGTCACTACAGCATTTAAATGTCCCTTCTTTATGTAACTCTGAAATATTTATTAGGATTTCAGAACTCATGAGATGTCCTAGATTGACAGCTTGGAAAAGAAAGTTCTCTGATTTTCCACGGTGCTAAGGAAGGGGACCCAGGCTCAGTCCTCATGGCTAATACAGCTTATACATGCCTGGAGGGGTCACTCCCAGAAGGGTAATAAAAATTCAGTCAGGCTTCATTTCACCCTCTTCATAACAAAGGGGTTTAAAAGTTGGAAACTCCCAAACTCAGTTTAGTTTAGAGTGTGCAGCCATCAGGTGGTGGAAAACTTTGCTCCCGCCTGACAGGACATAATATTTTCAGACACCATGTGAGCCTTGGCTCTGGAGCTGGTGACATTTTTAATCAGGGTCATCAGCACTGACAGTCCCTGTACTCCTGACAACCAGAGGAGTCTCCAGCAGAGACAACGGGAAGAAAATTGCATCAGGTCCCATGTTCAGAAACAAGTACAAGCTGATCTGTAGTCTTCATGGCCTTGAAATCAATCATGACTGTGGAAGTCAACAGAGTCCAGTGGAGACAAAATTAAATTTCTGTGTACAGACAGACAGACAGATGGGTCATTGAGCATAGTTATCATTGCTTCTCTTTCACGAACCCTTCAGATCTGGGCCCCTTGCAGGCGAAACATACGAGCAATCTGTCCCTTTTTGCTGCTCAGTTTCCTGGACATGCCATTTCTAGCTGTCACTTTGTCAACTCTATGCTGGATGCAGCTCCTGCTGAAATAAATTCAATGACATGGAAGAGAGTCTCACATGGGTACCTCCAGAAACACAAGGCAGGAGAGCGGGCTGCCCCAAAGTGCCTGTGATCTAAATAGACAAGGCAGATGATGAGTGGGAAGAGAGAGGCACAGGAAAGGGAAGTGATTTGCTCGGGGCCAAGCCATCAATAAATATCAGCCCTGTCTCTCCTGAGCCATATTTGTGTGACCTATGCACTGCATGATTCTTCCTAACATATTGAATCAGCATATTGTGAATGCCATTGGAATTTCAGTATTAAATCACAGCAAATGGCAAAGTGGGAGGAGAACTGGGACTGCTGAATTTACCGATGAATTTATGTAGGACTGTAGTGCTTCTTGGAAGAGCTTGGCATCTCTCCGGGCCTGGCTTTTATTCAGATGCTACAATATCTTCCTGTCCAAATAGAGAAGTTCCTAAAACTAGCACTGGGTAGTCAAGGGAATTCTTCTACAATTAAATGAATATTATTTTCACTAATGTGACTACAAAAGACCTTTAAAATTCTTCTGTGGTCTAAACAGTTGGTTGATTACTCCGACCCCATTTCCTAGGTAAGAGCAAGCAACATTTAGGGGGTGAGAGATTTTATACTGAAAAGACAAACAGTGAGTGTCTTTGAAATTGAACTTGCACTTCTCTGATTTAATAGACCCCAAAAAATCTAATTAGACTTCCTCGCTTAGCAGAACCTGTCTAGTGGGTAGAGATAGAAAATATTCTTTCTCAGTGAAAGAATGCTTTTAACTCTATTCTATTGATACAGCAAATCTGTTATTCCTTACTCAGGAAAAGGATAGCTGCATGTGTAAGCATCATTATTGCATACATATGAATGAATTTTGGTTAGATACTAGGAAAATACAGAATAAACAGACTGATTCGGCTCCACTCTAGAGACCAAAGAGTGCTGTCCACCCAGGGAAGCCCTATAGCAGTACAAGGCATCCTTAACGCTGAAACGTAGGTCATAGCTTGGGGGACAAAACCAATGTTCCAAAGGACCATGCCCTCCTTGCCCAGGAAGACTAGGCTGAGTTTGGAGACCAAGTCCTGGTCCTGTTCCCACCTAATGTAGGCAAGGAAAACCACATCTGTTACTCCTTCTTATTTTTATAACCCAGCATTGCAAGAAGCTGATTGTTTCAGTCCTAGCACAACAGCGGAAGCAAGGCGAAGTGGTGAGTGGCTGTTGTAAAGCCGCCACTGCTTTGCCCCAAGGCAGCTATGTACTGGGTTGGCAGATTACAAAAATCAGTTTGCTGTGCTGCTCAGCATACCTCTGTGACACAGTTACACCCACACTGACCAATGCTCATTTGAGCTACTCAGCGCTATAAATACCTGTATTTTATGATGATGCTGTGCAATGTTTGGGCCAAAATGTAAAATAAAAATGACCAGAGGCAGAATAAGTGAGACTAAATACACGGTTGGCAGCTGTCCTGCTTGTTCAAGATTTTTACCTCTGAGCCAACTTTACGAAAAGCTGCTCCTGAACACGTGCAAAGGGAAAAGCTGTGAGTCTACTACCATCTTTCAGTGGAACCACCACAGTCTTTAAAGAAAATTGATTATTGTAGGGTGGGAAAAAAAGATAGTTTCTAGCTGTGATGCAACAAGGGAGAAAATATCAAGATCAGCACTGCAGAAAGCCCAGCCAGAAAGCACTTAGCAACATGTACAGATAAAAGGTCTGTTTTGTACATTTAAATCCAGACAGGACTATCTTCTCTTATATGCTGGGGGGTTAGTCAAGTTTGTTAATGTATCAAACCTGAAATGGTAAACTATAAATGTTTGATAACCTCATGATGCTGTGCTACACAGGACACTAAGCCCACAGTATGCTGTTTCACTAACTTCATCTGTGATTGGGAAATGAGTTTCCTGTGACTTTATTATCATAGTCAAACGTTCCTTAGTCTGAACAATAAAAGAAAAAATATTCTATTAATTTAGCATTTGGTCCAAACCTTGTCAAAGCTAACTTGAAAAATCCCTTGGACATCATTAGCTATTGGAACAGTTCTACTCGTAAAAGTGTTTTCATCTATGCAATGCCACAAAAAAATATATGTGGCACAGGGGAAGGTATTCCATAATTCTGGTCTTGGTTTTTCCTACGCAGGATTAGACCCCTTTGTCTATGTAAGCCAGCAGGGTAGCGCTGGAGTCAGGGTCATCACGCTAGATGAAAACCAGGCACACAGGATTCGAGTGGGGGTTCACAGATTCATATTGGCTGAGACTCTGAACCACAGGGTAAATTAACAGGCTGCGAAGTAACACGGCTCTTTAATCAGGCATGGAGAGACATTATGGTGTTAACAGGGTGACAGAGAACTTGGAGCAGGAGCTGAGGAAATCCATTACTACGGATGACTAAAAAAATGTTTCTTTGACCACATTTTTGTCTTTAGGGTGTTGACACTTCTTTTTAGTGTCTCTGGGAACTGCTAGCAATGTCAGCCTGTCCTGGTACATAAATGTCTGTATTAATTTATTCAAAACAAACTCTGTAATCCATATCAATTAAAGAAAAATCCTTCACTGAAGTGGAATTTCATGTGTTCTTCACAAAACTAAGAATGTATATCTGTTTTTCAGGGTATCTCTTGAAACGCAGAGAAAGTGATTTCTAGAATTTGTATTCACTATCTGATATACCATTCCCTTATACTGTTACAAAAATCACCCCTCAGGCTAAACCAAAGTTGAAGTAGCTGCCTTTTGTAGCAGGCATGGATAGGATGCAACACACTTTGTTCCTTGAGGGACTGATGGGCCCTATGAGAAGTCACCCCAATTCTCATCCTAGTTTTATTCTCACCTTGTGCGACAGTGACATAATAGCAATAATAAGAAATGATACAGCAATGCATTTCCCCTCCCAAATGTTGGGTAAAATTCAGTGAACATTTTGTTGCTGCCTTAGTTTGAGTGAGACCCTCATAAAAAAAAAATAAAGTTTTAAAAAGCTGTTACAGAAGATTGAGGATAATGTATATTAAAGGCTCCAACAGAAGTCCCAGTTATGATGTTAAACTGACCTCACTGAAGCATTGACAGACTTACGATGATGTATCTAAGAGCTGAATTAAGCCCAGAGTTTTAAAATCATATATTCTGGCTTTCTGATCAGTAGCTTAGCCTACGGTCCAGTAGAGAACCTAGGCACACGCTTCACAGAAAGCACATATTGAACCCAAACCAGTACTCATTTTTGGTTTGCTTTTACCTAAACGCTAGAGCTTAGTGCTACTGAAAGGTTGAAGGACGTCAACTTTCATAAACTTTACAAGGTCTATATTCATGGTGTTGTTTCACCTAGCGTGATTAATTTTCAAGTCAAAAGTGATTGCCTCCTGCTCTGAGGGGTCATCTGGTGTGCAAAATTGGGCAGATATCTGCAGAAAAATGGTTGACAACCCACAGCAGTCTCCATGGAAAACAAAGTCTGGGAGGACATGCCGGTCAACCTGCTCATTCCTAGAGTCAGGGCTGAGTATGTTCAAGGCCCATGCAGGAAAAATTATATGTTTTGCTCTCTGTAGTATACTTGCTTTACAGATAAACAGAGGAACTCCAGAGCTGTCAGTTTAATGCCTCAACAAAAGCAACTAATGCTGTGCCATTTTCTTCTAAAGGACAAGGGCGTGAGTTGCTTGCTGTGCCATAGCAAAATCCAGCAGTCCAAATTCTCCTCTCAAGTACAACAAGAAGGCAAGGAGAGTCAGAAGTGACTCTGGAGAGAGAAGACTCTTACAGACTGAAGAGCCGGATTAAAATGGCATGTGCTCCATGAACTCTGTAGGGTCCTGTGAAAGATGCATTTTTCTTCTCTCTGGCCTGAACTGCCCTAAGAATCCCATTTTTTGAGAATCCTTATTTTGCTGCAAACTGAACAGAGGAATGCCTGTGCAAGCACTGGAGGTTCTTAAGAAATTTCCCCACTGCACAGGAAGAAAGAAAGGCTCTAATTTTGGGGAAAGTGTACCATTGGCCCACATTTTCATAACAAGATGGACCTTGCTAGTTCTACCAATTCACAGCTTCCCAAGTAGGATCTCATTGATGCTGGTGAGCACTGGATGTAGGTGGGAACCCTTCCTGAGCCCTCAGGACCAGACAAATCAAAGCATGGCCACCAGGCCCCTGCCGTGACCATGGCTCTTCTGGGAACCTGTTATCAAGGTTTTATGATTGGTTGTGGTAAAACATATTCTTCTGGGCTGGCACTTTGCAAACACGGCTTTCATCACCTCCTGTTACATGCTCTTTAAGCAACCAGTTTGAGTGTGTCTGCTGACACCTGCTCCCACTGAGACCAAGGGGAGTTGCTATGATACTTTTAGTGCAGAAAACGCCAACATTGTCTGTTCTTGGGCCTCAAACACACTTGGTTGGCACATTTCTTCCTCTACATTCCTTTAAATGAAGAGGTTTTGTGGTTTCTAGAGATGCCTCAGTCTGTTGTCAATGAGGGTCAGTTACTGAGTGTTTCTTGCCTGCTCAGACATCTGGATGATAAGCACATTTTCAGAATAGTCCTGTCTTATAGACATGCTTGGTTTTGAGCTATTTATAAGCTCAGACAACAGAAATACTGAACTTTTAGGAAAGTCTTAATCTGTTTTAAATGGACAAATGTGATTTTTTAAATTAGCTTTACGCACTTGTTTTTTTTGTGAAAAAGCTGAAAATTAATGCTTAATAGAAACTTGGAATAGGAGGAGATTGTCACTTGATGTCTGAATCGCCTCTCTTTGTCAGTGAGCACTTTTTTATTAGCTTCAGTATGCTTTGGATTAGACCTCAGATGCAGACAAGTATATTCAATGCACAGCCTTTAATATTTTCACATTAGTATTAACGCTGTTGCAGGCTGCTCTGAAGAGATACAGTACTGCCTGATAAAATTAAATGGCATTGATGGTCAGGTAAGTAGAAGAAGATTGCACCTCTTTCACTCTGTGCAAGGATTTAATATAAAATACAAACCATAAGGTCTAATTGCTGCATTAGTCTCTCAGCATAGGTCTTACTCAGGTCACTGGACATCTTAGCTGCATAAAGGTAGTTTGCTCAGATGTTAAAAACTTCAGGAAAACAAGGTCAGAGGGTTAAGGAGCAGCAAACATTTCTCAGCCTGACCATATTTGACTCACTGAAAGCCAACAAATATCACACTACCAATTGTGTTTTTTCTGAGTCCAATATTTAGAAGGGCTCCATGTCAGACTGCACAATATTTACTCAAACACAAGATGACTCAGGACCCAAGCAACCTCCTTGTGTTTGTATGAGGTATGTTTTTTAAAATACATGTAAATCTTTTGGGGTAAGATATCCCTGGGTACCAAGAGCATAGAAAGAGCACAATATAAAGCTATTGCACATCCAGTGCTTAGCAAGTCTTGACACCTGCCCTATAGAAAATGTGAGATCATTGAAGGCTGTTTCCTTACTCTAAATAGGCAAATCTAAGATGACCCTTGGACCCTAAGTTTCTAAATGTTGCAAAAACAAAAGTTGGCTGGGATTCAAGTAAATGCACTGTGACCTTAAAGTCAGCAGTGGGTACCTAGTAGAGAGCTGGCCCAGGGGCACTAGGGCACAGCAGACCATGGGGAGAGGCAGGAGGTTTTTTCTCTCCACCTAGCAACACACAAAGGGATTAAAATAAAAAAGGGGAGGGGGGGCAGGGGGAAATAATGCACCAGACTGCACACATCTGATATTTTTTCCCAGTTTCTACAGTGACGTAGACATTAAAGGCAAGAATGGGAGTGCAGAGAGAGGTAGACGAGAGTGCAATAACAGGCAGCTCACATCCCTCTTGAACTGAGCAGGATCCTCTTGAAGCAAAGCAGAGAAGCACCAGCTGCACCAGCCAGACACCCCTCAAGAGTGGCAGAGAGTCAGGCTTGTAGCTGAGCCAAGGTGGGCAGCACACTGCCAGCCTGCCTGGGAGCGCCTTGTGAGCATGGACCAGCCAGCTGACAGCCAGAGAGACTTCATTGCTCCCAGAAAAAGAGAGAAGGGATGGCAGTGAGCAGGGCAGTTGGCAAGAAGGATAATAAGTCCTTATTTTTCCTCAAGGAGGACTCCAGGTTTTTGTTCTTCACATTTCTGTGCAACTGTGGGCATCTCCCCTGCCCTCTGCAAAATCAACACCACCTACTTTATCTGGTTCACAGTGGTGTGGATGGCTTTATGTTCACGGAAGCAGCTATATTGCTGCTGCACATGTCCAGGTCACTCCCCTGGCAAACTGTCAGGCCACAGAGGACATTACTTTGTCTGTTATTGAAATGCAACAGTCAGGAGATCGTTCAGGCTATTAATTATTCACAGACATTATCACTGCTCCAAGCAGAATGGAGCTAGTTTCCCCTTCATAATTAAAAAGGAGCTAATCTGATCTGTGATATAGCTTAGTATCACAGCACCCAGAAACCCGAGAGACCTGATCACATCCCAGAGTGATGATAATGCATACAAAAACTATACTCGTGAAAGGTACCCTGCTGCTGATTTAGGCAGGTGGGAGCTCTGAATTGCTTGGCTTTTGCTGAAGCCCTGTGTCCAGCTAAGATGATGATAAGACTCCCATTAACCTCCGTGGGAGCAGAGGTAAGATCAGCACATAGGTGTTTAAAAAATTCTGCCTTCAAGCTCAATCCAAAGTCCATTGATGCTAAAGGTGTCTTTTGGCTGAACTAAAACTTGGCTCAAACCCATATCTATTAGATCTCCAAGCCAAAAAATATGGCTTAATCCTATTAAATATTAGCCTGCTTTAAAATGGATTTCCTAAGTGGGTAAGCTTTCTGACTTCTGTGTCGCAAGGGCTATGTACAAACCATTATGCCTCCTTACCAAACATGTTTGGATCATATCTGTTTTCCTTGGGAACTTCTATGAGATGAACATACACCTGCAATGTCAACACACTCTTCTTCTGCTTCGGAGAACTTGGAGATAAACCCTCTGTTTTTAGACATTACTCTTGTGTAAAGTGATTATTTTAATCTCAAAGTCCAGTACTTTGTATTTTCTGCAGTAGTTTGGTATCCCAGTGAATCCTGAGGGCTTGATGGTACAACTGAGAGTATCCAGTTCCTTGTACAGCGTCCAGGCACATAAAGTCTTTGGACTGTGCCACCAGCCCCTTATGACCTTGTCATTCCTTTCACTGTTATTCTTTTGTCTTCCTATGTCCCATATCTAGGGCTGAGTGTTCCCTCACTGATCTTTCTTTCTCTCTCTCTTTCTTCTCCCCCTCTCTCTCCTTACCTTGCTACCACTATCGGGATGTAGAGTAAAGATGCTGGTATCAGGACTTTGGTTATGTTGGATGAGCAAGGAGGTAAGTTCAGATTGCTTCAGTAAGGAAGTATAACCTTTCTCAGAGTACTGTAATAACTGTGTGCAATCCTGAAAATGAGGGCTGTAAAACACATGTGTGGTTGTGCATAAGAATTGGAGAATCTCTTTCTTTAGCTTTGTTGTCTGACAGAGGAACGTGCAATAACTGCGTAAGAGTCTGCACTTCTTTTGATCTGTTTCCCATTAATGTCAAAGAAAGCTGCAGGCTGAACTCAACCATCATTTTTTTCAGCAAGCTTTGGGTCAAGATTCAGCTACACAATGGGAAGATTTGCCTCCATAAGTGTAAAATCCAACATTATTTATGCAGGTGTTATGTAATTTTCTCGCTTGCTTTAGCCACAAGTTAAAAGCATGCATTAAATGCAACCCAAAAGAAGGTAAAACAGGTTTAGTTTGTGTAAAATTCAGTTGCTTTTCATATAGAAATTTCAGTGAGGATAACAGGAATTAAACATTAAAAGCTACCACATGATCAGCTTGTTACAATTGACCATAGAGGAGCTTTCAATCTTAGACGAGTCCCTGTCAATGGATGACAGTGACAAAGGCAAAGCTAAATGTATTCAATATATTCCAGGAAATTACATTTTTGGCCTTCATAATATCACAAAGAAACAGGTAGCTTCCCCATCCCCAACAAAACTAATAAGTCTTCATTTTCTGCAGACCCACAGCACCAGCAAAATGGTGTTTCCAACGAGAAGGTAAATCAAAGGAGTATAAATTTCTACCACTCTGTATCAAACCAGCCCCCCCGAAAAGCCCTTGTCATTATTTACTATGTAGCATGATACAAAACTGTATTAGGAAATGTTTTCTACAGAGGTAATGCTGTATTACTCATCGAGCCCAGACGATGATTACAGGCAATGGTACAGCGTTGCTGGAAAGTGGACTGCAGAACCTGACAGACCCTCTTAATCTCTAATATCTCTGCCTCTCTGGCACTAAAATGAATGAAAACTAATAACAGGACCTAAACACAAAGTATTTTCTTCTATTTGCTTTTATATATATGTCTCATTTCTTCCCCCCTACATCCATCTTTAGGGAAAAGAATTTAACCTAACTCAAATTTTGTCACATCGACTCATCTTGACAAGAAAAACAATTACAGAGAATATTTTATTGCCTTTGAAACTTTTTTTTCCTGAATAACAGCAGTAAAAGAACTATCACTGAGTACAGAAAACCAGAAATCACTTGTGTTGAAACAGATATGGCACCTGACTAAATAATATGTTTTGTTTCAGAAGTGAATTATGTAGTTAAAATAAACGACAAATATTGTCAGAGAAAGTCTGTAAGTACCCAGGTGTGTCTTGCAATGTAATTCACAGGCAGATTAGCAGGAACTTCAGTGGTTCCTATAGCTTCCCTTGTGTTTAGTCTCGTGAAAGTATGTTTCTGTTCTTTAACTGTTATTTTTCCACAGATTGCTAGGAGGCTTTATTTTGGTTCTAACCCTGAATGTTGTTTTTCACTTTGGAGTTCTACTATTGCTAAACCCCTGTATGCACAAGTTGTCCCACCAGCTCTCCAGTCGTGCTAGCAAAGACAGTCCATGTGAGCCAAGGAGCTGAGACTGGACCCACTGACTTCTTTGGAGTCCAGGGAACTCAGTGTTAAACTCTCATTGACAGTGAAACCTGGAATGTATATTGTATGGCCAGAGATGCAGTTAGTCAATACCTACAGGAAAGAATCAGACAATTTAAAAGCCTCTTTAAATTGGTTATGGTCATGCCTAAAGTGGTTCAGTAAATAAAGCTTGTGACTATACAGAATGAGTTTCTCAAGGAAAACAGCCTAACAATGCTACAAACCCTGGGAATACTGTAACCAGTGTACTATGCTGAATGTTTAATTAAGTTTTGTCCATTTTAGCTATATGCAGCTGTAATAATTCCTCATTTTTTTTATTTTAGCGATAAAGGACTTGTTATATTATTGGGCAAAATTTGCTAATGATGACTTTGAAACCTCTGTAATTAGTACCATGTGTGCAACTCACGGATGTCTCGGCAGATTAGCAGATTAAGGAAATAATTTGCTAACACTGCCATGTGATCTCTTTTTGGCTGACTGCACAAGTCACTTAAGATTATTAGGTGTTAAACAGACAAAACCCATGACATTGATCTTTCCAGTGGGCGGCAAGCAGAGTATCTAATCTCTGCAGTTGCTTGAAGCTGTGTTTCTAGGTTTCCTTACAAAATTGCTTGCTTTGAAGTTAAACAGACCTTACAAGGAAACCTTTGAGCTGATCTCAACCTAAATAACGCAAAGCAGAACTCACTTTCTGATATCAATAACCAGAAGTCTTTGGGATCATAAAAGGAAGTAAGTCAATGTAATTTTACAGTGCTAGGTATCTATACAGTAAAGCCAGTCTGGCTAGCTCCTGTTGCCTAGTCATTTAGCACAGCTCGCTGCACAGCAGACCATGGAGCCTGTTATGACCTTACAGAGATGTGGAGCTGCACAAGAGCTTTCATTACTCCTCTTTCACAGGAAATGGGACTGCCATAAAAACTAGAGACCTCCTTCAGTGCCCTCTGAAGTCACTGGGAATCTGAGTGGGCTTTTGTAGTAGTTTCTCTGCAATACCAAGAGTTCTCATTTTTTGAGCCAGGTTTTGTCACCTAAACCAGTTTAACACAGTCCTTCCCCTGGGGAACCCACAAGAAGGAGCTAAGAGGTTTCATTCGCCTTGGAGGGATTTTTTTCCATCAGTGAGAGTGTCTTTCCCAGACCCCATATGCACCCATAATGCTTACATTTTTTTAAACCTGGCCTCGAGTCAAGCTCCCTTAATTAATTATTTGAATACAGATATGTACATAATGCTTTAAACTAAAATGTTTACAATTTACACTAAAAATGTCATGCTGCAGAGGATTATTGAGCAGTAGCAATTGCTCTGCTTCATTAAATACGTCTTTGAAACACACTAGCTCAGAGAAATGTTAACATTGGGATACAGGCTGGTTAAAGGCAGACCGTAGAAATGAAACTGATAGTACAAAGTGGGGATATGAAGATACAGCTGAACTGCAGCCATAGCAGGGGTCCCAGAATGTAGCTCTCTTTCTCCAAAGGAAACTCCCATCAACTGGGAGTATCAGCAGGCAAAGATTTGGATCTTCAAGGACCCTTTTAGGTATGATGATGTCCTCATTCAGTTTATTGCAAAAGAATTTTGTTCCTGTACTCAGAACAGGGTGGAAGGGAGAAACTTTTCTAATAACAACAGCAGTAGCACAGCCATTTTTTCATCTAAGCCATTTTTCATCTAAGGCAAGACAGAGGAATATCCACAACTTTGATAAGCCACAAAGAAAATGTCAGTGCAACTGAAATTTTCTCCCTGCACCACACCAACAGCAAATGCACAGCCAGCTGTGCCAGTGAACACGAGTATAGCTGAGTCTACCCAGCATATCCATGCTCCAGATCAAGTTGAAGTATGGAGATAAAACTTCAGAATTACTGGACAACCCCACAAGCAAAAGTGCTGGCACCATTTGATGGTAGCCATGGTAGCTGACCTCTACTGTTTTTGCAGGAGTTGAATTTTACAATTTTGTATGAGCTACAGCTGACCTGTTTCTACTGCAGTGTAGAAACAACTGCAGTAAATACAAAGATAATTATCATTCCTTTCCATCAGATAGCAAAATTATGGCCCCTTGCCCAGGCCCCTCCCCAGCTTATCTCTTATTGAGCAGTTACCATGAACACTCATAGGCAGTGAGATGCCACAAGCAAAGTTGCTAGAGGTGCTCCAACAACACCTATGAGTTGAGCTAATCACAGTGAGAAATGGATGGCTAATTAGCAGAAAAAAATTGTAACTATCAACTATTCCAGATTCTACAGGGAAAATGGTATTAATTATATTGAAATTGTAGCACAGAACAAAAGACAAATGAACCCCCACAAAAGCAGCTTGTGCCTTGTCTACTGTTATTTCTAGCACAGCTATACATGGGCTCACAAGCACTCCCCACCAGCTTTCTTCCATTCCTACCTGTGCTCAGCAATGCCTTTCAGAGTGGAGCTAGTTCAAGACTTGGAATTTCTGAAAAGGCTGTCCTATAAACGTGCTTTGCTCCAATATGATTCTGCTTTATAGAAAACGGGATCACCAAGTACCATTGGAAATATTTAATCTGACTCCCAAATTCAGCCCTCTTGTATGCAATTATTATTACAATATGTTCTTAGATGTGCATTTTTTCTTAATTAAAATTGTCTTTGGTGGAAATTACTTCATTGTACAGTACTCCAGGCAAAGGAGCAAGTTCCCTTCTCCAAAAGCATTTAACTGACATTCAAGCCCAGACCCCAGATCCTGGATGCTAGTCAAGGAACAGTTATCATAAATTGCAGATGGGAACGCAAAGGTGGAGCGACACCACACTTGCCCCGTCCTCGTCCTCCATCCAATGATATGTTAAGATGCTTTTGTGGCTATGTTTGCTCAAGAGACCACAGGAGCAGTTGAGGGATGCCCTTGCTACAGCTTCCCTCTCCCAGATACTTCCCCACATCAGGCACAGAGCAGTGATTTGCCAAGCTGTTACAGAAGATCCTGGCAAAGACTCACTGGCAGAGGGCCACAATGCTACAGCAAAACTAACAGGACTGGCTTATGGTCACTCAGTTGCCTATGGTCTTAATACAGAAGTCATTCTTAAGTATAATGACACAGGTAAAAAAATATCCTTGCTTGTATCCCAAGGTAAGCCATTAGTTTGCTGCAGGATCTAGAAATGATGTATGGCCACTGTGTTTGAACCAAAGTGACATTCTCAGACATAAAAGGGTATCAATATGCAAAAAGGGCTAACAGTTAGCAGAGCTTCCCAGAAAAAAAAAAAATGAAGGACACCTCAATGAAACATACCTCTGATGTGTGTTCTGCTTCCAGCCAACACCAATTCTCTTATACATCATATGTGACATATAAACATATATATAGATGTAGCGTATTCAAAGAATACTACAACAAATTGTCAAAAGATGTTTAAACGCTGACCTTGAAGGGCTTCTCTAAATGGGAGAGGAAGGACATGATCTGTTGTAGGTGTGAATTTGCATAGGTTCATGGCAGTATACGCCAGCAGACTGTCTTCCCTAAAACCTTTAGTACAATATGCAAAGTCGGAATAGGGAAGATCTACGAAAACAGACCTTAAATTAACATTTTAGTAACAACTAGCAAATGGTTTTAGGACCAGCAGCCAGTTGTCTAGACTGCTGAGCTACAAATATGACATAGGCTTTTTAGACTGATGAGGTTTCCTCTAATGGAAGATAAATTAGTTGTGGGCCCCTTTTCTGTTCAGAAATAGCATAGGCATCACACACACAAATCCTGAAGTAGGATAAATTAAGTCAGATTCCTGGAGAGAGCTATATTTTAAATTAAAGTCTTTGAGTCATGTCAAATATACTCTTCAATTAGCACTCATCTGTTCAAGCAGAATACAAAGCAGGGAAAAAATGTTCAAAAGGCCCTGCTACACAACATGCATCTAAGCAAAGAAATGTGCTTAGACTGAAAGCCAGCAGTGGTACTGGATCCAGGACTGATCACTGCAGTCTCACCTGGCAAATTCTAACAGCCAGCCAAGGTTAGAGAAATACAGACAGCAAGATCAGTGGAAGAAAGGTCAGTACCTCTTGTCCCTCACAGTGTCAAAATACACATATGGAAATAGCCACCTTTTAACTGAGAGCCTCTTAAGCAGCTGGGCTCTGAAAACACAGCTCTCACAAGCAGAGGTGAGGATCTACAACAGAAATTTAGCAATTCCCATCACACTGCGTGAACCAGCATAAAAGCCAGCTCACACTTTTACGGCTGCTTCCCAGAGCAAAAGCCAGTGTTGCCCAACTATGCAGGAGAATCATAGAATCATTAAGGTTGGAAAAGACCTCTAAGATCATCAAGAGCAACCATCAACCCAATGGGAACAGCCAGGACTCCAAGATAGTGAGGAGCAGAAGCTCTTCGAGCAGCATCACTTCTACCGCATACTCACATTTCTGATGAGATTGACAATCTGTGGCTACAAACATGAACCAAAGCTTCTGCTTCCCAACCAAAATGTAAATTACAATGTGCATTAAAACAATCCAACCTTGTTTTTCTGGTTCTTGGCTCAGAAGTTTATCTGGCAGAACTTGTACACTGCATCTCTTAGGTTTCCTTATTAGTTTCCCAATCCTTTGCTCACATTATACATGTCCCTTTTAGAAGGCACTATTAGGTAACTCTGATCCTTTAAATGTATCCTTGGATTTGGGATCAATAACCCCTGTGGTATCAGGAGACAGGCACATCCAGCTGAGGAGAATGAGAACTGACAGCTGAAGAGCAGATGCAGCTGGCAATACTGACATGGCACCTCTCCTTCTCAAAGCCCAGCCTCATGAAAGAATTAAACAAAGAGCACAAGTTAAATATTTGAATTATTTCAGCTTGAATAATTTAGGCCAGGTTTTTCAAGGCCCTCTAGGGGTGAGATGTCCATTTCCCATTAAAATTAATTAAATAAAATTAATTTTAATGGGGATTGTGTATCCAAATCCCCCAGACAGCTTTGAAAATCTAAACCTTAATTGTTCTTAGAAACTCAAGTGAGAAATTAGTCCTATTCATGTTCCCAAAGAAGTCAAGAGGAGTTTTGTACTGATGTCAATATACATATGATTTTTTTTTTCTAAAACACCTTCCTTTTTTTTTTCTTTTCCCTCTTGTTAAGACTCATTTAACATCAGGGATGACTATAACCAGTGCTCTCTTAGTTTGTTTCCTCTCAGGTTTAATTCTGTGTGTAATTCAATATGGGGAATAGGGATGTATTTGTGTTTTACTGGGATTGCTTTACTTTGCCTCTTTAGGTATAGTTACAATTTTTACTGGATTGAAATGCCACTCCAAGTAACTTTCTCATCCTGTGTTACTTATTTGGGTTTATCCTTCATGAAACAAATGGTAAGGCTTTCCACCCATGTAAAATGCTGTCACTACTGCAGACCCCACAGAAGACCCCTGCTCCCACTGGATCCATATCTGTTTGGATCAGTGGAGGATCCGTTCCTACAATTTTACATTGTGGCATTCTGTTCCTCTAGGCTGTTTTTCCCAACTTTAATAGTGAAGAAATTAACACCTTAAATTATGAGCTACCAAGTTGCTAAGAAAAGCTTAAATCATTGTCAGCCTCAGGTGGAAATAAGACAAATTCTGTTTGATGCCAGCAGAGAGACAGTGTCTATATATGGCTGGTTACTGGGCTTGGTGCTTTGTAACTTGCCCTGCAGCAAAGCAGCAGTGACCTCACTGAAAACATCTTCACCCAATGCTTGTTTTCGTTAAGATCACTTGTGGACAATGAATGCTGTACCCAATGGTCCTCTTTCAGTCAGTATCAGGCTCCTGTGCTGGTTGTAATTCCTTTGTGTTCACTGGGGTTTGCTACTGATTTGCAGCATCCACACCAGAAAGAAAACCAGTCTTGAGGCCATACTCAGATTAGAAATTAATATTCAATGCTAATCAAAGTGGCAGGTCTCAGTTCCCTCAGCCTCTGGAAAAAGGAGTACCTGGACACGGCTCTCAACAGCTCACTCCATCTCTGGTATCGTTATGCTATAACCCAGTTCTCCCACTTAGTTACCCACTAATCAAAGCAATTACACTGCCCAGAATCACCTAATTCCAAGGGATTTGCAAGCATAAGTAACTGGAGTATTTTGCATGGAAGGACACCTTTTCTCTTGTATTAACGTACAGAAATGCAAAGTAATAATGCTTTATCATTCTTTCTCTTGGATGTCATTGGTGTCTTAGTAAGTGAATGTATTGTACTGTGTTTCCAGGCCTTAAACTTTATAACCCTTCCTTTCTACATCATTACATCTTGTTTAAATTAATATATTTCAAACATCTTCTTCCTTTGTTTTACTTTTCCCATATTAGTAAAAACATCTTCGGCATCCAGTGTGGCATACAACCTTTCACCAATGCATCAGCTCAGATTAATGCATTGTAATGTCATTAGTAATTCAGTTCTACATGGTCATTTTTCATGTTCTGTTGAAGACAAAAGCAAACAAACAAAAATACAATTCATTCCACACTGTCATCCCTTTGTCCTGACCAGAACAACTCGATCGTGTTGAAGAAGGCATGAACCATATCAACCAAGACATGAAGGAGGCCGAGAAAAATTTAAAAGATTTAGGGAAATGCTGTGGCCTTTTCATATGTCCTTGTAACAAGTAGGTACTGGGTACCGGCTCTGCTATGTGGTGTCCAGTTTTTTGTCACGGTGAATGTCTGAAGTTTTTGTCTTTTTTTTCTTTGTCCTTTTCCATCTGCTTCATTCTGTGGGGATAAAATACTTGTGTTTAATCAGAACAACTGGAACGCATCGAAGAGGGAATGGACCAAATCAATAAGGACATGAAAGAAGCAGAAAAGAATTTGACGGACCTAGGAAAATTCTGTGGTCTTTGTGTCTGTCCATGTAACAAGTAGGTGCTGCCTGCCTCATCTCTTTGAGAACTTAAGGCTGATCCCAAAGGCCTTGTGAAGCTCATCCTTGCTAGGCACATGGACAGGATGAGCATGTGGCATGCAGAAAGAACGATTCTGGTTCAAATGCATTCATCTCATAGCATAGACAACTGACTGGGAATTACTGTAAATGCATTAAAATCAGGCACACTGCAGTGAAAGCTTCACTGTTGACACCTTTTAATGGTAAAAGTTTCAACATTTTACATAAAGTGTACTGAGTGGTTCCATTTGCCAGTGAACAAAAACACTGGGGCTACCTTATTCCTGAAGACCCTAAATTTTGAAAGATATTTTCATAAACAAGTTTAATAAACAAAAAAAAAAGGCTGAAAAAATGCAGAAAAAGTCGTAATAAACATTACTGAAAATTATTCATGAAAATCACACCTTTTTCCATTGTTCAACAGAAATAGTCCTTGATGGGATCTTGAAAGAGACATGACATTTCACAGTCAGAACCCAACTTGAAATGGTTTTCATCCTGCATAGGCAACAAATTTGAGAAAACCTGAAGATGCCAAATTGCTCTCGTTTGGGTAGCATGTACACTAAGCAGAAATGTTGAAATGCATCGAATTTGCTTGCATGCCATTACACTTGAACGAAACCGTCCTCGAAGCAATGCAAAGCTTGTTTTAAATGCCAAATGAAAATGTGACGTGTGGTTATACGGGTGTAGGAAATTGGGAACAAAGTGGACCAACCAGAAGTCCTTGAGGAACTGCAAATCCAGCATGCAGTGAGTAGGCATGCAGCTGGGTTACAGTGAAAACATTCATAAATGACTGGCCAGAGATTGTGCAGGAAACAAAGCAGAGTGCAGCGGTTCTGTAGTATTATACTCCCTTTCTGTGTGGCATAGATACTTTTCTCACAGCCAGGGCCTGATCCTACCATGATCATCAAGACCAAAGGAAAGAGAGCTGTCATGGGAGTTCAGTGGGCATTTAGCCAGAAATCAGAACAGTAGGACTGGGTTTCTGCCTTATCAGTCACCACTTCTTTGGATGTTAATTCCCTTGGGACACAATGCAGATACCACCTCAGCTTTAAAAAAATCAATTTTGCTCCTGCATACCAAGCCACAAATACTTTGCTGGGGTAAACACTTTGCCCAGAATATGTGTACTATTGCCTTGGTGTGCAGAATGGGAGAGAGGCAAGGAGAAATGGAAAGAGCTACACACAGAGCCTTTGTCAGTGGGACTGCAATTGGTATCAGCTCTGCAACAGGCTTTAGCCCTGCTGTCCTGCACCAGAGGACCCACTGCAGAAAAGCTGCAGGTACAAGAATATGCAGCAGAATCTTTACATCTCCCACACTCTAAAAGCTGTTGTAACTTAGAGAGGAACACTGTCTTGGCTTGCTCCTCCTGGAGAAACCTGGCATAACGCCAACATCAAAAGTTCACACTTGAAGTACAAAAAAACCCAATGTATTTTGCAGGAATTGTCATTTTTTCGAGCAGCTTTAACATTCTGTACTGTAGAAAGGCTGCTATGAACTGACAGCCAGACTTGTGTCATGGATGGGGTTAGAAACTGACACGTGGCCTTAAAACATTTACCACTTCACTATGATTGCAGTATCATAGAAGCATAGAATGGTTTGGTTTGGAAGGGACCTTAAAGATCATCTAGTTCCAAATCCCCTGCCATGGGCAGGGACACCTTCCACCAGACCAGGTTGCTCAGAGCTCCGTCCAACCCGGCCTTGAACACTTCCAGGGAGGGGGCAGCCACAACTTCTCAGGGCAACTTGTTCCAGTGCCTCACAACACTCCTAGTAAAGAATTTCTTCCTTATAGCCAATCTAAATCTACCCACTTTTAGTTAAAAGCCATCACCCCTTGTCCTACCACTACGTGCCCTTATCAAAAGTCCCTCTCCAGCTTTCTTGTAGGCCCCTCCAGGTATTGGAAGGCTGTGATAGGGTGTTCCTGGAGCCTTCTCTTCTCCAGGCTCAACAGCCCCAACTCTCTCAGGAAATCAACAGCCACAAGAACAGAAAGACACTGCATGAGTTCAATGTGGGGGACATTCATTTTTAAAGGTGTCTCTTCCCTGTTTTAAGGCAGCATTCTGACCTTTGCTGTCTGCAGCTAGATTACATAAACTAGCGTTGCTAACCCGTCAATATGTTCAGAAACAAGAGTATGGATGTACAATGCTTTTAAAGACTGTTCCTTGAATCACCATGCCAGAAATCAACTGGTAAAAATAAGATGATATTCTGAGAAGTGGAGTGTAGGAGGGAGAGAAATCCATACAGTACTGGGCATTGGTGTCACCATGATCCACTAATGCTCTTCTGGCTGGTGGTAGATTAATGGCATACATTTGAAAAAAATCAACCATTTCACATATAACTACACTCTGATATACAGAGTAAATAAAACTCTGTGAGCCTTACCAAAATCTAAGGCTTGATCCTACACTCTTAGGACAACCCAAAATGCCCATGGCATGAACCTTTGACCAGATTGCATTCAGAAAGACAGCTGCTATTGACCATGAGCAGACCCAGACCCCACATGTTCACTTTAACGGGAAGCCCACAAGAAAACAGAGATCAAGCTCTGGGTGTAAAAAATCATTCACCTCACAGAGACTGTGTCACTCTCAAAGTTGCACAGGTCTAAAGAACAGACAAAAACCTGTATGTGCAGCAAAAGAACTACTTTCACTTATTTCTAGAAACGTCAAAGCTGATGTACAGTTTCAGAGAACTAAGAACAAACAAGCCAAGTATCGTTTTTTAAGTTTTTATAAACTTTAATAGGAAACCAGTAACAAAACACATGAGTAGGAAAGATCCTCTTTTAATCTACATTTTAATTCGGTATTGGAGCATGCAACACATCTTCAGGCTCAATAGAAGCTAAGCTGCTTCAGGGGGCATGGAGAGAACGTAGCACCAGGGTTGGGCTTGTTGTGTCCTTTCCCAGATCCCCCAGAAGCACATTCAGTTTCTACCCCAAAATCCAAGCCACGGGGCTGTTTATAACTGATTGGAGATGACCGAAGAACAGAGAAACCACAGAGATTTGCAGTTCCCAACAGCTTAGTTGGAAACTGTTCCATTTCCAGAATAAAATCAGGAACTTACACCTACAGACCCTGGACACTCACACTGTCCTGTTAAAGTATTCAGTGTCATTTGATGACCCCAATGACAGCAACTCTAAATATGCTACACATGCTAAACTGCCACTGAAGGTACGCCTGGATTTTAATTTGCTATCCACTGCAGCTCAGTCAAAAATGGCTCTCTGAAAGCTACAGTAACTGTCATAAACAAGAAATATAACAAGTTGCTAGGCTATTTTGAAGTCCTGTGGTTTAAAGCTCCTGAGGGAAGCGATGATCCATTTTTGCCTGTGTCTTGCTTATTGTGAAGGCTGTTACTGCTGATGCATTAAGAGTATGATGAACTATTGGGGCAACTGTGCTTAGTGAGAATGCTTCACTTCTTATTCATGCCTGTAGCTGGTGCATGAAGAAGAATGTAGAAAAATTTCTCTTTCTGATGCTAGATTGCTTGTATCTTTTCTTTTCTCCTGCACTCATTTCACTTCTGCCTATTTTACTTTTTGTCTCTGTGGACAAAGGTTTGTACATCAACTGTCGATGTATGATTACTATTTTCAAGTACCGATATATTATTTGAAAAATCTAATGAACCCTATGAATTTTATGGTAAAATCGTCCCCAAATCACCTTGAGAAAGGTTAGTGGCTTTAAATGCCTATTATGCCACATACATGTTAAAAACTACCAACAGAAGCCCAATCTTCTGCATGGTAAAATGTTAAAATTTAGCCAACTCGTTTTTCTCTAAGAGGGTGTGTTGCTGTGATGTGATGTACACACTATACTTGGCAGTTCTGTTTTTATGTCTGTCTGCCAGTACGTTCTCTGTGTTTGATGTCAAAACGTATGTGTTACTGAAATGAAACAACGTTTTCTACTTATCTGTATTTCTTCTCTTCTTCTTTTTTATTTTTCCTTTTTATTTTTTTTTTCCTTCTTTCTGGAAACGAAGTCAACATCCAAAAACCTGTGTGCAGTGTTGTAGACTTGACAATTGCAATCCACCCTATTGGAAACAAAACCTCTGACCATCACAGTTGTTGTGGCAGTAAAGCAAAAAGACCAAAAACAAACCCCTCCTTTTATTCAGGGTTATGATATATCGGTATACAATTGGTGACCCTCTGTCTGAAAACTCATTTGCTTGATTCAGCTTTTAGCTTGGAGAAGTAAAAAGTTTTGCGTTTGTCCTTGTCCACTTGATGCTTTGTTACTCATCGTCTTTTTTGCATAGGCTTAAATCAAGTGATGCCTACAAAAAAGCCTGGGGCAATAATCAGGATGGTGTTGTAGCCAGCCAGCCTGCACGTGTCGTAGATGAACGGGAGCAGATGGCCATCAGTGGTGGCTTTATCCGCAGGTGAGCCTTTTTATCCACTGTTTTCTCTCTATTCTCCTTGTCACTGATATATTTAGATTTCTTCCATATGGTCATGAGTTCTTTGATGTTCATTAACTCCTTCACTGGTGTTGGGTAATGCAATGGAGCCAGTGTTTTCCACCGAGTTGTGAGTGCTCAGATTTAGATTGACGGCGATTAAGATAGGTACTAAAGTCTTACTGCATCCACTGACTTCCCTTGACCCTGGGGGTGCTTATCTGAGCTAGTGCAAAGCATGGTTACATTGCCAGAAATCCTGGAAGTCAGGGTATTAGCCCTGAAAACTAGAAGATGTTTGAAAACGTGACCCTAAACCTTCCCCCTTGAGATTGCCCAGATTTGGGCAATAATAAAATCAAAATCATATCTATACATTTACTTCACAGCAGCAATGTGAGGTTTCAGACTGTCTGAAGCCAGTCAGGACTGTCCTCTGCACTCCAGCTCCCTGGCACGAACCATGCACTTTTCCTGGGGGCCTTATTATGGATCTCATTAATGACAGTTGTCAAATGCCTCAGAAATGAAATGTCAGATAAATAGTAGTTTATTATTATTATGCCTCAGGATATGTAGTGCTTGTTCTCCATCCTTGCCAGAAGATGTACCAAAGCATCCAGTGTCCCTTCCTTTTGTTCAAAAAGAAAAAAGCCTCAGGCTCCCTGCCAAAGCACCAAGCCAAGCGCAGAACTTGAGGCACACTTTTAACTAGAGGTACACCACTGGCTTCCTTGTGCCTATCCAGAAAACCTCACTGAACAGCCACAACTATGGAGAAACACTGATGCTTTAGCGGCAACCCCTGTGCACTCAGATGAAAGCCAGTTTGAAACACACAACTACACTAATGGCAACCAAACTGCAAATTTTCAGCAATACATAGGGATCCAGCAGTAAGTACATACTGATTACAGTGCTTACAAAGCATGTATTTAGATGACAATGCTATCAGCTGAATGGATAAAGGCATACCAGTAGGCAAAGCTTTGATCTCGGAAGATTAAGGACACTGGATTAATAAGTAATTACCTTTCCAAAAACTATTATCCACTTATTTTTTTGGCTGCTGTGATAAAGGGAAATCAGTGTGATAGAAATAATGCCATCATGAAATCTGGAGCGTGGGATGGAGTTGCCATTGAAGTTTGTTGGGTCTGCCATTCACTTTTTTTTGAATTTCTGGATGACAGACCCACCAAAATGAAGGCTGGGGCATGATAACAGAATATCAGCAAAGGAAGTTATGCTACACCATAATCGTTCTGCAAATAGTCTGCAGCACCCTTTTGGCACCTACGTGAACATAAATTGCACATGAGGCTCAAAGTAGTGATTTTCTGAGTGGCAGCCATAGACCTTGCTTTTCCCTTTCTCAGTTGCCACATGCCTCTCCAGCCACTGGAGTGTTGAACTGGGCCTTGGCTCCAGTGCAAGTTTTTCCTTCTAAAAACCAAACAACTGAAAAGATGGTGCTAAGAGGAGACACAAAGCATCTTTACTAAAGCCAGTAAATCTGAGAGAACCTGCTTCTGTCACTTACCAGAAATACATTCAATTAAATAGGAAGTTAGGTCAGGATTTTCACAGCCAAAGCAGCTCTTCCACAATATTTCAGTGAGCCGTAAGGATACGAGGACGGGACAGTATCTGTTAGCTATGTGTAGTTCAAGGAGTGGAGCCTGTATAGCTTCAATTCCACAACTCTCCAGCATTTCCCACTTACTCCAACCACACACAGATCCAAATGGAGCTCCCTTTCATTCTTTATTTGAGAAGGACCATCCCTGGCTGAAAGGTGCAGTATATGGTACAGGCAAGCTCAGACAGCAACACTTCTAGGAGCAGTGGGGACAAGCAGCACAAATGGAGCAGTGGTGAACCCAGACAATTAATCCCAACATCCAAAAAACTAGCACATAAAGGTTTTCTAGCTGGCTATTTATTAATCCCTTTTCTTCAAAGCTGAACACAGCAGCATGCTCCTCAGGTGACAAGCAAAGGAGGATGCAGGGGAGGTTTTGGGTGAACCAGAGTTTCAGGAGGAGCCTCTTCTGTCTCTGCTTCAAAGAATTGTTTTTTCACTCCCAGGGTAACAAACGATGCCCGGGAAAATGAAATGGATGAGAACCTTGAGCAAGTCAGTGGCATCATTGGCAACTTACGTCACATGGCCCTGGACATGGGCAACGAGATTGACACACAGAATCGCCAGATTGACAGGATCATGGAGAAGGTAAGAGCTGACATTTCTAAAAGGACCCCAAAAGGGGCTGTGTTCTCCCTTCTAAAAGCACAGGCTGTGCAATGCTGCAGTTTTTCTTCAGTTAGCAGAAGGACAAGGGATAGAAATAGCTGTCTCTTCTCCCTCAAAATCACTCTTCTCCCTCAAAATCACTGGGTCACAGCAGAGCTTGCTGCTCTGGATCTTCAGTAAACTTCAGTGCAGGTCAGGATGAACCCACGCTGTTGGGTTCACAAGACAACAGCTAGCAAGGGGACCCCTTAGTGCAAATCAAGGCTCCTTCTGCAACAGCTTTGGGACAGGACAAATGCCCTGAGCTGTGCAGAAATGCAGGGAGCTTGGGCCTGAATGCTCTGGCACCTCCTGGCAAGTTTTAAGCCTTCTTGGACTTTCCTTCCCTTGGAAATTCCATGAGCAATTGAGAATCAGATCACCTGTTTGGAGGACCAGTCCCAAAAAGAGGATGGAGATTTATTAAGCAAGGCTTTGCCATATGATAACAGTGCAGCCAGTCTTGTCATGCTGCCTGCTTATAACCACATTAGGACAGAGATCTACCAGCTCTCTTGGGGGGTGGGGGCGTATAATATATATATATAAAAATTACTAAAATCTTATATAAAATATAAATATAAATTTATATAAATTTTTATAAAAATTCATATATTTATGTACTATATACTCAATATATTTATATGTCTTTTTAGATTTTATAAAATTTACATAAAATTATATGTGTATTAAAAAATAACTGGGACTGAGCATCACTATTGCAAAATCACCATTTAAAAAGACGGAGAGCACCGTTCCGGTGCCAGACCTGCATTGCAGATTTCTGAAGCAGATAGCAGCACCCTCCAAACCCATCTGGGAACTCACTGCCATCCTCAGATCCCAAGATCTGCAAGCCATCTGCATTTGTACTGGCAGAGCTCCAGTCACAGGCACAGCCAGGCTGAAGTGACATAAGAGGCTAGATCTTCATCTGGTGTAAAATAATAGAACACTCGACTTTAGCTGAGATTTACACAACCTGAGGATCTAACCCAAGGACTTATATGTGCTGCTTAGAGTTAACGCTGACCTTAAGTGGTAGAGCTTGTACTCCTGAGCCTTCTTACACGTGCAAGACTTCTCACACGAGCAGAATGCCCATGCCTATGTTTCATGTCAATTAACTACATCAGAGCCTAGAGAAAAATAATAAAGAAAATACTGCACTGAGGGATTCACTCAAGATAGCTTTCCTTATGGGAGCTTGATTCCAGAGAGAATTGGGTGAAGTATACATTGTCTTAAAGGTGGGAAGTTCATCTCTGACAGAGTGACAGTCACATAACACAGTAGAGCACATGGCTTTGTGTTGGGCAAAAGTTTTGTTTTATAAAGCTGCATCTGTTAGTTTGACTGTATTTGAAAATGCACGGTATTACTGTGATGCCATTCTGCAGCATTTCATATTTCTGGGAAAAACAGGAGCATGGCGGGGAAGGATTTACCGCTTTTATTCATATGAAAAGCACTAGAAAGCAGCATGTCTACCTACATTGTGAGAAGGGACTGGAAGGTTATACAGCCTACATCTAACTAAGAAGTCTATGATGTACATTATTTACTCAGAGCAAGTATGGGGACATGCACTACTACATATTACCACTACCATACTCATGTCACAAAATAGTGGCAGGAGATATGCCCTGTGGATGGAAATCAGCTGCATCCCATGCATGCCTGCAGGATATTATCATGAACTGCAGCAAGCCTAACAAGTCACTCCTCAGGCTTGCAAACATCGGGATTTTGAGAACATTGACCAGGTCCTTTGTGCACACGAAGGACATGGGCCATGTGCTTGTGTGGCAGTGCGTGCTGAGAGCAGTTGGCTAACTGAGGGACTGGCCTTCCACATCTATGCAATCTTCTTACAGAGTTAGGCATTTTAGACAGCAATAGAAAAACAACACTGCAAGCTAATGGGATTCATTAAATTCAGCCTCGCAGGCAGGCCTCACCAGGCAGAGCCCTTGGCTAAAAAACAGTGACACATTTCTGAAAGATGGACTTGCAAGTGTACACAGAGGAGCTGCTGTGAAAGCAGCACAAAAATAAGACAGTCTTCAGTCAGTGAAAATCTGCCAGATTTCTCAGAGTGAGGACACACAGTAATGAGATACTAGAAAAAGAAACACAATACTTTAGGAAAACCTTCTATAAAAGACAGAAATGACTGTTAGCCGGATAATACTGAAACCACAAATGCATTCACGTCCATTTTGCAGTGAAATATGCCAGTAGACCATCATCCATTGCTGTCAGTGGATATACAGCATTGCTGGAGTTGTTTCCTTTTCCTGACCAGCTGGAGCACCGTGGTTTTGATCAGTTATGATGGTTAGAAAGACCCTTGGCTGGCACGCTTTGCAAAAGCTCGGGTGCAGCACAAAGCTAACTCAAATGGTCTTAAAGCATTTATGATAAACTGGATGCATGCATCCAAACCAGAGCAATCTCATAATGCAGAGATGTAATCTGATCTATCCACAGTAATCAGGACTGTAATGGATAAAAGGCTTTATCCTTCCCTCAGATCAGAGAGAAAGGGACAAAAACTAAAATGATGACGTGATGAGTAGGTCAAATGGCCCAGATATCATCACCAGAAGACCCTGGCCCTAAAACAAGCCATAAACAGGAGGCTGGGAGGAATGTAGGAAGGGCTCAAAGCGTTCTGTCTTGGTGTAGGTGGGAAGGTCTGTACAAAGACTCCCACTGACTACAGTGGGACATCATCCACAAGACTTAGACCTTAGTATTCCTATTTAGGAACATTACGTTTAATCAATATTCACATATTTCATGACAAATGTAACTGCTTCCAAAACCATTAACTTATTTCTTAGGTAGTCTTTTGGCAAAAGCACATAAAACTGTACTGTGGTAGACAAGGTCAAACCTCCAGCTAAAATAAAGGAATATGGCTTATAATGAGTAGTTGCACTGATTTTATGCTTGTTGAGGATCTGGCACATGCTACTGTACTAAAAATACACATCTACATAGCATTTGCCAAAACAATTATGGAGAAAAGCCCAAGATATTTAAGAATGATTTATTGTACATTAGTATAAGCAATTTAAAAGGATTTTTAAATGTATGTGAGAAATTTGCTTCACCATTCTCATTCCGAATTGCAGATTTAAAATAAATCTGTAAAATTTGGATACCCCAGAGATGTGGGAATAATCATCAAAGCTAACAAAATGCAGCCATCAAACCACAGAAAAGAGTTTGCTATTTGAGTTCATGCTTTTAAAGCATAACACAATTCTCACCTTTCCCACAAGTCTGATTTAAAAACTGAAAACATTTTCTGTCTAGTCCCTCTGCTAGCATAAGACAGCATAGCAACATGGGCTGAAATAGAGCTTTGCCAGTTTTTGTCAGCTAAACCAATGTCCTTAGTCTCCAAATCTGTCTTCCACAGAGCTACAAAAAGTCACGGTCAAAGTGTCTTCCCACTCAAAACAGAACCCCTAAACCTCCCAAGTGGTGCCATTTTATTAATGGCATTTTATAATCATGGCAAGAGTTACCCCATGGAAGACACTGAAGTTAATGGTTCAGCTCACGCTGGACTAAATTCCAGTTTGATTGCTTCAAATAACGGTAGAATCCCTGCCTTTCCTTAATTGCTGTTTATGCTGCTGCCCAATGAGACAGATTACTCTGTCTTGCAGCTACACTGGTGATCTTTGTTGAGAGAAAGGAATAACAGTATCACTTCTGCCTGTTCCCTTCCTTTCACATGTAGAGCAGAGAGATCCAGATTCAAAGAAATTTATCTTCACCAGCAATGCCTACATCCAATGATCTAGCTTCCCTGCTCCAGTGATCCTCTACACTGTCCAAAATTTTGGTTTTGACTGCATGCCTGGTGATCTAAATTAGAACAAAGTCCAGGTCCACTGAATCTTAGAGAGCACTGAAGCTTTTCACCGGTGAAATCCACGCGCACGTCATCAGTTCTCATCCTGTTGTCCATTACCATCAATACTGCTAGCACTACTACTAGCAGCAGCTGCAGATCTGGCACGGCATTCACAAGAGTTAGTGAAGCTGAACACAAACAGAAAAGCTCTACTCAAAGGCTACCTGAAGTGTCACAAAACCAGCAAACCTGTCATTTCCTTTTGGGTCCCTAATACCACTACAAAAAACAGCTCTCTGGTATAAAGTTTCTTTTTCTTCCTGACCTGGCCAAAACTAGGGAAGTGTCCACTAAGCATTGTTCTCATTCTGCCCTATATTCATCTGTTTCTTTCCTTTGTGTTTCCTTAGGCTGATTCCAACAAAACCAGGATTGATGAAGCCAACCAGCGTGCAACAAAGATGCTGGGCAGTGGTTAAATGCAGTGAAGTGCATTTCCTTTTAATGCTGTCCAACAGGGCAGTACCTTCATGCTTTTATCATGGTATTTACCTACTAGGTTTGCACACATGCACATATCAGCCCCATTGTAAATGTTGTCCTGTGTAGTTTGTCAGCTTTCCAAAAACGATACTTGTAATTATTTTTTTTTAGATATCTTTCTTTCCAAAGGTTGTACATAGTGCTGATTTGATGGCTATAGCTCACTATGATTTTTTTTTTCAATTTTTCCTTTCCTTGTTTCTGTTTTGGATTCCTTTCCTTTTTTCCCTCTCCTCGTTTTTTTTTAATGATGTTTGCTGAATGACAACACTGTTGGAATGCTAAACGTGCTGTTAACCTTTAAATATACAGTATTGTTCTTGTAAAACTGTGACATTCCACAGAGCTACTGCCATGCTCCTGTCTTTGGGTATCATGATGTTTAAGCACTTAAACCTGCTGTCTTCGGTTCTTCATTGCCATTACCTGTTGTTATGATTTCATGATTAGACAATGTGGAATTATATTACTATAACAAGCATTGCACTAAAAAGTGATGTGATTTATGCATTTATGCATGAGGAATAAATAGACTTTTAGACTCCTACTTAAACAAGACTTTTCCCATGGCAGTAGCACACCAACAATGACAACAAAAGCATGCTCAGTATTCGGACTCTTTTGGGACTATGTTATACCAGCAAGTTTGCAGTTGTGCCACTTTTTTCTTGTTGATATATATAGTTAATAATCATGATCATTTTTTTTAATTATGAAAAAAGAGGGATTTGGCACTCACCATTTAGCCATTGCCAGCAAAATAAATGCTTGGCTGAAAATTTGTCAAAGACAAAAAGAAATAAGTGTAATATATTGGTTTTGTCTGCTGCTTTTGAAGACTATCTTTTGGAGGAAATGACTACCATATGAAATGGTGCAAAGAAATGTAATTTTTATAAGGCTCTCTGTTACTAGTTGCTATCCCCATGTGTTTTGTTATCAGTACAGTTCTCTGTTGCTTACCTAGAGCTATGCACACCAAATCGCTGAGATGTTTAGTAGCTGACTTAATTAAAAAATAATAAAAAAATCTAAATGAATGAACTCTAGATAAACTGTGAGATAAATATTATTTACAGCATGTAATATGAAATTCCTTATGTCTCCTGTCAGTTTGTGAAGTGATTGACATTTTGTAGCTAGTTTAAAAATTATTAAAAATTATAGATCTCAGAATCCATGCTTGCTTTATCCTTTTGTTGCCCTACGTGTCAGTGACAACTAGTTATTTGCCACTCACTTGGGAAAAGAAGTGCTAAGAAGTCTACAGACTCTTTATAAACTGGTTCTGTATTACATGTGGGAAACTAAAGATTTCTGTTTGCAGTACTGTATAAAAGTAACTACAAATAGCATTTTACATTCAGCACTTTCCAATGGATTGTTATTTTAAATGACCTGGCTTAGATGGCCAAGCATTGAATCAAAATACACTCTCTTGTTCAAGTGAAAGAAGAAATGAAACAAAGGTTACAGTACAGAAGGATACAGTTCCTTAGTCAGTAAAATCTATTCCTACAGTGGATCTAGCCACGCGCTAACACACTTCCTTTCAGGGAACACTTCGAACTACAGAGTTTGTATAGTCTGCTAAGAATCATTTTCTCAAATAACTAACAGCAACTAGTGTTTACTGCCAATGAAAAGTGTTATCATATTTTCCCAGGGGGGTTTTTCCCTATATGGACAAATTATAATTAACTCTGCATGAGTGACAGTTCACTCGTGTCTCACATGGCCCCAAGTCAATATACACAAAGAACATAAATGCTTGCATAATTAAAATTGCATGATAATGTAGACAAGCTGTATTTTCTTTAGCAGATTTTTATTTTTAGTGTCTATTAAAATTCATTTATATAAAAATGTTTCCCCACTACTTCAAACCAAAGAGTAAACTTCAAGCAAACATTTTTAATTTGCTGACCAGTTCCAATCCTGTCCATTCAAAGATTCTAGTATTTGTGACAGCACTATCTGCAACGTCAAAGCCTGCTGCAGGAGGGCAATGATTGCACTGGAAAATGCATCAGTATGGGAACATACAAATACAAGAATATTTGAGAAAGGCAAGAAGTCTATAAAAAAGTAATGAAGATATTAACAGAGGCATTGTTCTCATCTATTTGACAAGAATGCACCTTATCTGAAGAAGATCATACTTCCAAAAGCATTGAAGTTGATCAAAAATATGAGCTGTTGCTGTGAAAGACGTCACTATGCTTTGACATCTGTTTTTGTACTGAACAGAGATCAAAAACCAAACTATTGGAACTTTTTGCCAAATGGAAAGTTAAAAGGATAGAAATACTGAGATGTTTCACTGCATTTGTCTTTATATCTCGCTCCACTCTACGCAGGGTTTCTTAGGAGCTGGCTGAAAATTCCTTAGGTAAATAAGTTTAATATATTGCATTTCTCTGATGTTTTTGGAAATTGACTTTTGTAGGATTAACTATTCTTGAAATAATTCAAAGAAAGGCTTGATCTCATGCCATGTGTTATTAGAGTAATCCACTTGTTTTTAAGTTTTGCACGTCAAACCCCTGATGTAGCTGACAACAGAAAAAAAAAAAAAAGACATTTAGAACATTGGCTCAAATGCGGCTTTTCCCTTCCCCCCCCCCCCTTTCTC
>Ga0065711_1026596_pt1 | contig 64891 bp, 37 predicted proteins | sample Hoacrofraction12_FD_59098 | JGI IMG/M metagenome (GOLD analysis project Ga0065711, IMG submission 59098) | Hoatzin crop microbial communities from Cojedes, Venezuela - Epithelial fraction 12 v2 (version 2) | ecosystem: Host-associated > Birds > Digestive system > Esophagus > Crop | place... | reverse complement strand
ATGTTCAGACGGAACTTCCTGTGCTTCAGTTTGTGCCCATTGCCCCTTGTCCTGTCACTGGGCACCACTGAAAAGAGTCTGGCCCCATCCTCCTGACACCCACCCTGCAGATATTTGTAAGTATATATTAGGTCCCCTCTCATCCTTCATTTCTTCAGGCTGAACAAGCCCAGCTCCCTCAGCCTCTCCTTGCAGGAGAGATGTTCCAGTCCCCTCACCATCCTCGTAGCCCTCCGCTGGACTCTCTCCAGTAGCTCTTCGTCTTTCTTGAACTGGGGAGCGCAGAACTGGACAGAGTACTCCAGATGAGGCCTCACTAGGGCAGTGTAGAGGGGAAGGAGAACCTCCCTCGACCTGCTTGCCACACTCTTCTTGAGTAATCTTAATCAACAAGTGGAATTCAGCAAGGATCTTGGTTTTCTTGACACTTTGTCTAGAACAGTAGCATTCCTTAGCATCAGCAGCCCCCAGGATATATAATTAAGTTTCTTTTCTGTTTAAAATTTCTTTTTTTTAGCTCATAATCCTTCATGATGTATAATTATGAATTCTTCATGATGCAGAATTATTCCTGGTACATAATAATAATTAAAATAATGGATAATTGAATGAAAATTCTTACAGTGACATCTCATAAATGTATGGGACTGATTCAAATAGATATGTTCGGCATGTGGTAGCAAAGTTACTCAAATTTCTGTCTAGCAGGTGCCCACAACACAGTAATCCTTATCCTATCTGACACTAAAGAAAGCATACTTCAGCAGTTTTATAAAAGAAACTAAGGATCTAAGCTGGCAGCAAAATGTGAAGTGCTCCCCCACTCTACCCTGCAAATTGTCAACATAGCTGAAGTCTGAAAAACTTAGAAGAGTGTAATGCCGATATTGCTGCTCCTGCCGCTGCTTTGTATCTGTCCAACAGATTACCCTTATCCCACCACTGCAATCTGCCCTTGGTGACCCTGCCTCTGATCCATCACCTCCCAGATGTGCAAGGGGAGGATCCTTCGCCCTCCACATTCTGGTGCACAACAAAGAAGGACTTAAAGTGAATGTGAATTTGTGAGGGTCTGCATATGTTGTGTCTCACTAGCTCCTGATTTGTTCGCCAAAGATTTCCCAAATTCTGCTCTTGGCAACACTTGTAAGCTACATCATTGTTTCCATATATGCCCCTACTATTTTCCAAGAGATAGTGCCATAATTATATTAATGGTATATTGCAGTTTGTTTTCTAGAGTTTGAAACAACTCATTTGTTTCCTGTTTATACATGATAATGATTTTATTGGCTGTTCTCAAAAAAAATTTTATTGCTTATTTTCTAAGTATTGTGTCAATTTTTAAATCTTACATTGCAAAGGTAACAGGTAGATGCAGTGAAAAATTTTTACATTTAAAACCCCCCATATTCTACTTTTATGGGATTGTTGACATCACTTGCTTTCCAGATGTATACTGATGATTTGCAGATGCCTCAGTTTTCATGGCTGCTACATTTGACTGGGTATCAGTTCATGAATTATGTATTTTATGTAGTGGTGATGTACTAATTTCACTCTAGAATTTATAAAGTTATTATATTTACAGATAAAGCATAATTTCTCACACTCCCAGAAATGAACATTAATTCTTTTCACCTCAGAAGGAATCTGAAAGGACTTGTTGCATTTCATAAGAAGAAATATAAATCTGACACCTGTTTGGAAGATGAAGTCCATTAACATGCCAGTAAAGTTTCACAATTTTTTTTCATGATTTTATATTAATATAGAACTCTGAAATGTGAGGTAATTCTCTACAGAAATATGGGATGTGTTTACTTAAAGAAATTCTGTCCCAGAGCCCTCCGCTACTTCATGCCATCCCTTTAGATTGGGTTCTTCCAGGTGAAAGTAATTGCGTAACTGTAAAATATTCTGATATTTTATCGTTTGTCTCAAGTTGAGGATGAACTGTAATTCATCTTGTTTGGTGAGAGGTTTGATATGAAGGATGCATTTGCATAAATCTGCCATTACCATTTCACTACATCACGCTAGGTTTTTTTCCTTCTTGTAAACAATGAGCTCTGAGGTAACAAAAGAGATATGCGTATTAAATAGCATACCTTGATAACAGATGACACATTTCTGACCCTTGAATAATTCTTTATAAGCCACTAGTCATATAATCTGAGTGTATAAATGAGTGCTGATCGAATGGCTTCCCCAGTGTTCTGCATCTTTAAATCCTAGAGATTTTGATTTCCACTTTTAGGCAGCTCTGCTCTCCAGAGTAACAAGTAGCACTGAGTTGCAACTGTTTAACTGGTATGGCTAATCAACTATTAACAAGATTGATTTGAAGTTATTTTGGTAAGCAGAAGCTTTGAGTTTGATTTATATTAATTTTGGGGACATATAATTCCCAATGTGTGCACTCTGAAGAGCTCCCAGAAGTCTGTGAATCCTCACTTTAACTGCAAATCTTAAAATGTAATTAATTTCAGTACAAATTGAAAGCATCCAAATGTTCAGAATGGAGATTTTTGTTTGCTATTTATCACTTTCTAGTTTCAATAATCCCGTTAGGGATCAGAAGAGTAGCAATACCTTGTGATTTAAGTGATCAGTGACCCTCTGTGAATATCCAGTACAGGATTCCTGAAGTGGAAAAGTTGCAAAGATCCAGACAAAAAGATTGATTTTACTTTTTTTTTTTTTACAGCTGGTGAATATGGTACTCGGAATTGGTTTGTCAAAGAGAAAAGTTCATGTTCATGGCAAAAATTATTTGTAAAAATATCTCACTTGAAAACAGGTTAATTAATCTCTGTCCTTGCTAGTTGTGATACTCCATTGTAGAAAGCATCCATCATATGTTTGCTACAACTGGAAGTGTATGCTTTTTTGTATGGTAGACTAAGCCCATTAGACCTTTATACTTTTTCTTTGGCTAATTTAGTCAGAAAATTTCATTATCAAATGTACATTGTAGTAATACTTATTAGAAATCCTTACCTCCCTGTCTCTTGTTGACACGTTTATAAGTACATAAAGACCTTTCAGTACGTCTGAATCTTTTCAGGGAAATGGAATTTACTTAATGTTTCCATTATAGAAACATAGAGATAGAGAGCTCTGTGTATTAATCAGTTCATTGCTGCTGTTGCTTCAAAAATAATTGTCAGATGAATGTTTTCTACTCACGTAATCAAATGCTGCCTTTTTTCTGAGAGGTATCTGTCCCTAATATAAACACAGCTATTTTGTACAGTACTTGAGAAGGAAGCCCTCTTTTTTATCACATACTTGTGGTATATCACTAATTAGATATTTGCACTTGCCTTTTGGTTTAAAGAAACCGTACTTCTTAATCTTCGTTTCTCTCAGAAAAAGCTTTAAGATAAAAGACTGTTCTAGCTCCACCTCTTACAAAGATGCTGCAGTTTATGCAGAAAGGTGTTTGAAGTACGTAACAATTTTCTTGGCCCTGTTAATTTTGGTGTAATAGTACATGGTTTTCCACACCAGTAAATCTGTTCATAGAGATTTCTGGAAGAACTAGTGTTGATTTAATAGTTTGGGTCTGAACTTGAGTATAAATGAAGAATTCAGCCTTTATCTTATACAGAAAATGCAGTAAATCTTCGAGTGTGATACTTTATCTAAATATCCATTAAAATAAATCCATTACTATCTTAGGAATTAACATGAAATGAAAATGCATTTTGAATAAAATTTAGTGCTCAGTTTTAAACTTTTGCCAGTCAGAGCGGAATAACACTTTAAACTTCTCAAGCTACATAAACATAGTGATTTCTTACTTCCTGGATACATTTGAATTTTTATTTAGAATAAAAGATCATTTTCCACATTGTTCCTTGTGCTTGCTGAAGTTGAAAGTGGCTGAGGATATTATTCTGTCCTATAAAGAAGCTTCGTCTTTCCTTATAGAGACTGACTGTTACTGCTGTTGCTGGCACTGGAGTAGGAGGTGGCCCTCAGTGGATCTATTTGGAGAAGGAAGGATCTATATGATGAGTGGTAATTGGAAGGACAGGTGGGGAATTCATGGTTGACGCTTAAAAACGAGGAAAAAAATTGCATATAAAAATGTTTTGTCTTTTGTAGACGTGTGATGTGGAGGCACTGGAAAAGTGGTGTACAGCTTCTCCAGGGAAGATGGGTACAGCTGAAAACAGTCTGTGAATTGTGTACGTATTAAATACAGGACAGGATAAATACTGCTTATCACACTTTGATGTTTCTAATGACACAGAGATCTAGTGATCTGCTGGAGGTCTCTGTCACAGTAGTAAAAATGTGCACTAGTCTCTATCAGAAAAGGTAGTGGCTGAGTGGAGACGTGCAGGTATATAGGTAGGTTAACAAAAAGAAACTTGTGTCTGTTGTTAAGGTTTTTCGTTTTCACTTGGAGGGTTTTAACAATGTGGTATTTTATAAGCCATTCTCTACATTTGTATTTAAGCACGTGGAAATAAAAAATTACTTATGTAAAATTGTTGGGGTCGACGTAGCTTGAGAATTATCATGACTAGGCTGTTTAAGTAAAACAGCATAACTCAACAGGCCCCTGGAAAGGACAGCTAAGAATAGCAATTGAGAAAGTTCTGAGAGTGTAAATGATGTGGGTTACCAAAAACAAGATGTGTTCAAGGACGTGGAGGCGGTCTGTTGCTATTGACGTTAGTGCATAGTTACCAATTATAAGAGAATGTGGGGCGTGTGAACAGTGTGTGATTTATGTCTGTAGCCTATCCGATGTAAGCGTAAGCGTGTGTACAGATATGGAAAATGTATATAACCGCACAAGTGGGAGAATAAAGTGTCCGACTGTGCATCTTACCAATGCGTGTGAGGATCGTTCCCATCCCTTCACGGATGTTGAGACCCGGCAGTAAAATAAACAAAAAGAAAGTAAATTTTTTTACATCAACAGATTCTCTTGGGTCATATACTTTTAAAACAACTATGACCTACATCAGATTTAATACTCAAAGATATTTTGTAAAGTTCTAATGCTGACTGGCTTTAATTATTCTATCACTGTTCTGTGTAAAATAAATGGTAGGGTTCTCATTTAATTTATATTAATAATGCTAATTATACTAGCATAGAAGTATGTATTTAAATGATCCATGAGTCCATGTTGGGATGAGTAGGTCTTTGCTGGATTAAGTTAAAAAGGGTCATAGAGTTAATTTCATTGGCACCAGGTCGTGGCATCGGTCATCATGAAGCTGCTTAAGAAAACCAATTCCTGGGTGATGCATAGGTGAAGTACTGAGCAGTTTTGAGGGAAATAGTGTCCTGGAAATCTCACTGAAGGTCCAAGATATTTACAGAAGATAAGCCCTGTGACAGTACATTGCTTCTGATTTGCATTGCTCGCATTTTAGATTGATGCATTACATGCGAGTGAATCCCGTTTCCCCAGCTCAGAAATGCAGTTACGTACATTGCACATGCAGTTGTCTGTGGACCTTTCAGTCTTCAGCGCTTAAAACACTCCCTTTTGGTGGTTCTTGCCTCAATATGTCTTCACTTTGATACATGACAGCTGTTTTATGTAGCTAAAAATCTGGTTCCAGAGATCTTTTATTCAAATGGCTTGGCTTACCAGCTTGTTTTCCCTTTGTAAGTATTTAAGAAGATTTTTTCCTTTTGAGACGAGGAGAGCGTCTGAAGTAACTGGCAGTTTTGCTGGCTTGTATTATAGAAATGTTAATCATGTATGATGTGCCAGTCTTCCCTGGCATCAGTTCTGTTTGGTCACCACATTCTCATGGCTGTTTGTCAGCACTTAGCCAAACGGGTGGACTTTGAGCAATTACTAAAATGAAGAATGCAAATGTTCTGTGTAATTCAGGATCCAGTCTTGCTTCCGTGACTATCAATGGGAAATTTCCTACTGAAAGGAATCTAGAGAATTGCATATGAAACATTTCCTGTACTCTGGAAATCTTGAGCTTTAATGGGAAGTATTTTTGTAAATCCTGTTTTTTTTTCTATTAATTTGGTTTTGTGCTGAATAGATACTTTTGCCACACATAATCCAAAGAAGTGTGAGGATGTGGAGAACTATACCAAAACACACTTTCCACCACTTGCGTTTGCTGCTACTAGGACTTTGTGATGGTTTGTTTTTTGGCATTTTTACTCAATGTGTTTTTACCTGTATTTTTTAAAATCTTAAAGTGAATACGTAAATAAATCATATCCTGTAATCCATTTATGTGCAACTGCTGAGTTCAGTGAAGGCTCTGTGGCAAAATGGAATCACATTCTGCAGCATTCCCTCCTACCTTAGGTACCAGCAGTTCCAGAATGTTTTACTGTCTTAAATTGTCCTCTTAGCAAGGTGTCTTCCCCGTTCTCACTCTTTCTTGCTGTCACCAAGGCATGCACATCTACGGTCCCGTATTTGAGAACAGCAGTTGACACAAAAAGATGGTTTCTGTCTGTCAGTATTTTTGCAGATTGGATTGTCTGCAGTGGTTTGCAAAACGACTTCATAATTTGTCTACTAAAATTCTGCTCTTTAAGCAATCCAACATAGAATCTCCTTTTTTCTTGGGTATGTGATGACTTTATGATTGCTTTATGAGCCATCTTCCTGACTGCTCCGTTGCCTCCCAACTGATGTTCAAGTTGTTCCAAACCTTTCTCCCTGAAAGCTGCACCGAGTACAAGTGGGTCTAGCAGGAAGTCATATCACATTGTGGCAGGAGCAGGGCAATTCTCATAGCAAAAATTTTGTATTTTGCATGTTGGATAATTGACACATGGTATGACTGCAGAGTTGTGAGGTCTACCTGGCTGTCATGGAGGAGAAGAGTAGAGCACTTGACACCTCCAGAGCTTTATTCAAATCATCCACATATGCTGACAGGTAACGGTGACATGTGCTTTGTTGCTGTCTAAATTCAAGCTCAGCTCTATAATCATAATGCTAAAAAAATATGTATTTTACATTCAGATTCTGGATGCCGATTCTATGATTCGGTGTCGGGAATGTGAGGTAAAGATCAATAAGAGTTTGACTGTTGTTTACTGTTGCTTCTACAGGGGAAAGTGATTTATTTAGATGTCGTAAGCTCAAATTCTACATCCATGGATAATTTACCCAAATCTTTAGAGATGAAAAATGGAACCAGGCTACATGTCCTCTTTGCTCTACCAGAAACGGATGAAATAAAATTACAAAATAGCCCTCATCACCAGCAGAGAAATTATTAATAATTGGTTAGGCCGAGAGTAGAGTTGTGATTGGATGGCAAAGGATTCAAATTTTGTTCTCAGGTTCCAGGGTTAATATTATTTCATTAGGGTTACGTATTTTTACTGAAATTTGGGAGTTCTGACACTGCTAAAGGTTTGAATAGTTTTTTATTCGTTACTACTGTAATTTTAATATTATTTTATTAATTGAATTGCTAAATGCAATGGTATTAATTCCTCATGACACCTGTTCTGCAGAATCTGAAATTAAAGTTAACATCAGAGAAGTGTGAGTAGGTTTAATTCTTATTAAAGTGCCAGCCACACAAATAGGCATGGACGAGGGTGTAATAAGACGGTATGGAGCTGAAACTGAATGACTGTAACACAAGCTGACATTCTTAGCTGCTGTGGGGAAGCAGACGGTTCTGGCTGAAGGCTTGCAAAAAGAGCATAAAGCTATTCTTTGCTCAGCCCAAACCAGGGAGCCCGCCTGCCACCCAGAGACCTCAGGGCTGTTCCAACTTGCAGCTGCTAGCACTCCAAGCAGCTAAGAAAACCCTACAACACTGATACTTTTCCTGTTTTCCTCTAGTCATGTATTTTGTGGTTGCAATGCAGAGACAAAAAACTTTCTACATTTTCTCTAATTTAGTAACTGCGGTGGCCTTCTAGGGAACTTCCCGTGCCTTTTGGTAGCTATAATCAGGAGATGCTGCAGCAGGGTAGGCTGCACCTAATTCAAAGTTCTAGTACCGCTTTTTTCATAGTAGTTTTTGTGGTTATTAATGACAATGAATTTGTAATAATACAACTGCTTCTTAATATTGCAGTACTTAGCACCTGTTATCCCTTGAACTCAAAGTGCTCTACAAAGGAAACTAAACATTTTCTGTCACAGTTTACTAGTGGGCCAAGTGGGGCATAGGAAGGTTAAAAACATGTCTTGCAAGGCTATGTTTTGTTTGTAAAATGTTTTCAAGTTTACCCTGCTTAGTTATAAGCATTTAGGACAATTTGATATCTCCCATGAGTATGAGGTCTTAAAAACCAAGTGCATACTCAAGTCGGCAGCCCTTAGCTGCCACTGTGGTGCATTTGCAAACCCTGCTTGACTCACTGTGAGCTGCACCTGCATACAACAACGGAAGAAGGGTTTATCTAGTTGCAATAAAAGTAACAGCTTGTTTCATAGCATAAATAAGGATTGTACGGTTTCATTACCTGCACATCATGGTTCAGAGCTTGTAATGACATACATATGGGCATTTGTTTAGTTATAAATTATAATCATGGCCTTCAGCTATGTTAGCAGTGGGAACATCCCGTACATCTTTGTTTAGAAGGCACTGCTTCGATTGCATTTAATTGCTTTCTCCTGCAGCTTTGCTTAAAGGTGTGTGTGATAAAAGAGCAAATATTGTACTAAACAAGAACAGCTAATGAATGAAGGCAAAGCTTATTATAAACTGTGCTATAAGTAGGCAGCTACTAAATTGAGATGGCTACTAATCAAGGCTATTTCTGTGCATAGCATTGTAGTCTGTAAATCAGATATACTTACCCCAAAATCTGCCTGTACCATTTTATTTATGAGTTGGTTCTAATTTTGAGTGGTCATGGATTGTAATAAATACTTCAGCAACATCGTCTGGTTTGTTTATGCCAGTGCAAGAATGAAGTCAGAAAGGAAATCAAATGCAGAAAGGGAGAGGTGGCTCTAGGCCATATTTGCACTGTTTTTTATTGAGAAAGCTCGATACTTATGAGACTTCCAATGAGTCAGAGAGATTTCAAGACTGCTGTGGCTTGCATTTAGGTTTCCCATAACTTCCATGAGATTTTCCAGTGATAAAAAATACAGTAAGTGGTGCACCTCAGTCGTTTGCTCCTTGTCTCTAGCAAGCCCTTAGCTATCATGCAGTGCTAGAACCTGAAAGGAGCAGCAAGTAGATCTGTTATTTCCTTTGCTAGCCAGAAAAAGTTTCTTGCAATGAAAACATGTCTTGGGGGCCTGTGAGTCACCACAACAGTGTAAAAGATGCAAGCTACCTTCCAGAGCTAAAAGGTGCATAACTTGGTTAGCACAGAGCTATACGCAAGCTAACTGAAATGAGAATGTACTATAAAGTTGCTATGGGGTAAGGATGCTGGGCAAAATAGTCTGGGAATGGCAATGACAAGTTATTCCTAGGATCCAAATTTCCAGTATCTTCAAGTACTCAGTTTGCCCACAGCAGGAATGTTTTGTGACCTATTTGACACAATTCAAGCATACTTACTTCTGTGTCTCATAGATGAACTTGTTTATATTCTCTCCCCCAACCTGCTGTAAACCTATTTAAACCTTCACAGCTCATAAGTGTAAGTGCTCTCTCATTGCAACAGAAAAAGCTTGCACTCCATTTATATCAATGTGTAGTTGGGACTAGTGAATATTGATTGGTGGGTCAAAGGTTTTGTGAACACAAATTTGCCCTCTTAATAGGCATCTATTAATACAGTTTAATTCCCCAGTTCTTACAAAAGCAAGAAGTGTACAAAGCATATGCAAGTTAACTAAACAGGAGTGAACATTTCTCTTCCCCAACCAATGTACCATTAATAAATCTCTTATTTTTATGACAGAGCTACACAAACCTTGACTGTTTTCATTGTTAACTTAATTGCTTTTCACTTACAGGTACACGGCCTTTTCCTCTTGAAGGCTAATGCACATTTCCTTGACAGGTAGAATAACCAGAAAGGTTTGAAAAGTGATGGAATAGCCAATGCAAAGTGAAATGTGAAACCAAGGTAATACAGGAGAAGGACAAACCTTGAAAGATCCAGAATTCTGGTTCAATGTCCTTTGGGCCACGGTGAGCTGCTTGCAAATATGTATAGAGGCTGGCACAGCACAGCTCAGTTTGAATGTAGCCTGTAAATATTACCAGAGCATCAGAATTTAATAGTGATAGACAATAATAATAACAAAAAAAATAATAACAACACCACCAGCAAATAATAATAATAATAATAATAATAATAATAATAATAATAATAATAATACGCAAGGAAAAGTAACTAAAAATTTAGTAAGCTACATAACTTGCCAAGCTTGACTGTCTGTTGACTTGTACCTTTTGAATTAATTTATGAGGTGTGATAGAATCTGTGGGTATGCATGGATGTGACTGTACAAAATGAATCTGAGGGTCACCTGGAGCCTGTGAGCTTGGAATTATTTTGTAGCAGTGCTATACAATTATGATTTACCATAGGACTTCCTTCTTTGACTCCTCTTGAATATACCATGGCAATGGTTTTATGGTAACTTTATAGCCACGCTGAGAACAATTAAAGAATTGGCAAGCAATCTTAAAATTAAAAACTGCCTTTTGAAGAAGGGTACCAAATTCAAAACTGGCCCGTAAGAGGTATAGTTTGAATTTTGGGTTGGTCTTTATCTTAAAGGCTTATATGGATTATTTTTTTGTCAAATTTCTCTTCTGCTACTTGTTTTTCATATAGAATTGCTGCCTTTATTTTGTAAACTTTCAGCATCATTAAATAACCTTTCTCCCATTGCTGTTGGATGCAGTCATATTAGATTCATGACACTGATTAGGGCAGGTGATATCTAATGAATAGGTAATTTTCTATTTCATAGAATCATAGAGTCGTTATGTTTGGAAAAGACCTCTAAGATCATCAAGTCCAACCATCAACCTGTCACGTGCCATATCTACACATTTTTTGAATGGTGACTCCAAAACTTCCCTGGGCAGCCTGTTACAATGCTTGAAATTTCAATAAAGAAATTTTTCCTAATATCCAGTCTAAACCTCCCCTGACACAACTTGAAGCCATTGCCTCTCATCCTATTGCTATTTACTTGGGAGAAGAGACCAACACCCATCTCACTACAGCCTCCTTTCAGGTAGTTGTAGGGAGTGATAAGGTCTCCCCTCAGCCTCCCCTTCTCCAGACTGAACAATCCCAGTTGCCTCAGCCACTCCTCATAAGACTTGTTCTCCAGACCCTTCACCAGCTTCCTTGCCTTTGTCTGAACATGCTCCAGCACCTCAATGTCCTTCTTGTAGTGAGGGGCCCAAAACTGAAGACAGTATTCGAGGTATGACCTCACTTCTGCTGAGTACAGGGGGACGATCACTTCCCTACTCCTGCTGGCCACACTATTCCTGATACAAGCCAGGATGCAGCTGGCCTTCTTGGCCACCTGGGCACACTGCTGGCTCATGCTCAGTTGGCTGTCAATCAGTAGCCCCAGGTCCTTTTCCGCTGGGCAGCTTTCCGGCCACTCTTCCCCAAACCTTGACTCAGTAGCCTAATATGTGCAATCCACGTTACGGGAGGGCTAGGTATAAATGTCAGCATCCTTGTTTCTCCCGTTGGTGAGTGCAGTTCTAGGTCAAATGAACATGTCAGCAAGAAAGAACTTGGAGCCCTGACAAAGTGATCAGCATTGCTCTGAAAAGCATATATGGAAATACAACAGTTGTCAATAGATTTTAATAATGAAATTCCTACTCCCGTAGAACTCAGAAGTGTTTGAGAGGATTCCCATTCCAGACCTGCTGTAGGTGCAATGTTGAGAGTTGATAACATCATTATATATGATTATTTTATCCCAGCTGTGCCTCTTAATTTAGATTATATACTGCTATTGTCTAAAATTTGAATGTACGAAGATTCACACAAGTGCAGCCACACAAGGACCAGACTCTAAGACACATAATGCTACTTACTAAGTAAATTTTGGTTTATATTTTCTAAATTTTGTAAGAACAGTGACTGACTTTGTAGCCCAGTGTGACAGTTGTGTAGAAATGAAAAGGAAGAAGTATGTTCACAGCTTCTATTGGTTAACAGAACTGACAGCTGAGACAAAGGAATAGATTTCTAAACTGAGAATGCATCCCTCCATTAATTCCTGTATCTTGGTTTTGGTATGTCATAGCTAAATTATAGGTTTCACAAATCAACAGTTTTTCTTCTCTAAATCAAGTTAACAATTCATAAAAAAAATATGTAGGTATGTAGCAGTACATAGTGTATCTGAGAATTTTCTTCTGTAGTCTGGGATGCCAGGTCAGTGTGTGTCTGGGAAAAATAAAATCTTGCTGACGAGGATGCACTGCAGAATTATTGTGGGAGCTTATCAACTACAGACATGCTGAGTAGGGAGAGAACATCTGGATTTTTAAAATCAGTTTCTTGCACTGTATCCACGCATAATACAATACTCTTAAAGTTCTAATCTAAAGGGGTTCTTTAACAACATTGTTGCTATTTGTAAGCTTTTTCAAAGCATTTCTTTGGTTAACAAGGCTCATTATTTGAGGCATTCTGGTTTCGATGCTGTGTGTCTTTTATTTTACACATTTTTTTCTGTCCAAAGATATGTCCTTTCTGTTCAAACATCCTATGCCTTTCCTCATATTGCCATTCCATTGCTGCCTATTTGCAGTTAAGATCTTGAGAGGGTCAGCCAATAAGTGGCACTTGCACAAGCATGCATTTTATACGTATTTGCTGCACTTTCTTAGGCAAACATGCTTCCTCTTTACATGCTAAGTATGATCTATGAAGGAGGTAGTAAGACATTCACATCTGGAAAGTGTGCCTGACCCATCAATTATGTCTTCATTATCAGTGCTTTTGTGAGCATAGAATTAACATGCTGCAAGAAATTCTTACTTTGTCTTATGGCTGTATTCAGAAAAGTATCTGAATATTCCTTTAGCTGGAGTAGAATTTTTCCCACTGATAAATTTGGCTCTAAAACAACATCACGACTTACAATGCGGTAGGCAAAACAATTTTGTACATCTTCAGTCTAGTGCAAAACTTGATCTGGATGCAATAGACTTTCAGAACTGGCACAGTTGTTCAAAACTCTCACAAGAAAAATGAACAGATACGCAGGCAGATGTTTAGATCTGCTTATGGGAACAGTAAATGATAACTGCATCCCAAATCTGACAAAAAAAAAGAGGGTTCAATCATTTAGGCACAGCCTAGCAGCTCACACTGTATGCTTCAAGAAATGATGTCGTTTACCATCTTGCATTGATGCTATTGTATTGCTCATTTGGCTATAACTGGCAGTTCAACCAAGCCTCCTCAAAAGTGAGTCCAACACATTTCTACTAGAGGTTGTGCTTTTGCTAAACAAATACTGAAACTGTTGGGCCCTTAAGTCTTGGCAATCTGTGATCAGCCCATTTTTTTCCCTGGTTATGATCAGCATAGTCATGTTCTCTCTTGGTCCATAAACCCCCTTGAGCCCATCATAAAACAAGCACATATGGTACTTGTCAGCATTTGCCTGCCATTCATCAGCCTTGGCTTTCCACCACTGACCTTTCATCTGACATAACTGATTTGGACTTCATGGTGAATCTTCCTGGAAGCCAGCTTGTCCGTAATTGAAACTGGGTGAGCCAGCACAATCTGACAAGTGCTCTGAGCAGAAGCTGAATTGCAGTATGATAGCCATTCATCCTGTCTCGGTGTTCCCCACACAGAAAGCCAGCAGTTTGCTTGCAATCCAACACATGTCCTGTATGGTCTACCATACCTTCTGGAGAGGGTTTCTGCAGAAGGGAGAGCAATTGGCTCAGACACAGCTTTTGACATTTGGGCTTTCCATTTTGTTTTTCCACATTAACTCGAATAGCTGCTTATCTGCTGTGGTACAACATCTAGGCGGCTCTTTGTGGAGTAGTTTTGTACTATGTGGTTGACCCTCTGTCAGTCAGAAGCACATATTGATTCAAGCCCTCCCAGTGTTCAGTGATACACCTGCCAGTCTCTTGTAGATGAAATTGTAGATGCATGCAAGAGAACTTGAACTTAGTTCTTGAGACATGGCTCTGGTGATTTTTAATTTCCTGCCTGATATGCAGAGTAGAAAGCAAACTGTTTTGGCTGAAAATCACTTCTATGTCTGCTTTCCATGTGAGATCAAAAAGTGTTGTTGCATCTCATGTGTGCATTTACATCTCTCAGATTAAGAATGTCAGAATAGGGGAATATATAGGGGCTGTTTGTTGACATTGGGTCAGCTTGCTGTATGATTCTAGCAACAAACTTCTGTTTGCTTCAGATATTTCCATCCATGCAATATAAAACAGTGTATGTATATGTATGTATTTATGTATAGCAATAGAAGGAGAAGGATAATGTGGCGCTTACAGATGAGCAAATAGATGGACACATGGATTTCCGGTTGGGTTTTATGAAAGCATATAGCATACATGTTAACAGAGAACTGGGAAAATCAAGATGGAGAGATCCTAGAGGGTATAGACAAGATTCTACTGTCTTGATACAAATTTCCTTCTAGCCAGTTTTAGTGTTCCCCCACATACTGAATCTTGCCTATAAGTATTGTGATCCCCCCCCCCATGCCCTGGCTGGTTCTTTATTCTCTTCCCTCTTTGGCATATGGCAGAATCAGTGCACTAGTATTTCTCCTAATTTTGTTGTGTCCTCATGGATTCAGAAGGTGCATATGCATTAGTCATCTGTATCCCTGAAGGCTGTCCATTTCGGTCAAAACCCCTTGTTCTGCAAAGACAGCTTTAGCAAGATGGTGTTCCTCAGCCAAGCCCTTTTGCCATTAGTTGGTTAACGGTACACACAGATCACACAGTTGTTTTCCTCAGCCAGCTGAGTTTCACTCAGTGATGCTATGCTGAGTCCATTGGTAGTCACCTCCCTGCTCCTAGCACAGCTGGCATTGGCAATGCAGTGGCGTTTGGATATTTGCAAGTAACAACAAATGTTGAATAGGAGTTAAAAGTACCCAGAGTGATGAACTCTAAAGCTTGCTTCTTCTGTCATTAGGGAGTAACTACAGTTAACTTTTTCCTGCAGTGACTTTGACTGGGTGCTAAAGATCAACAGTTTTGGGGCACCTCATCCCTTCCATTTTAGGGATAATTTGCAGAGTCCAACACAGGGCTGCTGAGTCATTGAAAAATCATTGAGAAGGTGTTCCAGTTTTGCATCAACACTTGCCATTCAGGCTGCACAAATTCAAGCTTGTCATTCTAGCTTCTAGTGCTATTACTGATAGCTCCCTGTATTATTTCTCCCTGTAGTTTGAGTTCACTCTTCAGTTACAGAGGAGATTTTATTAAAGGCTGTTTTTCTTGCTGAGGAGATTTTATTAAAGGTTATTTTTCTTGCCCCCTCTAAAGGAAAGTCTTTCCAAAAAACAGAATTGTCCCATTCCCAATAACTGCATTGGCACATATGAATTGTCTAATGCTGAACTGATGGATGATCTGTCATCAGGGTACAAACCTGTGACTGTTAGAACAAAGGTTGGCAAATTCAAATGGGAAATAAAGTGCAAATTTTCTAACAGCAAGGGACATTAATAATTGAAACAACTCACCTATGGATCCAGTCAGGAACAGATGTCTTCCTAAAAGACGTGCCCCAGTTCAACAAGAAGTTATTGAGCTCCACGCAGGAATCAACAGGTGAAATTCTCTGGGTCACATTTGGCAGACGTCCAGAGCGGAATATCCAATGGTATCTGCTGAATCACTAAAGCAAAACCAAACTGCCTTAGAAGGACCAGCAAACAGCTTTCCTCTGTAGATCAGACATCAAAGCAGGGAAATGTAGCATTTGACAAGTGTGCTGTATATGGTAATTAAATTGCTTCTATGCTCATTTACAACTTTCTCTTTCCTCCTCTCAACTGCATGTTTCATCCTATATTTTCCCACTTTTTTTCCTCTGCTCTTTTATCACTTTCTACTCCAAAGCATTCGAATTGTAGCTGAACTTTTGAACCACACATGGAGTTTGTTTACCTTTAATCCCCAACATATACTGTGTTATTCCACCACATGACAATTTTAGAGTAGGCACCCCAAAATTGCAATGTAAGGAGGGAATGGGCAAGTTTTAGGATTAAAACTGTTTAAAAATGTCTCAGGAAAAGAAATTGCGGCAACAAAGCTTATTGACCTAACCCACTCACTGGTGGCAGCCAAGGGCGTGTGCTAGCACTTGCAGCATATGTATCAAAGGAAGGTGGGCTGGTTTTGAACTGCTGACAGCAGTCCAGCTGAGTTTCAATTTAAGAGTGTGGTTCTCTCCTTCTGCAGGGGAATGGGAACTGTTAGCTTCTGCTGGAGCCTTGGCTTCTACTGAGCAAAATGCAGCCATTCAGCCTGCACAAGTGCAGACTAATACAGGTTCTCAAGCACAATGACCTCATTTACAGTTTGCTACCTTTGTGCTAATATGCCTGAGCATTGGGGTTTATTTACTAGAGGTCATTGGTATGTGAACAGAACTATATTGCTTGCTCTTAGATGCATCATCTTTTGCTGCCAAAATCTGGGGTGAACTTTTGGGAAGTGTCATGTTTATCTGACATTGTTGGGCATATGGAAGCACTGTCCCAGTGAGAGCGTGGCATATACTGCGCATGTGCACTTTGAAAGTGTAAAGAATGTGCAGTGAATCAATGTGATAAAGTTGCTGCCTTCATGTGTATGTGATACCCAGTACACATGTACTGCAGATGGACATATGTGCAAACATCCAACTGGAAGGATCAGAGCCCTGCTCCTAGACCAGGAGACGGGTTCATTTTCTGGTGTGAACTTACCAGGAAACTTGGGGATCTCTGCAGAGCATTCTGATATAAGCTTTACACATTTGCAGTCTGTGGTTTTTTTCTGCTTGTTTGTATCCATTCTTCTGTTGTCTCATATAACAAACTAGGCTGTAAGCTTTTCACAGTGGGTACTGTCTTTCTGTTCTGTCTTTCTAGTGTGTAATATCAAAGGCTTGTAATTTCTGACTGTGACTCCTAAGTGTTATGATGGTAATTTTAATAATATTTCAGTTCTTTTAACAGTGATTAACTGTGCCAGGTTATTGGTGCTTGACACCAACTTAACCATATTTGCATCCTGAATCGTTCAAACAGCAAGCTGCAGCATAATGACCTGAAATTTCCCCATCTGAAAATTGTTTCTCAGCATTTAATGTATTGTTTAATTAAATGTGAGTGACAAACTTCTTGTTTTGATTGCTAAACCAGGAGAGAATCTGGCTGATTGTCTTTCTCACTGGAGTCTTTTACGATACTGGTGCAACACAGGAAGATCCTCTTCAGCAATTACATGGCACCCATGAAGAGTTCCAGAGAAATTATTTCTAAACCTTAGTTTTGATTATATATAATATCTTTTGGAGGAGAACTTCATACTCTATGAACTTTCACAGTGTGTAAGAGGTGCATGGTTACCAAATCTCCATACAAGTTGAAGTTTCCCCTACATTGTACTTTCAGCAGGTATTGTGGCCTCAGGAGACACTTGAATAAAGCATCCAACACAGTTCTAGTGCATCGCGTGTTTGGTTTTTGTCTGTAGAGAACTTTTCACTTAAATTATACATTAACCTGTAGTGAAAACTCAACATAATTTGTTGTTTTTATTTCTCCAGGCATAGCAAGAGGCTTATATGATGGTCAGTCCATTTAGAGGAAAGAAAGGAAAAGGATGTTTTTGTCACTTGTGTGACTGCAGACTCAGGTGATATAATAGAGTGTTTAATTCTACCATCAGCTGTGGCAAAGTAGCACACAAGTTTTCATCACAGAATTGGACTTTTAGTACCAGTAAATGATAAAGTGTGGAGGGAAGATATGAAATTATAGTGAATCCTCAGCATCTCTGCATACATAAGGAGAACAGGCATGGCTTTGGGCCCTAACCAAGATTTAGAGACAATGTTGGTAGGATTTTTTGTGCAGAAGGACTGTTCAAAGGAAATTTGATTATTCTGGCTTAACTGTGAACAAATGACAGACCGTAATAATGCAGATACGCTACTTAGGAGAAAAGCTGGCCAGGCTTGCCTGTTCTGATAAGGAATTCTTCTTGGTCCCTATGATGTAGTCAAATTTGGTAGGTTTTTCATATTACTGAAGGCCTCCTTCATTTCTTTCAGTCACTCAACAGACTTCAGGCTGCTTAGTTATAAACCTCGCTGCTCTATTTTTCTGTATCATCTCATCATTACCTCTTTTCATTTTTTACGGCAGTCACAGCACCGTAGATGTCATCTCATTATACAGCCCTTGTTCCTATGGCATGAGAGGGGCATAGTTCTCAGACTGAAACAGCCATCGCTGTCAGTTAGTCGGAGGCAATAACAAGAGAATTCTGTCTTGGAGTCTATCTCTATATCCCTCCCATGCTGTCCCACTTACTACACCTGCCTTCCCACATCAGGATACCAGTCCATCCAAAGCCATCCAAAGAGGGATTGTGATATGTTTGTGTGGTACCCCTGCATTTGAGGTGTATACTTTTATGATGCTCCGTTAACAGGGACTGAGATGTCATTTCTGCAGAAGAGTCTGTGTTCCCACATGTGTGCCCAGTAAAACCTAACCTCCTTAGCCATAGAGCTATGATGGACACCACTCCAGTACTACCAATGTCTGCCACGTCATGGGTGCATCCTGTTTATGTGGCAGCAATAAATTGAGTGGAGTGGGAAGGAAAAATTCTTTTTGAAGTATCAGCAGAGTGACCACATAAAAGTGATGTCTAGGAAAGGCATTCATAAGTTTTTCAGAGGCTGGATTTAAATGTATATTAAAGGGTAACATGGTGTGGCTCTTGGTCTCTTGGAATTTTAATTCCCATACCTTTATTTAAAGTCCTGAAAAAGAATAAACTCACTTCTGTACTTCAGCAGAGAAGGCTGTTCAGCTATAGTTAAAAGAGTAGCAAGTTAGAGTTCTGCATAGTATTCCCTCAGCTCCATTAAAACTATTACAGTAACATCAAAGTACTAACTTTAATCCTCTAGATCTGGTCATCATTCTGTTACTTTGACCAGACAGGATAAATCACAATAAGTGCTATACTTGCATGCTGTAAGGACCTTGAAAGTTCTTTAAGTTAAAAAGAAGCATGGGTTTTTTTAACCTGAGTCTTCAGCTGCACAAAGAATCAGAATAATTGTCTAGATCTTAGCCTTATGCATGTCAAGGTTGACTACATATTTGCAGTTTTTATGTGTGAAAGACTTATCTTTCTGTCAGAAAGACTAAAGAGGTTAAGCAGAGATTTTTCTGGATGAAAAAAGGTTACAGGGGTATTTTGATTTTGCTTGGTAACAATAGACAACACTCAACATGGGTTACTGTTAACCAGCCCAGAAGCCATTCTTCTGTTCTCCTGATTTACTGACAGTGTTCTCCTTACTTCATCACTTACCTTTCACCTGCATAATTCCATCTAGCCTAGTCTTCAGTAAAAAGCCTAGACCATATTATAACACAACTGTGAGGAATAGTTTAACTAATAGTTTGTTAAGAGTGGCTCTTTGGGATGGGGTTTTTGTGGAAGTAAGATTGTCGACAGAGCTCTGATTCTTGTAGGATTTACCTCTGGTCAGCTGGCCCATTGTTAAACCCAATTTTGTCTGCCTGCATTAAAGTTGAAGTTGTAGTAATCATTGTTCTTCAGGGCTAAGTTCTTTTTCCGTAATACCTGAGAGTACCTGCTAATATTAGGAGGCTCTCTCTGGCTTCTGATGCTCTGACAGCATCATCTCTCCTGCCTGTAAGCTAACAATATGCACAATGGAAATGTCAGCACTTACCAGCAGCTCCACAAGAGCTACTGCAAAGCTGGTCCTGGTCATGATTCAGCAAATTTGTGTAGGTACCTGACTCTGACACAGGAACACATCTGTTAAAATCATTAGGCTAGAGATGTAACTTAGTGGGTGTAAGTGCTTTCTAAAAGAACTGTTCTTGGTGTGCATAAACGAGAGTCCTGTAATTTGGCCAATGGCCAGCACCCAGAGACCAGGGAGCCAGAAGAGTTTGTCTCCAACATCTGTTTCCAATGTGTCTGTCTAACTCTGGTTTTATTGAACCTTCACATTTTCAAGTTAAAAAATGCATAAAATAATTGGAATATATATTAAGACTCTTGAGAGAGTCACTTATTGACCTTCTTCTACTCCAGTGAACTTAGCTGTGAAAAATTGGGTAAGAAGCAGGGCCTTGCTGAAAGTGAGATACTGCACCTGAGCAGTGCACTCTTGGATAAACAGAAATTACTGAGTAAATAACAAAATGTGAAGAAATAAGATCCAAATTGAAGTGTGGAAATTGTGGACTGTAGAAGTGATTGCTTTTATAAATACTTTAAATGTGTATTTGCTCTTTGAGTTTCACTATAAATTCTGGTGAAGTGCCTCTAGGTTCAGATGTGAATAGGGCCAAATCTCGCAGCTTTTATCTGGGCAAACAAAATACTCTGAAAAAACAATCTTCCAACTGAAAATAACTGTGTTTTGACTCACTAAAGATAGCAAGGTTGGGTCTGAATATCATAGTATTCTGCTGTCCAGTTATTGTGCTAAGCATTTGCTATAACCTTTTGGACCTTCCTCGTCATTCGTGCTTGATATAAACTAAAACTACACAAAAAACAGTGGATTTTAAAAATCTCGTACGTTCTGTCTGTAATGATCCTGGTGGCATGGTGTGACCTGCTGATTCATTTCTTATTGAGATGAATATGAGCTGTTAGTAGACCAAGGTTCAGTGAATACATTAAATCTTTAGGCCCCGATCAATTACCCATTTCCTCATGGTAGTGTCTCTGATGTCTGGAATATAAGAAGTATCAGAGGTGATTAGAAGAAACCTCCTTGGAAGCAAAAAGTCTCCAAAAAGTTGAATTTCAATTTTGGATTCACTTTTCCTGGTGACTTACTAAGTTTGACTTTTGTTTGTTGCTGTTTCAGAGACACGAGAGAAAGCAGAGTGTTTCACTTACTGTTTTCCATTAAGCCAGTGTGCTAAGAGGAGACTGGCTAAGATGTGACACTTTGATACAGCCTGCTTTGGCAGCCATACGGGGTTACTAACACATAGCAGCCTTGTCCAAATCGGAACTGAGCACCTCTATTTCCTGCCAGAATCCACTTTGCAAGTGGGGCTCAGGATGAGGGTGAGGAAGCTGTCACTTCCCAGTAAGCAACTTCAGAAGAGGGAGACAGAGAAGGAAGAGCAGTCACTTTGGACTAAGTTTTAAAGGCAATACTTTTACCTTTCCCAGGGAATTGGTCAAGTGGCTTTTGTGCTATTTCCTCTCTCAGGTGTCTGACCCGATGGTAGAAAGGGTTTTCTTAATATCTAAAGTTGTTGTTTTCACCTTGTACACTCCAGTGACCATCATGATTGATGCTATTAGGGAGCAGAGGGGCACACAGTAACATATGAATGATAGTATACTCCTTCTTGACTTGTTTCAGTCATGTCACTCATTTTTTTCACATCAACTTCTCTTGTAGTTTTCTGTGTGTGTATAGTATGTCCAGTCTTTCTCACTCACACCCACTTTTCCTTCTCTCTTGGTGGGAGATGTTCTGCTAATGATGCGGTCAGGGAATACTGTAGAGACTAAGGGTGAAATTTGCCTCATCTGCTGAGCCTGTTAAACTCTGTAAGTCCCATTTCATTAAATCTGTACGGCTGCACTGGAAGAGCAAAGGACTATTCCCATCCCCAGGAACCTACTCACCTCCTAGTGAGGTCTATAGCAGGCATGTATTGGGAAATTTCTGTTACTAATGGGGATGCCAGCCTACAAAGGCACATGGAGGTAGACAAATTTTGACTGAGAATTGTGGTTTTTGTTTGTGAGAGTTTGTGTGTTTTGTTAACCAGAGTGGGTAATTATATGTAATTATTCAGGCAATTCACTAGTTCTTTCATTCTAGAACGAGTACCAGGTCCCTTTTATTTTGTGATCTCACTAAACTTAGCAGTTTTTTCATGCCTTGTAGATTTTAAAGTCATAGAAATCTATTATATTGTGAAAACCATAACATTTTAACAGGACAAGCATCTTGGCTGGGATCACTCGGCAAAATTGGGAACAGAACTTGTCTTCTGACTTTCAGCATGATGCTCCATCCATCACTGCCTCTAAAAGACTGGTGAGCTGGATAGATGAGACCTAAATTCATGCTTCTCAGGTCCATACCTCAGTGCACATTCCTCTAATTTAATGGGAATTTTGATAAACAGTCAAATAATTCTTTTCTGCTTTTATGGGAAAATTAACCAGTATCTATTTGATGCAGTAAGGTAGGAGAAGCTACTCTCATACACAGTGCTTTTGTTAGAAATATTTACATTTTTAAAGTGATTGCTTGTTCAGTTTTCAGAGTATCATTTACAAAGATGCAACTAAACTGCCTTTCTTCTGGAAGACATGGTATCTGGCTGTACTATGTTAATACGATTAGTCATATGCTGTACATCTCTTCTCCATCTCATCCTACATACAAATTATTCAGAACTATTATAGCTAAACCTGTGAGTAGATGATTTTATTTCTGTCTTCTGAAATGCTAGAAAGAACTTGGTCTGGAATGAAGGGGATGACATCATTGTGAGGCACTGGGAAAACAGGAATTAACTGTGACTGGCAGGCTTGCTCATGGAGAAATGGGAAAGATGGTTAAAAATATCTCTTTCAGTTAAAAATATTAGAAGACTTAATATAAAATATTTAAGTCTACACAGCTTAGTCTGTAGAACTTCCTATCAAATACAACAGTAAGCACGTCACAGTTTATAGAACCATTTGCAAAGATAACTCTATCTCAACTCCCTTACCTGAGCTGAGGTTAATTTGACTTTGTAGGAGAAATTTAACCTCTTGCGATAACTCAAAGATGTGTTTTTGCCTGAAAACACTTGATTTAATCTTCTATAACACAAGCCATCAAGTAATTCATGACTTCTCTTGCATACAAATAAATAATCCTGCGAAATTACACTCTGTAATTCACTCTGGTTCACAGACTTTGGCACGTGACTGCCTTGAAGTCCACTTCCCAGGAGCAAACGGTGCAGAAGGTCTGAGGCTAAACTCCCTTTATCAGCCCAATGCCTTCAGGGGTTTTGCAACTTGGAGAGGGGAAGGGGTGTTTGTGTCATAGGATGAAATTTGAAGCTATTGTTGTTGGGCTGCTTTGTGCAAACTTTCACCTTCCTTCTAGTACAACACAAGATTAAGGTAGGTTTCTCCTTTTATTTGTATTTTCTTCCAAACAACCTAAAACAAGCTTTACCTTTTTTTGCATGGAAAAACAGCCCTTCTTTTCTACACAAGTTGACATGTGCGCCTTGCAGCCCCCACACAAAGCTTATTTTCTGGGGTTCTTTACCCACTGGAAGAGTACAGCTCTACAGAGGTATGGGCCATTTTTTTTTTATTCAACTGCATGGTCTGGACTGCAAAATGTAATATTTTGTTTTAGTAATCATGAGGAAGCATACTAACTGCAAAAGGCTTGTGTAATTCTTGTTTTGTCCCCAAGGCGTAAGCTTTGTCCTCCATGAGGACTTTTGTGCTCTTTGAGTGATCCATGGTGATGTGGCCAGTGTTGTTATTCCCAATTCCTACTCTAAACACCATATACCTAACATTTTCTAGATAAATTTTAAAAATCTGTAGAAATTCAGCTCTCAGTGCTAGAAATCCTGCCTGGAAGGCACTGAGTGCAATATAAATATGGTACACCAGTAACATAGCTGGTATTAAAGTGATAATATAAACTTAAAATAATCCAAAACTGCATCACTGCACTCTTGGGATATGTGCTATATATTTAATTTGCATCTAGGATCTTTTATTACTGATTTGCCATGTTGTTTTGATTTAGTTAATGGTTTTTCAGATACTCGGCTAGTTCAGTAGTCTGTTCTTTCACCAAAGCATAGTTTCCTCTACCTGCTGCTAGCATTAACGGCAGCAAGCTAGTGGGGTTGCCTGGCTGACAAGCTTAGAAAATAATGTATGTGATAGCATGTTGTTACACTGCAGTAACACTCAAGTACCTCTATATTGGGTCAGAGTCCTGCTGTGGTAGGTATCAAAATGCAGAGGACCTGGTTTGAAAGTTAATAGGAAAAGAAGAGAGGAGGCAACAGCTGGATGTGGGCAGATGGGGAGCCCCTGAGATGAATGAGACAGTTGTGGTTAGTGTGATAGGCAGCTGACAGACAGCACCAGCAGCCTGCTTGCTGGTAAGTGCTTTGTGTGCATCGCAGCAAAGGGAAGGTGGGTTGTTCACTGGGATTTTCTCTGAACTTTATGGGGCACTGAGGTAGAAATCAAAAAATAGTCTGAGGTGATGGAAGGCAGCAGTGTTGGCTGGCTGGATATCCGTAGCATTATTACAGACACCGTGGGGGTTGGCTGTGGCAGGCCTAGTGGGAGAGAGAAGGTTTTGTGCCTGATGTAAAGTGGATGACAGGAAGTGGTGGCGATACAGTCGGAGAGAAAGGAGACAGGGACATTGTTTTGCAGTGCTGATTTGAATGACTCAGAGGTGGCATTTGTGAAGCCAGCAAAGAGCAGCCTATGAACTTTGGGAGGAGTATTCAATAAAAACTAATAGCTCAAGTTCATGGACTGTGATACTGTAGGATGACTATCCTAACTAGTGCTGGTCCTGGCCATAAAATTTGTGTTTGGATTCAGTGCACCCTGAACTTTAGAAATGCTTCACTTTCATGTGAATCCATATCTTTGTGACAACATGGGGCACTTGCAGAATCATGTATAGGTGTGAATTTCAATTTCTTTGTATTCTTTCTCTTCAAAGTCTGGATGTGTTTGAATCCAAATCTTCCAGTCATTGCCATTGCTCCATCTTTGTATGCTTTTATGCTGAACCAAAGTGCTGAAAACAGAAGTGCTGTTTCCAGCAAAAATCATGACAAGTTTTCACAAAATTGTATCTGCACAAAGTTTCTTCCTGTTATTTTGTTTAGTGCAAAGAAAGAAATTAATCCTGTGGTGACATATAATTTGTCCTCATTAGCAGGAAACAGAATTTATATAGGCTCAAAAGCTATTTGTTAGTCTAACATACCAGCCTAAAATTTTAGCCACCACTGATTGTGCATTGTTGACTTGACAGCAGAAGTAACCATAACTTAGACTTAATGAATGCTTTCATGCAGTATGCACAGTCCTCCAAGAGTCCTTATTTCATACTATTTAATGCTGTGCTGAACAGTTGAGTTTGATAAAGGCTGAAACAGTCAGAATTATGCTTTCATTTGAATTTTAATTTTTAAAGGGGGAAGGCAGATGGTATTGTTTTACAGAGAGAATAGCCCAGCATGTCCTGCCATACTAAAAGTCTCTTTGAGCCCATCTGATACTGGTCTCTGAGTTTTCTCTGCTGGTTTCCTTAGCTTACATAATGCCTTCAGACTGTGTATATTAGTTTCCCATCAGAATACCTCGCAGGCATGGAAATCAACCATGTCCTGTGAAGGTCACTGGAATTTTGGTGATGGAGAATTCATTCCCAAACAGGCAGCCTCTGTATAACATTGATGCTCTTCCTGGTGCCAAAGACTTAACTTTACAAATGAACATGAGTTCAAAAGGCAAATGCTAACTCAGAGCAATAGGCATGTCTCTGGCAGTACAGTCTCCTTGTCTACTATCCAGGAACAAACTATGTTTAAATCGTTCCCACTGTAGGTTGATAACTTGTCTCTACAGTTCATACAGAAAGGCCTGAGTTGCTCTCAGTAGCATTTATTCTTGCATGAAAATTAAGAAGCATGCCCCCAAGTAAAACAGAAGAATCCAATAATTCCTTTTTTCTTTGAGAACTTTCCCCAAATTCTTTCCACATGGCACCTGCCAAGGAGGCACCTTGCTTCAGAGTCTGCAATGGGTATCAGTCTGCCTTTTACAGATCTTCCCTCCTGATTTCCTTTAGCCTTCATAGGAGGCTGTCATCTGACTCCTCCCACCTGTGGTTTCCTGGTTCAAACATCTGTTTTAAAAGCTGTTTTAATCTCAGTATAGATTTGCCTTAAAACAGACAGAACTGTTCTGTTATAAATCTTTCCTGATGCCTTTCCCCAAAAGCTTAGGTAGCAATATCTGTTGTTATTTGCTCAGCTTAGCCTCCTAGCTAGAAGTTCAAATCTTTTGATGCTGGCACAACTCAGTTTGAAGAATACGATTTAAAAAAAAATATTTTAAGAAAGAGAAAGCTAATTTCTTTCGGATTTGGTGAATTCTATGCAAGTAGATAGAAAAAAAAAAGCTAGATCTGATTCAAAATTGTTGGCTACCATCATTGGCTGTGCAACAAAACTGCATGGATTCAAAATTTCATTCCTTGCAATGCTAGCAACAGTGCTAAAGCATCAGTTCCTTGAAACGGAAGTTGTATTTTAAAAATTACTGGGAAGAGTTGATGGGCAGTCAGTAGTAGACCAAGCTGTGCTGGGAAGAGAGCATACTAGTGGAAAATGGATTGGGAGCATTCCAGTAACTAATTCTGTCATGACTGGCAACGGAAATGGGTGAGAGAGATCTGGGAAAACAAGGCTGAAGCCTAGACACCAGCTTTCCGCCTTCAAGACTAATTCAAATACTGCTGTGTGCATTGCTGGGAGGAGCTTGGTGATCTTAAAGAGTAGACTAGAGAGTGATGGATATGCCAAAACAGTAGACAATTTATTTTCACTGCTATTAGAAGTCTTCTAACTCCTAATGCTTAACTCTTCCTTGGTGAGGAATTACAAATCAGTGCATCTCCTCTTGGGGAGATCTAGTGGTGGGAGTAGTTATGATAGGCGGCACTAAGCCAAGGAGTAGCAATAATGAAAGTAAATCCTTTTTGACATCTGTTGGACCTGGATTGCAGTTAACCCAGAAAAAATACAAGGATAGGAGAAAAGGGTAGAGTGCAAGTAGTATCCCCAAATTTCTTATGTTGTTGACCCCAGTAGACCTGCTGGTGCTCACATAAAGAAGCATGTGAATTTCAGTCCAATAAAGTAACATTCAGCATAAGAAACAGCATTAGGTAATCAACTTTTTTTTTTTAATAACTGCTACTGAATATTGTGAGCATCACTGATGTGAAGGTTTTGTCCCTCAGGAATTTTTGTGAGTTGACTCCCTGTTGGAAGGTAATACAGTTGTTGGCCGTATTCAAAGTGATGTGAGACTTAGTTAAATGTACACCTTGTTCCTGAAACAGAAATGGTCTTAAAATTAAATGTATCATGTCTCCCAGTGCTTCCAGTGTACACCTCAACCTCTGCTTCAGCTGCTGACTCCTGTGACAGAGATTAAAAAGGAGAGAGATCCTCTAAAGTGGAGAGAGAATCTCCTACACTTTGGAAGAGCTGTCCTCCTCTTTTTCCTGCTCTCCAGAAAGAAACTTCACTGGAAAAACTAACAAAAGCATAACCCATCTCCAGATCAAGAAGTATACCTATCCTGTAAAAAAGTTTTAAATTATGTGTAACAGTGCCACCTGCTGAATCCCATCCTAACACCTTTCTTCTCAAAGGGAACGTGCATCTTAATGAAATGGAGTTGGTCTTGTTTAAGGCACAGGCGTACACCCTGGCAGTTTCTCAGGTAGAACACAGGGTAGAACATGGTTTAAAAGACTGAATTAAATACTCATCTTTGGAGCATAAGATTGATTTGATTGAGTGTATCATCATGCAAACACAAAATACAGCCCCTGGAAATCATACTAAAAATTATTTTGTCTGTTGTTAAATAGGCCTGATGTAGTTTCCACTATTATTAGCACCAAGAAGTACAAAAATAAATTTGAATTGCACTTCTAATAGTAACTTGTCTAGAAGGTGCTGAAGTTCTAAACTTGCAAACAAAGCGAGATTCCCTGCTGAATTTCTGAATTTAGAAAAATTTGATTCTACCAAGAACACTGTCAAATAAGTCTAAAATGACTGAGACAGGCAGTCATTTTGTGGAAGTGAGTGAATGCTTTTACTGCATTCAGCAGTTTGGTACTACAGCCCCCATGCTGCCTAAAAATACTTAATGGTTTTTGAAGCCATTATGGGCTGAATTCTGACCACCTTATAAATATTTATTTCTGTCTTGAAATGATCCTGTCGTTTTAATGGAATGCTGATGCAGAACAGTGCTGGTGAGAGTCTACGTAGCAGAACTGGGCTCCTCTCTGAAGAACCATCCTATGTGATGGCAGATATTGGTGAACCAGCAGACGGTGGTTTGAGTAAGCTCAATGACACCACCTGGGTTGGACTGGTATATGCAGTCCTGCATCAGCTGCATGTTATCAGACTGTTTTCTGCATTGTATCATATATGGAAAGACCTTTCTGTTGTATTTAAATCCTATACATGCCCTTGCATTAGCCATTTTCTGCCTGGTGCACTGTTATCCCGACGAGGCTGGTTTGCTCGATTTCAAGTGACCATCCTCTGCTACACATGCAGTTTTGCAAATGCTGAGACCAGCATCCACTCTGGTCACAAGTATAGCTCTGACATCTTTGGGAACTAAATCCAGCCCGTAGAACTGTAACATACTGTGAGTTTCTGACATTTGTTGGCAGGAAATTTTATGCCAGAGAGGGCTTGCTGTGAAGCCGTCTTTATTAGGAAAGTAGAAGAGAACAGAATGAAGTGGATAGAAGTCATGTCATAGATCCGTCAGTAAAATGCTGAATGCATACCTCACCTTTTCTGTACCCCTATATCCCTCTAAAGAACAAAAAACAAGCGCTCAGTGAGTGGCAAAGACTGCTTTGTTTATTTGGAAAACTAAATCTGCATATTTTTGGCACCAAATTCAGAGAAGCTTGTCCTTAAGTGTCTCTCATAGCTAAAATGCAGGGGTATTTTTCTTCTGGGTGCTCACTGGCACTGATAGTTGTGAGTGTATAGAGAGATGCATTCTTGTCTTTCCATTTCCAGCGTGAGCTCTGTGGTATTGGCCTCAGTGTTTCTAAGCAAGGGAAAAGGGATGTTGACAGGCATGTAAATGAAGCTGGACACATGCTTAACAAAAAGTGACAGCAAAGTAAAACCAGTGACTTTGTTCCATCAAAAGATACAAATATCCCATCCTCCAGCATAACATTCAAAGTGCCAGCGTTCTCTGAGCTGTTTTCACAGAGGATATTCTCTAATGGTCAATTTGTTTAAAGGGAAAAAGGATGGCATTGCAAATGCAGTAAATAAAATCTAGCAATGCTGCAGCATGGAATTCTAGCAGATATCCTACTGCTGGAGTCAGATTTTCAAAAAACAGCCATTCATACTGGCTCTGGATGGCAGCAGTGGCACAGAACAGAGAACCTATTTTCTTCCATCAAGGAGTGCAGACGGAGATGCAAGTACTCTTGTATTTTGGCACCTGTGCTCAATAACTGTGTGCTGAAATATCTGATAAAAGCTTCAGAGGCATCGTAAGAACCCTGTACCATGAAAAAGATACTCTTGGCTTCAGCTTGGACTCAGCTCAAAACCCTAGATGAAAACAAGGATTTTCATATCTGTATTATAACAAAGATGGTCCTTAGCATCTCTGCATTCACAACTGCAATGAAGCCATAAGCTTCTGTGCAGTTAATAGTCACATTAGCATGTTAAACTATTTTTTAAACCCAGACCGATTCCAGTGGGTTCCTGAGACAAATCTTTCACCTACACATCTCTCAAAAGGAGCTTTGGAGTCTGTACTGAACAGTAACCATGTTCATCAAACTGCTGACAGCAATACAAGGATCACTGCGTATCTAAAGAATAGGGCAAAGCAGTTTCTGTACCCTTTTTTTCATTACAGTAAGAATTGAAGAGAAGGACTGAGTAGTAGATCAGCATAGCATCCTCTAGATTAAATTGTAAAGAGAAGAATTGTCTAAGAGTTCATTGATGAGTATGTGGAGGGTGTTATACAGCTGAGAGACCTGGTTGGTTTCTTGCCTGGTAGTTCCCTGGGACAGTAAGACAAGCCAGAGTATTCTGTAAGAGGGGAGGAAGAGTCCTCGAATTCTGTTCTCAACACAATGATTACAGGAATGTCAGGGCTGGGGCAAAGCAGAATTGAGAGATGGGGCAGAGAACAACTTCGTTTGCACCTTTCTGTTAAGGAGATTCCCAGAACCTGCCTGTGGAGCAGGAGAACACCACTGACCTGCTATTAACCCTTGGCAGCTTTTGCCTATTTGCCGTGAGTGAGGATGAGAAATGGAGGGAACAGTTCCCTTGGCAGGAGACATGAGTGCTGAGAAGACCTGGGGGTGAAGCCTGGGGAACAATCAACCAAATTCTGAGGCTCAGGTGCTCCTGTTTCTGAGATACCAATAAAACCACACTCTAGGAAGAAAGGTGAGCACTGATGTTTGTTAAGAGATCCACAACTTGAGGTAGTAGAGCTAAAGAAACTATTTACAGTCCTATAAGCAACAACTTTTCATGTGTTGCTGTTGCTTGGCAATCTCTGTCAGAAGCAGGAAGAGAAAACCACTCCTGTCTGATGAATTTGAAATGTAAGTGATGAAGAATGAATGGCTGGAGTCCACTGTAATCCTTCAGTAGTGCTGACGTGAGTCCAAAGGCACAGGGCTCAGCGGGAAAGTAAAACCCTTTAAAAATGACTTCAAATCTCTTTTTGAGGAATGCTTTTCTTGGGAACACTTATGGAAGAAGCAAATGCTATGCTTCTCAGAATAAAAAGTTGAAATTCTTCCCTTTCTGCCACTGAACAGCTCCTTCTTCTGGCTCTGTTAAATCATTAGGTTTTGGGTCTTATATCTATGCTGTCTCCTGAGGGGAAAAATTCCATGTTCTACAGAGAGAAGGACTTATTTCTTGGATAGATTTACTTTAAAAAGAGATGAGGGAGAGAATGGCAACAGATTTGAGGTGTTAAAAAAACCCATGGACAGGATGTAGGTGGTGTCAGTTATGTAGATTTTCTTAATGCGGGTACGGAGCCAGGAGGGATGAGGTGGCACAGAGGCAAGACGCTATGGAGGGGATCATGAGGTTAAGAGTGTGTTTTCAACCCTCACCATTTGTTGAGCTATTTGACCTCTGGCTTGACCTTGAGTGCTTTGCAAAGCTGGTATCACGTTTGGAACTGGACAATATTTTATGCACTTTGTAGGTGTACTTGGTGAAAATGGAACTTACAGTGACAAGCACTATTTGCAAATCCATCAGGTTTCATGGAAAGGATTTTTTTCTGAGGTGAAAATTACATGAAATTTTGTGTGTGTGCATATTTTTCTGTGGGATCATTGCTAAAGTTGGAGGCTGTTATGTGTGCACAGAGAGTATAGGTCTGGTGTGCAGGGCTGCATTTTGTGTTATCGTCTAACTGGAAGAAGGATAGCTTTGTTCCTTGTGCTAGAACATCTGTTAAGCTCAAGTATTTGGGGCCAAACCTTGGGCTGACCCCTCTGTTGTCCACCACTGATGAGGGAGGAATAAATTCTGCCTTCCTTCTGTTCTTCTTGTTCTCAGCTGTTGGCTGTTGTGGTCCAGGGACTGGTCCTTTTCACCTGTGCAGATCCAAAGTGAGGGGGGCAGAGCTACTGAACAGGCAAGAAAAACATTTCAGAGGAACAACTAGGCCTGTTGTTACTGCTGTGGAGGAGGGAGTGGGTTTGATGACCCTGGAGCCTTTTCCTGCCCTTTCTTATGTGATTTTTAGGTTGGGGCTTGCAGGGCTATCATAATGCAGACTCTGATAACAGTCACTGTAGCTTGGGGCTGAAATGTACACTGGGTTTGTTGTTCTCTTATGTTGTCTAGCAGCATCCAGAATTTTCATTACTGTGTGAAAAGCTTTCTAAAGGCACCAGCAGTGCTGCCTGTGAGTTGTTCTTGGTGTTTGCTTGTGAACTGTAATTTGTATTTGTTCTCTTTAGCAGCTATGAGGGTAACCCATAGTAGCCGCTGGGATGTGTTGGTCATTCACCTTTCTGGTCTTTTGTCAAAATATATTTAGTGAGAACAGCGGGGTGGGAGGAGGACATGAGGAGTCTTCCAGCAGGTTAGTGTCAAAGGGGAGTGAGGCCATTGCTAAAGTCCTCTATCATAGTCAGTGTAAAAGGGGAGAAAGAACAGCCTACAAAGAAACTGTCATGTTAGACCTCAAGAGCTGAGCTCTGAGACTGCAAAATTTTCATACTGAATTGATAAAATAGTAAATGAAAAGGGAAGCAAATTTTTTTTGAAATTAACATAAAGTCCCTTTAATCATCAAGCTTAATCCTCAGTAGAAAAAGACTCCAAAATTGATTTAAAATCTCTGTACAATCATCCTCTCTAATGTGAAGCAGGGATCCAAGTAAATGAATGATTTGCTTAAAAAATTCTGACTAATCTTGAGAACATTAAAATTGATATAAATGTGTGATCTCAAGTTCTATCCATTTTTGGATCCCATTTCAGTAAGTACATATAATTTGGAATGGGACCTAAGCCATTTTGTGTGTAAGCGTACAGGGAATGCATTCCAGTATCTTTAATCAGAATGTAAAAGGGAGATCAGATTCACTGTGTCACATAAGGTACGGAAATATCATCCTAGATGAACTGGAATAGAAACAAAACATACTGTAGAGTGGGAAATGCAGCAACTTTCTTTGAAGGTATGGAATCATTTAAGCAGCTGTTTTCATGGGGAAAAATGCATCAGGTTGTAAGAGCTTCTGATCACGTGCGTTAGCATTGTAACACTTACAAATTGCCTTGTCTGAAGTTTCATCAAGAAACTGTGCTGTGGATTCCAGGATCTGTTGGGATAAGAGAAGTCACCTCCCTATGTTCCTGGCTTTGTGGAGGAACATCTGCTTTCTTTCTCCAGTGAGGGGCTTTTTGGATAATTCTTTCTGTTAAGGAATTTAGAGGGAAGGCCATCTGAGCCATAATCTTTGAGTGCTATACAGCATTCAAAGTCCAATTTATTTTATATTCTGGAGGAAAAAGTGAGTTAACTGCTCAATTTGGAGATGCCATAGTATTTCTTGCTGAACCTCCAGTTTAATCTGCTGTGCATACTTATTAAGATACTGGCATCATAGTGTTAAAGGTGGTACAAGGACACTGTATCATCTTAAATATTAAGGAAAATCTGTACTAACAGAGATCATTACCTTTCACTGATGTGTCTGCACTTTCAGTCCAGTGATTTTAGTCAGACTGAAGTGTTTAACCTTTGGAAAAAGCAGATGGGTGTCACAGGCAGACGAAGAAGGGTATGGCTCCCACCTGTGCCTGCGGCACCCAGGAACATGTGGGTGCCTGAGGATGAAAATTCTCTTCACCGTATTCTACGTATTACAGCTGATCTCTGATGCTTCAGGGCTGGAGGTAGAGTAATCTTAAGAACTCAAGTATGTCTGCTCCATTGGGAGGAAAATAAATTCTTTGTTAGCTCTGGTAGGGGATCAGATGAGCCCCTGAAATGAAAGAGCTGCTTACAACAATTTTTCAAATGTAGAGCTGAGTACTGAGGAAAATAGAGGGCTGCTTTTGCTTGATGTCCCTTGTGGATAAAGGGCTTGCCCAGAACCATTCACAGGTTTGCTTCTTCTCTTCCCGTCCATTTCCAGGCTGAGTAGTAGGTTCAAGCTGTGTTCTTTAGTAAGATCTCTGGTGTTTTATGATGCCCAGCAGTGGTGATTTCATTGCTTCCCTCTGCTGGAGCTGTATTGGTCCTGCTATGGCTTCTCCCCTCTTCGTGCAGCTTGCTAGCCTGCTGTGACCAGAACCACTATATTACCTAGGTACTCATGTTACGCTATGCAGTTTTTCTGTAAATGAGATTCTGTTGTGTATTGCTCTGCTTTTGGAGGCAGATGAGAAGCACAGTAAATAAAGCAGGAAGTGCTTCTTGTGGCTGAATTAACTGTTTCACTTTGTGTATGTATTAACATAGAATGCTGTCACCTGAAGTAAGATCACTTATTGAAGTTTGTATGGGATTTTGCCCATCCCTCTGCAAGCCTTAGAATTAGATATCTGCTAGGATGGGGGGTAGAGACAGCAATACTAAATACTGGACAATCTTGTGGCATTTGGGGCTGGGAGCCTCCAAGTCCTGAGGTTGCTCAGAATCAGAGGAGCAGAGAGAGTATTTAAAATTGTTGTTGTCCCTTTGTCTGCCCAGGCTGCAAGCTGTAGACAGGTTCCATTGAAGAATACGAATGATAGTGTTTATCGCAAACTTTTCAGGGGAATCGCACAGATTGTGGCAAGTGAATATGCCATACGTGGAAAAGATACTAGGCCAACTATCTGGGGGGATGGAATGTCCTTTCTTTGCAGCACAGATACAGCAGAGCTGTTGCAATACCAGGTTCCCCATAATACCCAGTGACCAATTATATTGCTGCTAAAGCAAGCTACAGTAAAATCTGTGTCACGCTTAAATTGCTGTAACAAAAATGTGCGGTCAACTACATCAGAAACCTTTGGTAGATCAATAAATAAGGCTCCATAAATGTAGCTGATATCCAGAGAAATCATAGTATCATTCCCAATGCATACAGCTGTACTGCAATAGTTAGTCTGAGTGTGGTCCTGCATGCAGAATGAACAGGAGTTTCTTAACTGGTGTATAAATCTGCTTTGTGCACATGGCTGTGTGGGTGACTCTCAAATGAAGAATGGCCAGGGTATATTTGAGCTTTTGTGCAATTTTGTTAACCTGGAAGATAACTGTTCACTGTGTAGTGTCTACCTGATTCAGACTGAGGATAACATGTGTGCTTCTGTGACTGAATAGGTGCAGAGCGTGAGTAACTGTCACATATGAAGCTCCCTCGGTGTGTGTTACAGCACCAACTCATGCATGCCAGACCAGCAGGATTTTCCCAGTATTGTTTCTTTTCTGATATGTTACTTGCTGCCCCATAAATTCCTTACACTAATACTTAAGATGGTTTTGACTGACTCAATAATGTGTTACAAACTCATAATCACTGGCAGTCAGGCTGAATTGTTTATCGGACACATTTATAATCCTGTTCTCATGACATTTTTTCATTACTGGGTAACTTTTGAGTGAGGGAGGGTTTAGTGATTAATCATTATTATGAAGACAATAGAAGTAATGTGTACCAGTTGCAATTCTGACTATAAAATCGGTTGAGAGTACCAGACTAAGATGGAGACCTGCTGTAGTTAATGACAGTTGCAAATCTCCCATTGATTTTGTGAAGCTGGGGCTCTGCTGAAGGGATCCCATCCAGTATTTTCTGTATCTGTGAACTTGTAGCAGCGTGTTCTCTATCCTCGCGCCTGTCCTGGATTCAGATTGCGTAGGCGTGTGTCACAACTGCAGTTATAGCATCAGACTTTTTTTGTCAGAGTCCATGGACATCTGTACTCTGACCTAATACGTTTATTGGCCTGAATGACACATACCATTTATTGAGCTGGAGACCTCTGCAGATCCACATCCTGACTTCTGTATCTTTTTTAGGCTGTACAAGGGTAAATTTTTGGTCATTGCATACCCAATACAAGCTGCAACTCTCTGGGCATTGTTAAACAACAAGGGATGTAGGTAAATTCCACAAAATATAAATTTGACATAATGTTGATTTTATACCATCTAGCTTCTTAATACCGACACTTTCCACCTAATGAAATATATTCAGATCTGGGAAGAACAGTGTCTCACCCAGCATATTCTAGCCCCAGAACATGAGGCAAAGGGCAGGCAGAGTCTGCGGTCAACAGCTGGAGCCAAGCTTGTACATGTGATATTTAACCTTCAAATGAGTGGCAAGGACTAAGGTGTATGGTGACAGAAAATGGATGAGCGGTAAATCCAGTAAATGGATTTAGTGTATACGTGGAAAATGTTTGCATGGGTCATTTAACACTACGGTTACCCAAATTTGTCCTGGCCTGGGGCTTGCCACTGAAGCAATTAATTGAATGAGATGGGCATGGTGACGTGGATCCTTGCCATTCTTTGCTAGGGCTGTGTACGTACATGCAACAAATAAATTGCTGGTGACTGGCAGGGATTGTAGTAAAAGGTGGCACGTCCATAGCCAGAGGCATGCTTTGGAGGCAATTAATCAAATAAGGTGGGCAAAGATATGTGACGACACCTGTCGCAGATAGCACTGCAAGTACACATGCAATTAATGATCTTGAAAGGAAGAAGAGATAATCTAAAGGAAGGTATTCTCTGAAGAGCTAGTAACTCTGAGTAGAAAATTTCTGCCTTAGCTACACAGGAGTCCCAGCAGTTTCAAAGTTATGGTGCCTGTGCATTTCCAGGTAGTGTAGTGTGTGCACGGATGAAGAAGAAAAAGAGAAAGAATTTTCAGTGTCCTAAAATTCCCTCAGCTTGAAAGCCCTTTGCGCAAACAATGTGAATGCACAAGTTCAAGTATTGTAGCTCATCAGCCAAATTTAATATGAAGATAGCAGAAGTTCCCGAACTACACTGCTCCTATAAACATCTTTGCTATCAGGTACTAGATAACGTAATCTAAGAGTCTGCAAATGTTCATTCCTCTATTGACAGCAGTTGTAATTTTAGAGCTTTTTAGGCCATGACACCTTTTTACAATCTAAATGAATATTGATCTGAGCATAGTCTTCGCCAAATTTATGCTGGATTGCACCTTTGCATGGGAAGCATGCATTTGTAATGGTGATCCTGAGATTAAAAAAAATAATTGTAGCAATTAATTTCTTTTCCACAGAGATATCTAGCTCTTCAGCTGTTTTTTCTCTTGTTCCCTCTCACCTTTATCCCTTTCCCTTTCAGAAAATAACACTCCTTGTTCCACCCTGAAACTGCTTCTCCATCATAAGCATCTCCTTGAGTCACTGCTGGCTTAACCAAAAGACTTTCAGTGCCAAAACTCTTAACTATTAATGTCGATGACATGTTGAGTCTTGCCTGCATGCCCTAATGCAAGATCAGAGCTCCATTATTTTTGGACTTTCACCTAAAGATGACAACCCTCACACAACATTGACAGTCTTGGTTTATGATATTTGTCTGCTGCTTTTTCATACTGGAGAACTAGTCTGTCTCCCTCATGTAGCTTCTTTCTGCAGTGGATGCATCATAAGTTTGTTTTTTGTCCTACCCATCAAAATGAGTTATTTGGGAATGTTGCCCTTAAATTTGTCTTCTGCTGCAGTGGCATTGCAGGTATTCCTCACTGATGAGCGTATTCCTGATACAAACTTCTGAAGACTTCCTTAGCTGTTCTTTTGTAGCCGGATTTTGTCTGAATTCTGTAGAGCTCTTTTTCCCAAGCATCCATACCTTGCTGAGTTGAGAAGGACAGGAATTGGTACTTACCCTTTATAGACCCAAGTTTAACGTCGTCAATTATCTTCCTCCAGATGAAGAAGCATTTAAGATATTTTTCCAGACTTGTCATGGCAACTCACAGACTTTTAAGATAAAGCAAAAAGATAATGTTAGCTTAAATGATTGGCAAATGGGTTGACAAGCACAATGGGAAATGATCTTTAGTATGTACATTAACAGCTTGCTATTTCAGAGAACTCCTTTTAGTTGAATTGAGTGGCACTTTTGTTCTCTTTGCAGAGTTTCATTCCCACAGCAGGGAGAGTGTAAGAAAAGGAAGAGCAAGACCCTACAGATGACAGAGTCTGATCAGTTAATTTCAACAGCAACTTAAAAAGAATCTTTTCATCTCGTTGTAATCCTCTGTCCATCACTTGCAGGGTCCCAAAGAAAGGAAGAGAGCACGAGAGCGTGATGCCCTGAGGCCCCCACCACTCCTACAAGGTCAAACATATTATCTGCTCTGTTGCCACTTCTGAACTGTGGCTATAGAGAAAAAGATGAACAGAAATCTTAATTTTTTCTCCCCACCCTAAGTGAAACATAAAAGCAACAGCAGAAAAGTCTTAAGGAGAAACAGATGATAATACAGAGATTCTTTTGCACAGAACAGAAACACCCTGTATTTAATGTGTTCACAGGCATAGAAATGATTTGCGGGCTGGTTATCAGTCCTTCCATTAGTCTGCTGGAACCTGGAGATATGATGCAGCTGCTTGAGCTGTGTCAGTGTTTTGATTTAAAAAGAATGAATGCATTGCTGTCAAATGAACCTTCTTTATTTTTTTAACCCTGCATTATTATTAATGTGCAAACAAAAAAAGACAACTGGATGTGAATGAGAAATTAGCTCCAAAATAAAGTAATCTGGCTGAAACATAGAGAACATACCTGCAAAAGTATGAACAAAAATGGGGAGACAATGCCTTAAACATATAGAAATGAAGCAGTGTCACATGAGCAAGGTTGTGGGCTTGATTCCTTGAGATCTTCTGTTGTGATTAGAATTTTTGTATGGCTTGTCTTAGAGTCTGCAGCTTTTACAGAGTTCAGGTTGCTATGATGTTGGATGCAAAATAGGACTGCAACAGTATTTAGTGATATCTACTTGTTTCTAGTATGAAGCCATAAAGAGGAGGAAGGATTTAAAAAATAACCCAAAATATTCTTCAAAATTGACTCTACTCCACAGAGCTTGGACAGTAGTCAGCAGACCAACTCTGTGGTGAGTCTGAGAGACATGAGACTGATCTGACTGGCTGTGTTTCCATATTATTTCTCTGCCTCCTCTAACTCTCCTCCTGGAAATAACGGCACAGCAAAGGAGCGCTTCTTCATGGTCAGGCCTCTTCAAGGCCTCCCAGGCTGCCCTGATCAAGGGGGAGCTGCAGAGCAGAATAACAGGACAGACTGGAGTCAAAAGAGCAGGGTTGTGTTTTTCCAGAGAACAGCTTGAAGACAAGATTCAGATTGGGACCACATTTCTTGTAGCTTTCTGGCCAAGCCTGTTGTGTATGTCTTTCAATATGCAGGTGTTAATTAAATCAGCTTAATTCCATTCATTACATCTCTATCGGAATTGGTCCAATATACTCTAATAACATTCAACCCACTAATTGTTTTCCACTGAAAATAGAGATGGGTCAGTCTGAACGTATAGGACTTTATTATTGATTACTTGGAAGTTAGATTGATGGTCTTTGCTTAGTTCTTAATGAATTAATCTACATTGGTGATGAGGAAAAGTAGAAATAGTTTTGATTTTAGTCTTGATGAAGCTGGGCACTTGTCTGAAATTCTGCAAACCAGTAATGGATAAATGAGAAGTCTCCAGCTCGGTAGAGTTCACCAAAGGCTTCAGAATACTAATTTTGTTGTTCTTCATTTTGCTTTTGCCTAGAATTGAGCCTGAGTCTACAAGCACTTTGTTTTCTTTCATCTCTAACCGCAAAATGGCTCAATTTCAGCTTTTTACTGTAAAGGACAAATCAAAGCTGGAATTTGGGCTTCTCACTTGTAAGCCATATTTGAGTTTGCTGTAAATCAACATGACTACTAGTTGGCAATGAAGTAAGATTATGTACCAACTTAAAAATGTGCCCAGTTAGAAAATTACATAAATAAGCATTTTCAGAGGACTACCTTTAGAGCCACAAGTAATCTCACAAAATTTTGGAAAACGCCTAATTCCACTATGCTGTTATTTTCCATGAAAAAGCAATAATTCTTCTCAGTTTGTGCAACTCCATACCAGTAATCACCAGCACTCTTCTTAAGACATTTTATAGAGTGTACATGTATGTGCACATACACACAGAGACATACACCTGTGTGCAGGAACAGCTAGATTTTGAATTTAGGTTTTAGAGGCTTATTAAAGTGACATGTGGTGTGGCCTACTGCTTTATAGGAGCCCTCGGTTAAAAAGATATGAGGATACTGATTGTAAAACCATCATGTTACAAACATTAGTTAATGCTTCTGTCAGTCAGTTCTCTCTGGTGTGCAGTAGTCTCACAACAGAAGGCATTAATCTTACACTGGCTGATCTACAGAAATGCAGCATTGCTCTTCCATGAAATCAGAATGGTGCTCAGTCCTTTGCAGAAATGCATTCTACCCGTGGCAGTAAGCAGCTCTGCTTTTTTGGCAGCATGCTGTGCTGTTGCCTTCAAGTGAAAGATTTTGATTTTTCACGAATGTACATAAATCTTTGGCTTTCAGTACTGGAAAATCATGGAGTTCACTCTAGCACCTGTCAGGACCAAAAAATCTGTAAGAGTCCCCCAGACCAAAAGGACTTGAGGAAATCTAGCTGTATTACATAGTAGAAATCAACAGTAAAAACCCCAATTCTGTGCTGAAAGTCCAGTCCTGTTCTTGCTCCCGTAGATCGCTGTATTGTAAAGTTGAATTAGTCAAGAGTATTAATCAAAAGTATTGGAGAAATGCCAGGTAATCGTTAAGGTCTGGCAGATTCTGATCCACGGCTTTGCTGCAGTAGTTCAAGTTCAGTCTCCTATTGCTTTAATCATCCCAGCTTGTGTATTTAGTGGAGACAATGTCTGCAGCAGCCACCTCCACAGTGATTTAAGGCTGATATCTGCCCCCTTCTGAGAGGTACGATTTAGGTATCAAAATTCTGGTGCATGTTCATGGCCATGAAACCTAAGGTGTGGTAAATGCTTCTGGAAACCCGGGGTGAGGTGCCGAATCCCTCAGGAGGTGCAGGGTTAAGTCATGTCAGTTCTGTCAGTGCCGCTTCATGGGCTGGTGTATACAGTTTCCTGCCTAGCAGGCTGGCGGCTCTGAATGCCATCCTTAAATGCTTCTCCCCACCCAGGGAACAGGAAGATCCAGCCATGGTTGCATGTGTGGGAATTTAGGTCCCTTTCTAAATATATTTCCCAGTCCTAACAAATTGTAAGAAAGCTATGGTATGAGAGAAGGTTGAAGTGTACCGGAAGTAGATTGAAGATAATTTGAATGACTTATATGTTGCAGAAAGTGATTCTGAAAGACCAGTTTGATTCCTTATGGCTTTAACATGATAGTGGCAGGTCTGTCACAGATGCCGTGACTTCAGTGGGATTACAACAGGGTGTGTATTTTGAATGTGAACCTTCATCTAACATCACAATAGCAACAGTCACATGAAGACTTGTTTATTGCATCTTGTTTATTTTCACCGCGGAGTCCTTCATGCTCACCACGTTCCATTCTTGTTGTAGCTATGTGGTGAACATGGGGCAAGGGACGTAAACGCATTTCTGCCATAAACCATGTCCCTTGTGCCGTGAATCAAGCTGCAAACATCAAGCCCATCTCGTTTCTGTGGGTTGCTCATTGGATCTTTCTAATCCTTCTCTAGGAAGAGTTGGCAGTTTTGTACGAAAGGTCTAGCTGTGTGAGTGTATAGATGTCCAGTACATTTAAGGCAAACCCTTCTTGCCAGAATTAAAGTTGGTGCCGTGCTCTGTGCCTTGCAATATTAATGAATACCAGGCAAAGGTAAGTAGCATTGCAGCATGACACTGATAGGTAATTCAGAACAAAGACAGTCGGTTCTACTGGATGTGCCATCAGTTCCTCTGCACCCACCCTCCTTGGGGCATTACAACTGATTAAAAAAACCAAAACATAAAACTGAAAAACAAAAAAACCCCTTCCGATGAGTGAACAAAACTCCTCTAAATCCTTTTTTTGGGGGAGAAAGCAGAACTGATCCCACAAAGAGAAGTTTCTTCACATTGCTGTTCAGAGCTTCAGTTTTACTAAAATGAGCATATTTTATCCATAGTGGTGGATTGTTTTATGGACCATTTTAAAGAAAAAAAATGATTTTTTTTTTTCTGGAGATTATCAGGTTTTGACTTCAGACAATTTGCATTTGTGTTTCTTCCGTGGTGCCTACTGGACCAGGTTTGTTTGTTGACAGAAAAGACAAATAGTGTGTGTGTGGAGAAAGGGAGGGAGAGCTGGAAGAAGGATGGGAGAGATACCATCAGCTATGGGGACGCCACAGCTTTCAGCATGTGCTTGCAGAGAACAAGGCTGAGGTGAGTGGTTCCAGGCAGCAACCTGCGGGGCAGTTTGTGAGAGTTCGGCCTCGTGGGAGTCTGCTAAAGGATCATGTATAGAACTGCTCTTCACTGTCCTATGTCCTCTGCAAGCTCACAGCTCTGCTTCAGTCTCCAGGGAAGTCTAATCCCTTATATCTGTTTATATGTGTCTACATGCATGTATGTATGTGTATACATATCTGTATCTGCCTATATCTGTATTTCCTTTTGTTGTTCTAGCTCCTGTCTTTAGAACCTTTTTTACCCTTTCTGCAGGAAGCTTCTGAGGAGGTTTCATTGGCTTGCTCGTGTGCAGTTGCGTTTTGATCTTAATCTTGGTTGTTTCCATAACTTCTAACTGCCAGACCCTTATTGTTTGGTTTTCAGTTTTTGTTCGCCTTTGTTCTCTGGACCATTTTCACTGTGGTATCTTTAGCATGTTTGCTATTAGGCTTTTATGTTCTTGAAATGTCAGTCCCACTGTGTCATGTATTTTCTATTTTGTCTCACAGTTGTAAGGCCTTTGGAGCAGGGGATGATATTTATTCTGTTGACATGGTACCTTGCATGAAGGGTTATTAACTTAATTAGCCTCTAAGCAGTATTATGTTCTCTGTGATATTTAATGTTAAATTATCATTGTGTATAAGTAATTGGCTTGCCAGTTACTTTCTTTTTAAATATATAGCTGCTTTTGTGTCTGTTTTTCCAGGATTCATAAATGCTTCAGCCAGCTATGAATGTATAGGCAGGAAGTAAACTTGGTTGCCTCCTCCACGGTGCTGTTGTACCCTATTTAGTAATTGGGCCCTGCACAAAACCAGATTGCAGCACAAGACACTTTTCTCTCTCCGTTCCAAATTGAACCCATCTATTACTATATCACTGACCTTAGATGCAGTACTGAGCTCATTTTCCCGTCTATCTGTTGTGCCATCATTGCCATACTCATTCGTCTTTGTATACTAGTGTTATATAATACTGTATAAAAAGCATTCATGGAGTTGACTACCTTGTATTTCTAGCTTCAGTCCCAACAGCTTTTCATTGTGGTATTCACAAAAGCTGTGCTGACTCTGACCTCCCCTTTAGAAATCCCCTTGGACCATTCACTGTGCAGCCTGTCCAAATAGTCTTCTGTTCTTTGCCTTATCACTGAGTTTATGATCCTTGCCTGTGCTACAGCTCTGTAGTTTTCTAGTTTGGACCTTAATTCCTTTTTAAGCATGGATGCCATGTAAGCTTTCCTCAAATGCTTAGCCCGATTGGAAAATAATTACAGATTTCCAGGGTGGTGTACAAACCGTTGCTGTTAACAATAGTGATACTACAAAAGCTTTGAGCTATACAACACTATGGATTTTTTTTGGAGAAGTTCTTTTCACTGAGGATCCCACCCCAAGCTGAGTTTTCTGCAATTCAGTGTGAGAGAAAAGCTGACGATTCTGAAATTCAGAGGGATTTGAGCTACTGCCAGTTTTGAAGGAGAAAGTGCCAAAAAGGGGTGCAATAGAAACCCTAAAGCATGTAAAACTGCTTCCATAGTACTTTTTTTTAATCTCTGCTCGCTGTACAGTTTCGGATACAGAATGTCCTCTGTGATTCTCACAGCCTGAATTCTTCGTATTTGGCTGCTATGATACTGTCCTCCATTGCAAAAATCTGATGGGTTGCCCCACTAGTACATGCATGTTTGGGTCTTGTGCAATTTCTTCTTCCTTCCTGCTATTTGTGAGTGTACAGAATTACGTTTTTACTCTAAGAGTATTAATTCTTCCAGCTGAACAGCCTCGCTTTTTAAAATCTTCAACCTTTCTCAATCACAGTCTTGCCCCTTGGCAGCATCGTATATTGATGCTTCTATGCTGGGACTCATAGGAAAAAACCCACAAACTGTTTGTATTGGCTTTTCATGCTTGGCACATGCCTTGTTGCTTTAGGTCTCCTGGATATCTAGTGTCCCACTGTCTGAAGGCCATGGAAAAGCAGGGTTTTGGGCCTTCTGTGGAAGGCTGTTGTAGGAACGTGGAGCAGGACAATACTGAGAAATTCCTTTCTTAAGTACCAACCAAGTGTTAACTGTCTCTCTTATCGATTTGGTACCATTAGTGCTCCCTTTGCCTGCTGTGTTCTCTTGCTACTTGTCCTCTGAGAGGTGGAATTTATCACCTCATAGGCAGATGGGGCATTTGGCAGAAGAGGGATCCAGATGTAAGGCTTTGGAAAGTTCCCAGTAGCAGCATCTGGGCTTGGCTCTGGCTTATTGCCTGAATTCTTTGTGAACTTCGAACAGCTGGCCATGGAACTGCCTCTAGGGTTATCTCCGGGGTGGTTGCTACAGCTCTGGCTGTGAAATCACATTCTCCTGACATACCTCTCCACTCAGAGGAAATGTACCCATACGTTCACATGCAGGAATCTTTTTGTAGCTCAAACTTCAAATGTACTGTATAAAATATGAGCATGTATCTTTTTGTACCCACAAGATGACCTGGAAACTGTGTGAGGAATAAAGCTTGTGTGTGTGCGTATTCATGTCAACGTATTTCTCTGTGTGTCAATATGGTTAATTGTTAGCAGATTCTGTACTGCTATGACTGCTTTGACTCCAAGTCAATGGACATATGCCAGCAGAATATTTGGCTAAATATCTCCCATCTCATGTAGCAGCAGAACACAGTAGTTTTGGGCATGTTGCCTTCTGTCCATTTTACTTAAAACACAGCCTTGCGCAGTTGAATCGTGTTACCTTCATTATGTGAATCTTACTCCTGTGCACAGGCCTGATAAAGACTAATTTTTCAGGCTTAAATGGCTCCTAATTCAGTGTCAGATCCTCTTTGCAGTAGAGATATTCACTACTATATAGATTTCAATGCAGTCAAAAGAAAACAAATGTGTATTGAGTCAATATTCTAAAACCTTCACCACAGCTGTCTGTATCATGAGTGGAAAGTAGTCTGTCTTCTATTTATGATAAATCATTGACTAGCATGCACTTGAAATATTTGGTAGGAAATACATGTATTTCATATATGCGTGTGTATATTTCAAGTGTCTATTTATCCCTCTGTGTATAACATGGTAGATATTTCTCTATAATGAAATGGTCAGAATTCTGAATTTTGGCACTTCAGGGTAGAAAAAAAATCATCCTCATTAACATACATTGTCTTGCTTTTTAAAAGGCCATAAACCCTCATTTGGGCTGACTTCCGCTGGCGTGACTACTTATTAATATGTATCTAAAAAAGCAGGTGTTTTGATCATACTGGCTTCAAGATAGTAAGATTATTTTATTTTATTTTAATCTTTTCGGAAAATGCTACGGGAGTTTCTAAAGTTGAGGATAACCCTTCATCTGTAGGTATTTTTGAATTTAATCCAGTGTAAGACTGGTCCAAGGATGTCTGCTATAGGTGCATTTTGAAGCAGAGGTTGTTTACTGTACCCAACATATGCAAAAATCTTTCAGAAATAAGCCTTTTGTAAACAGCAAATAAGACTTTGGGTGAATGTTTCTGTTGAAATGTGTCTGCATAGTTAGCATGTAGGTCATCAACTTCAGCCTAGTCTGCATGATTTACACAAGAATCTGCCTCCATGTTGGGAATAGTCTAGTGTACCTGAAATCATGTATGGGATATACGTGATTCAGTGTGGGTAGTATGCATGAGAGTTTATAACTGACTGACTGCAGTGTTTCAGGCAAATAAAGCAAGAAGCCTTAGGATTTGTTCTGTGTTTTGTGGAACTCCCCTTTTCGCATGGGTGCTGTGAAAGGACTGTCTCTCTGAAGAGAGGCTGAATGTTGAATTTAACTACTGCAATGTATATCTTCATGTGCATCCATGCTGCTTTTATACATACATAGAAAATTAGAAGAATGGGGTAACTGTTTGGGGTGAAAAGTATTTGAAAATAGTAGGATTTTTGCCATTGATTTCTACGAAGTCATTGTTAGATGTTTTTCATTGGTATCTCTACTGAAAGTTTACTTGAATCAAGACTGGGTGAGTCTTACAAGGTGAACTGGTCTATCTGGCGTCACTTTGCACTCATAAACCACAAGGAATTTTGTTGTTACTGTTTTCATTTATGATAAATTGAAATATACAAATGTTAAAGGCATGATAAGAAATGCTTTTTGACGTGTTTCTCTTATTTCACAGGATCACAGAATTGTAAGGGTTGGAAGGGACCTCTGTGGATCATCTAGTCCAACCCCCCTGCCAAAGTAGGGTCACCTAGAGGAGGTTGCACAGGACATCGTCCAGGTGGGTTTTGAATATCTCCAGAAGAAAGTAATTCTGAATACAAGAATCCTCAGCTGAAAGTAATTCTGAATACAAGAATGGGAAGCAGTTTGATTTCTTGAGGTCATCTCTGCTGAAGCACGTGTCTCAGTGGTTTAGTATTGCGTATGCTGGAGAAGTGCTGTCCCCTGAGATGTTACATCTTTGACATCATAGGAGTAAGCAGTCTGTACAGTTTCTTGTAGTGGAGGTTCCCTGCCATCATCTCCTTTGACAGCTCAGCTGTTAGCAGAGATTTTTCTCAATCAGGGGGAACACATCTGTTCTCTCTCCTTTTAACATTGAAGTTGCTGTTCTGACTAGCTCTCAGTTATCTGGGGGAGTTTAGTGCTCAAAGTGAGCGGCATCAGACAGCACCAGGAGTCATACCTTCTGCATGACCTCTGCCAGTCAGGTCAGGTTAGAGATTGCTGCATTACACACAGCAAGCACAGATTCTCCTGTTGTGGCTTCGTCTCTTCCTAATTACGGAGATCCATCTCTTTCCATTACCTAGTATAGAAAGTGCAGTACAGATGGAAAGGAAGGGTATTTATACCATGTGGAGCAGAGATAATGGAGGAATCATAAAGGAGAACAGTATTTTCTCCATTTCAGGATACTTTCCTGCAATTTTTTATATTCCTTTAGGTATAGAAAAAGTAATAGGATTTACTTTTTTAATTTTAGAACTGTAGCAGGTGGTGGAGAGTGACAGGATGATATAAAAGCATTTTACTTCTCATGATGTAGTTTGGGGTCTTACTATATTCACTGCTCTCAAGTCTATGAGATGATTTACGTGCACAGGACCAGCGTCTCTGAAAGGATGATTCTTGCACTGATGGACCTAAATCTATAGGTAAAAACTGGCTGGTATAGTCTAGGACAGGTGCTGAGTAGTAAGTTCTGCTGATGTGCTGATCACCAATAACTTCCTAAAATCACTTGGTAGTTGCGACGTGTTAAAGGATGTTTTAAGACCAGTAGCTTTACATGTATATCTAAGTAGCCTTGTCTTGTCAGAAACAAGGTCTAAAAAGCACAGAGTAGAAATCTCTTGTATACCTTTAAAACCCACAGTGCTATCTGGACCTGCTTGGATTCTCACTCTTTATTGCTGGAAAGGTAGGTTTTCTGTGATATTTTCTAGAGAAGATCTTAGAAGCTGTAGCAAAACCCTCATCCACTTAAGCTCAAGCAGTAAATCTGTTAGTGAGCATGACGTCTGAGCTACTATCTGATAGACCTGCAACTACAACTGAATATAAGCCAAAAAGTATAATTTTCGTATTATGATGCCATTTAGTCTGTTACTTGCGATCTGCCTTTTAAGAGCAGTTCTAGGTCACTGATCTGCTCATAATTTAAAGTTTCAGAACAATGATGGAATTTTGCACAAAACCCTCCTGAATAAGAAAAGATCTGTTTGTTCAGTTTCCTGGGTGCAGAAGGAACAGCTGAATTTTTTCCCCATCATTTTCTTAATACCTTTTTAATAATGTCTGCGCTCTCTCATAGAGTGCAGTAATGCATTTGTAAGGATTTTTTTCTGTTAATAGCCATTGTGTTTTTGACAATACTCTGAATAATAGAAATTAACTTTCCCAGTGTCCCAAATGACAGGGTGAACTGTTCCATCAGTGATATATCTTCAAAACTGGATTTAGCAAATAAAAGCATGGTGGATTTTAAATATAAGTAAGACCCATCCCTTGGATCTTCTTTTAGCTGCAAACCTTCAAAGAAATTATTTTTTTACTCCCAGCAAATTACCTAGGAGAAAAAAATGACAAGAGTAATCTATTTTTTTCACACCTGGTCGGTTGGCCAGAGTTTCTCATCAAGGAGTACATGCTGTTTGCTCCCCAGATGGACAGGCTGGATGAGTAACAAATCCACAGAGCCTGGGACACAAGGTAGGAATTATACTGCCTGTGCTTTTAATCTTGCACAGCTCTGCTCATTGGTAATTGCAGGTGGCCCATATCCAAACGAGGCTCTATTTGGACAATATCCTATATCTTGTCAGAAGGAGTCCCATTAAATCCTGCACTGGAATTAGGCCAAAAACTTGAAACAATTATGGGAAACTTATTTTTAAAAAGTGGAAGCCATATACTGGTGACAATTAGACATTTAAGCAATGACAGCTGCAACTGCAATTCTAGCTGCTTCTGCTTGGTCCTTGTTTTGTCTGTCTGGCTCAGCTACAATAAGAGGTACTGAGCAAGAAGTGCATGAAGTTGAGACTGTAATCATTGTCTGTGTCTCTTGTTCCGGGGCCTCTGCATAGTGCTGGAGCAGCACTGCATGTTTGAACAGTGTCTGGCAAATTCCCTGAGGCTTGGACAAGAAATGCTGCCTGTACACTGCCATTCAGCTATTCGGGTCACATCTTGCTCGGCTTGCTTTCCCTTTAATTTAAAGAATGTTTGCTGTTGTCATCATTCTGCCTAGGGATACTCCTACTTTATCAATCAAAAGGTATGGAGATTTAGGAGCCTTTATTGTGAGAGTCTTATTAGAAAGTCTGAATTGCAAAGTGATTCCATACCTTAGCCCCAAACCATGTCCTTGGGGACACCAACCTCCCCTTCTCTTCCTAGAGTCTAGATGTTGAAGACATGCATTTTATTTTTCCTGTGCTTTTGAGATGCCATACCAGAGCAGAAACTTCTCAAAGGTATACTAAAATGCTAGTGGGCATATTTAAAAGTGATATGTCTAATTTTTAAAGAAAGCCTCGAGGCAAAATATGTCTTTCTCTGGTGTAATCCTGTCAACTCCTAAATCGTTATACTTTTAAACTAAGCGTGTAAACATCAGACTCCAAAATCATTATTGTAAGACTTGGAGGGCTGCTGTCAGGGATGCCATGGTAACTGGAGCGCTCTGCTTCCCTCTGTCATTTTCATGGGAGCTGTGGGGCCGGAGCAGCACAGCAGTCCATCCAGTCTAGTGGCCATCTCCTCCAGGACGGTGCTGGGAAGGGTCTGATCTCTCTGCACAGCTCAGCATGCCTGTTGAAAGCAGATCTCCTCTTTCTCTCTCCCTCTTTTTAAATCTCACATCTGCAAGTCAGGCTGGTGTGTAAACTCGGTCCTGATTGCATGGATTAGAAGTGAGAGATGTTTTGTCCCTGTGGGCTTCTCGCCCTCTTATGTGATGCAGTGTTGTGCCATGTCCCCCTGCCATCATCCCTGGCTGCATGCTGCTGAACAGCAGGTCTGCTGGCAGCCAGGGCCAGGCTGCGCGTTCAGATATGGCATACTGCTGGTGGCACCACTGAGGGCTGGTCACGACATCTACCTGAAGTGTAAATGAAACTTCCTCAGAACTCTTTGCCTCTTCTCTTCCTCTTTAGCTGGTCTGGCCCTAAGGTATATGTGGGAGAGGGTATGTGAACATGGGTAGGAAAAGGTCAAATTGGGAAAAATGTGGCCAAATTAATTTATTTAGTTTTTAACTTTCCTACTGCATGGTGATGTTGCAATGCCTCCCTGTTTTATCTGATGCCTGGCATTCTCCTGGTATGGATACCTGCTGGGCTTGTGCGATGTCCTCAAGACAGTTAACTAGAACTGGCAGGAATCTGCACTGCCCTTTAGTTCTCCACATAAAGAGCAAAGCTGAATTTCTGCTGTGTGGCGTTACTTCAGGATCCCATGTCTGTTCCTGTCCTGTTTGATCTTTCTAGCTGTCTTAGAGAAGTGAGTGAGGTGGGATGGATGCAGCCCTTTTTCTGTGCAAGCAACAGTACATTGGTAACATTCCTTGGTAATGTATGTAGACATGTATTTTAATAGACCAGTTACGAAGCACAGGAGTGCTAGGCCGTAAGACTGCAATCTGTCTTGGAAGGATTTTGCTGATAGTTTCATAGTGGGTGAGTGGGCTGATTTCATGTACGCTCTGTAGACTACTTTATTTTGAGCAACCTCCTCAAACCAGTTGATCAAAGGTAATTTGGATGAAGCATTTGTGCCCTTGCTCAACTTCATGGTCAATAGTTAACTGCTTAGCCATAATAAAGATGCCTTGCTAACTAGCACACACAGTACACAGTCTGCTTGAGTGCAGATTTGTTGCTGTATTCTCAAGGTAATTTTTCTCCTTTATAAGCAAGTAACATGTGACTGAATACAAACAACAGCATCAGTAAGCAGCACCTTTGTATGAATGTGAGCAGAAAGGCTAAACCTGAACAAGCTAGGTATAAAAAATACAGTGTAATGGTTGTGTAACTGAAAAAAAGTGAAAGGTAGGGGTTTTTTTGCCGTGTTTTTTTTTTTTTTTCCTTGTCTTACTGCGTAGCTAGAAACTTTGTATTTCCTGGATTCCAAGGCTGGAAGGGTCTACTTGATCTTCTGCATAACGTTGTCCAGGAAGTTACCTCAAGCAATTTTCAGTGCATCTATTTTAGATGTTTTTTCTATTTGTGTATAAGAAAGTGTCTTGGAGGGACAAGTCTAATACTTTGAGCATTTAAACTCAGTTTCTGAGAAAAGTGCAGTCAGTGGGCTCAGAGTAAAATATGTTTCAATATAGTTAGACTGCTATTTTTACTGTCATTCTCCTGAGCAGAGGCAAAGCTGAACTGAAACACTGAAAACTGTGTTTAATGAACACCAAGGCATCTCAGTGTTCCCCATGGGTGTGCATGAATGGCTTTAGGAGTCTGATTTTCTGCCTGTCATTTAAAACAAACCCTTAAAAATCTGAATTTGGCCATATGTGTGGCCATTCTTTTCTTCCAGGACAACTCTGAGCAGCAGTTTCTTGTGGTTGTCCCAGCAGCCCTGAATGCAGGTCCGCTCTCAGCGTACCCAGTAGTCAGGCAGCTCCTAAAGAGAAGTGTTCACAACAAACAGGTTTCAGCGCATGTGTGCCTTGAAAAGGATGGAACTCTTGCGTCTGTGATGCCTGCTACACAGACATCCTGATGAGCCTACAATGTATAAGCTTTTTCCCATTGTTCAGGACCACATGCCAGCAAGTGCCTAGAGAGTGATTTCTTCTTCCACTGGGTCATTTTTTTTGTCATCCTGGGCTCCAGTAATCAGATCAGAGCAGCCTGAACTTCCTGCGTTTGAGAGAGAGAGAAAGAAACCATTACTGTGTTGTTTCAGTATCAAGAGTTATTTTAATTATCCCTTCTCATTTTCAGTTCATACAGGAAGCATTCTTTTTTCTTACTCATTTAGCCAGAAACATCACAGGCATTTTTATGGCTTAGCAGCAATCTTGAATATTCCATGACAGCAGTGTCTGTGGTGTTTCTATCTCACTCCACATGCCAAGGCAACCAGCTGCCTCCCAAGAGAACTAGGGTCAGACATTGCTCCTTCATAGTGGTAAGCAAATAAGGTTTTTGATGTGAACAAATTTGGGCTGAGATACGAAGCAAGGAAACAAGCCATTAGTATATCATTTGTAGCATATTCCAAAGGTGGAAGAAAAGTAATTGCAGCTTAATTCATTGGAGTATGAAAACGTTTGGATAGTGAATAGCAGAGAATTTTTACTGATGTGTGGCTTCACTAGAAGCCAAGTGCTGGTTAAACGTTTGAGCAAAATGTGGTGGAATCTATAGCTGCATCTTGGATCCCATGGCAAAACTATGGCCTGATCCAAAAATTCATTGCCAAACTTTCTTGGCTTCAATGAAGTCAGAATCTGAAGGCCAGAATTGAACAGAACATTTCAAAAAGGCTGGCCTTCTGTTTTCCAGCAAAAATGCAGCATGAAGGAATTAGGAAGCAGATGAGAAGATGAATCATGAAGTCCAACATTTGGATTACACCTTGGCCATGGCAAAAAAGTTTTAAATCTGTGTGTGCAGACACTTCGAAAGATACATTGGACTTATCTTCAAGACAGGAGAGCATCAGTAATTGCAACTTATTTATGTAAATGCCAGCGGTGCATTTAATCATAAGGAAATCTCCTTTGCTCTTCTAAGCCACTTATAACAAGGAAGGAATGTTGCTTCAGCTGTCAAAAAGCTGTAGGAAGAACCATTTCAGGACATGTTGAGATTCCTTAAACACAAAGCTTTTCTTTGCAGCTCAGTTTCTCCTGAGCTTACATTTATATTTCAAGAACATAGGCTTCCTTGAAGGCTTGTTCCACCTGAGCAGAGATGTTCCTGTCTTAGTGTCAGCTTTGATTCAGAAGGTAATACTGCATGTATCCAGGAAGCTGCGGCCTTTCCCGCCAGTTGGTCATCTATCATTTCATTACAGTAAGGTTACCAAATTGACGTGTCCTGGCTAATTCTTCTAATGCAGCTATATAGCTGTCTAGCGTTTCGTCAGGCAACTGTGCATGCTGTCTCAATTGATAATACTCTGTGATACTACTAGCAGATGGCAGAACATGACCTACCTGTGAAATCCGACGCACAGTGATCTTCTAACAGTGCCTGTTTTGTCAGGGAATATCTTGAGACATACTTTTGCCTTCCTGGTCCAGCATTGCAACTGTGTTTTATTTGCCATAGAAATAAATGAAGGTATCACACGGCTGGTATTGGGCCTTGTAACTGCTACTGACTAGCTAAGAAATGAAGATTTGCTGTTAATATTAATTCTTACCATTTCTTCAAATGAGGCTGTAATGAAATTTGATATATAATTTTTTAAATAGTGGCACAGGAGCTATTTTAAATTTAACAATGGTGGTATCTTTTCTTCTTATATTTTTCATTAATCTTCATGTGCTTAATTAGTTGCTGTTCCTCAGTGGGAATGTTTGACTAGAGTAGAATGAGACTAATGAAATCTCTCGGGTTGCCACTGCTGAAAAGGAAAAGGTCTAAGTGCTAGAAGGACATCAAGCCTGGCTAAATACAATGTTTGTTCATAGGTTAGCCCTGTGTGGCAATGTTTGCATGAGTAAAACAAACAAAAAAACCCACAAACAAACAAACAATCAAAAACCCCCCAAAATAAAAATGAAGGTAAAAGCACAGAGTAACATGCTTTCAAAATTTTCTGGTGTCCGCTTCCACGTGAAATGGTTCTTTAATTGTGACCCTTAGTTTGCAGGGCAGGTATAGGGAACTTGTGTGCAGACTGAAGGTCTGTGCATAAAAAGAGCTAATGAGACAAGTTCATCTCCTTTTTGAAAGCCTGGCATGCAGCTTAGAAAATATCAGCAAACCAAGATCAAAGTGTGTTAAATCCCTACTCTAGGATATGCAAAATAAGCTACAGGTTTGAAATTAGAAGCCAAAAAAGATTTATATATGAGACGCCACCACATATCTGGGTAGAGTCTGAACTCTGAGAAAAAGCCGGTTGTTAGCAGTGAGATTGCCCACATGTGCAGTGGACTAGATTTGGACTAGGTCCTAGGTTTGCTTGCGTTTGCTTGAGAACAGTGTTTAAATCTTTAATTTGCTTGTTCAGAAGACTGAGTCCATGGCTTGCTTCATGTTTAGCCAGAATATGTCAGTTATTACGGTGTAATATAAGGGCTTACACTGAATATTAGCTTATGTGAGACCAGATACAATCTCCTCGTTCATTGTTTGGAAGCAAGAAATAGCATTTATCTTTTCACCAGCATACGGCATGAGTGGTCACTATAACAGAGCTCCTTCCATGCTGTGATAACTGCATAACAGACACTATCATCTGTATGTCTTCAGAAGAATAGGAAATAATGAGCCAGATTCACTTCTGTTCGGGTTCCATTGAAGTTGGAGAAATTATATCAGCAGGAAGTTTGGCCTCATGCATGTTAATTGAGCTCTTTTCAGTTCAGTGCTTTGTATTACTTTAATTTTAAAATTATAGCCATAAATTGTGCCGAGCAATGCTATCTCAAGACCTGCATCTACTGCCAAGCACAGCCTCTCGGGCCGAGCTCTTGCTGCAGCAGGCTGCTGCTTGTAAGGTACCCTTGGACTTAATTTTGAAAAAGCTGTTGTTAAAATGACACCATTTGCAACTAGCGCAGCTACCTGCTAACTCTGATACGTACCACATTTCAGTGCCTGACAAGACCTATACCTCTTAATTTAAGAGTAATGTGGCAGGAAGATGGGAAGCATATATGTGTCTGTCTAAGGAGACCCAGGCCTTGTCACAGCATGAAGACTACATGTCCTCCGGCAGGTATTTTCAAGTGAGATTCATTGCCCCAAGGGACCTGGTAAACAGATGCTAAGAGGCTTTGATTTGGATTGGTTTCTCCAGAGATGCCTGCCAGCCTGGACTGATCTGTGTATCTTACTTTGTTTTCCTTTTCTCATATGCAAGAAAAAACAGCTGGGAAGGAAAAGGGGGAGGTGGCATTGCTAGGGGCTTGAAGGTACCAAGCAGCTGGCTGTTGACATTGGCAGTAACAAGGAAAAAGTGACTTGCTGAATTTGATATGAACTTCAGTGGCCATCATTCAATCCTTATGAAATACTCCACAGCTGCCAGATTAAAAAGCCCCGTTTTTTGTCTGGAAGTGTCTGTTTATTTAATTTATCTGACTTTAATTTTACCTAATTTTATCTGATCAGTCTTACATTATCGTATTCTCTGTTTGTAAGTGATCTATTTTCTACTAGATTGCTCGCTATTTTTACTGTTGTACATTTACAGTAATGAACCTGAAGGCTGAAACAGATGATAACAGAGTAATTGTTTTTTAGGTCTGTAATAATTCATGAGTATTGCCTACAAAGCAAGTTTTGGATGGTCTTCAGGGGTAAACACATTGAAGACAGGTACTTGTAAGCTCTTTTACAATCTATTAGCATAATAACATCCTGTAAAATAAGCATCTTCATAATCTAAGAACATCTGATGTTGGTCCATTAACTGCCTTCATCTTCAGTTCAAACTGCCTATGGTCTCCATATCTGGGCATCATTTAGTATTACGGCTGAGGAAACTCCTCCTGTTCTATGGAACTGACCAAGATCAAATAATAAAATAGGGGTTTAGGTTCTTTTCCTTTAAAAATACATTATGCCCCATGTGAATGCAAGATCACCTTGACAAGTTATATGCTGGTACACTCATAGCCTGATAAAATTGTATCTTGAAACCTCTAATTTTGTCATTAGCAGTTATTTCCTCTTCATACCAAGTAATGAAATAGCACATGAGGAAAATATAATTTTTCCTTCATTTATTTATTGAAGTATCAAGGGTTACATTTGACAATGGTATTACGATATACATCTGTTTCTTTTCATATTAGGAAGGTTTTAATGATACTTCAAGAATTAGAAAAGCAATTGCTTAACTAAACTGAGGGAATTCCCTGCAAATGTGAGTGCCTTAAGTTTATATAAGATTTGTTTAACCTAGGAATTGTTGTACAATTAGTTACATAATGCAAATGAAAATTAGATATCCTTGTTTCCAACGCTTTGTCGTCATACTGTAAAACTACAAAGAGCTCTAACTGGTCTTCATTCAGCATCATGATTATTCCTTTGTAGGTAACATCCAGCTCTGACAACATGCAGAGAGGTACTGACAAGATACTGTCCTAAGAGATACTGAAAGTTTAAAAAGTGCCTGTGTTTAAAAAGAAGTCCAAGTTAAGTATACATTTAAAATAGAGAGATATTAAGGCTTCACTTTCCTATTCTGTAGTTTTAAGTAGTACTACATAAACCATATTATGGATAACGTGGAGGGAGGAGTCTGACAGTTCCTAGCTGCTTTTTTTTTTTTTTTCCCTTTGGTATGATCTTAACCTCATTGGCTTTACTATATGCAAATATAATCATTACTTTATGAAGGTAATGATTTCCCATGAGGCGCTCTTCTCTGTGCCTGGCAATTGGTATTACATTTTAAGGATATCATCACATGTTTGCTTAGAAAAGTGAAATAGAGGTTTCAAAAGGTCTCATTCTCTTCAGTGGTAGTCTATCACTACATTTGACAGTCTTGCTAAATGAGAAGACCACCACACTTTATGACAACTTTCTATAGTATTTATCTCATCTACATGCCAGAACTACAGTTCAGAAAAAGCTAAGGCAAAAACCATCTGTTTTGAAAGTTGTAAGTAGTGAAATGTTTCAATATCAGCCATCAAAATAAATTCTGTCAAAACCATTGGAAAGTCAACATGTCCACACAGTGTTTGCTTAGCCCATGGGAACTTCCTGGGTTTTAGATCAGCTGCTGCAATTGGGTTCTAGTCCAGGATTTTGACAATGAAAACAAAAATGGTGTATAAATGTGGATCCACATTTTGACTTTTTGAACTCTCTTCCATCTCAAACAGCAGGGAAATGTTTGGAGCATTTTTTACTTTTTTTTTGACACCTGTGTGTACTTTTGGGAATAATGTTCAATTTCACCTTTAAAGAGAGCAAAACCATCCTGAGAATTAGTGATGAGAGAGTCCAGCAAATCTGCTTGCTGGGCAGAGAGCTGACCTGTTGAAGATGGCTGCTCGCAAGAGACTGATGCTTTCCAAGTATGTTGACATCAGTGAACGTCTGGGTTCTTGGCAAAGTAGACTCTTTGCCTTTAAGTAAATGTATCTGGGAATAGATTAGTTTGCAAGCATTTGAATTGATTTAATGTGTGTTTACTCTTCAGATATTCACTGTGGCTGTTTACTTCTGCAAGATAAATACTTAAAATTACATTTGAACCTCACATTAACATTATGTTCATGTCATTATAGTTTTCTTTTGTGAATGAGAGTTACCTATCAGTCTTAAAGCCGTAATAAGAATGAGTCTATTTTTGTAACTCCCAGCTTCTCATGATAATCTGCCATAGGGTAGAATTAATTTTGTGGCATGTTTACCGCTCATTCATCATCAGAGTCACAGCAGTGAAGCAGTCATCAGGATAGAAAAGCATTGGTATTTTGTGAGCTGTGCCAGGATGACAGGTCTTCCAAAGGAAATCCACATATAACACAGTGCAGCTACCTATTCCTGGGCAGTGAACATGTATCAGGGAACTGAACTAAGGGTCTCCAGGGCCAAAGGCATGACAGCTGAACAAGAAGCTGGATACAGGCATTTATTTCTTTCTGGAGCTTGTCACTAGAAGGGAAGAGACTCACGTCATGGCTGTAGTTTTTGGATTCCAACAACTCATTTGCTAGGAGCAGAGTGCAGACTTTCTTGTTTCCCCCCTGGCTGCTCCAGTAGTGACTTTGTCATGGCTCTTACATGTACCAGGTTTGTGTCAGTGACTTAGGAGTGAGGGACTTTCTCCACCATCTCTCTGCTTTCTGGTGTAAGAAAGTATGTTGAGTAACTTGAGTAGTGGAACAGGTGATCTTTCCAAGAAGGGATTATCCTCCAATTGCTGTTTTTTTCATCTTTGAATTATGTTCAGAAGTGCATCTGATAGTAGCTGTGTCACTGCAGGGTCTGGTTTCTTCTAGGTTCTCTCTTACTCAAGAAATTGGAAATTCCCATGTATCCAAACTAGCTTTTATTTTGCCTGTTCTCTAAGGACTGATCTAGATTTGTATTTGGTTGGACTTCGGAGTCAATAGTGAAATGCTTAAGTATAAATCTGAGTTCCTGTATTTCATGGAGAGTTTTGGCAAATGTTCAAGAGCTTTTTCACTGCATGGTCAGTTTATAGCATTATTGTGAAAACCTGAAGTTTTGCAATTCAAGGACCACTAAATTATATCAAGTGGAAGAGCATGGTTCTGTAATATTATGTTTCACTAGCTGGAGCAGTTTACTTGCATAAATATTGTGTCAAAAGTCAAATACTAAGATATGAAGTTGAGTCCCTTGTGGTTTTGTAAAAGATAAATGCTTTCCTAATTTGTCATTTAACAATGGAAAATTATTTAATGGATAACTGAAAATACATTTTTTCTATTAATTAAGACTAATTACGTAGCTGAAAAAATTAAGCATATAAGGAAGCAGATTCAGATGAAATTATAAGAAAATTAATGCCATTAATATATTTTAACCATTTTTTGTGCACTTTGAATAATTTAGTACTTGAATGTTTTCATAATTTTTGTGCATAAATGTGTATTCAATAAATCTAGAAATTATTTCCCAATAGTTTACTTAGATTCTTTTGTTTGTTTCTAGATCCACAGAATCTCTAACATATCGGTTATATAGGAAAGAAGCATCTGATCTGTGAGGGAAATGTTACAGGGAATGAAAAAACTTGAGTGTCTAGCCTGCACAGGACAGTACCAAGGGAGGATTATTACTCCTTGCTCTTTTGGTATGAGACTACAGTTGACCACTTTATATTTTAGAAAAGGATGGAGTTAGGAGTCATTCTGGGTAAATACATCTGAACTACATGGCACTGAAACGAGATAGCTCTTATGGGATCTAACAAATTATTTGTTTTTTGCTACTTAGGATGCTAAAGAAGAAACACTTCTTTTTGTTGCTGTGGAATTCATAGAAATAGAGATTTCAAGACGTGCTGGGCTATTCAGTTTATCCTTCCTCTCTGTACATGATAGCAGTATGAATCTTTGCATTCAGTTCAGCTTGGCTCCAGCTAGAACACATTAAATGGTAGTCAGCATCCTGGTGTGGCTGGAAATCAATGCAGGATGTGATCAACTTTCTTAATTTGAGTTTATATGCCTTGATACACAAATTCAATCATATTCTATGTTTTCTACAGCACAGAGCACATCTCTGGTATCTCATTAAGTATAGCTATTAGTGGTGGCAGAGATTTCTGCGGAAAGTACTGTTCATGTTGATCTTTCTACCATCTGTGTGATACAATCTAAATATGCTATTGTGCCTTTTCGCAACACAGATCAAATGCTGTATCTTGAGTACAGACAGATAATTGTTGCTCTTTCTTGAGAGACAGATGAAGATGGTTTAAGGCTGGACTTTTGGCATCAGAGAGATCACTGACATAACCACGTTTTATCTCTTACCACTCTTTATCTGAAAGGCACTGGAGGCTTGACAACTTGATTAAAAAGCTGATTACAACCCAGATCTTTTAGGTACAAGATAAGCCCTCATTTGCTGTATGCTTCTTATTTCATAAAAGGAATAAGATAATACATTCAGAACAGTAGATAAATATACATTCAAAAGAATAGATACTGCTTGGACTGAGTAATATGAGCTTGTTTGATCTTTATCTAGGGGTGTGCAGTGAAGCTTTTGGGTGTGTCTGCCTTTTCCAGTACTGATTGCAGTGCAGAACTGTCATTCTTCCCCATGCTGCTGGTTGTGTGGGAAGGGACTGCTTGCATGAGAAGGAACTTGTCAGTGTAGTTGGAGTTGGTAGAGTCAGGCTGTGTAGCTGTCAGAAGTATAGTAATGGTCCTGCTATTGTGCAGATGTCTCGGGTGACCGTTTCCCTCCATTGACATTAGTGAGAAAGAAGTCTAGAACTGGTCCATTAAATTTGTGCATATAAATCTTAACAACTGACATAAAGACATTATTCTGGAAAGCGTCTGCAACCAGGCAGCAATTAAGTCCAGGATGAGAGCAATGACGTGATAAAAGTTAAGCACATGCTTATGATACTACTGCGAACAGAGCCGGAGCTGAATGCTACTATGCTGCTTTCCTGGGTTTGAGCTAGAGTAAATAAATGGTAGATCAAGTGTCAGCCAGACTTCCACTTCTGGGTTTTACGTGGATCATTAAATCCTACTTGTCCATGCTGTACTTCTTTATAGATGCAATTGTACTGGCAGGATGGTAAGAAAGGAAAAAACAAAGCTCTGAAGAAGGTTGTTACCTCCTGTAACTAATTTGCCTGCCAGCTCAGGATGATGTTTTGATGTTGAATTTTTGATATTTTGGTGATATTTGGAAACTGAAAGGGCAAAATTTTGCAGCCAGAGAACAGGCCAAGAGCAGTCTTGTCTTCCATAGGTAAGTAATAAGCCTAGTCGGATCGAAATTGATTGCAGTGGATAGAAGTGCAGCCAGTATTACTATATCCACAGCATTTGCAGAGTGATGGATGTTGTGGTTCACAAATTCTGAATTATTTTTTGTCCTCAGTTTCTTGCAAAGCTAAGGAAAAGTCAGTAAGAAATACCAATCTCTTGCAATGCATAAGCACTGTATTTCAATTCTCTTCTGAGAACATTAAACCTTTCTGTAAGCCTAGTACTTTGTAAAACATTATACACCTGGGGGGGGAAAAAGTTTTGGCTGTCTCCAAAACATGTTCAGAAGAGATTACTGTGTCTGGACTAAACTGTGTTTATATCCTTTCCTTAAATGTCTTTCAGTAAAATGCACGTAAAAGCTAATTTTAGAATAATACTATGATATTCATGGAGTTGCTGTAGGAGCTTTGAATAATACAAACTATGTACACTCTAGTTACAGAAGTATAGAAACTTCATGCAGAATATAAAAGTACACTTTGAATATTGATTTCAACAACAAAGACTGGTAATGTAAGAATATGATTGACCATTGTGAAAATTAATATAAAATCTAACCCAATTATTCAGATATACAGCAGTGAAGGATATGGTTATAGGGCTAAGAGAACAAGTGGTAAAATTTATCTCAGAGTGTACCCATATAACGTTAAAGATGATATCCGTGTCAAATGGAGAGAATCACTGACAAGTAAAATATTTCCATAGCAGTGTATATTTGAAAAGAATGCCAAATTAGATTGCGTTCTGACTCCACTGGTAATACATTTTATACTTTCTAGACCTTTGATTCCCAGCTGATATACCCCGTGCAGTGAGATGCTCTCAGTACTGACCTTTTAGCAAATACAGTTCTGCTATAATTCACATTTTATGCAATACAAACATGCATTTATTGCTATTAATTCATAAAACAGTGTATAGAGAATATGAAAAAGATGAACTGTATTCTGGGTAAGATGAGAGAAATCACATAGATAAGGCTGGGAAACATTATTGCTTTATATCACAAGATTTATTGTACAGCTCTCCACACAGTGTATGTTAAACAAAATTAGTATTAGTGAATCAGTGGTGGCAGACAAATGTGGCATAATTATGAACTGTAAATGGTAGCGTAGTCCTTTGTTACTTATGCATTTAAGTCACTAATAATAAAAGTCATACACTGAGATGTGGGCGCTGAAAGTACTTTAGGAAATTATAGTACATAATTACATCTTCTCTCCTTTAGGGTATGTTTCCCCACCTGTTTTGAATGTTTTATTAGTTTTAGCTCTTTACAGACACTAAATATTAGTAATGGTTTGATCCTTAACCAACTCTCAGTAAGTACAGTGATCTAGATCCTCCGCTGGTAACAACTGGTACAACTTCATGGATTTTCAGCACCTTTCCCATCCTACAGGACTGTGTTGCTTTGCACCCGCTGAGCACCTGCCAGAGTACAAGACTTACCATTGAACTGGAGCTGGAGAAGAGATTGAACTTTGGGGGCTTTGTCATTTCTAGGAAGTCTATGGTAGAACTGATGGTCTGTATGGGAAATGCTAACCCTGCGGGGAAGACATCAGAGGGAAAAGGCTTGTCACTTTGCATTTTCATTCCTGAGCTGGAGTTAGCAGGGAAGTAGCCTGGAGGGCTGCCTGGGGGAAGGTGTCCTTTGATGTGAGTCAACATGACAGACCAGGGTAACTTAGGCATACTCTGCTTCCTGCCCTGGCTGTAAATGTTTGTTGGATTGTGCCCTTATAGGGCAGGTAGCAGCCTTCCATACTGGCACAGGCACCTCTGCTTTTCTTAGCCAGGTGGCCATGCAATGCAGGAGGGGTTTTGAACCCGCATCTAACTGTAGAGTGGGGAAAGGGCTCTCAGCTACGTGGGAGAAGACAGCACACACCAGAAAGAAGACTGAGTGAAGGGTGTGATGTGTAGGTACAGTGACTGCCAGGTGTGAAAGGGGATGACGTCTGGAAGCAATGCTGCAGTGCCACTCTGTGTGTTATTCAGGAGGTAGAAATGGTAACCAAATGCCCTATTATTGTATATGACAGTGGAACAGAGAGGTAAAAAGGGAGTCAGGAGTTGAATATAGAAAACACATTGTGTTAAACAGTATCAAAACATATTACAAGGGCCGAAAGTACTTGGATGAGATACAGATTGCATAAAATAATGACAACTTTTAAATGCATTTGTTGAGTTGACGTGCAGCACTGCAGGGCAGTTACCACAGGGCCAGTTCAGCAAAAGCAGTGTGTGAAGTGGGGGAAATTGCTGACCTGCTTGAACAAATGCTCTCTTCAGAGTTCACTGGAGTTTCAGAATGCCTTCTATCTAAAGGGCGATGTCCTTATCTTAGTGAAGCCAGTGGCAAAACTCCCATTTTCCCAGATGTCTCTCTTGATGACAGCCAGAGGAAAGAACTTCAAGCATCAGTCCTCTGCTGGAGTTCTGCTATTGTGCTGAAGATCTTCTGGCACTGAGATTTTCTTCCTCCACCTGGCATGCCCTTAGAGTTTGCAGCTTGCTAGAGAGAAGTTGCTTGAGGTGCTGTGCAAAATTTGGGCAGTTTTGGGCTGGTGATGCTGAGCATTAAGAACACAAGATGTCTTGATTTTTGGCTGAGTATTCCTAGCCCATCCATTCCATCCTGCTCATGCCCAGTTACACAACTGAAATGTGGCCTTAGGAGGAATGTAGTGAGGGACAGTTGCCGTGTGAGAAAAGCAGTAGCAGGAAGACCCACATAGTTTTAATATATTTAAATTTTCAAATGAAATGTGCACAGCAATGATTTGAGACCAAATTTCATGTAGCTCTTGCCCTTGGTTCCATGGACTTTTCAGTCTGAACAGCTTTGTCCGGTATGCAAAACAGTTGTCTCTGCTCAAAGCACATCTCAGAAGAAAGGTGTATTTTGTACGAGTTTAACATTTCCTTAGTGATTAGTTAACACAATTTTATTAACTTACATTGTCTGGGCTTTAAATGAAAATTGAACAACTTACAAAATTGCCAAACAACCAAATTACAGCAGAATTAGGCCAGATAAATGAGAACAGCAAATTGATGGGGAGATCATCACTTGCAAAATCATAAATTAACACAGCATCAAAAGCCAGCTTGATTATTTGATAACAATTGGACAGCAGCAGTTTGTTGTTTGGGCGAAATCATTAGCTCATTCCAGAGTGCTTCTGTATATTCTCCAATACAGTAAGTGAGTGTATGGCTAGTGCAAGTAGCTGAGGACAGCAAGTGAATCTGTCAGAATAAGAGCATGTGATAGAAAGCTAATCTGTGCACAAACAGATGATTTGCGGAGTACTTCCTTGCTGTCAGTTTTAAAACAGGTTAATTTTCCATGAGCTCCCAACTAGAACAGTGTGCAGAATCTTCAAATCTTTAAGCTGACCTTGGAAACTTGAACAAAATCCAAAATGTCTAGACCTTGATCCTGCTTTCATGTGGATTTTAATTTGGATTATTGTCCATGTATAGAGGTCACATGAAACTACAGGTCCCTTATGGCCGCGAGGATTGGAACTAATATATCCCATCACAGGGTATAATTAGACATGAAAGGCTAATTTAACTATGTGAAGGTTAATCTAGGTTAACCATTGTGGTGTTAGGGGAATACTCTGTATAATGTGAGGATACTTATGTCAAATAACGTTTTTCAGATAACCTTAACACTGAAAAGTAGTAATAAAGTATAACTCGTAGGTAGTTTTATGGAAGAAAACTGTAACTGTACTGTAAAATATATACCACGTGATGTGGTCCTTCTGTGCAAAGAGATAAAGCAATACAGGTGTTGACTAGAGGCTGTAGACAAAAATTGAGGTAGTGGTGCTCTTGCTATAACAATTCCCATATGTAAGTAAGATATTGGCTATATCCAAAATGACCTAAATCTGCACTGAAGAAAAAACTCTTACCTTTGAGCCAGAGATAACAGAGCAGAGAGCTTTGAAATAGCATTTAAAAAAAAATCCTAAAGCCCCAGCATAGATGTAAGTTCTGTTTTACTGACTGGGATGTCCAACCTGATGGAACTGCATAGGCTGAGGATTACCATAGTCATGTCCTGTTACATTAATTGGACATACTGTGTATGTGTATATATAAAAGTATATGTATAGAAAGATTTTTCCACATGTTGCTAGAAGGACAGATCTGTAGAACTCCGGAATTACTCTGGAAAGCCAAGGTATCTGAGGGTTTTGAAGGGACTTGATCTGAGAACTTGTTGATGCCTGATACCTGAATCACCAGACAAAAAAATTTAGTAAGTCCTCCTATTAAGCTTTGGAGTTCTGAAAACTGGGGCAATACTGATCGTTTTTCAGACATAACAGGAGATATAGTGAGGACTGTTATAATGCGTAATGATGAGATTAATATTTTGCTACATTTTATTTCTTTTTAAAATACAGTATAATAAAAGCTGGTCCCTGTGAAAGAAGAATGCAAATGGGTTTGGAGTGCATTAGCACGCTGCTTTGCATGTTAGGGGACTGTATTGTTTGTGTGGATTAAATTCACCTAGAGATTTTTTTTGAATGTACGTTTTCGGAGCATTGGAACAGGCTGCCCAGGTGAGGTTGTGGAGTCTCCTTCTCTGGAGATATTCAAGACCCGCCTGGACAAGGTCCTGTGCAGCCTGCTGTAGGCAACCCTGCTTTGGCAGGAGGGTTGG
>Ga0065711_1000490_pt1 | contig 64916 bp, 39 predicted proteins | sample Hoacrofraction12_FD_59098 | JGI IMG/M metagenome (GOLD analysis project Ga0065711, IMG submission 59098) | Hoatzin crop microbial communities from Cojedes, Venezuela - Epithelial fraction 12 v2 (version 2) | ecosystem: Host-associated > Birds > Digestive system > Esophagus > Crop | place... | reverse complement strand
GGGTGGGAGGCCCCGCCCCGCCGGGGAGCAGCGCGGGCCCGCCGCGTGCGTGGCGCATGGGGTGGTGAGGCGAGGCGCGCCGGGGGCCGTTGGTGCCCGCCCGGCTGAGGCATTACCACAGGCACGAGGGTGTCTCGGCGGCGGTGGGGCCGGCCGTCGGTGTTCCCCTGCCCGAGGGGTGTCCGGTGCTGGGCGGGCTGCCCGCAGCCCCTGCGGTGTTCTCGGCCCCGGAGGTGTTGGGGACTCCAGTGGATGAGCGGCTCCTCAGGCTGAGCTGGTGAGCCCTCCCGGGAGCCCGGGTTGGGCTGGGCGGCCTCCGGAGGTCGCTGCCAGCCAGAGTTATGCTACGTCTAAAGCTAAGATGGAGTGACGAGAGGGAAAGCGCAATAGGTGGAGGAGATGTGGGGTTTTTTTCTAAATTAATTAATCACCTTCCAAATAAATAAAACCTAGATAATATCGCAGGCTGAGTTAGTTCCAATTAATTTAGTGTGGAGAAGAAATTCTTGCTGCCTTTCCATTTATGTATGCAGCTGCCGTAAAATTCCCATTACTTTTCTTAATCAGTTTTCCATTTTCTTCTGTGAAGCTTTGAATGGAAGCGTAGGTATTTTTGCTGTTTTCTGCCTCCCTATTCTGTGCCAAAATGTGGTGGTCTTTTATGCACCGCTCCAAGTGACCAGACAAATAGGAAGGGCTCAGATTCCATCCTTTATGTTTTAGTACACTTAGGTTTATTTTCTCAAAGTGTTATCTACACTTTCAACAGGTTTTTGAATTGGACCTATTTAAATACTGCCTAGTACTTGTAAGGCGTGGTGTAAGATTAGTCATTCTCCTGGTGGGAGAATGGAAGTGTGTGAGTGAAGTTTTGAGTAGTTTAATGATATGCATGGTAGCTTTCTGAGTATTTATCATACCCTCTTGCTTGTCTTCTGTCTCTATAATTTGATCACACAACTTTCTCCTGTGTAGTAACACTGCTTTTTACTTTGATTGTGGAGGCTTTCTTGTATGACTTTTTTTTTTTTTCTAAATGTATGTCATGGTCTCGGCTGGGATAGGGTTAATTTTCCTCCCCGTAGCTGCTGTGTTTTCAATTTAGTACAAGAAGAATGTTAACACTCATGTTTTTGGTTGTTGCTAAGAAATCAATGGCTTTTTTCAGTTTCCCATGTTTGGCTAATGAGCAGGTGTGCAGGAGCTGGGAGGAAGCACAGCCAGGCAGATAGCCCAAGCTGGCTGATGGAAATATTTCATGCCATAGATGTCATGCTCAGTTTATAAAGGGTGGGTGGGTGGTGGGCAACAGTCCTCTCTTTTCCCTGAGTTTGGCGAAATTCATGAGCTCTGGGAAATCTGTGGGTTCCGCAATTGCTGCTTGGGGACTGGCTCCAAATTGGTCATTGTGTGGTGATAAAATTGTATTGTATATAGCTTGTTTTGCTTATTCATTATTATTATTAGTAGTAGTATTTCCTTTGCCTTATTAAACTGTCTTTATCTCAACCCACGAGTTTCTCCTTTTGTCCATTTCTCCTCCCCATTCCACTGAGGCTGAAGGGGAGGAGCGAGCAAGTGGCTGTTTGGTGTGTAGTTGCCAGCTGCCAGGTTAAACCATGACAGTGTAAAACTGCAGAAGCAGGAGGGGTATGAAGCTTGGTATATTCTGAACAGCAATTTGTCAGGACTGATCCTTGCAGAATATTCTCACAGTTTTTTTCAGCTTACTTTAAAAAAAATGAAAAGGAAGAAGCTTCAGCCATATCTGGGGGAAGATTTCAGTCCCAAAACACACTGGCTTTCTGACAGATTTTTCTGACCAAAAGGACACATCTTTGCTTTTTTTCTATTTATTAGAGTGCAAAATACATAGTTTTAGACTAATTTTCATAGGTTTTTAATGACATTTTTTGCTTTTCTTTGTTTTACAATGTGTTTTTAGAGTTTCTGGACACTTATTTCTGAGGAAACAATTACAAGGAGAAAAACATTCCTAAATCTCCAGCGTTCATAGCTGTAGGAGGGTTACGATTCTAGCAAGGCCCATGTGCAACAGAGACACAATACAACTGTTAATTAAACAGCCTGAGGGAGAAAAGGTGAACATTACCAAGCTTAATATCACCTGATCTGTGATAATCAAGTGCCCAATCACAAGGATGAGGGGAAGTGAAGCAGTGATGGAGAGAGGAAGGAACTTTCTTCTGTTTTATGTTAGAAAAGAAGTTGGCATAGCTTTTGTGAGAACTCCAGTCAAGAGAAACAAGGAGGTAGCTCTAAGGGCTGCCAGCCAGTCTTGACCAGTTATAAATTGTAGAGGTTAATTAGCCAACATTGTGAACTACCAGCATTTGGATAAACAGAAGTGCAGATAGCCGAGTCCTGTTTCTCCTCTCTAGCTGGTAAAGGTTGAAGCTCATTAGTGAAAACATCAGTCCTTGCTCTCCAGCTTCCCAAATACATCCACATTCACAGATCACTCTAATATCAGTGTGGGCTCTGATATTCATGCCCAGACCCTTACTGAGCATGCAGGGCCTCCCCTGCTTGCCAGGTAACCTGTCTTGGTGTTCCATAGTGTAAGAGACACGTACACTCCTGCACTGTTCTCACAAGCACCCCTTGCTCATACATCCCTCAAATATTACATCACCAGCTGGTGATCTAATGCCCGTACATGGACCTTGTGTCCCTTACCTGGTTACTGAGTCAGACCTGGAGTCTTTCCAGATACAGGTCTTCTACTTCCTGGCTAGTCCAGCTTAAGGTTTGCTAGCAAAGTATGCGTATGTGTGCACGTGCACACAGTTAAATTCCCTAGGGAAATATAAACAGCCTGGTCTTACTAACTGCTGGCACTTTGACGTACGTGCCCTGTGAGCCACAGTCACTGCTCCAGTTGCGGGTGCTTAGACCCCCGCAGCACACCCCCAACTTCCAAGGGTGCATGATCCTTTCCCCAGCTGCTGGCAGCCACGTCTCTGTTGTATTCTGGTCTCTCTGTTCTTGGCACCTGGATCTACAGACCTGGTGACCTATGGTCTCTTCTCCAGCTGCTGGCAATTCTGCATAGTAGCACTCACATAGGATAGAGTGAGATTGCAAAGTCAATAACAGGATTTAATAAGAAGCTGGGATACACTGTGTTGGTCAGGTGTAGGGCTCAGACAAGTGTCCCATGTTTGTTCCTCTGCTGCCCATCCTTATCCCTTGCTTTCCTTGCCTTTGTCACTTCCTATAAAGATCCCAGAATTTTTACATAACCCCACAAGTTCTTTCTGTTATTCCATGTTTTTGTTACACTCCCACAAACCCCCTCAAATAGCCCATCATAGTCATGAAAATCTTGATTTTCCCCCTATACCTTTCCCCCCGCCTGAGTAGTTCTTTTCAACAGCCCATCAATCAGCAGCCGAAGATTTCTGGTCTTTGTCTGCCTTATTACCTGCTCATTAATGTGTGTCTTTGCTTTATTGCTTTGTCGCTTTCCTTGTTGCTTGTTGTTTCTATTACACGGAATAGTCCTTAAACAGGTAGCTTAATGAACCAGATGCTCTTACATTCTACGGACTCTTACAGTGGCATAGAGAAAAATACTCTTGTTTGTTTAAGGTCCTGGAATTATGCTGCTTTTTGTATTGGTCCTGGTTTTACCTCTGCTGTTGAGTTACTGCTATCACTTGCTTTTTTTACTGCTTATTTTCTCAAGGGAAGAGCTCCGGTTATCTTCAGTGAGATTTCCTGTAGGATTTAATGAAACCTGAGTATTACATGCTTACCAGAGTTGTAATGTTACAGTCCCAGGGGCATGAGTTACTCGCTTGTACAGATTTCTTATGTCTCTGAATTGTGCTAAGAGCTTCAGCTCTCTGCCTGTTGTGGAAACCTTCCGGCGAGGGCAGTTGGTGTGCTTGCACTAAAGATAAGGTTACCCAGTGGTCTGTGTGCTCAAGGTCCTGTCTTTAGATGACAATGATTAGCAAACACAAATGAGTTTGCAGTGTGTTGCTGCATAACAATCCCCAGCTGGCTCTAGAGATAAAGGGTAGTGACATCAGGCCAGTCTGTGTACAAGGCTGGTGCAAATGTGGTGTTAACAATTTAAAAAACATTTTAATTATTGAAGTAATGCTGTGTAAAATCAGTAGAATTCTTTTCTAGCCCCTAAGTTGCAGAAGCTGGACAACATGAGGAAAATAATTTTATTTAGAAGAGACACAGAGTTTTGGTTTGGCCTGGATAAATGCCAGGTGCCCACCAAAACTGCTCTATCACTCCCCCTCCTCAGCTGGACAGGGGAGAGGAAATATGATGAAAGCCTCAGGGTTGAGATAAGGACAGGGAGAGATCACTCAGCAATTACTGTCACGGACAAAACAAACTGAACTTGTGGAGAAAAGGGAATTTAATTAATCACCAATCAAATCAGAGTAGGATAGTGAGAAATAAAACTAGATCTTAAAACAACTTCCCCCTACCCCTCCCTTTTTCCCAGGCTCAGCTTCACTCCCGTTTCTCTGCCTCCTCACCGCAAGCGGCGCAGGGGGACGGGGAATGGGGGTTACGGTCAGTTCATCACACATTGTCTCTGCTGCTCCTTGTCACTCAGGGGCAAGACTCCTCACACTCTTCCCCTGCTCCAGCATGAAGGTTCCTCTCACGGGAGACAGTTCTCCACAAACTTCTCCAATGTGAGTCCTTCCCACGGGCTGCCGCTCTTCACAAACTGCCTGAGTGTGTGTCCTTCCCAGGGGTGCAGTCCTTCAGGAACGGGCTGCTCCAGCGTGGGTCCCCTGCGGGGTCACAAGTCCTGCCAGCAAACCTGCTCCAGCATGGGCTCCTCTCTCCATGGGTCCGCAGGACCTGGCAGGAGCCGGCTCCAGCGCAGGCTCCCCATGGGGTCACAGCGTCCTTCAGGCATCCACCTGCTCCGGCGTGGGGTCTGTTCCACGGGCTACAGGTGGATATCCACTCACCGTGGACCTTCATGGACTGCAGGGGGACAGCCTGCCTCACCATGGTCTTCATCACGAGTTGCAGGGGAAGGCACTCTGCTCTGACATTTCGGACACCTTCTCCTCCCTCACCTTCTTCACTGACCTTGGTGTCTGCAGAGTTGCTTCTCTCACATCGTCCCACTCCTCTCTACCCAGCAGTTTCACTGCTGAGTTTTTTTCTTCCCTTTCTTAAAGATGTTATCACAGAGGTGCTACCACCATCGCTGATTGGCTTGGCCTTGGGCAGTGGTGGGTCCATCTTAGAGCCAGCTGGCACTGCCTTTATCAGACATGGGGGAAGCTTCTCACAGAAGCCACCTCTATAGCTCCCCCGCTACCAAAGCCTTGCCACGCAAACCCATAACACACAGTCTAACAGTTAAGTGTCTGTAACTGGGAATCGCAAGAGATAGTCTGTTACCTTTCTGTACTGCTGCACATACATGTGGATTTAGGTATATGACAGTGTCTTTGACATGATTTCCTGAAAGGTGTCTCATGCATTGCAGTACAAATGCAGAAGGAAATTTAAACTAATGCCATCTACAACCTAAAAATTTCATATATGTTGCACTTTCCTCGCGCTTATGGAGGTAGCAGTGTCAGTTATATTACTGGCAATTTCTAGAGTAACCTGAATTACTTTAAAATAAGAAAAGCTCAAAGGACTGAAAGCCTTCAAGGTAAAATAGGACAAGATAATTAGTACAGCATGGAGGTGAGTTCAGGGATAAGTGGGACCTGGATGTGATGTTTTTGTTTCCAGCTCGTGAGTCTTGTTCTTGAAGCTTTCTGTGCTGACCACAGGCCCAGGACCAAAACAAGAATTCTGGTCAGTGATCGGGTGAGCTAAGATGCATGCAGGATATTTGTTGTGGCAACAGGATTGGGTATTAACTGGGAAACAACCCCAGAGATGTAATTCTAGGGGGAACACAAAGCCGGATGAAGAAAAGTGCATCTCTGGGAACGTCATATTTTGCTCTATTGACTGTCCCGTAGCTGTCTGTGAACTCTTGGGTATCTACTTTATGTTTACGTTGTGGCAACACTGTTATTTGTGAGACTTTTTCAGAGTTAGCTTGTAAGTGTGGTTATTTACTATTCATAATGCTTTGGTTAGAAAATTTGAGTTGTTCAGCTGGAAAACCGGAAAACAATCACAAGGTTTAAACTATCAATCATAAATAAACCATCTTAGCACTCATGCAGGGTGTAATTTATTCAGAAAAATGATTCGACAAACACTTGCAAATAATGAACTTGCTTGAGGGAGTATTTTTTTTTCTGAGGTTATTTGGGAACAGGAAATGGTAAAAACTAAGCAGCTGTATATATTTAGAAACACATACGTAGAAATAACTTACATCTAAAAGAACCTAAGACTTGTAGAGTCAGTATTCAGGATAGATGTCAGCCCGCTCAACATTATTTGAAGCTCATCGTCAGAGAACTAACTCGGAGTGTGAAAAATGAGACTAGTAGGAGGTTGGGACTGAGGTGTGTGAATTGGGCTCTGCTCCTCAGGAATGGAATAGCAGGATGAGTTTTGCCAAGGGATATTTGGCAGAGTTTTGAGGAGGACTCCCCCATTGCAGGATTAGGCTGTTGCTGTGTCTTGGTTCTGCAGCTGCCACAAGTGAGGTGGTGTAACTGGTTGTGTGCCCATGGAACAGAATGAGCTGCTGGGCTTTGAAGAAGGCAAGAGGAAAGTCATTGTTTGCTGGCTAGACGTGCAGCTGTATTTCATTGCTTCCAGCAAAGCCTACACCAGTCTTACCGTGCCACCAAATGATACTGTCACACTGATTCACACACAGTTTCTCCTGCCAGCAGTTTCATTGTCTTTCATGTCAGGCCCCGATGCACTAACAAGCTGGCCTGCTTACAGCATTCAGTCATGATTCTGGTGGTAAAAGCATGTGGCAGGGAGCAGGGGAGTAAAATCAGGCAGAATGTTGTGCTTTTTAATCTTTGTTTTGGCTGTGAAAATCTATGTTCAGTTTACTAAAAGCCATAAAAAAGGCATTTCTCTGATCAAACATCTGAGACTTGAAGGAAGGCTGGACTGTTGTCCTGGGGGGAAATGGTTTAGTGATCAGACATCTAGCAAGAAACTAATGGAAGAGTATGAAAGCTATTTTATTTTGAATATGTTGCTTTGGTGAAAAGGCCGTTTTCTCTAATGGTTTAGCTGGTCCTGTTTATGGTTTGACTGTGGTTACAAGTAAACAGCAAAGTGACAGGGTCTTGCATGCAGTGTGTGAGTGAACTGTTGTTGAGTTTATACTGAATTTGACATTCATAAATTCACATAATTTAATACAGGGCTAAGAGACTTAATTTTCACTGCATGCTGCTCATGCCTAAGAGACAATTTTATATACTTTTTAACCAAAAAAGTCTCATGGGAGAGAAATATAAGACTCAAGGATGAAAGAGGAATCAGTAACTGCACAGGGAGATGCATAAAGGAAACAGTGACAAAAGTGAGAGCAAAGACAAAAGTGTTTGGGAAGAGAATGTGGTTGAGGAATGATTGCAAGAGCTGGAACAGCATGGGGGGCGATGGCTGTAAAAAGCTCCTACAGGGGAGACTGCCCAGCTGTTTCAGTGTGCAGACTGGTGCTGTTCGTGGGGAAGATAGAGAAGATTTACAGAAGCTTTAGCTTTCCACTACTTGGCTTTAGCAAGTGTGCCCCAAACTCCTGTGTTGCTTGGCTTGGCTGTAGCAACAACAATCTTTGAATAATTCTCTGAATATGTCAGTTTTGTGTTCAGCAACACTAAGGCAGATTGAACATTCAGAATTCCTAGGAAAAGAATCAAATATGAAAGGGAATGTATGTCCAAATCTTTACACAGTTCTGTTTGCAGTGTCTTAAAAAGGATATAGTAGCACTTAATAGAAGGTGCACAGGCACTGAGGATATTCAGAAAGATGAACCAACTTCAGTGTGAGTGAAAACTGGATAGACTGGAACTTCTTGTCTTGGGAAAGAGGCAGCTGGAAAAAATGGTTAAAGGTTTATGAAATCACAAGTAGTATGGAGAAGGTATGTAGAGAATGATTACTCACCGTTTCTAACACAGGAGTTCAGCAGGTATCCAAAGGAATGATGAGCAGGTTTAAAACTAGAGGAGGGAGTCCTTTTTCACACAGTGTGGAATGAAGGTTAATGGAAACTCTTTTTTTCCCATAAGTTTTTGTGACCAAGTATGATTCTGTAAAGAGCAGGTCTGTTGTTGGCAATTAAACTTCATGACCTGGATCTGGTCTTCACCATAAATATTACACACTGCTCTGATCACAGAAAGCTGGAAATGGCCAAGAGAAGCTCTGTGTCTGATACTTTGTTCATTAAGCATTTTGTGCAAGCCGTTGCTGAGGACAGGATGTTGACCTCAGTGAGTGCCTGACCTTGCACAGTATGGTTCTTGGTATATTCATATGTTCTCTATTAGTCTGTTCCACACGATTCTCCTTGACAGGTAAAAATTCTAATACTGTAGAGCCATGTGCACATAAAGTTGGACAAATAGGTCTGAATAAATAATGACGTATGAGATTCAAGGTGTGAGATCCAAATTGGGAAGTAAAGTCTGCTGATGGTTTTTATTCTTTAAGTTTTTTAATTGCCATTAGTTTTTAAGGAATCCAAGAGGTAGCAGTAAATCAGCGGCTGAAAACAGGTTAGCTAGTTCAACTGAGAGCGTGGAGCAAAGATGCACAGTCTTTTTATGTCTATTATAAAAAGACAAGAGAGGCTTGCTATAATATCAGCTGGCTGCAAAATGAACTTTCTGTAGCTGATTGAGTGGAACTTCTCCAACTCGCAAGCCTTTAGGATGACATGGAAATTGATCGTAGTATTGGAAGCAGGGAAATAGGTGTATTAAATGAAAGAAATTTGGTTTCTGATAACTATTTTATGTATTTGTTCCAGTTAATTTGGGTGCTGTAAATGTGATTTTAAGTAAAAATGAAGTTTGTCATTGGCTACAGGGATGATTTCCACACTGAAATGCATCAGTATTTTTGGGTATTTTCACACACTAATATTTCTATACTGTCTTTAAACTCAAGAGAGAAAACCATTAAATGTCTTGGTGAAATACTAGGTGAGGTTTGGGCCTGGAGGATGGGGGGATTGAAAGTAGTCACAGGTGAGGTATAAACTGTCCAAAAGAGAATTTAAGTACCATAAACCTGAGGATAATAAAAGCCTTCAGTAATCCCTGCTTGTTTGTAGTCAGATGGTGCTATAATGACTGTATTTCTCAGTAAATATTGGTCTTAATGACTTTGAATTGGTAAATTTCTTGAGATTGGGAGTGGTGTGCCCATGCAGAACTGCAGTAACTCTGCAAATAGTAGCTGGGATCAGCATTATAACTACCTGCTGAGCAATACAAACTGAAAGAGTAATTTGGTGGTGGAACATAGTAGTGGGTGCTAATCCATGCTGTGGGCCACGCCACAGGTTCAAAGCCTCTATTTCAGATTATTGCAGTAGATAATGTTTTCATAACATATGAATCTCAAGCATAACTAAAGCTAGGTATGTATGCTTTTGGTTTTGCATTTGTTGGAGTATAGACACACTGAAGAGTTGGGGCTTTTTTTGGGGGGTGGGTGTATTCAGATCCCATATGGAATCCTCAGATTGGCTTTTGGTGAGACAAGTTGCAAAAAATGCATGGGTGTAGCTTAAAATTAATGATACTTTCAAAATGTAATTGTGGTATCATCTCTACTTGCTTTTTGGCCCTGTGAGATAATTAATAATGTTTTCAAGCTTGGCTCTATAGCTGCTGTGGTTAGAAACTTCAAAAAAATTAAAATAAATTTAGGATACTAATGTCAAAGGCCTCCGGCAGCTGGAGATTTATGATACACAATTAATCTCTTCAGATGCTGATATTTAGGAATGAGTTGGAATCCTGAATCTGAACTTCTGATGAAAAAGGGAAAGTTTGAGCCAAATACTCGGGCTGATGTTTCTGATATTGTTTGTATTTTTTTGCTAGTGAAGGCAACAAAAGTTGCCAGATTACTAATACCAGGGAATAATGATGTCCTGCATATTCTTATAGAAGATGTATATGACCTTAACCAACAAAGCATATTTAGTTGGAGGAAGTGGAATTAATTTTCCTCTGTTATCAGTGACAGTTCTTGCAACTGCCAATTGCCTTATTAAGTTTGGAATGATCTCCTGTGCTCGTGATTTCCCCTGCATTCTGCAGGGATTTTTTTTCTTATTCTCATGTAGGTCTTCCTACATCTTGGTGTAAAAGAAGTCTTACTAGGCAGAGAGCAGATCATTCTAAGGTATGTGTTAGCTCATTAAGGCTAAGTGCTGTGTCTGCCACCCCACATAATCTGGAGAATTTACAAATTCACGCCTCAGCGAAGAAATCAAGTATCTCTGGACAGAGTAGGGAAACGTTCATTTTGTTTTCATTTCATGGACTTCCATTGGTGTCTGAATAAGGTAAATAGTACACAGATGCTTTTGCCTACTGCAGAATCCCAGCTGTATCCCCTGCCAAGCAAATGAGTAACGACATTAATGTGTACATTTTGCTGGCCCATTGTAATGGACCGTAATTTCTGTAACAATCATGTTACTTTTGACTGAGACAGAGAATTGCGCCAGTGCATCAGGCTCGCTTTGTGTATTCCGCATGTTCTAAGGAGCCAAATCAAAGCCAACTGAGATCTGGAAGACACATAACTGTTCAGCTTCATAAGCACGGCCTTCAGTGAGGTCGTTCTGATACGGTTACATAGCTTTCGGCTTATAAGTGGCTCATATTTCTGTTTTTCAAAAACAGAATTACACACTATGTCTGTAAAAGGCAGTGGGGAAATAAATTGGAATCAATTTTACTTATTGCTGCATGCTGCCTCATAAGGTTTTGGGCCTTGTTAAAGGACATACAGGCATCACAAACAGCTCTAGAGTTATGATGCTCAGATTAAGGTATCGCCAGTCAGAGCTGATTTAAGAGGGGTTATTGATCCCTTGCTCCAGCAGTTTGAGCTTGCCTACAGATTCAGCAGGGCCAGTATCTGTCAGTTCATGCCATGGACAGGCAGATGACTCTTGCAGTGGGAAGGAGTACAGACTGCGCTTCAGATTTCTTTTTCTCTGGTGTGATTGTGAGTTTTAAATATTTGGTATATTGGTCTTTTCCGCCTCAACAATGTTCCCTCAGACAGTTGCACTGGCGATTGGCTTTACTTCTGTCACGACCTTGGTTTTTGTCTGCTGAGCTGCTCTGTAACCCGCAGCGTGTGAGCAGTTCTGATGGAGCTCGGTGTTCACATTACCAACTTCAGTATGCTCAGCTATCAGCTGACGGGATTAGAGAGCCCACAATCCATTTGTTGTGCAGAAGGAGCGATGCTGGTTAGGTTTAAGAGCAGTTTTCACTTCAGCAGAAAGCTGTCTTTGCTGCTGCTTCTGCCATGCGTGTCACTTCAAGATTAGTAATTGGGCACTGAACCTGAACTACTTCTGTACAATCAGTGCAGCTGATTGCCCACTCTTGAGCTTTGCGCAGGCGAAGGTGCAGAGCTACAGAGCTGATCACAAGAGGAAAGGAGCGGTGCCTCTGCTAAGTGTTGAAGCAAAACCTTAACAATGCAGAAACTCGCTTGGGGTGTGCATTGGGTTTGTCCGGGCTGGCAGGGGGACCCTCTCTCCTGAAGTTCTCGCTCAAGTTTCCGGCTCCGTGCTGGCCTGAGATACCCGGTTCCAGGCACCTCAAAGCCTGTGAAAGCTGTGCGGCTGAGCACCGCACGCACGAGGAGAGGTGCTTGCTGTGACAGTCCGTGACGTCACATGTGGCACAGGCCCGCTCGAAGCGGCCAGAAGCAGCCGCGGCCGCTAGGTGGCGCTGCCGCCCGCGCGCTGCCGGGAGGCGTCGGGGAACCGGTGGAGTCCCGAGCAGCCGGCGGGCGCTGCGGGGTGTCCGCTGCCGGGCCGGTCTGCTTCGGAGCGTCTTCAGACATCTTGAGCGCTGCTGCTGCTGCTGCAGACTGCGGAGTCCTGCGAGCTTCAGCAAGGGGGTTCTGCTACTGAGTATCCCAAAAAGTAGCAGGAAAAGCTGTTTTGGTTCAGAGTCCGCCTGCTGAGCAGTCTTGCCTTAATCTTGCAAGACTTCCGTTGCTCAGCCGTGAAGTGACATTGGTAATAATGCATCCCTGCCTTACCGAACACGAACTTGCTCGTGGAGCGGTATTTCAGTATTTTAACAATAAGGCTAGTTAAATCTCTAGGTAAACACTGCAAAGAAAGTAAATGCAGGGCAAAATTAACTTCAGTACAGTAAATAACGCGTAGCATCATTGTGTATAATCTGCCTCACCAAGCCGTGGAGTAAAAGCTGTTCTCTTCATAATGATTCAGAGACTTAGACCTTTCAGTCTTTACACATGTTTGAAGTGACTTTATTTCACTTCTGGGACTGGGAATTATTTGTATCAAAAACAGAGGGAACAGTTTATGCTTTTGTTTCTACACTTTTTCTTTACTTTGCCTCTTTTTTAAAATCTAAAATCGTGACTTCCTTTGGTAACTTTGTTTTTACTTTTGAATTCCGAGCAACTTATGTCTCAAAAGAATTTTATTTTGGAAAAACATGCTTTTCTGACTTGGGACTGAAAAACAGATGAATGTGTAATTTTTATATAACACGTTCCAGACTAACTGTTGCTAAGGCTTGCTGTCTAATTTAAAACTGATCTTTCAGATTGGAGATGTAGCTGAAGATTGATGTTACGAGATCATCCAATTTCAGTTTTGTAATGATAAGTGTTTATTTTAATCTCAAGCTTTATCTCTTTGTTCCTACTTGTTTATTGACTGCTGAAATGAACCAGCACATTGTGACAGCAGAAAAGCATCAGCATCTAACCTATACTGTACTGACAGAAGAAAACTTGCTAGGTTTCTGTTCTTTAAAAGAAGCTATCTACACTGAAGGCCTGTATGTGCTGCTCTTTTGCCCGTGGAAAACGTAATATGAAGCTTCAAATTAAGTGAACTTTGTGAACACTTGTTGGCTCTTTTTTTTTTTCCATACAGGTCTAGTATGTGTTCAGTTCAGATGCTGCAAAGAACTGATTCTACACCTAGCAGCACCTGTTGCAGCAGTGTCTGGTTTCAGCTTGCATGTCATACTTGGAGTGGAATTTTGGATTGCTGGAATTTTGCTGATAGATGGTTTTGAGGAAAGATTGAGGAGGGGAAGAAAGCCCTGTATAATTTAGGTGGTCAGTTCCCCCTTCCATGAGGAAGGATTCTTTCAGTTTCTTTCACCAGTAAGTGGATGGATGAGCAATGAAACATACAACTGATTACCATGTGTAACTATGTGATTGTTTACTACTTCAGCATGCAAAAATGTTGGGTTCTCAGCTGAACAAACAAAAGGGAAAGAATAAGACAACACAAGATTACAGTTACATGGAGATCTTATATATAATGTACATCATAAAGTTGTCTGTGGACAATTGCATATCTAGACGTTTTATGTTTTTGTTTTACTCTCTCTGAAGAGAAAGAGAAGGTTAGAAAAAGATGCTTTGACTTTAAAGAGAATAAATATACTGTAATAATCAACATAGCACTGTTATTTTATATGTATTTTCTAGATGATTTTGTGGAACAGCAAGGTAGAGATACTGACTGATATATTCACTTGAGATTAAAAGTCTCAAGAGGAGGAGCAGTTCAAAGATTTGAGTGTCTTTGGGCGCGAGTGTTACAGTAATACATTTTTTAAAAAGAGAAATGGAATTGAAAACGGTCCTAGATATTTAGGGCTGTGAAATTAAGTGGCCACAATTGCTGCATTAGAACCATGTCCTATGCTTTTCTGGAAAATAGAGTAGTCTGCTCATACCTTGCTTTAAACTCATATTTTCCCAAAGTTTGTGGAGAAACAACTCAGCTCCAGGATTTGTTTTTTAGTTAGTGTGAAATTAATGAGCTGAGCCTTGGCTTCATGATTGAACTGAGAGTGGCTTTTGTTTTATGGTCAAATTAGTTAACCTGTATGCGTAACAGCTATATTGCAAGGCCCAGTATTATGAGTTAATGGGTAACTTCACTAGATCAGAAGCCTCCATCCTTCCTTTCGGTCTTGAAGACCGAGAAGATATTAGCTTCATAATCAGACACTAGTCAAACTACTGAACAGATACCCATTTTGTCCTAAAGTCTTCCTGATGAATAGACTGCCATTACTACTTATAAGTAGCTTAAAGCAAGGGCCTGTGTAGCAGGAGCATTGTGTTAAGTGGTACACAGTTAGGGTATCATAAACGTAGTACTCCTACCTAGTTTATATAATTCACAGAAAAAGTCAAAATAACCTATTTGTCCATTTCTTCTCTTGTGGATCTCTCTCTCTCTCTCTCTCTCTAAACCCAACAGGTATTCAGTCCAAGATTAGCAATGGTGGTAGTTAGAATAAAGTATTTGGCCACACAGGTTCCTGTGATATCCATGGATGAGTCATACAGACCACAATTTCCAAAAGTGGCCTCCTATAATTCTTAGCCTAGCCAATAGATAGGTTCCTAAAAAACTGTCTTGACATTCAAAATTCCTGAGTACCTTCAATTCTCAATGTGAATGTAGTCATCTGACTATAGGACACCTGATTTGCAAATGTCAGTTATGTCAATCTCCCCATCTGTAAAATAGAAATATTAATTAGGTAAAGATTAATACATTTGAAAGAGGCTTGTGATCCTTGAGTAATCAGATGGAACTATTATAAAACCTCTTGTGAATTATAAATCTCCTTATAGATTTAGAAAAGTAGGTGTTGCTGTCAAACAATTTTTTTCCCTTATGCTGATGTGTTTATTTGTACTTTTGGCTAAGACAAGAAAAAATAACAGACATCTGACTTCATAAAATAGAATATTGTTTATGTGAATTACGAGTAACAGACTTTGCTCATTTCTGTTAGGGCTGCTAAAAATCTTAGTTTGAGATGAAATTAATGAGACAGATTTTTCCAGGACAGAAAGCATCAAGTTAGAAAGCACTGTAACAATTAGCATTATGCCAATGAAAGCATGTGCCTTGGAGGTTTAGTAATGGGATATAGTACCTTTTAATTAAAGGTCACTGGTTTGAATCCAGCTCAGGATAATTTAGTCATTTGGTATAATTTGATTGAGAGGCCTATGTGAAATGAGTCTTAGGTTAGTGTATTTTTAATTATCTATAACCACTATTTTGTTGTTTTCCTTAACTGTGTATATATTACCAACAATAATTTTTGTAACTTCTCTAAACAGACAACAAAATACTAATATGAAAAACATCTTTCTAGCTGATAGCAGGTTAGAGGAGGACTGAACATTTAATGGAAATTGATAGCCTTTGCATTCAGATAGCCGGTATCATTTGTACAGGATTAATGCAGGGGGTTTCATCTTGCAAGAACTTAATTATTTTGATCTTCAGGAGCAAACTTTGAACTCTGTGGACTCTTATGCCATGTGAACAGTCTTATGGAAATGTGTGGCATCACTTGTACATATAAAACAAAGAGTGGTGAATGCTTTTCTGGGTATGATTTTATGAAAAGAAACACATTATGAGAAAAATCTTTATTAGATCAGAAGCGAGTACAGAGTACAGTGTGCTCTTTTTTTTTTTCTTCCCTGTTCAGGGGATCCACTGTGTCTGATGACTGATAACCTTCTAATTCTGAGATAGCACAGTCCTTCCTGAACTCTCCCAGATGTCTTTTTTTTAATCTTCTACTACTTGATGGACTTTCTATCTCCTCTGTTCTCCAGTGCCAAATTACAGCAAACCTTCGTTTTCTGTTTCAGCATCAAGGATTTGAACGATGTTTAGACCTTGTCTTCTACTTTGTATCTTTAGTTTTATTTGTCTTACAGAAAGCAGAGGTGTATGGCATTATGAAGTGGTCTGATTTGCACAGAATACCCAGTTTTATCAAGGAGTATTGTATCTAACACTGTTTTCTACTATATGTAGAATTGTATTATCCCAGAGAATCTCAGTCTTGATGGGAAAGGGATGTATTCCCACTGGGACTCATTCTAGGAAAACTTCCAAAATCTAGTGTGTTCACTGATTTGCATGTTTTGAATCGGGTTGGAAATGTGATTTGCATGTTACTGGTTTTAAGTATGTACATCTAGCACTTTATATATGTGCTGTGCCCTGTACTGGGTCTGAATTTAAGGATGCTTACTGAAATCATGACTTAGTGTAACTGAGAGCTACCTGAACCCAGAAGCTAATCTAGAAATATGGCTAAATGGAATCTGGTTTTTGTGCTACTTCTCCGGTCCAGAAGAGAACATTTAGAAGCTTTCCTGTATTATTTTCAGGTCAGCTTTGTGTGGTTATTTGAGCCACTCCCTGTTAGCAGTTTTTCCATCAGATCATATCATATGATACATGTTTTATTTTTTTGTAATATAAAATATAATGGTACATAATAGATTCTTTTAACATGAACTGAAAGTTAAGGAGGACACATTAACTGTCAGCATGTTGGCACGTATAAGTGCTTTGTGACTTGATTGCAAAATGTAATTGTGCAAACAGATTTCCTCTCCCTTTCTGTGTTTCTCCTGCACCTCCCGCACCTACAGTATGAGACACTGATCCCCTTCTCTCTGCCAAAATAAGCAATCATCCCCATTTTTCCACAGAATAGGATGCAGAAAGTGATTTTTTTTCCCAGTTGCCAGACGAGAAAATTACAAGCACAAAAATGTCAGATGGAGCAGTTTTCAAGAATCTCTTTGTAGTTTTTTCAATATTTGCAGAATTGCAATATTCATGTTATTAAAAGAATGTCCAAAGCTCTTTGTATCACCTATGCATTGCTTTCCTTTCACTTCTCTATCTGATCGAAAAGTACCTTAAACCGTGCCAACAGCAGTAGTATGAACTCGCTTATTTGAATTCACGATGGCCAAGCTATGTCTTCTGCCTAGTATAGAGCTACCAAACCAGCTAGTCGTGGAACTGTGGTTGTTCTAGTGCAGCAGTGTATGGGTAGTGCTACCAGGGTATGGGTAGATCTCTGCTACTTCCTGACAGAGGAAGCTAGTCTTTGCTGAGCTCCAAGTGCATCTGCTAATTTACCACAAATATCAGTGTTAAAGCCAATATGAGTTGTTTTGTTCAACACCTTGGGAACAGAGAATTACTTACTCTTTTCAGTGACCACCGTAGTGAAAAAATGCTAGGTTCTAGCTGATCTGCAGGCTTGGAACGAGTCTTAGCAAATTTATTTTCAGTTTCTCTCAGTTTACTATCATTTCACTTGATTATCCTGTCCATACTTAGGCAAGTGTGCCTTTGGGAAACAAACGAGTCTACAATGTAATCTTGCTTCCAGAAATTTAGCAGCCTGCTTCTGGTAAAGGCAATTTTACTGATTCAGTGTGAGTCTTTGAGGTTGCATAGGAAAAGGTCAAGCTCTTTCATGACCTGCTGGCTTCATTAACAATCGATGAGCCTGACCTCACATGACTAGGAACTGAAAAAAAAAAAAAAAATTTCCATTTCTTTTCCATTGGTTTCCTAAAATCACAGGACGTAACCCCCAATGGTCTTATTATTTGAAACATAGGTACTTCAACAGCTGCATCTTAATATGAATAACCAGAGTATGCATGTGAACTACAGGGAAGGTACATCAAATTACCTGCCTTGTACATGATGTCACCGTGCCATGATCCTGAGAGCTGTATGAGGTCCTAAATCAAATTACATTAGAAAAGTAGCTATATGATTCTCTTGCACTTGCACCTACCTTCTGAAAAGGTAAATCTCAGATTTAGAGAATAAACATTTTGTGTGTTTTCTGGTTAAGCTTTTATGAGATGCTATCTCAGCAAACAAGAAATTGAATTTCAAAGGGTTGAGGAGAGGGACAAAGCTGATATGACAAAAAGGACTAATTCCACCTGTCTTGTGTCTCAGACTGTCTACTAAATTAGTTTTTTCCCTTTTACTTTGAAGTAAAGCTGGAGAAATAAGTAAAAAATTCTTGACTAACCTAGCAGTAAAATCCTATGCTGACATGTTCTTCATGTCAATTGTGAAGTGTACAGAAAGAGCGGGGTTTTTTATGCTAAGGTTTGGCAAGAAATAGCCCCAGGCCTGTAGATGCCAAGATAGAACTTTCAGAAGTTTGTAGTTCTGCACAAAGGAGTTTAGATCATGCAGCTAAGCCGAAGCGGTAGGAACCCCACCAGCTGATTTGCCCAAGCAGTTACTTTGTGAACTCTGAGTACTTAAGCCAGCTCTTGAACTGATGTCGACTAAACAGAAATACTTGTCTGGATAATTACAAATAGCAAACATCTATAAAAATGGCATGGTTTTTGTGGACAGTTTGAATAGTGAAAGAGTTACATTTGGAGACTAAATTGTTTATTGTGAATTGCTTTCCCAACTCCCATAGTAAGTGATCTCATACATCAGTGTTCAGTGCTTTCTCAAATAAAACAGTCTGGCGCTGTGCCACTGCCTCACTTCCATTCACATGCTATTGAGTTTACCACCAGCATGCATCTGTCTCTCCTTGGAAAATATATGGATGAGCAGTACTTGACACTCTTTCTGTTTCCCTTGCTTTCTCTTAGTTTGAGTCAATCTACCTACACACCACAGAGATCAATTTTTTTATAATAATTGAAAAATGTCAGTTGCAGCCCTTTGAAGAGTTGCATTAAGAAATTTACCTTTTCTACCTTTTGTTTTTTCTTAGTAATCCCTGTCATGGCAGGAGTTTATTTTTTTCTTGTTTTTTGTCTGATAAGGCAATTTCACAGGCTAATGGTGAGACTGCGGGTAGGAATGTTTAAAGTAGCTTCTGATTTCTGAAAATACAAGTATGATATTACTAAGGTCTCCTGAAGCAGTCACTGTGCACTACCATTATCAAACCATGGGGTTATCGTGGTTTTGCAAAGATGAATAGTTGGAAGACAAAGGCTGTTTAAAGATTGTGATCCTAGACCCAACAGACCCATAGCGCTCACAGGCTGGAGGGGAGTAAGGATTTATGTAGATAGCAATGACTAGATGGAAGCTTACACTTCTAAATTTGAGCAGGTGATTACAAATATGTAAAACCTGCATCAGTTGTTCAAGTAATCTGCTCAGTCTAGTCATCAGCAGAAGTCTTAGTGGTCTGGGCAGATAGGGCTTGTACTAGGTGGAAGCAGGTCAGTGTGTCCACTCTGTGTAATAATCTTGTCTATCTATTGACTTGAATAGAAAACCAAGTGTGATTTATTTCAGTGGAACTTTGGCGTTTAGTTGGGGAAGAATGTGCTCGTAAGTGCTTTGCTGAATCAGGGCCAGTGGAAAATATTTCTAAGGATTAAGCAGCAACTGAAGACAGTAAAAACAATTCTGTTATTTTGAATCTTTTAATATATGCTTATTATACTTTTATATTTTGTGATACATCCAAATGGTAACACAGTAGTGAAAGTCTGAGAAATTAAGTGGTTAACTTCTCAGAGGAGGATACAGGAAAATTCATTAAGGTTACTGTGAAGTGTAATTTGTCTGGAGAATTATGCGCTTTTCCCTTGATCAGTTCAGAATTTGTGATCTGTGGAGTGCTGAATCCCAAATGGATAGTGGAATGTATTAGACTAGGGAATAGCCTCTCAAAGAAGGGAGGAGAATCTCTGTCCACTGAGGTATTTACAACTACGTAGTGAAAGTGCAGGAGAACTAAGCTTATTTTTGTTCTTAAAGCATAGATTATTCTGTAATTCAGACACAAGGAAGCAATGCTGAATCTGGCACAAGGGGTTTGCAGAAGGGGATGGGAGGGAAATAATCCAGATTTTCTTTAATTTGGTTGAAAAGATACTGTTTTTTTTGTTGAGATAATTAGAAAAATCTTCCCTTTCTTCTTTTAAGGCAAGGGGAGAAGACCTTGCTCACTGAAGACTGGACTTTTGTTGAGGCAATCTAATTTCCTTTTTACTCAGGGTGTTTGACCACATTGAGAAGGAAATCAATAAATGGGATCTCTTGTGTGAGGTGTTTGCATGATTGTCAGAAACATACCTGGGAGAAGCCTGGCATGTTCATATCGCCAGCTAGGGAATGCTCTACTGCTGGTTTTGGAGAAGAAAGTACTCAAAGTGAAATATTAGTTTTCAAATTTGAGGCATTTGAAGGAAAATTATTCTGGGTTCTCTAGAGTCTTATTCTGTAAAGTATTTTCATGAGGGTTCAAAAAGTGTGCTAGTCTTTCCTTTCTGATTTGCGAGGATGTAAAAGTTCTAGGGTGATACAGATGTTGAGCTCAAGAACTAAACCAGATCATGATACATGGTGAAAGTGTCCAGCCTTTATAAGATGAAACAAACTGAAAAACAGACTAAGTCTTTTTGTATGTTCTGCTTTTGAGCTCACTGAGTAGACACTAATCACCTTTGATGCTTTGACTGTCCAGTTTTTGTCCCGTGGCTTGGTATAGGGCATTGGTGTTGTGCAACAGCACTTTATTATCCCATCCAGCCATTACTCCACTGTCTGTTCTCTTCTCTGCAAAGGCAAAAAGCCATAATTTCTAGCAGGATTATTTTGTCCTTTATCTTGATGGACGTGCTCAAACACCGGAAGCCCTATGGGGAAGGAATTGTCAAATGCACAAATACGAAGTGGGAATTAACTGGCCAGAAAATAATTCAGGTAAAGGAGTTTGTAAACAGTCTGCAAGATTAAATATTGTTCACCATTCAAATAACTTGATGAGCCTTTAAAAAGCCAAGATGCAAGGTTAATTTGCAGCGAATTTCCAGATAACTGGCAAGATTATTATTTGCCATTAGTACTTTATTTGGTCTCTTGCTTTTGTTAGCTGTGTGAGCCTTCCTCTTTACCAGTTGGCATGTCAGGCCTGCACAAATGTATTACTTGGTGTATTCATTCCTGGCTTCTTGGAGTAATGCCATACAGGGAAGAGTGCTGGCCTTCGAAGATTGACTATTTCCTGTCTCTGGCTCCTTGGTCCAAAAAAGTAAAGCAGCATAAGTACTTTAGGAAGATTTATGACTTCTTGTGGCACCTAGTAGTCAGTCTTCAGTCAATCTATCTGTTAGGTGCAGAATTAATTTGAGAGAGTAGTAAAGTCTTATTTTGTAGTTCCTGGATATGAAAAGCTGCACGAGTTCTAGAAAGGTGCTCAGTGGGATTTCAGTTAAGGTGAATAATTCTCTGTCAATTGGAGACAAAGAATTGTCTGATAAAATGCAGTTAACCAGCCCCCAAAAAGACTTTTTATGGCAGAATGTATTGAAGACATCTGCTAAGCGGGACACTGCCAGCCCCCAGGCCATATGCTTCATGTCCCTGGCATATGCGGAACTAAGCACAACAGCACCGAACATATTGGGAGAGGTACAGATGCCTCTCCTCCATCTCCTCCCACTCCCCAGAGAAACTGAGTGGAACAAACTTTTGCTGCATAAAAAGCTTTAGTAGAAATTCACCATCCCTTAGGCCAGGATCTAATGAAGAGAGTCGGAACACCTCTGTGTCTGTCCAGCTCTGCTGGTCACTGAAGGCCTTTCTGATGAGCTACAGCTCAGAATCTATCTTTGCTTTCCGTTTGTGTTGGAAAGGGCTAGGGCTGCAGAATTTTCTGTCCCTGAACTCCTGTATGCCACTTCAAAACCAGGAAATGGAGAGTGTGTGTCAGGGATTTTGGTATCTAAGGTGAAGGATTTTCTAATTCTCTTAAAAGTGATTTCTTTTGGCTGTGCTTCTCACAGGCAATAGTTCTATTTTTACATAGTAAAACAATTGAGAAACTTCTAGGTTTGTGTATTTGCTTGTATCTTATAAAAATAATAAAAAGTAATTTCCAGCATTCAAAGTGTGAGTCAAGTGAAAAACATTGAAGTAGCAGTTCTCTAATTTTTCCTTGCAGTTTAATTTGATATTTTTCAGTGAAGTGTGATTTCTTCCATGCACATTATTGCTTAGACAGTCTTATTCTATCTTTTTTTCTTTCCCTGTGCTTTCAGGATAAAGCTGACATGAGTACATTTTTGTCTAACTTAATTTGTATTTTGTCCCTATGTTAAAGCAAGCCATGGGGCAAAAAAGTGAATGCCAAAACTTATTAGCATAAAAAGTAGTAAGATGGCCTTTTTGAGGTATATTAGGAACAATACCCTTCCAGCTCTCTGATGTAAATTGGGTCAATTGGGTTATCTGTTGCTAAACTGAAAATAAAATTATGAATAGTGATTCAGAACAGATAGAAACGTTCAGCAGCTGTTTCTGTTCTATTTTTAACCCTACTGTGATGTTATGGGTAGTATATATTTATTCATTATAGTCAAAGTGGAATGCGGGAGGCACCAGCTAAATGTATTTTATGACCAGAAGTTCTAGAATCCTAATAAATAAATAAATCTAGCATTTGAACTCTCTAAGCTGTTAATTCAATATTAAAGGGTGTTGGAGAATGAGGAAGCTCTGTAACAGTGCAGGAGTGCCATCATAATACCAATATTTAAAAGTATTGTAAGGGACTATACAACACCCAAGAGAATAGCTAGTTTCACATAAGTCTTGGCAGCAGAGCGGAACAGTTTGGATGTCATCAACAAAAGGTTAGAGACGAAGAGCATACTATTGTCAGTCAAGATGGTTTTATGGAAATGCATCCTGTGAAACAAAACTGTCATTGCTTGACAAGATCGCAGATCTGGCTGATAAAGAGAACAGAAAGAATACAGTGTACTTGAATTTCTCAAAGGCATTTGTCTTATCACTCTAACATCTTGACTGGGGGGGTAACCAATGAAACTTGGCACTAAGGTTATGTATTAGATGGATTAAAATCTTGATTTTGTGGCAGATCTAAAAAAGTTGCTGTTGGGAAGAAAGCAGAGTGTCTGTTTCTGACAAGTTCCCTCAGAAATCTGTTTGCTTTTATATTATTCAACATTTTAGCTGTTTTCTGAAATGTTGTTTAAATTATATGGTAGCAAATAATATCGTGATTATACTATTGCATTATTACAGAGTAATCTGAATTATCTAAATCATCACAGTTGAACATTTTCTACAGATAAATGCAACACAGTACACATAGGATTAGAGAATGCTGGCTGTACCTAAACAGACTTTCCAAGAAACTCCTGAAAAGCAATAACTTCAAAGCAGAAATTATTAAAGTGAGTAACTATCTTGATATTGTTTTTTACTGAAGTGATGTGCAAAAGGTTTCTGCCATGAACACTGGGAATCCGAAAAGGGGAATAGCAGGTAAACCTACAGATGTAGCCTTGCCTCTGCATGAAACGCTGCTAAGATTACTACATCTCTATGTCCAGCTCAGGGCTTTCTGCTCCAAGACAGACATGGTGACATTGGAGAATCTTCAGGGAAGGGTGTAAAAATGATCCTCAGCTGGAATTGAATTTGAGTACATTAATATATTCCACCTCTCTCTTGAGTCTGAGAGTTGAATTAGTAGATAGAGATAACTCTAGGTGAAAACAAGATGCCCTTGTGGGGGAATTTTCAGTCGTCTTTGCAATAATACAGTGAAATAGGCAAGTTTACTCTAAAAGATATGTCATTTTTAAGTGAAGATAGTTTCAGACAGTTCACTGGAGAATGTGGTGGACTTGCCCTTGCTTCTGAAGTGTTGGTGTTTTAACATTGTCTTGCTAAAGAGCATACTTACATATGATTTCTAGAAAGCTGTGTTAAAACGGAAAGAAATCAGGCTAAATGAACCCTGTAGGCGTTAAAACCTGTGAAGACCTGGGGAAGCATGCTGGTTTGATTGAGTTTGTGGTCAAGACTTTGTCTAGCGGCAACATCCTAAATATCTTGAAGGAAAAGCACGGGACAAAACATAAAGTCGTGTTTTGGAGGGAGGAAGATGAAGCTGAAATGTCAAGAAGGGCTTGTGAGCTAAGAGGACAAAAAAATCCCAAACTGATCAAACTGGCTGGAGAAAAGACTAAGAAGAAAATAGACAGAGAACGAACCACTCAAAACAGATGCCTCAATCTTAGCATGTACATATTTTCATGCCTGTTAGTTACACCTTGCTTATTAGTTACACCTAGCACTTTTCATTATGGGGAAGAATAAAATGATTCATGTGGGAGCAAGACCTCAATTTGATTGCCACATATGACCTATTGGTCATTTCAGTAATTTCCCTTTTAATTTGGTGCATATGGGCACGTTTTCTGCAGTAGATCATAAGAATTCAGGACTCGCTGTTTTAGTGCTCTCTATTCCTGGACTACAGAACATAATCTTTTGGAGATTTATGAATTTCTGAACACTGCTTTTACAGCAGAACTCTATCTGAGAGCTAGTTTGATGCAAAAACTTTACATTGTAGTCACAGCAATAGCTGTATTTCTCCTCAATTCTGGCTTCTACTACTGAAATGAGAGGGATGTAAGGTGTAAAAGATAGAGCAAAATTTTGCAGTCCAAGGCAACCCACTGGATACCACCCATAGCACTCTCTTTATTATTTCTTTTTTTTTTTTTTTAAGATTCTCTGTGAGCTGTGGTAGTCACATTTTAAAAACAAAAGGTAAAAAGAATATGTCTTGGGAACTTCACTAGCTAATTAAAACTATGCTTAGCCAGTAGAGCAAATCATACCAGTGACTACATGAAAACTTGAGATGGAAGTGTGTTTACTGGCATATGCACACTCATGTGTGCATGCACACAATTTTTAAAGGATGTGGATGAAGATATTCTGTATCAGCGGAGGGGAGGGGTGCAACCATACACTCCTTGAAGAAAGCTTTGTCAGTTTGTGTATTTCATTTACCCTTGAGTAGCTATTCTTTCCACTTACTTCTTTTCTAACAAGTCTGTGTAACAGTAAAGTTGAAAGACAAGCTAAAAATCACATTCATATGCATGAAAGGCTTTTGAAGCAGAGATTTTTTTTCTGAAGTTAAACCATGAGGACCATAATAGAGAAAGAAGAAAGCACTTTTCCGCTACTGAACTCCCCTTGTCTGCTAAGATTCTTTGTGCGTTTGTAACCAGCTACACGCCAATGCCAGCTGTTCTGGAGGGAACTGAAGTGTGCCAGACTTTCCCTCTAATTTGAACATGTGGAACATCTTCATGTTTCAGCAAAGGCGTGTCTGATAGGCAAAACAGTGCTTCTCAGGAAAGAGACTAAAGGAGGAGATGGCTGATATGCCTCAATCCCTCACCTAAAATGTTTTCTGATAGTTGGAAGGCAATGCCATAATCATCCTCTAGAGAAAACAGCTGCTGCTGAAAGCATCTGCACAAGATCTTTTGTGGGTCTTTGCCTGAGAGTTGTTGTCCAGGCATATGGACTTACTGCCATATCAGGAGCTGTTGCAACCATTTCCTATTGCGGTTAGCTTTTGGCTTGGCTTGCATCTGCACGCAAGATCGCAGAATCTTAGAAAAGTTGATTGGAAGGGACCTCTGAGCTTAATTTCACCAAACATCCCATTGGGAGTAGGATTGTTCATATCAATAGACCAGGTCAGCTGTGGTTTTGTCTAGATGCAGCTTGGAGGTTCCACCGTCTTTCTGGATTACATCTTCCAATGCTACACTGCCCTCCTGGTGAAGAAGCTTTTCTTCATCTTCACTGTAAACTTCTCAAGCTACTAAAATTTGTGGCTTTTGTGCCTTGTTAAATTTCTGAGCTTAATAAAATGTGCTACTTGCTGTCTTCTCTGCAGCAGGGGAACAAAAATTTCTGTCAAGTGCACTGGCAGAGCTTCACCTTCGAAGATGACTACTAGCATTAATGAGCAGTTTAAGTCTCTGAGGTCCATTCCTTTCGCTAGCAAGTCTTCTGGGAATGGCAACAATGTGGCACTTTTCAGTGTTAAACAATTTGATAATATCTATGGACATCAATTTGACAGGAGATTTCTATTAAAAGAAATGGCTGTAATACTCTTGCCATAATCACAGCCATTGTACCTCCACTGTTAATTTAGCTTGCTTTGCGTTAGACGTTCACTGAACTGGTTAAGATAACTTCAGACACTTAATCACTGTAGTGTTATTAAATAGTTGCATACTAATGTGTTCAGATGACTTGTAAGCCCCTTGTAATCAGAGGCCAGCTGAGCCATCAAAGCAGGTTAAAAGAAAACGACAATTCTGCCTTGCTGGCTTTAGCTATTTTATATTAAAGTAAATGAAGCATGTTTTAATCATGGTGGGGTGATGCTAGACTATCAGCTCTGGGACTGATGACCTTTGTTTTGACCACAATATAAAATGAGTCCAGGTATGCTTCTGATGTCCTTTTCCCTGTTGGGTTTTTTTTTTTCTTTAGGAGGGGGGAGGGGAGGGGGCAGGTGGGTGTTCAGCCCTAAAATCCAGTTACGTCCAAGATGACAGGAACTGTAAAGAGGTAGCTTATGTAGTATTTGCAAGCCTAGTGTTTCTGGTCTGGGGAGAACATAAGGCTGATCTAGAAGGAAATACAGGATTTTTAAAATTTCTTTTAATTTTTTTTTTTTACTTTCAGCTGCAATTTTTTATTTACTTTGTGATACTTTCTAAGTGCAAGCACTTGATCTCCATTTGAGAAATACCACATGCTTGATGGAGTTCAGTGATGAGAGTGAACGATGGGTGATGGAAAAGCTGAGCAGAGGGAGTAGAAGTGTTTTGATATGACACATCACAGGAGGTCTATGTGTTAGGTTAGGGTAGGGCTAACAGTATTCCAGCTTGCTTTGTATAGTGGAAGCCTTGACTTATTGTGCTTATTAATGAAAAGTGAAGAATGTGAAATGCTCAGTTTCCCTCTTCACTGTCACTAAGTAATAGGCAGAATTGCTCTAGGACAGATGTAAACCAAGATAACATTTATCTTTGGGTTGCACATTCTTGTCAAATCAGACTAATTTCCTTCAGAAATCTGTTGTGTTTCTACAGTTCTGTTCATCATACTGCACCTTTGTCTTAATTTTAATACGGTGCTGAGACAAATCAGGCTAATATTACATTGTCATAGAATCATGGAATGGTTTGGATTGGAAGGGATCATCTAGTTCCAACCTCCCTGCCAGGGGCAGGGACACCTTCCACTACACCAGGTTGCTCAAAGTCCCATCCAACCTGGCCTTGGACATTTCCAGGGAGGGGGCATCCACAGCTTCTCTGGGCAACCTGTTCCAGTGCCTCACCACCCTCATGGTGAAGAATTTCTTTCTTATATCTGATCTACATCTACCCTCTTTTAGTTTAAGCCATTACCCCTTGTCCTATCACTATACGCCCTTCTAAAATCAGTCATATGTATCGGCTGTGAGTATGTGTGAACCCATGCTTGCACGTACGCAGTGTAGAACAGAACTGACAGACTGCACCATCCTTCTCCCAACAAATCCATTTCTGGGGCAAGCAGCGCCTGTGCATTTGGCATACCTTCTAACAGCTGCTACTCCCATACAGTACTTGGGCTTTTCCCTTTTAGTTGCTGATGAGCTGCCTCCCCAGGTAGTGCGATGCTGGCAGGGGAAAGAGAATGAAGTGCCACCTTCTTTTTCCATTTGACATGCAAGAAATGTTGACCATTTCAGTTAGTTAAATATTCCATGGCACTTTTCCAGGGAGTGTTTTGTAGCCCAGGTGTTTTCTCCAAGTGTCTTGTGAAACTTCCTCTGTGATTTCAAATTAATAGAGCATTTTTTTCCATACTGAAATGTAATTTAGTACTGTCTTTTGCAGTTGTGCTCAGCGATGGCTGAATTTCAATTCAAAGTGAACCGTGCACTGGTGCTTATATAACTTATAAAATGTGCTGAGGTCTCTAGGGAAAGAGAATCATTAAAAATAGGGACTGTTACTGCTATTACTGTTGTTGCTAAAAGTAATAATTACCTTTTTCTTTCTGGAAATTCTATAGAGCATTTTTCCTGCAGGAGCTCTCTCTGTCTTGAGGCTTTTCTAGTGGCCTTTAAACTTTAATCTGCAGCCTTAGAAAACCTTTTAGGTACAGGCTGAGACAGATTTTGTTACTAAAGCAAGCCCTCCTGCTGATGGAGCTGTGTGTTTAATTCTTGGCAGAGCTGTGGAAGCACTTGGCTTGGTTTGCCTGCTGTTCATCTTTTTCATGTAGCCTTATGGGAGATCTTGATAATTCTCCATTGCAGCTCAAAGGAAAGAGGAGCACAGTGTATTTCAAGAACACTGCAAAGAAATTACTGTATTTGGTTTAAAAAACTTGGTTTGATATGCTTTTTGAGACATGTAAACATGATGCAGTTCCTTTTAGCAGTGGGACTAAAAAGGTGATAATGTAGTTGGGCATTCAGTGAGGTCAGCGAGATGCATGTCTACACTGTCGTAAATGCATTTTGTAAGAAATCACTTTGCTTTATTAGCATTTGACTTGTGAAGGGAGGCTGTCAAAATGAAGGAAACATTATACCAACAACCGTAGCACTAACTTATCTTTGGGTTTTTTGCATTTATGTGTTACAATTTTTAGTTACTTTTTGAATATACCCTCACTGGGAGACTGGCTGCCTTTTTGCAACAGGAAGTGAATGTGGCAGCAAACTAGTTTCACTGTGGTTCTTTGGCAGGTTGACACTAGCAGAGCTTCACTGATGTAAGTGGATTTATGTTAACTTGTATCTGCCAAGGATTTGCTCACTACTGATTTTTTCAGTTCGGTGCGTCCTCCTGTGCCCTATGCATGATAGTCTTGCAAATGATTATTTAAATCATTGCAGTCTGTGTCAAATGCTGGACATCTCAATGTGGACATTTATCTTTGACTAGTTTCCCTGGGTTCTCTAATGGTAGAGATGCGCTCTTTCAGCAGGCAGCTAAGAACAATGTAGTTTAAGCTATAGCTATTAATTGTCTTATGAATTCTTGTATTGCTATCTCTGGATGGTATGAGGTCATTTACCTTCTAATTTAGGCACACAAAATCAGATGATATGAAACCTATTTGGTTTTGGCATTTCTCACCATTCCCTGCAGTATCTGAATACATGTTGGATGTTAGTGATTCCATGTGCTACAGCCAGAGATGATACGCTGTTACGAGAGAAACATGCTGTTATCAAGCAAGGATGATTCAGGAGTGTCCCTGCAAGATGTCACAGTGTTGTGTGACAACATCGATTGTGGTCTTCTGGTGCAATGGCTAGGCAGGATCTTGTGGTGACATAATACAACCTCACTGTTGGATGCTTTTTTGCAGCAGTCTCTTGAGAACTGAGCTGTGCAGCCACTGGGCAATAACAAGGAACTTTGACACCAACTTATGAGACTTTTTATATCGTGAGGCTTGCTCATAATGTTCCACTGTATTGTTGAAACCATATTTGATCATCTTGTGTGCCTTGTGCAACAAGGCCGTGTTCACAAATGAAGTCTGTATAATAAGGAGTAAGAATGAAATGCAGTACCTGTTATTGATACCTTCCTTTCATATGAAGCACCTTGATTTCTGTAGAGAAATGTTTAATAGACTCCTAAAAGAGCTCTGGATTTGTGAGACAACAGAAGAATAAAATCTAACTACAGTAAACTCCCTGGAAATTAATTTGGTTCCATTTTAAAAGCACTGCTGATGCCCAGGTGGGCGGAGGAGGAACCTGGTGTGTAGAAACATGGTAGATTCGTGATAGGGGACAGGTTGTAATGGAAAGTCCAAAAGGCTGTATCAAGTAGTCGGAAGAGAACTGCTTTCTGCCTCTGTATGCATTATTAAGAATAATAACCATCTGGTGGGTGGAGAACTGGAAGAAACTTTACTTAGTGACTCTCTGCCTTTAGTACTTTTTCTTTATAACAAATCTTAAGATTGAAATATTTGAAGTTAAATGGTAGCATAAAGTAGCTGGAAATTTTTCAGCTTGGTTGTAAGTGCCCAGTTAATTTCACAGTGGAATTACAGATGGTTTGTCAGTGCTTTTTATCACTAACATATATTCTTGTATTAAAAATGAGAATCAGGAGACTTTACCTTGCTGTTACCTTTGGTCCCCAGCTGAAGGATTTCAGAGTATGAAGTCTGTCCAAAGGGCTATGGTGGGATGCACTGCTCAAAGAATCACAGACATCAGAAACTGCAAATAGCTTAGGGACAGGGGGTACTTAAAGCCAGAGAACCTGAAGGTTGATCCATCAGTTCTTTCATTCATTGTGCTGCAGGGACAGAAGCAGCTTTCACTGCAGGAATTCATTGGTAAGTAAATGAATTCTACTCAGGTGGAAATTCATGGAAACAGGTGATGTTTCCAGGAGTATTTGTCCGTGCTTTAGATCCAGATCTGGATTTTGGATTGTCTGCTCTGTAAACACGAATTTAAGGTTACTTGGATTTGATTTGTGGAGTATAGGAGCTTGCTGAGAAATTCAGCAGCAGGCTGATTGGGTACAAGTCTGGATAGTAGTACAAGGTCTGGATCTTGTTTCACACCTGGCATTTTTTCTCTGGCCAGTTTGTGTTTCCCAGGCTATGAAGTTCCCAAGCAATGGACTGTCGCAGCTGTTTTTGGGATAGAAGGTGTAGGCAGTATTTGTTGCCCTGTCACTGTTTCATTCCCATCGATTAATGACATCCTCCCTTCCCAAATTTCCCGAGCATGTGCAGTGAAGAGGCAAGACTCTTCCTCACTTTTTTTTCTGGCAGTGTGACTGGGAACGCTTAAACATCCCTCACACTCCACACAGTGGAACTGCAGGGTAAGGTTATCCATTCATCCATCTGCTTACCCTCCTGTCCACGGTCTTTGGGACTTTTTAACCTCAGCCATTATGGAGAAAATAACATCAATAAGAAAGTAGATTTACTGATTAATTTTTTTCTTTTTTTGGACCAGCAGTCTCACACAATTGGAGATATATGTTTGACTTGAGTAAACTCATTCTGTCTGTCTGTCTCTATATTCTGAAGTACAGCTTCATCATATTTTGGTCTTTTCTATCCCAGTGGTACATCTGCTTCCATTTTTGCTTCAGCTGCGTTTAGGATTCTTCCTGAAGTGTCTGTTGATGAGACATTTGACTATGCTCAGTTACCTTTTTCACTGTCCTAAATGTAGACATTTTAACTGTTTCTGATTAAAGTCACAGGCAAAGAGCAAAAGATGCTAACAGTCACAGCATTTTTATCTCCTTATCACTGCTTTGTCCCTACACCTCCCCCTGACTCAGGCAGTTCTCTCTGGCCTTTTCCTCAGCTTATGCATTGTTATCCACTTCAAGCAGCTGGTCTGTATGGTGTTTCTGAGGAGGTAATTGCAATTTTCTGAAAATTCCCCATTTCCCTTACCTACTGTAGTGTGAATTTTTGCCTGTCAGCCACCTCTCCTGTTAAATGAAAAGGTACTCTTCTGGGAGAGTCTGTGGATTTCAGCTGCTGCAGAATCTCATGTTTGAAAAAAATAAGAAAGAAAGAAAGAAAGAAAGAAAAAACAGTTGATCTCTGAGGTACCTAGGACCAAACTCAAAGCTGGATTATAAATTGATATAATTTATGGGACAAATAATGATAGAGACAAATCCTGACGATGCATATCAGTTCTCTGACCAATTTAATAGAGAATTAGCTGGGTTAGGTGGGCCCCACTGAGGTGCTTGGTGGTCTGTCAAAGGAAGGATATTATTCAAAATTTGTGGCATATTCTTGGTTTTCTGCATAGTTAGTTTTCTCTGTATCATCTTAAGTACTTAGCCAGAGTAGGTCATCTTTTTGCCCTCCACATAGCAAAGGAGATGCACACCCTCTGGTCTGTCAGTTATTAGTTTCCTAGAACCATGCTAAAATGGTTCAGGAGAAGACCTCACAGTAATTCAGTGTTTTCCTGTACCCAAAACAGGGTCACGGAGAGTGAATCAATCCCTTCCTCTTTGAAGGCTGTCATCAAGCACGGCCCATAACTTACTTGGAGACCTGCATGTGTGTGGTTATTACCATGGGGGTAGATCCAGGGATACCCAGGTCTCCTCTTTGACATGGCCCAGAGAGGACAAATGCCTTGATTCAGATTGGCAGCTCTGTATATGTAAATTGAATTATATTATTTTACAATACCAAATAGTCATTCTGAAAGCATTGGCCTCTTAAACTCTGCTGTGCCTTCCTAGGATGTACATTGCAGAGGATGAACCTTGGTCTTCAAGACAGACTGTAAGAGGCAGAGCTTCACTATCCAGACAGTTAGTACCTGTTGCTGACAACGGCAGCCCTCAGCTGCATTTATCCCAGTTTCTGATTCCAGGTACTGTTTACAAGCTGCTGCCAAGTGCAAACATGTTACTTTGTGCCTGACAGTTAATGGAAGCACACTCAGCAACATATAAAACACATTTAGACTCATAAAACATAGATAATACCATTCAGTGGTGACATGCTTTTTTAATGGATAGATCAGTCATATTTCCATGCCATTTATCTAAAGTCCATGCCTGAAATTCGTTGGTTAAAGGCAACTGAGGGAATACATCTTCTGTTAACAAAACCTCAAAACCTCAGAAAGCTTTCTTGTCATTTTTGGAAGCTGGCTCTCACTGAAGTGAGAGGACCTCTGTGTCTGTCTGGGACTATCCCTTCTGCTGCCTCTTCAGAGCGAGCCATGCAGAGCTGTTTGCACCGTCTGTCTTGGGGCAGCACATTGCAGAGAAAAGAACTCGGCTGCACTTTGAGTTGTGGCACTCATGACCCTCTCAGAGAGGGACAGATACTCCTCTCTGCACCCTATTGGCTTTGGACTGATGACGTAAATAAAACCCTTTTACAGGTTCTAAGTTAGAATGGGCACTGCATTCGCAAGTCAGTTAAAGCCAGTGGCACAAGGTAAGGCACTAAATTAGTTGACTATAACTGGCCAGAGTTTGCCCTTCAGTTAAGTGCATTTGACTGTAAAACTAGACCAACCCAAAGAAGAGAAAGAGGGATGCATCCATAGAGTTGTATGTGCCTTTTGAGCACTGTGCACTTCTGAACAATTTTTTAGAGTAATTCCCAGATAGTGACTTATCTGCTGAACTTAAACTCCTCTTTCCCCTGGAAAATGTTTCTGTGCATACGGCCCTTCAGATGATTCAGATAGCTATGTCAGTATCCATTCACATGGCTTAGTTTGTGGTCCGGTCACAAGCCTTTGGTGCCTGTGGCATACCTCTCACTGATACTCAGCCCAAGTCTCCTGGTCTTGTTTCTTTATTGTGTAGAAATGATGTGGCAGTTATCCAGGTATCTGCATGCTACTGTGGAACTGGCTCCTAAAGTGTGACTATCGAAACTGGGAATTGAGTGCTCAGTTATTCTTGCTCATTCATCTTCATGACTATCTTTATCCTTCTTCCTTTGTATGTTCCCCACTTGATGGCAGTACAACAACACTTATGGAAATAGGGACTGCAGAAAGTCTTAGTTTTAAAGCATGTACCTCAGCAGCAGTGAAAATATATCCTTTATGGTAACTGCTTACTTAAATTACTATGTGCCTTATTTAAGCTGGCTACATCTGTGTAGGTTCTACCTACAAGGCCCCAGCAGTGAGATTTCAGTAATGTCTATGTCCTATTTAACTTGGTCTTCCAGAAACCAACATTTTATCCACTTATTTTTGTTTGTGGTAGAAATACCTTTATACAACAGGCAAGAATCTTTAACAATTAAGATGATGTCCCAGTGTCCTCTAATTTGTGAAATCAATGCATATAAAACAGCACTTAAATTCCAGAAAAACTAGAACCTAATCTCCAAGAAGAACAAAGTCAGAGAAAATGTAGTAATTAGGAGACTAGAGCCATATCAGTGACCGCAGTGGATCACTTCTGGCTCTGTTTGGCAAACCTCAGTGGTGCACACCCAGCTGTCAGCTCAATGTACTGGAATATGAGACACCTTGAAATTAATCTCGTTCTGCTTTTAATGCTTTGATCTTTTGTGCTTGACGCTGACAAGTGCTGGAGAATATCTGAGAATGCAATGACCTCTTTTTTCCCCTTTAATTTTCTCATTTTAGTTTAAAATTGGCCCTATACAGGATATAAATAGTGAAGCTATTTACATACTGTGTTCTGTTCCAGAGGATCACTAGGCAATTTTCAACTTTATACAATTGGCATTACTAAAATAAAGCTACTTCTGGCGTAGATGTTAGGGCTGCTTTGGCTGAGGTTATAAGCACAAATCTCGACTCTATGTAAAAGTGCCATGGGGATCTTTTATGTCTCAAGAAAGAAGACGAAACCTTTCTTAAGCTTTTTTCAGAAATGGTGCTTGCTGCAAAGCATGTTGTATAGTACTGCCTACATCTGCCTTAGAAGGATGAAAGGCTGAGGCAGCCCTATGAGCATTTGACACTGAGTCCAGGAGTCTAATTATGTCAAGCCTGATGATGAGGCTCTTAAATTATCCTTTCTGGCCTGTTAATTAAAGCAATCTGGCATAAGACTGGCAACAGAACCAGTGATGGAGAGCACTTCCAGCTGCTGAAAATTAAATGGAAAAAGATGGTGCAGAGCATGGGAGAACAACCTTAACTTGATTGGGCTCTTGTGGTTGTGACGAGGTAGGTTGGGTGAGAAGGGACATCAGTGAGGGTTCTCAAGAAATGGAAGTATTAAAGTCTAAGAACAATCTGCAAGAATGAAAGATTGTCCTGCTTTTGCTTCTCCCTTTTCATTTCATGAAATACTCCTATCCAGGTTCCGTAGTACTTACTCTGCAGATAAGTGTTTGAAAACAGTTCTGTCTTTCAGGATTTTTTCTTAGGTGTCCTACAACCGTGGAAGGGTGCAGTTAAATGCTGAAGCACAGTCCTAAAAGCAAAGAAAGATAACTCTTTCTAGGGTGAAGTACCCTAGACTGGGTTTAAACACTGCCATCCTATGTGTATTTGTACTGATTCTGGATGGAATGAAGTGATAGGACAAGGGGTAATGCTTTAAACTGAAAGAGGGTAGATTTATATTGGATATAAGAAAGAAATTCTTTACTGTGAGGGTGGTGAGGCACTGGAACAGGTTGCCCCGAGGCGCTATGGATGCCACATCCCTGGAAGAGTTTGAGGCCAGGCTGGATGGGCCTTTGAGCAACCTGGTCTAGTGGAAGGTGTCCCTGCCCATGGCAGTGGGGTTGGAACTAAGTGATCTATAAGGTCCTTTCCAACTCAAACCATTCTCTGATGATTCTAAGTTATGAAGTTAATTTTCTTCACAGCAGCTCATACGGTGCGTGCTTTGTGGCTAAAACACCATTGCTAATGCTGGTGTTTTGGCTACTGCTGGTCACTGCTTGCACAGTGCCAAGGCTTCTCTGTATGAGCAGGCCAGCAGTGGGCAAGAGGTTGTGAGTGCACACAGCTGGGAAAGTGACCTGAATCAACAGAAGGGATATTCCAAACCGTATGATGTCATATTCAGCAATAAAAGCTCAGGGAAAAGAGAAGGAGGGGGGAACATTTGTGCATATGGCTTTTTTCTTCACAAAGAACTGCTACGTATTGGGAGGCACTGCTTCCCAGGAAGTCCCTAAATATCTGCCTGCCTGCCGATGGCAAGACATGAATACCTTCTTTCTGCTTTGCTTGCACGCACAGCTTTTGGTTTTCTCATTAAACTGTCAGTATCTCTATCCCTGAGCTCTTTACTTTCCTTTGGTTTTTTTTTGGGGGGGAGGGTTGTTGGGTTTTTTTTGATTGTTTTTTTAAAAGCCCTGTCCAACAGGAGCGGGGACTGAGCAAAGGCAGGATGGGTGTTTGGCTACTGAATAGGGTCAACCCACCAAACTGTTGCATCCTTCTTGCCAGGATTTAGTGGAAATTATAACCATGGTGCCTTTTTCCTAAGCTTAGCCTGGCCTTTCCCACTGTCCTTCACTCTCAAACAGGCCTACCTTCAAAACTGGATCAGATGAAGCTGATGAAGTTTTAAATAGAAACCAAACTTAAAAAACAAAAGTTCCGTATGGACAGGGTGGTACAAAGGAGAATATTCAACTGTTTGAAGGGAGAAGGTGTGATGACACTCACCAGTGTCTCTCACTGGAAACCTGTGTCTGAGCATTAGGGGAAAAAATGGATCTGAATCCAAACTTTATAGCTGATACTGTTATCGCTTCCCAGAACCAAATTTAGATTAAAAGATGCAAGTGAAAATAGAGTAGGTTACAGAAGTTTGTTTATTGTTATGTAAAACTTGATGGAATTTGCTTTACGTTTTTGGACTAAGTCAAACATGAAGCCATTACTAGCTGCTTCAGGAATTTAAGATGAGGATGCAGATTCTCTTAAATGGAATGAATACCAAGATCAAAAAATGACAAAAGATTCGAGGTTTTGATTTGTCTTCTTTTTTTCAGACATCTTATATAACCTCTTTGAAGACTTTTTCACTACCAGGACAAGAAACCTCTCTTCAGACATATGACATTTGAAATGTACATCTTTCCCTAGGAATCTGTAACTTGAAGATTTTATTAAAAAATTAAAAAGGAAATTAATAAAGGAAAGCGGGTAAAATGGCAAAGCAAATGCCAAAAGTTTATGTGAAAACATGAGGCTCCTCTTATACCTGTACACACTGGAGTAGCTGACCTTTGCCCACCTGCATACTTGAACATTCCAAGGTTAATAGGGACATTGGCACTGGGAGATTTGTTCCGGGGAATCTGTGCTTGTTTCTGTTGCGCAGACTATGTATGTATGTACATCGGTGCTGGAATTTCTAGTGTTACTAATTTCACATGGTGTTTCATCTCATTAGAATGAAGAAACTGTCAAACCACAAATAATGAATAAATTTGTTCTTTATGATTATTTTTCCTCTCACTGTAGTGAGATTAATAATACACTCGCTTGTGGCTCATGCGTCATTTTGGCTAGTAAAAAATTAAATATTGTGCACTGCAATTTTCCTTCCCCCCCCCCTTCCCTTTGTTCTCCAACAGGGACTATTTTGAATGTCTTCAGTTCTTGAACAGCCAAGTATCTTAGAATCACACAGGAGATAGATTTCTGAAATTTGTATAGCTCTCTTAGAAGATGTCGCAGGTGAGACAGAGTAAACAACAAACCATAGTGGACCTGGATATGTGATTTTTTTCAAGAACTAAGGAGACTAGAGCTTTTTCCCTACTTGATTATCTCCCACAGTCACTTGCTTCCCTCCTTAGTTGCCATATGGACATCACTGCTGGTCTGAGAAGGTCAGACAGAAAGTGCTCTCAAGGCTCAAAAGAGCAAGCAGCATGAAGTTTTGGCATATAGTAATACAAGTATGCATAATTATAAAAGTATCTACCTAACTTATAGACAAAGTGGTTGAAAAAAGCGTAGCCTTATCTGTGGAGATACTCATCAGACTTCTGCATGGGGCTTGCAAGCCTTTGTGCAAACCCGAAGAGTTTGAAACATTAATGCCCTCTTTGTGGTATCTTGTTCCTTTCTTCAAATCTCTTCCACGTCTCTTTATTTTGTCTTTCTTTATCTAGGACAATAACTAAAAAAAAAAATCAGTATATTTATTGTGCTACTAAGTCTTATGTTCGTTTAGCTGTGGTTATCATCATCACTATTAGGGAGCAGATTTCTGTATTAAACAGACTTAATTTTACTACCACTGTTAAGGTTATTGCTGGAAACAAACTTTTAAATTTCTGAACCCAAAGCAGTTTGCTAATTTGAATGAATTAAACAAGCCTGTTAATGACTGAGTATTTAATTTGTTCTATTTTGAAAAGTATGGGAGTATTCTTCAAGGTCACTGATGAATTATTGGCAGACCTGAGAATAAAAACCAGTTCTTGCGGCTTTGGTTTTGGGCTTAGCCCAAATATTATCTCAGTCGTTTCTTTGTATATATACAATCTCCTGCCTGCTCAAAATGCTACTGACCTCTAACAGAACAGAGTAGGGTTTGTATAGGAACGTTGTATTTCTCAATGCTTATAACTGCATCCTATACGTATAACATTCTCTTTCATTATAAGGAATTTGTCTTAGTAGTAGGGTTTGTTAAGCTTAGTTTCTCTTCAGATCTCAGGCAAATATCTGTTAGTTGATGTGAATTTTGTTAGTTTCAGGATTAAACAGTCTCAAATTGATGAAGCAAAACATGTTCCAAATCCAAACTGTTCTATTCTTTAAACAAAGCAGAGTGAAGGCACTACCTTTGCATGATAAAACAACGGCGGTTCTTTGGAAATGGTTCCAGGCCTGTGATCCTCTTGATGAATGTGCTCAGAGTCCTGAGATAGAATAAAAAAACTTACAAAATCAGTAAATTCTATGCAGTTTAGGGGTTTGGAATATATTATGTATGGCATTCACGAAGCACAACAGATAATTACTTCCAAGGAGCTACCTGAAGCAGATATGCCGGTGATTATAAATTATAACAGATATTTCCCAGTCAACTGTCAATAGTGCTTTAGGTAAAATACATCTTGGCTGTTAGGCCTGGAACCTGATTGATCCACAAAGCTAATCAGGATTTGGTAATGTTAAAACTTTGGGATTAGGGAAAGTGGCAGCTCATCTGGTACAAGTTCATTGGCTGTAGAACATGACAAAAATCGTCCACCTCAGGCAATACTGAATTCTTAAAATCTAGTATGAGTAGTGTGGGATGCCAGGATAATGAGAGGTTTATACAGGTGTTTTCCCACTTGCCAGGTTAGTTTTAATTGCTGTATGTAGAAGCCAATTTGTGTTAAAGGGAAAAAGCAGCATGAGCCAAATTCAGAGGTGACATAAATAGCATGTAATTTACACACAGCTACAGCGGTGTACGTGCACCGCAGTCTTATGCGAGCCATGTGCTGTGGGGCACAATAGCCAGTCTGTAGACTGTGGATCGTACTGATACCTGCAGCAGCCCAGGCCTGCCTTGTTTGGAGTCTGAAATCGTCCAGTCCATGGTGGTGCGCCTGAGTGGTGCATTTTCACTGGCAATTTGACTTTAGCTCTGAATTCTCTCTTTTTACCTCCTCCTTTCAACTAAACTTTTTGCCACCCGTACAGTGCGGTCCAAGGGTTGGAGAACTGCTGAGTTTTCCAGAGTCATGGAAATGCTGCAAATGAAAGGGAAATTTCCCGTTGTGAGAAAACTGACAAACATTTCTGCTGTGCTGTTTAACAGGTGGTCCTACATTCCCACCTTGGTGGGAGTGTAAATCTGCTCCAGTGTTTTTTAGAAGGACCTTGCACTTCTTTACAAGGTGATCAACAAATGGTTATGCTCCTGAATAGTTTTAAGGAGGCATAGTGTTCACAGAAACCTTTACACTAGCAAATGAACAGTATCTGCCAGAACAGAAATAACATTGTGTGCTTGAAAACCATGAGGAAGAGGCCACACTTTCACTGTAATTTTCCTAAAAAGTTTAAATATAGGCAAATGTGCAGTCAGTTGGTGATATGATGTGAAGTAGTTGCTCTACTATATTTCTGAGCAATTGATGATCTGCATATGTTAATAACCACATAAAACAATCATGCATGGAAACATTCAGCATGCCAAATGCGTGTTGCCAAATATCAAAGCTGTAACAGGTAACTTCCCATCTTAAACTGTGGCTACTGGTGAAAAGGCATTATGAAAGTTGCACATTTCTATTCAATAGGCAGTCAGATTAGTTATACTCTAGTATCTAGTTTAGTATTATCACTTATAATTGTTGAAAGTCATGGTAGTGCATCATCAGAACAGAATGTTTTGCTCATACTTTCCATAGCTTTTGATGTTTATTTTCCCCAGTTTAAATCTTAACATAAGTTGAGTTAGGTCTCAACAGCAGCTCCCTAAAAATATTAGGATACCATCTTTTTCTTGTAATAAAACAATGAGATAGCAGTTCAGTGGTTCCTCTGTTAGTCCTGTAGAACTAATACAACCACAGAACAGTGAGATAGAAGTTTTTGTGCCGTGCATACAGAAAGCTGAACTTAGCTGACAATTTTGCTGAAAAAGCCTTTATTACTAGTGAGAAGAGATGAGAATGGTGGCTTGAATGGTCAGAGTTGAGACAGCAGAAGTTGTGTGACTTTAAATATCAACATGTTTGAATTGGTCTTGGAGTATTTAGAAGCCCCAAAGTATCTTGACTGTTGCTTTCCTGAGAGGGGCCAGATTGAGTGCTGGCCTTGAGTATATTCTAGGTGCTGGCAGCAGGGACTGAAGTGGGGAAGAGTGGAGGGAGGCTTCATTGAGGATTTGTTTCCTAAATGGGTTAATGGTTGTCCTGTATTTTAACCATAGGGGAGAGGGGGAGGTAAGTGCCTGCATGTGTAGTGTGTTCTAAAGTTTAAGGCTGGGAATCTTTCTGTAACTAACACAGGTGTCTATTGGTCATCCCTTTGCTTTATATTTCCTCACCCAAAGCTGTCTAAGCAGAAGATTGCCTGTAAAGCAGCAGCTTGTTCCTTGCTCCAAGCACAGGAGGGAGGAGAACAGGAAACAAGATGGTACTGCGTCAAAATTGGTAGCTGGCAAACCACTGCAGAAGTCACCTTTCCTGTGTCCTCCCTCTGTGCCTGTTTTAGATCATTGGCTACTAGGTTCTCCTGGTATCTGTTAACATCTGGTTATAAGCAGTGCCAAGGAGGAATTAGCAAGCATGTTGCTGAGGAAAAATGAGATAGAGTTCACTGTACATCAGCAAGAGAAGTGGTATTGCAGCCTGTTTTCGTGAGAGCTACTGAGATTAGAGAATGGACAGGAGGAGGATGAAGAAATTTAAGGAATAGGGGAACACTTTCCACAAGTTCTAAGCATGTGTTAGTGCCAGAGACAACATCAGAATGCCAAGAATCTCAACAAATATGTGCTGGCAGGTTGTGCCAAAAATTTAAAAACATCAAAATGTAAATTAACCCACTTCCTGAACAACAAAGGGAAGTTGTATCTTCCTTCCCCTACTACACATGGAATAGGGGGGGAAGCTGTTTCACAATATAAAGAACAGAAAAGCAAAGGCTTTTTATGCTAACATCATTTGAAAAGCTTTACTTATTTTTGTGAGCAAAACCTTCTTTGGGTGGATCCCAGTAGGTACTGGTGCATGGGGTTGTTCCTTCCCCAGGTGCAGGACACTGTACTTCCCCTTGTTGAACTTCATGGCTTTCTTGTCAGCCCATCCCCAATCAACCCACCAGCCTGTTGCCCTGCATCCCCTCTCAGCTAGTGGGAAGCAGCATTCACATCTTGCTTTGCAAAACCTTGTTGCTAAGCTTACCTAGTTTCCTCCAGCCTGTATTGAAATAGTAGTAACTCCTATCCACAGTGGGAAAAGTTTGTGATCAGGGTGATGGTTAAACAGCAGAGAACAATTTTTTTTGGCTGGGAGGGGAATGGGATTGGGAATTCTGGGAAATGGGTATTACCAGAGGCATTTCTTAACTGCTGGAGCAATAAACAAGTCCAATTATGTCCTCATTATGTAGAAAAGCACTTAGAAGTTAGTCTCTTGACCTTGCATTTAATTTCAAGGACTGGCTGCCTGGATTCAAATGAACACCTGAGCAGGCACCAGGGATACACCAGATACCTGCGGGCATCCCTGGCGTGGGAGCGCTGCTGAGCTGCTGCCCCTGCTGCCAGCAGCGCTTCACACTGGCGCAGGGTGCTGCGGCTTCTCTTGCTGTCAGAGCTGTGTTGTCAGCCTAAATTTCTTTGCATTTCAGCAGGAATTTTGATGAGCACTTCTTTCTTCCTTCCCTTTAGCCTAACTCCTACTCTGTCACATGAACGAGTTAATCTTCTCACATCTGCAGTGGGGAAGGGATGCAATTTAAAACTGGTACATTTTAATCTCTGGGTATGTGTATATGGCACAAGCAGTACTACACTTACCTAATAGGAGAAGGCAATGAAATAGGGCTAAGGGAATCAAATTTTGTCACAAAAGAGGTAGATGGTAGGAATGTGCACTTTGTAATGTGTCTCTTCACAGCAATTCCAGAGTTCTTTCTGAAATCTGAGTAGGAATAAAGCCTTTCTTCTCTGTCTGAAGAATTGTCTGAGCTTCTTACGCGGTAATGCCCACTCAGTCCTGAATGATTACTTTGGATTTAGGGATTCATTCTTGTTCTTCGTGCTGGTGTGTACATTGTAGGCTTGTGAATGTCATAGGAAGTGAAAAAGCATAAAGCTTTAGAAAACTTACAGTTTAGTCCTGCATTAAGTAAACATCTTCCTGCAGCTTTTGCAATAGCAGGACAAGAAATTTGTTTTAGTGCTTGTTGTCATGGTTTAACCTGGCAGCGGGCAATTAGGACCTGGCAGCCACTCACTCAGCCCTCCCCCCCAGCAGAGTGAGGAGGAGAAATGGACAAAAGGGGAAACTCGTGCGTTGAGATAATTACAGTTTAAGAAGGCAACAAAGGAAATAGTGCTACTACTACTGATAATAATAATGGTAATGATAATGAATATGCAAAACAAACTATGTACAATACAATTTTTCTCACCAAACTTGGAAATTGCAAAGTTTGCGAAATAGTCGAAAAACTTCAAACTCCCAGACAAGAGAGGATTCGAACTCACGGAGATGAGAAGAGCAAATCCATGCCCCTCGGCCAGCCCCCTTAACCCCTCTTCGTAAACTGAGTATGACATTTATGGTATGGAATATTTCCATTGGCCAGCTTGGATATCTGTCTGGCTTGGATATCTGTCTGTCTGGCTTGGATATCTATCCAGCTCCCGCACACCTGCTCATTAGCTGAATATGAGAAACTGAAAAAAGTCCTTGATTTCTTAGCAACAACTAAAAACTTCAGTGTTATCAACATTCTTCTCCAACTAAATCAAAATCACAGCAGCTACTGGGAAGGAAATTAACCTCTGTGCCAGCTGAAACCAGGAGACTTGTGAAAGTGGTCAGGAGAGGTGAATGTGAACCTATTTGTATTGTTTAATGCCTACAGAATAAAAAAAAAAAGTGAGTAGTATGTTGGTTTTTTTTAACTCTTACTTTAAATAATTAGAACTTTGCAAAAGCAAATAGTCAATATTTTATTTTAACCTTTAGACTAATAGCTGTTCCTTCAAGGAAATGGACATCCTTTTCTGAATAGAAATACTTTTCTCTTTCAATCGCCATCTACATCAATCATTTATAAGGAGCAGATGCATTAAATAATAGGTGGCTTTGCCTGAATTTCACAATGCTTTCCTGTTACCAGACATGTCCTCCTCTAGATGTTGTCAGCTTCGTTACTAGGTTTTTGAAGACCTTGTAACTTAGAGGCAAAGCCATTCTATGCCTAACAAGTAGAGCTGTCTTGTCTTGAAAAATGTGACTACAGAGGAAGCAAAAAACACCTATAAAGTTGCTGGAGCCCCTTTCCCTCCCTGTTTTCCTCTTGTGGGTCTACGATAACCATGGATAGTTCTGGTTACAATTCACAAGTTTTGTTTATCATAAAATAAGATGTAGGGTCTCTACTAGGAGTATTAAATAATTACTGGTTAACGTATGGGCTTTTCTAGGATAAAGTCTACCTACAGCAGGTTTTTCATCTGATAATTTCCTTTGTGTGTTTGCATCATGTTCTTCTCTCTGTCTCTACATGTCAGTGGAAGTTGAAAGGGGGAAGTAAAATGAATGGTTGCTGGGATTGTATTTTCTTCACTGTCAGTACTGGTGCCCTATGGAGACCAACAACCCATCTTTTATCCTTCGTTTGGTATTTCTCACTTGTCAGGAACCACAGTTAGATCTCCTGATGTTGTCTTAAAGGATTCAACTTGTGGCCCTTCCCTAGCAGTGAGATGAGATCAGGTGGTACGTATGTCTGCCAGTTAGGAGAAAGAGGTGCTCTCATGCATTGCTTCTTTCTCACTTTGCCTTGGAAGGTATCTGACTTTACTTCTGCCGTTACAAATGTGGAGCAAATGAAATCAGAGATGTTACTCTTGACAAACTATAAGATATGATTGTTTCTTTCTCAACTTTCTGTGCTTGAGCGACCATGTGAGACATATTATGGGACCTATATGTAAAAGATAGTGCCCTGGCTGCTGCTTCCACTTTGGAGGCATGTTACCTGCTTTGGTTGTATTTACGACTAAATATCCTTAGCTCACTGCTGTGCCTTCCTTGTCTTTTAAATTGAAAGCTTATGCTTCCAACAATATTCAGAAAAATAAGAATGAATCAGAGATCATGCAAAAGCTCGTTTGTTTATAGGAGACCCATTGTAAGGTTGAATTTCCTTGACTTGGCATGAATGGGTGGAGCGACAGTAGCTGCATTTACAGTCAAGCAGCGGGTAAGGTGTTGAACTCCTCAAGCCCAATACAGCTAAGTACTAAGCTGGCATGAGGCGGGGATCTGCACAAAAGCTCCATGAGAGCTGTGAAGTGCTCAGGCCACTTCCCTGACCGATTCCATGTTTTCCGTGATAGTCCTTGGTTCCTGAGTGGTTGTTCCAGCTCCTACTTGGCTTCGTGTTTTTGTTCCAAACCTCACCCTGGCTTTCCCTGTGCTGTCTGGTTTCCAGGCTGGTCTCTGTGTTCTTGCTTCGTCCTTTTGGAGTGGTCCATGCAGATTAGCTGGAATTCAGTCTGGGACTGGATGTTTGTGAATTTCCAGCATTTTGAAATGGTGCCTTCCTGGCTTTGTCTGTTTCCTGTCCATGGCTCTGTAGTCCCATCACCCAGACAACTTGGTTTTGCCAAGTGCTGGTGACAGACCTCAAGTTTTCTAATAATAATTAGCCTTACTTAATAATAATTAGCCTTAAGACCTTAAAACTTGTCTGGCCTTGTCTGGGTTTATATGGTCTTTATTGTAGCTTAACTTTAGCTGTATATAGAAAACTACTTAAACTTTTCTGCCTGTAACTAGTTTGAGAACCAGAAAACTAATACCTGGCCTGTTCCAACTCTAATAGTATATTTTTTCCAGTGGTAAGGTGTCTATTGCCTATCCTGCTGTTTTGAGCTTGTTTTTAGCTATACTGTTACCTGATTTACTTTAGGTTTCACTTCACTTTTTGTAGTTGTCTGGTTCTTTCCCAAAAGACACCATACCATGTTTAGTTGAATTGTACCTTGTATAGAGAAGGAACTGTGCCTCAACTAACCCTGAGAACAATTAGAAGAGGAAAAAATGTAACTTATTTATGAAGTGGAGTATAAACACGTAAAAGTAACCTAGAATGGATACAAGATCCAGGAAGAAAAATGTCACCATCAACATCATTCTCCTCTCAGCTGACAACCCACTGCACTGAAAGGAGGAGAACTTGACATCAGGATAAAAGGGCAGATACTTATTTCTAAGCATTTATTGCATTACTGATGATCCACAATAGGAACCTGGGTCATTTTAACTAATGCTCTAGTAATCTAATGAAAAAATAAGCAACACTTCTTACAATTAAACTAAGAAAATATTTTGCTTGGATTTTCACCTGAGTTATGTCCTTGTAGTTGCCCATAAAGTAATTTTGCATGTAACAGCTCTCACTTGTCTATTGGAATCTTACTCTGATTTACCTGGAATCCAACTAGGTCTTAGTGGTCTAGTTAGCGTATAAACATCCTTGATCAGAGCCAGTATGAAGTATGAGTAAACTGCAGTTGCCTGGGGCAACAGTGTGAGTGGTGGTGAAAGCATGGCGGTAAGCAAGCAAGGAAACTCGGTCTCCTAGCATTGGCCATGTCTGTGTTTGGTCTTCGCTGGTGCAGGGATGGTAACCAAGCAGCTAGAGGCCCTGTTCTCTGTAAGGGGTCCTAAACAACAAGAATGAGGATGTATTGCTTAGTTCCTGAAATAAATGCCAGCAGCTATGCTGCCTGCATCTTGGTTTGGCCAAACTCCTGACCCTGTCACTGTCGGGAAGAGAGAGCATGTAAATATTGGGACCAGCAGGATGAATGGTGATGGGGTCAGAGGGAGGGCATGAAGACTTTCCATGCTCCCTGACTGCTACTTCTTCCTGCTTGGCAGGTCTGCATTTTCTGTGTGTCACAAAGCGGGTGTTCTGAGGTTTAGCAGGAACATGTTGGGGGCAGAAGCAGATGGCATCCTACTAGGGGTGGGGAACTTGACATTTGTCTTTGGGAGAGAAGAGTGATGTTGCTGTGTAGCATCCTTATTGCTGTGCATATAGAATACATCCTTATTGCTGCACATATAGAATATAGCAAGGTGTTGCTTTAGAATGGAGTAGAGACCTTGAAGCAGAATGTAGCTGACATTATCCTACCCAGCATATTTCCCTGGAGAATAAGAGAACCCCATTAAAAGATGAAAGATATAAGTAACTCTTAGTTAGCCCATATTCTGTCTCGGTTTTTAGACAGAATTGGAACACAACCAAACCATCTGAAAAGTTCTTACTGCCCACTTCAGTGGCCTCACTAATGTTGCATCTAAGAACAAGAATATAGAGCCCCTAGAGACAAACTTACTGGAATTCCTACTAGAGATTAGAGGATTCTCGAATTCAAACACTTTGAGAGTCTAAAGCTCGTACATTGAGTCTTCAGACTTATATAGAGTCTTCTGTCTCTCAAACAAAAAAACCTCCTTTTTTGTTCAAAGGGATGGAGCAGTTTCCTTCACCTCCTGCTTTGACAAGCTGCATGGTGTTGTTGTATGCTGCTTAGCAGCTAATGTGTTCTTTAAAGATGTGGCTGCATTCAGCTTCTCAGTGAAGGAAATTTCTGACGTGGAAGAAGATTGTAAGATTTATGAAAATATATCAGAAAAACTTTAACAGAATCCTGACATTTACTTCAAGTATAATTATTTCAGCTCATTAGGTTCAGGGCCAAAATTGCATTTCTTGGTTTTTTTCAGTGGTGTTCTATTCAGCACATGGCTGCAAGAAGTCTTTAATAAAGGAAGCAAATCATAGCGCAGCCCTTGAGCTTGTTTGCCAAGATGTCTCATCTCCATGTACGCTCTCTTAAAGTCACATAAAGGAACTAGAGCTATATTAGGTTGGATCATATTTCTGATGAGATATTTTTAGCAAGCCTGTTTCATCACCCGCATCACAAAACAGCTGGGAGCCTAAGATGCGGTTCAGTATCTTTTCATTAAAGCTTCCTTCATCTGCAAGATCTTGGAACTAATAACTGTGACCAAAACGAATCTGCCCTCAGGCGAGGAATGCTGGACTCAGTCATTCGTTCTCACTCGACTCCTTGTGGGAAGGTTGAGACTTAACTAACTCACAGCTAGAAAAGGATAAATTTTTAGAGGCTGTGAAACAGTAGTCAATTGACCCTGGCTGTGCCGAGTGGCTGGATCATGGGCCAGCTTCCAGGCACATCTCAGCCCCATGCCACTGTGAAATAATTAGCAGTAATAAGATGGATGTAGAGAAGCAAAATTCTGCTGTGGTTGTCACAGTGGAATTTAGGGTGAGGTAACCACAAGAAAAACCACAGCACTCAATGGCATCCAATCTGAAATGCATTTACTAAGTGAATGGGTAGCATTTTCTGTTCAAACATGTACAAGTACTTGCTCATTCACTCTGTATGGAATACATGCTAATCAAGGTCTGTCTGCCCTTTGTATCAAGGAAGTGGGGGAATGGGATGCTTGTTTCAGCTGTTCAAGAGTCTGAGTCCTCAACGGGACCCAGCTGAAGGACTGGGGCTGGTAGGCACATCAGCTGCAGAAATCTGGCCTAGCTTATGCCAGAGAGATACTGAGAAAGGTCAAGAGAGACAAACACAATCAGAAAGTTGGAGAACTAATGAGGAACAGTGACGAAAGCTGTCCTAAAGTTTCTCAGAAAAGAGGGTAGCGAGATACTTAAGATCAATTCTTTGTCCAATTGAAACATGAGATATTTCCTGGTTTCTGAAGCTTGTGACCCTCTAGGTTGGATTTCAAACCTTTCACACACACAAGGTGTGTGATACAACAGAATTCAGAGCCTACAGCAAATGGATATGAAACAAGAAGTGACTGTCCTGCTAACTTAGTGTGCTCCTAAGCAAGTCAATTCTCTCTTCTAGATCTCAATTTTCCACATTTGTGCATTCTGCATCTGATTCATTGCAATTGCAATGTTCTGAACATTTTTATTTCCTATGATATCCTGTGGATTGCAGGATATTATTGGGGCTTCCAGTTACATATTTTTTTATTCACAATTTTGATAGAGTGGTAACAACAGAAGCAATATTTTTCCTTCATGTCATCTGGAGATTTGGTCTGTATTCTTATGCTTCTTTGACATAATGTCTCAAAGTCCGCAGTTTAAAAAATATTGCCCTATTTTGCAGCGGAACAAACTGAGACATCAAGAAAGCAGTAACTGGCAAGGCGCACACAATCATTGTGTGGCAGAGCTTGGAGTAGAGTTCCCTCTTGCACAAGTGCTTCTAATTAATGCTTTTTGAACTACTTAATATACTAATGGGCAGGAGCAAATTTCTGAATCAAACACTGCTTGCTTTGGGCAAAGTTTGGGTTTGGGTATGAGTCCTGGTCTGACAGTCTTACCGGATAGAATGGGTTTTCACACATCTAAAGCATCTTCTGCTAAGCCTGTCACATCTAATTATGAACTTGTCAGACCTTGTGTCATGACTGGTAGTACAGCCAGAATCTCGTCTTGTAATTGAGTACTCTCTTTAAAGCATTGCTGCACAAATATATTGATTCCTTCCAAGATATAATTTACAATATAGTTGAGGATTTGGAGAGGAAAGAAGGATGCAACTCCAATCAGTCATGAAGTATCCTCCAGGTTTCTGATGTTACTGGGGAAAGTCTAATTTACATAGCTGTTCCTGCAGCTAAACAAATCTATCACTTCAGTACACAGATAACAAACTTCTCATCTCTCTACTATCTAAGCAGGATCTATATATTAAAATATGAGATTAAGTGACTTTTATCATGGATTTTGTGAGCTTTGAAATGGGACTTACCTTGACTCTACTGTAAGTCAGTGGGAGCTGAACTAATTTATGAATTTAGCCCATTAATCATTTGACGGCTATAGCAGTAATCTTTGTGGTGAACAATGATGATTCACATTTAGTAGGTAAGACCTTGGAAGCCACAGATGTGATGTCGCTTCTGTTCTACTTTTACATGTTTTTAAAGCTTTTAGTTACTCAGTGTACTACAGAGTTGGACTATCCAAGAAAACAGAGAAACCTAAATAGCATCTGTCTGATAGTATGCGGTGTGGAGTTTGATGTTTCCTATCATAAATAGGGCTTGGGACCCACCACTCTAATCACTGCTGATTATGGACCAGGTTTGCTGGATCCAGAATTGGGGGATTCATTATGTTTCCTGGTACTCTGGTTTCCAGGATGGCTCATCAGCCTCAACAGAGAGTGATGCTGATACATGACAGCTCGGGAGTGGAGGCTGGGTGAAATGTCTTTGGGACTCAGGTCAGGTTAAAGCAAGGAAGTGCAGCTGGCCTTTGGTTGGCTACATAGAAAAGTATTGGGACACTTCTGTATTGTGAATCCTAGAGAGAGCAGGGTGCCAGATTGAGCCTAGCAGGATTTATTAGTTCTGTCTCTGGGCTGCCCTTTGGTGGCTGTGCCATTACTGAAATGAAGATGATACTAAAAACAGTCTGGACACATTTGTGGTGCTGTGCCGTAATTTATTATCCATCTGGACCTGAACTGTCTTTGCATCTATGACAAGGACAGTTGGTAACCTGGGTAATCCATACAAAGAATAGATTAAGACAACTGTCACTTAGTATCATAAACCCTAGAATCATAGAATGGTTTGGGTTTGAAGGGACCTGATGGATCGTCTAGTTCCAACCTCGCTGCCAGGAACAGGGACACCTTCCACTAGACCAGGTTGCTCAAAGCCCCGTCCATGGGCCTTGAACTCTTCCACGGAGGGGGAATCCACGACTTCTCTGGGCAACCTGCTCCAGTGCCTCACCACCCTCATAGTAAAGAATTTCTGTCTTGTATCTAATCTAAATCTACTCTCTTTTAGTTTAAAGCCATCATCCCTTGTCCTATCACTACAGGCCCTTGCAAAAAGTCCCTCTCCAGCATTCCTACAGGCCCCCTTCAGGTACTGGAAGGCTGCTATAAGGTCTCCCTGGAGCCTTCTCTTCTCCAGGCTGAACAGCCCCAGCTCTCTCAGCCTTTCCTCTTAGCAGAGGTGTTCCATCCCTCTGATGGTTTTCGTGGCCCTCCTCTGGACCTGCTCTAACAGCTCCATGTCTTTCCTGGGCTGAGGTCTCCAGAGCTGGACACAGGACTCCAGGTGGGGTTTCACCAGAGCAGAGCGGAGGGGCAGAATCACCTCCCTCAACCTGCTGGCCACGCTTCTTTTGATACAGCCCAGGATACGGTTGGCCTTCCGGGCTGTGAGGGCACACATTGCTGTGTCATATTGAGCTTCTTGTCAATCAGCAACCCCAAGTCTTTCTCGATAGGGCTTCTGTCAATCCTTTCTCTGCCCAGTCTGTCTTTGTGCTTGCGATTGCCCCACCCCATGTGCAGGACCTTGCCCTTGGCCTTGTTGAACTTCATGAAGTTCCCATGGGCCCACATATCAAGCCAGTCAAGGTCCTTCTGGATGGCATGTCTTCCCCCCAGCATGTCGACCGTAACACACAGCTTGGTGTCATCTGCAAACTTGCTGAGGGTGCACTCAGTCACACTGTCTGTGTCGTTGATGAAGATATTGAACAGTACTGGTCCCCATATGGACCCCTGAGGGACACTACTTGTCACTGATCTCCATCTGGACATTGAGGCATTGACCAGTACCCTCTAGATGTGACCATCCAGCCAATTCCTTATCCACCGAGTAGTCCATCCATCAAATCCATATCTCTTCAATTTATGGAGAAGGATACTATGGGGGACCGTGTCAAAGGCCTTACAGAAATCCAGATAGATGACATCCGTAGCTCTTCCCTTGTCCACTGATGTAGTCACTCCATCATAGAAGGCCACTAGATTGGTCAGGCAGGACTTGCCCTTGATGAAGCCATGCTGGCTGTCTCAAATCACCTGCTTATTTTCCAAGTGTCTTAGCATAGTTTCCAGGAGGATCTCCTCCATGATCTTGCTGGACACAGAGGTGAGACTGACTGGCCTGTAGTTCCCAGGGTCCTCCTTTTTACAGTTTGTAAAAATGCATCCAATGTTTCCCCTTTTCCAATCAGTGGGAACTTCACTGTACTGCCACGACTTCTCAAATATGATGGATAGTGGCTTAGCAACTTCATACACCAGTTCCCTCAGGACCCCTGGATGGATCTCATCAGGTCTGATGGACTTGTGCCCCTTCAGGTTCCTTAGATGGTCTCAAACCTGATCTTTTCCTACAGCGGGCAGTTCTTCATTCTCTTAGTCCCTGCCTTTTTCTTCTGTGACTTGGGCGGGGTGGCTGGAGCACTTGCCAGTGAAGACTGAGGCTAAAAAGTCATTGAGTACCTCAGCCTTCCCCATGCCGTGGGTAACCAGGTCTCCCATTTCCTTCCAGAGAGGGCCCACAATTGCCCTGCCCTTCCTTTTATCACTGACTTACCTATAGAAGCTTTTCTTGTTGCCCTTGATGCTTCTGGCCAGATTTAATTTTATCACGGCTTTAGCTTTCCTAATCTGATCCCTGGCTGCTCAGACAATTTCTCTGTATTCCTCCCAGGCTACCTGTTACTGCTTCAGTCAGTAGTAGTAGGTCAGGTAGAAGACCCTGCTCTGGCTGCTAGAGTGCTTTCTTTAACAACAAGGCATCTCTGCCTACAAGAGGGCAGTTACAGGCTTCTAAAGTCTGTCACCATTGCCACACGAACATTCAGAATGGCTCAGTTTGGGTCTGTTCCAGTGAGTGCTCTGCATTCCTGAAAGGCAAGGCTGTGGCAGATGTTCTTTGACTTAGAAAAGCAAGTCACTTTACTTATTTCTGCTATTGGGTTCCCCTGAGGGCATGGGAATCGCAAATGAGATCAGTGTCTAGGTCTATATCATCCTCTCATCTATCTCTGAGTCCCCAGGTGGCTCAGGGGACATTACTGTACCCTGTTGCCAGCACGTATGAGGTAATCTGTTCTTCTTATCCCTCCCCTTCAGACTGACTCTGATCTCTAGCTGCTAGCTTTGCAGGCATCCTCATCAAATACTGCAACCCTTCCTGCGATGTACACCAGAACCCTGCTGAAATGACACCAAATTCCGCTGGGTGCTAGGCCTCTGATATGCTTAGTGCAGTGTCCCCTGCCTGCCACACACAGGAACCAAAATTGATTGAGGTATGGAGTAAACTGGGAAGTAAAAAAAAAAAAAAAAAAGGAAAAGGGAGAAAAAAATACAGTCTGCAGCTTAGAAAAAATCTAATTCTCTCAAGGTATATTGAAGTCTGCAGAGCGGTTATCTTTCTGTGTGACTCTCAGCAGCCAGCAGTGTATCCTCTAATAGCCTTGGTGAGACTGAAGTTTTGGTGATTGTGGTCATGTTGTTGGCTCTCTTCTGCTTTTCCCAGCGCCTTTCAGCACTGCCCCACATCAGAGCTTTGCTTTCACTAGATAGGGGAGTGTGTGGCTGACAGCTTTGAAGGAAATGTTTAATAAAAATTGATGGATACAGCCCAAGAAGCTCCCCTTCCATTATTCTTGCTGGGAGTAAAGTTATTAAGCTTTGATGGAGTCATGCTCTCTGCTGAAGCATTTTGTGCCTGACATTCTTGTGTTTACCAGGTTTGAAAGGCAATAGAGGGGAGGGAGACAGAGGGAGGTGGTTTGTGAGGGGAATTCAGAAACAAAATTAATCTCATCTGTAAAGAGAGGTCAGGAAATACTAGCAAAGAGAAACACCAGCAAACTTCAAGGTTTCTCCTTTACCCGTAGGTGTAGCAGATACATGTCTGCCCTGTCAGTTAAGCATCCACCTTTGAGGTGGCTATCTTGCTTGCATTGTTTTTTCTATGTAGAAAAGCAGAAAATACTTATCTGAGTGAGAAGAAAATTGCTCAGGCAATTGATTGTTTTTACTCTTTAATTCTGGTATCCTCGCTCATGTTCCAGTACCCGTATCTGAGTGGTGGTGAGACTGCAAGGTGCAGTACAGGCACCAGGGATCCTTTCCATCTGGGCATGTGTATCTTAGAGAAGCAGATCTGGGGGCAGATCTGAGGCGGACAGTAAACACAGCTGGGGCAGTCTGGCTTTCCAAGTTTTGCTCTCCTTGGACCACATCAAATGTCTTCTTCCAAGGCCACACTTACCCACTGCAGGCCTTGAACAGAAGAACAGAATATTACTTGTTTGTGCTCCCTTCATACCTTTTTTGCCTCTTTTCTCTTTTTTTTTTTACCCCTTTTCTCTCAGTTTAACTTTGAAATGAAAAATACATTTGGACTCTTCATGCTTTGATCAAGAGGTACATCAGTGTCCAGTAGCAACTCTTACTGGTAAAACCCAGTTTAACCTCCCAGTCAGTCCTTCACACCTATCCTGACAAGTTTTCTGCCACAGTGAATGCAGGATGTAGTAATACAATTCTTCAGCAAGCACTCTTCTCAGAAACGCATCTGTTGTTCCCAAAATGGCAAAGGCGTATGGTTTGTATTAGCAATACTTCATAAGACCTGACTAAATATCAAAGTGAAGGGTCACAGTTTGTGCTTTAATGTGTGAAAAAGCTTCATCCTCAGGTTTGAACATCGTTTGGTCAGGCATGAAAGTACACATTTACCTTACATAAAGTGGATGATTTGTGACTAGTTGTTAATAGTGCTGAGGTGGTCAGTAATTTCAGTGGAAAGTACAAGGTATTTCCAAAGGAGATCTCTCAGCTGCACGGGTGCGTAGGAGTTCAGATTGGCTTGCCAGCTGGGCAATACATACTGAAAAAAACCCTTTGAAGCTTATATAGGGGTGGGTAGATACAAACTTAAGTATCTTACTTTTTGACTGTAACTCCTGTATTTTTAACATCCATATGTGTGTTTTGCAAGTAGATTCATTTTGTTTTTACTGTGGCTTGGGTTAAGTTTGGTTTCAGGGCTGTCTTCTGGTTATTTGGGTTATGTAAACTGGGGTAGGAGCTTTCTCTTGCAGTGTCAGGCTCTCGAATACAAAATAACACACAAGGATAACATGATGTTTCTCTCTTAGGCAGGCTTAGGGGTTGGTAACATGAATGTTGGTGAGGACAAAACGTCTTCTGATGACATGCATGCATCTCGATGGTTTCAGAATATAGGATTATGGCCTGTAAACACCCAGTTCCTTACAAAGTTTGTAAAGTTCTTGACATCTTCAGCCTCCAGTGAAAATAAATTCTGCCATCTGTTTACATGTTGTATGAAAAACGATTTCCTGTTGCTATTTCTCAGTTTCCACCTTTCACAGTTTCATTGCACATCTCCCTGTTAAGGTATTATGCAACAGAGAACCAGAAACTCTCCATGTCCCTTTACTAGTGCAGTTCCTTATTTCATGTACTTTTATCATGTTTCCTCCTTTGTAGCTGCTTTCTAAAACAGACAGTTGAAGCTATTTCAGTGTCTCTTTGTGTGATATTTTCAAAGCTCTTGACCATTTTTATGACTCTTCCATGAACCTTTCCTTCTGTGATGTCATTCTTTGAGGTGGGAATAGCACAGGGCCTGCACAGCAACTGCATCACATCACAGATGAGAGTGACATTTGTACTTACCTGTTTGTTGTTGCCATTTAGCTGAAACCTCCCAGAATCATGTTTGGATCCTCAGTGTTCGTGTCACATCGGTAACTCATAGTTATGTTGAGATTCAGTAGACAGAGGTACTTCTTCCTCCTTATTGGGCCTGAATTACTAATGATACTAAGTGAGTTGAGTCCGGAGGTTGATCTTTGAGTAAATTTACTTTTAACTTCCATGGGACTTCAGTACCCTTTCAGAAAGACATATTTCCCATTAGACATCTGCTTGCAGTTCTGAACTTAATTTTTTCTTTCTTCAGCTCATGTTCTATTTTCCCATGTCCCTACATATGGTCCAGAAATCAGAATGAGCACTGCACTTGGGGAATTTGAGCAGCAGCAAACTAGAAGGCTCTCCAAATGTCCTTACAAGCTTTCTGCCGGCTTCTTTTTTTAATGCAGTGGAGTTTATAAAGTACAACAGAAATCTCTTGCTGAAGTGACAGAAGTTGCCATGCTGTTAGCTAGCAGACTGGGTGTTAGAAAGCTCTGGTGATATCAGCCTGTTTAAGGAAACCCTAGAGCATGACAGTCACTTACCGAATATTTCAGATTAATAAAGCCATACACTCAAGTTCTGGGCAGGGACAAGCACCATCAATAAAATAAGAAATGCTTATTGAATCTCATGGGTGTGGCAGTGGTAGTAGCTTGAGGAAATTTCTCTTAGGCTCAGATTGGTAACCCGCGAATTTTGAAGCAGGCAGGATTGAACTTCTGTCCCTTCTGTCATCAGATCCGTTGGAATGTCTATAATATCTTGTATACTGGCAACTTGGAAACTCTGGCTTTGCTCTTTTTTTCCTAACTGTCTAAGAAAGCAACGAACTTGTGTTTTCTCACTTTTTTATTCCTTTCTCACTTTCTTTTTAGTTAAGTCAGAGGAAAGTCTTTCCAAAATTACCCTTATTCTTCATGCACAGATGAGGATATATCAGGATTCCAATATATATTAAACATCCTGCAATGAGAGTTCTGCTTGTAACAAATTAAAGTGAATGGCTTTGTGGGTTTTTCTCCTTGCAGTTTTCAAGAGTTAGTAAAGAGGAGTTTGACTCTAAAATACTGTCCATCCTTTAAAGAAACAAATCCTGAAGAGTTTTTTGAACTGTTTTTAAATGTCAAGTTCTGAAAGAAACATAAATGAACCACTTATCTTTAGCTCTTTGGTATAAATTTACTGGCTTGATTTATGTGTTTGTTCTCTGTGAAAAATTTCCTAGGCATATGTACTCCCATGGCGTGATTTGGGAATCCTTTAAGCACAGTTTTGATATGTGCAGAGGGAGCAGGCATTTGAGGAAGGCTTTGGTTGTTAAGATGAGGGAAGAAGAAGTGACCATAACCTTCAGCTCTCAGTGAGACCATTTACTCATAGGTAGCACTGCATTTGTTTAAATAAATGAAGAAGAAATGAGTCTGTCTGATATTGCAGTACATGTAAATTACTAATGGGAGCTGTCTCACAGGAATTGCCTCTTGGGTCAAGATTTGGGTTAAGGCTTATTTTGTCTGCATGTCATGTTAAATGCCCCTGATGTTGATGGATCCAATACTTTCTACACTGCAGCAGAGTTGCCTGCTTGGTTGGAGTAGGGTTGATTCTTCTGAAGTACGACCATGGCTGAATTTGGATATTCCCAGCATGAACTGTAGATGTGATTACTGGGAACAGGGGAGGGTTGGTATGTGATTGACTGAGTTTAAAAGCTGACTTCCAGTAATCCCTATCTTCTTTCTGATTCAAGTGACTAGAGTCCAGCCTGCAGGATTACTAATCCAACAGAAAGCAGGTACTCTTCTTGTGCCTTTACTTCCAGTCCTGTAAAACACTCACACTCCAAACAACAAAACAGCAGAAACTAGGAGCCAGAATAACTAGTCAGACAATCACTGCTTAGGCAATATTCTCAGTGACTTCTGTGGCAGTTTTACCTCTATCAGAATTGTAGGATTGGATTTCAGCTCTATTTCAAGCGACTTTATTACGAGGCTTGAGCTGGCTCTGCTAGCATGGATCTTTCCTCCGCAGAAACCAGTTTGGGTCTGTACATGCATTACGGGAGAAGGGTCTGGCACAGGCTGAGCTGTGTTGAATAGATACGCGGTACTAGAACAGCAGTGAGGTCTGGGTGCACGTGTGAGATGTGACTAAAGTAAGGGAGAACTGGAGCAGTTTGGGTGCTGCAGGTCAGAGACAGGCCCTCCAAACCTCAGCACGTGGAAAGCTTGTGTAACACTCGCCTCGATTAATCTTGTGCCCACAGGCAGTCACTTGTTTTCTGAAGAGTTGCAGTAATTAATGCATTTCAAACAGGAAAGAGGTCATTGCTTGTGGCACAGTAACTTCTTTAGTGGAAATGCATTGCTTCAGAACTGAAGCATGGTTAAACTCCCCTTGGCTTCGTTTATTCTTCTGCAATTGGTGGTGTTTGTCTACTCCATCAGGCAGTGCTGGTGGGTGCTTCCCTGCTCTTCTCTGCTATCAGCATGCTGCCTGATATTTAAAAAATAACACACAGCATTCAGAGAGCAAAAAACCTTCAAATGAAAATGCTCATTCCTAACACAAAGGCATAACACTTAAATCCTTTGGGAAGAAAAGAGTGGAAAATATTAGAAAGGAAGGAAAACAGTAGCACTGCCTGGTCAAAACAGAAATTATTGGTGTGCGTTAGCATATAGTGCAAGAAAGCTCAAATCATTACTCCTTATTAAATTCCACAACTCAGTTAAATTTATTTAGAGATGTAGCTTGAGGACTGTTGTTCCAGATAATTCAGACATGGCCCTCTTCTATGACGCAGTATCAATACTTTATGGTAGTCAATTTTTCCATTAGTTTGTTAGGCAAGTGGTAGAGCATACAGGGCCAAATTTAGCTTTAACACACATATGTAGCGTAACCAGAGGAATCTGTTGGATTCAGTCTGGTTCTGTGCAGGGTGGCTCTGTCGCCTTCAGAGCTTCCTGCCTTCTGCTCTTTCTGCCTGACAGCGCTGCTTACGGGGCTTTCCTCTGGGAGTGTGGGAGCACAGAACTGGGGACAGTAGTGGCACTTTCTGTGTGGGCTTGTGTATGCACATCTAGGACAGAGGGAGACATCACTTGTGTAGCTCCACAGTGACTTACCACAACAAAGGAAGGGCTGGATTTGCAGTCATAAGTGATGGATTTTTTAATTTTCTTCCTTCCTTACCTTTACATTCCTAAAGATGATTTTAACCTGATGAAATGTTGCAGAAATTCTAACACAGTAAAATGTTGCAGAACACCAGAATTGGATTTTTTTTTTTACAAACAGAACACATTTTTGTTTTTTCAAATGATTAATCTTATTCTAATCAAGTGAAACTTGGATTGAGGTGCTATCTTTAGAACTGATTTTATCCAATAAATCTTCTATTTATTCCGTTAGATACTTTCTGCTGAGGGGATAGATAGTGCCTCATTAGAGTCTGGATTTGATCAACTCACATGTTAGAGCAGATTCCCAACTGTTAATATCTTTGCCACTGTTGCCATCATGGCTAAATCTGTAGCTGAAATCAGATGTTGCTTAGTACCTTCATTAGGCAATATTTCTGACTTCAGCATCTTCCTTGTATTTCCATATGTAACCCTGCAAGGATGTGCAGAGGAGGATGCGATTATCAATTTATGTAAGACGATTGAGAAACAAAGGAGTGAGTTTTAAGGCACGGAAAAATTACGGACAGGCACTTGCAATAAAACCATGAGGAAGTTTACCAAGTGGAAGACCAAGAGCTGGCTGGGGCTTATCCATATCCATGCAACACTTGCAAGCCTGAGACATCATTTTTCAAAGGGAGTTCTGGAGTGCAATCCATCACCATTCAAAACAGACCAGCCATTCTCTGCAAGCTATTTAGGTCATGAGATGTCACCACACCTGACCATAAAATCCATCATGCTGGTGAAACCAATGGCCAGTGCCTGGCATTACAAAACACTGTGAGGCAGAAGCTGTATTTATCCTTGTTAGAATTGACAGATCGCCCCTGTAGCTTCGGATTAGCCTACACGGATATACCAGCTCCGTGTATTACAATCCATCAGAGTGATCTCCTTTGGAACAGACCAGCTGCTGCTCTGGCCTGAGGATTTCTGCATTTGTTGATGGATTTGGAACGCTGCGAACATATATAAGAAGAAAGGCCCCTTTTGAAATGCTAAACAGCTCTATTCTTTATCCCTAGCAATTATCTTTGGTGTTGGATTGTTCCCTCCTCCCATCCTTCATATTTATTTCTTTTCTTGAGTCTGCGAGGGTATTTTGCGCTGGTGAATGTTTTCAGCCTGACAGCCTTGCTTCCGTTTATGCAGCAATGCAGCACAGCCTACAGCAATACAATTTACATCACACCTCCAGGGTCCCTAGAAGACTGAATAGCAAGTTCAGTCTCTGTATCTCGTTGCTTCATTAGAGAGTCTTTTGAGCTCACCAAACTTAAACTGAATCCATTGCTTCTACACAGAGGACACGTCCATCAGCATCACAGTAACTTTACATCTGCTGCAGTGCATGTCAGACCAGAGCTGATTTAACCGAGCAGGCTGATAAAGAGATATTTCTTTGCTGCACAAAGGAAATGAAGAAATAAAGGTTTCTTTTATACTCTGAGATTTGGCTCTCACTGATGGGTATTTCTGAGTGTCTGACATTTTATCAGGCAAAAGATGGAACTTTCTTTCTCTTTGACCTGGCTTTGTTCTTCTCGTTCTATTACATAATCACAAAAGAATGGCTGATAGAGGTCAACGGAGAATGCCAAAGCACTATGTGAGCAAGTAAAACCTATAATGATACTTCCCTAGAGGGTATTCCCAAGTATTCCTGGGCCTGATGGGAAGTCTTTATATTTAATACCCTTTGACAGATTTTTCTTCCGTTAATTTGTCCAATTGCTTTTTGAATCTAGGCAAGCTTTTATTAGCTACAGCACCTATGGCATGAGTTGCATTGGTAAACTACTTTCCACTTAACAAAGTGGAATTCAACTTCTGGAGTGACATCTGAGCGGATTTAAGGGGAGATCATCTATACTCTAAATTACATAGATGTTAATAAATGTACAGAATATTGTAAAGATATTTATAAATTTTATAAAACATACTAGTAAAAATGTCCAGGCCTGAATGGTATTCAGCCAAGAGTTCTGAAGGCATTCAGGGATAAATAGATGAATATTAGTATTAGAAGGTAATCTCTTGCTTAAAACCACCTTATGATCTGGAACACTGTGAAGAGACTGCTGAGGCTTGTCTAGCCCTTGGCCTGTTCCCCAGCTCTTCTTCTACGTGGCCACCAGTGATACTGCCAGAGAAGACCTGGAGCATATCAATAATGACTGCATAGTTCTGGGGGTGAGGGTCAAGGGCACGATGACCCAGGTGGTGTTCTCTTAACCTAATTCTTAGAAATGGCTAAATTATTACAGGCGAAACTATAAAGAGTCAGCTTGAGCCAGGCACCTGTTATGGAAAACTTTATCAGGAACAGTTTGAAGTTTAACAGTTTTTATACTAAAATATTAATTTTAGAGGAATGATTGGGCAACCTCACTGCTGTTGGCCCTATCAACTCTACTTAAAATTCCAGTCTGATCCAAAAATACAAATCTAGAATTTTTGCTCTCTGCCATACCTTATTCTTTTAGATCATATTGTTCAGACAAGAAGCTGTTACTGTGGTGGTAGCAGAACCTTAAGAGACCTTAGCAGACCTTAAAAGAAGTAATTACAAACTAGTCACTGACAGTGTTTGCTAGTGGAAAGTACTCTATTAAACTGAAATAACCTGGTTCAGACTTCACACCTTGATGGCTTATAACCAGCTGCTTGCCACACACAAGTGCTGGCACAAACATTACTGCTGCTGAAGAGTGTGGTATCATCGATGGGAGAAAAAAGCTGTGGAAGACCTCAAGGAAGCTTCTGAAAACTGTTGTCAGGAGATCTGGTAGGTGTGCTTGAGGAAAAGCCCTCTGAGAAGTGAATGACTTCTACTTTCTATCCTAGTGCTGTTTATCATGTCTCCTTGCCTAAGACGTGAGAGGCATGAAAGAAGTGCAGTGATGAAAGTAATGCAGCTCCAGTGCCTTCCCCAGTATTGTGCTCAAGTGTGGCCTATGTGAAGATCTGCCACCAACCTCCTGTGTAAGTGTGGGACAAATTGTTTCACTTCTTTTGGCTTTAGTTTAGTTTTTCTTACCTGCAATCAATGACTGACTTAGTGGAGATGCTGTGAAATAGCGCTTGTGGATATTTACGAACTTGGATTGTTAAATTAAAGGCCTGGCAAAATTAATTCCTCATTTTTTGTTATACAGCTTCAGGTACAAATGAACTGAACTTTTAAGTAGGACATGTGAAAGTTTTCATCAGAGTTGAGGTTCTTAAAATTTTTATTGATTTGACCTCTTGGTAAATAACTACAAAGGACTACTGTTCTCTTTCTGTTGCACTGAACTGAACACATAGTGCAAGTTTAATGGGGAAGGAATCATCAGAAGATTGATGGAGAGAGATTTTTTTCTCAGCAGTATTTATTTATTTTAATTTTGTCCTTGTCCTTTCTTGTTAGCTCACAAATGTTTATGAACAATCGGCTAATTCCTGGTATGCTTACTGAAAATTTTTTCAATTTTCTTTCATAAAGATGGAGGTATGATGTTATCAGTAGATGTACATAGGTTTCTTCTTGCAGAGGAGGAACAGAAATGCTCATCAGAAGTTTTGAAAACATTTCTGAATTGATGAGAGGAGATGGTGGTTTCTTAATACCTGGCAACTGGTCTCCACCCAAATCAGATAGGTAATAGCCACAAGTGAAAGCATTCAACACGTTTTTAATGGTTTACATGAAGTGAGTTACTGGATTTTGTTTTTTACAATATTTTGTAACAGTAGAAATACTACGTGTATTACTGTAAATGAGCAGTGTGGTTTGTCTTTTGTGTTTCAATAAGATCGAAAGCTCGCATATAGTTAGTGATACTAAAAGTCTTTTGCTCGAGGAGTAAGTGATACCAGCAGCCTTTGATAATTTCCCCAAGGTGATTGTACCATCTGGCCTCAGTGGGACATGCACTCCTGTAGTAGCAAATGTTGTTCTAATTTGCAGACCAGCTAATGTTCTTAGCAGAGGAACGGGGACTGAATGGCCCGTGGGAACTAAACTTTTCTTTTTCCACAGAGCTGGATTTTCTGTCAACTGGGAAGAGCAACAGAGTTCTGGCTCCTCATTCTTGGAGACAGCTTGTATTTTGCCAAACTCAGCATACTAAACTATACCTGTACCTAACGATAGCTCATTTAGCTTTTTATATATTTCATATATTTGCTGCATAAACCCTTTCATTATTTGTACTGCTTTTACTTGAATTCCTTTATTGGAGAGCCTGTGGATCCCTTTCAGGCCTAAGGCAGTCTATAGAAAGGCTCCCGGTGAATTTAATGGGATCAAAGTGGAGAAAAGACATATAATAATTTATGAAGAATATTAGATGTGCTAGTAAATCCCTGGAACTAAACACTGTTTTATGATTAATAATGAGTGTTGCTGGTACATTTCATTAATGCTGTGACCTACACATTCTTTTTGGAGCTTCAAGCTTGAAGAGAACAAAGGAAAGAAATTAAAAGCATATTCTTGTACCAGTTTGGGATTGGCTTCTATTGCTACTTTCCATGCCGTAGTTTTCATGCTACTCGTATTAATCTAGATGCTATTCAATGACTGGATAAGGTGGTGGATGTAATTATGGGGTTTTTATCTGTACTTCAGCCAACCATGGTAAAAATATTGATTTGTTTATGATTTCTTATTCTTTGAAGTAAAGTTACTCTTAAGAATGACTACTGAAATAATTTACTGCAGCCATAACTTGTGTATGCAATGAGTATGGTGTAGCTAACTGTAAATGTGTTAAATAATTTACTACAACTAATAGTAATAAATACTGAGGAATCACTAATATCTCATCTTTGATTGAAAAAAAACCCCTTGTCAATGTGGGACCTAGGCAGTTGCAGCTATTCTTTGTTGCTTTCACACATACATTCTTACCTGCATCAGATCTCTCTGTGGTAGACATTTAAGTGTTTTCCAAATAATTTATTACCTTCTCCCCTTTTTTGTTTCAGTTGGTGGTTGGTCAGTATCTATTTGTTGCACTAATGCTGGATTACATGCATATATGTGTTTCTGTAAAATACTTTCCTGATACAGGTTACTTAAAAAATGTTTCAGATAAGCAACCTTAAGAATGTGATATCCAATAGTTAATGACGGTACAACTCTACGATGAGGTGAAGGTCTGTCTCCCTCTGACTTATTAATGCTGTCTGATCATTTTGTCTCAGTTCATTACCATGAGCAATTTAGCCCTTTCGGCTACTACTCCTCATTATGACATTTTTAAGTTTATTTATCTCAACTCAACTTTGCTTATTTTGCAAGTTACAGGGAGCAGTTTAATAAATTGCATCACTGTTGTAGAAACCTGATACCTTGAATCTTTGTTATTAGTGGTGGCTGTTGATTTATATACTTAAAATATCACATTAGGAGAGTGGCTTAGAATCATCTCTGAAATGTTTACCACTTTCTATAAGTTAGTGGTTTTTATGGCAAGATCTGGAAAAGGCTGACTGCCAGAGCAATCAGAGCGATGCCTTAAGCTACAATAGTGCCACCTGAACGTAATAACACATCTGAATCAACTGCTGCATCTAAGACTCTTGAGCTGTTGTTTAACAATTTGAAAATAGAGAGGAATATAGTACAGGTAAAAAGATATGGTTCAGAAAAAAATATTAATAATGGGGCATAAGATTGTTATCCAAAGTACCAGAAAAGTGATCAACTAGGTATTGGTGTTCACTGTTTTTCCTGAGAAAGGAAATAGAAGTAAGTGATATTTGAAAGAAAGTGAGAGTGAAATGCAACAATTTTGCTAATAATCTGAAACGGAGATTCTTGCATCTTCCTTCAAAACACCTGGAAATGTTCATGGATATTCTCAGCAATAACAGGTTTTACTACTAAGTAAGTTTTCAAGCAGCATGTGTAACTTGAATGCGCTGAAATCCCTAAGAATCTCACAGAGGATTTTAGATAAGGACTAGTTTGGACAGAGAACTGAAAACTGAGAATACCTTTCTAGAGATTTGACTGAAAACTTAAACTGTAGCCTATAAAGGAAAAATTATCTGTGAAAATAGTGACTTAAGAGAGTCTTAATAACTTTCCTTTATTTTTTTTATTCTACTGTGTGCTTAGTTAGTGCCATCATCACTCTTTTCTTCTGCAGTTAATATCCTGAAGGAGGTGAGAAATCTTTGATCTAAACATTGTCCTTGTAATCTTAAAGAAAGTGCTTCAGAATACTACTTTTAGTATTAATGCAATCTATTTTAAATGTAACTAATATCCAGTGTGACCCAATGGGGTGATATTGCAGGCCTTATGAAATATTACTTAATATAAAGGGTATGTCAGATATCAACAAAATTGTTCTGCAAGAAGCTTAGTCTTCACTTCTGCAAAAAGATGTAGAAGAGCTAACAGAGAATAGAGGTATTGTACAGACAGCACGTAGGAACACCCCTGCTGGCTCAGATCAAAGGATTACCTGTCTCAATAGCTTGTTTTAACAGGATCCATCAGCAGTTGTTTAGAAAAAGGCATAAAGACAAAATAAAACTTCTCCATAATACTCTCCCAGGTACCAAACCTTTCAGTGGATTTGTCTGCTATAAATCTGTCATAAATTTGCTTTTCTGAAGATACTTACTTTTATTTTAATGTATTAGTTTGGGTTTTTTGCAAGCCTACAGAGGAGAACTGAGGATTTGGTTAGCATTTAGGTACCAGGCAAACAAAATGGTGGACAGAAAAGAGGGGAAAGGAGATCTTTATCAAATGAAAAACAGGAAATTGTTCACGCTGAAGTTGGAGTTTGAAGTAGGAGGTGACTTAGCAGAAGAGAGCACAGCCAGCATTCAGAGGCAGTACCCCAGTGGGACTGCTGAGGGGCTGAGGCAGGCTACCCAGTAAGAATTGAGCAGGCTGGTTTCAAAGCTTGATATGACAGGAAAAAACCTGAACTATCTCTTTGTACCATACCTTCCAAGGGCTGACAACAGACTGGCAGATGCCAATTTAAAGCAATT
>Ga0065711_1000489_pt1 | contig 64916 bp, 36 predicted proteins | sample Hoacrofraction12_FD_59098 | JGI IMG/M metagenome (GOLD analysis project Ga0065711, IMG submission 59098) | Hoatzin crop microbial communities from Cojedes, Venezuela - Epithelial fraction 12 v2 (version 2) | ecosystem: Host-associated > Birds > Digestive system > Esophagus > Crop | place... | reverse complement strand
CGAGGCAAAGTTTCCCCGGCCTTTCGGCGGCCGCGGCCGTGCCCCGGGGCTGCCGGGCTGAGGCGGCTCCCGTCCCCCCCCCCTCCCCGCCCCGGGTCCTGGGGTCTCGCCGGCTGCCCGGGGCGGTGGCACCGCGGCGGGGCTGCTGGTGAGGGGGACGGTGCGAACGGCGCCGGGCTCTTTCGCTTTCCACACGGAAAGAGAGGGGCGAAAGGGCTGCTGCGGCGGCGGGAGGGACGCTGTCCTGGCTGACCGGGAAGCCGGGGGACAAACCGAGCGCCCCGCGGTTGGCACAGGACGCGGGAGGAGCGCAGAAGTTGATCCGGGCTGACTCAAGATGGTTGCATGTGCTGTGCCTGATTTTTCCCAAGTCGTAACGTGTCAAACGAGAGAGGGGCTTCTAACGGAGCAGCAAACCCACCAGCGAACGCCCCGCCACGGAGCCGTCAGAGCTGCCTTTGGTTACGTGAAGATTTGCTGTGCGAGCGGGACGCTGGGCGCTGTGCGGTGGGTTGGGGAACGCTGCAGACATCGCGTCCCAGGCCACCGAGCGAAGCGCGACTGCGGCAAAGCCATGTCGGGCCGTGGCGGCCTGGCAGATGGGCTCGCGCGGCCGTCCCGGCCACGGAAGGCATCTCCTCTGGGCCCAGGCGTCTCCTGTATCGGGTTGGCAACAAAACCCAACAGTGTATCGAGCGGAGGAAATGCTTTCAGTCCTCTTGCTTGTGTTTGCAAAATACATACGTACACGTGTATAAATATATACGTGTGCATATGCTTTAACGTGACAGCAAACTTCAAGCATGAACGGTATTTTAAGTTGGGAATTGTGTTACCTTTCATAAATGTGTATGAAACTGGGCTTTTAAAATTGCTGTGGAGTGTGGCCCGTGAATTTTTGGGGTTTTTTTTTGTCTGTTTGCTTTTAAATCATGTTTTGTAACTTAACCGTGAAAACATTAACTGTTCTTGTTACCCACGTTTTTATTCCTAATTGGAAATACAGACTTGGGAGTTTGCACTGAAACTGAAACGTTAATGATCGCTTCCTAAATCCGCTGGGCAGCTGCAGTGCTACGTGTGAATTACTCCGCAGCCAGGAGGTAATTTACACTTACTCAAAATCCATCTTAAATTTTAAACCGCGGTCTCTGAGGACGGCCCTTACGTTTTCACTTTTACCAAGACTTTATGTGGATGTACTGCGAGTCAGATAGGTGAAGCTGTCGCGGCTGCCTCATGGTTGTATTTCTGGTGCGGCACGTGTTATGCGCAAAGGCATCGCGGTTTTGCCGATCGTGCCTGCCAGCAGATCGTAGGTAGGAAAACTTGAAATGGTTTCCTTTTGACCCTACGGTTAATGGAAAGGTTTGAGAGAGGTGCCATGTTCTGATCGCTCTTTGTCATGGTAACGTGACGCAGAATGGCAAATGTCAAACGTCTCCATCTAAGGTCGTGCAACTTGATCGCTCGGTTTTGTAACCGTGCGGCAGAGTTTGGTGTGCGCCTTGTTGTTTGCCTGATAATTAATAAATCTCTAACCTGCATTTAATTGGAAGTGCAGGCAACTTATATTTTGCTTTAGTGATAATAACTTAGCATTTTATAATCCAAACTGGATATTCGGTGACTGTTAGGAAGGGAGGTGTAGGGGAATATCTTAAATCGCTCTTCTGAATTTATTTCTAATATTCTAGAACAGGTGTTATGGCTGGCAAAATAGGATGGAAGGAAAGCAGTGATTCTTCTAGAAAATGAAGTCGTGGTTTCAGGAAAGAAAACATTGACCTCTTTTCCCTAGCATTTTTATTTTCTAGACTTTTTTTTTTTTTTTAACAATTGCTGTCATTTTGCTTTGCAAGCTGCAGTAAACAAGTGTGCAGTCGCAGAATTCTAATTCAGAGTGGTGGAGGTCAGAATACCGGATGGTGTTTAACTGGATCCCCCTGTTTCAGCACTTCTAATATTTCATAATTTAAATTGAAAAAGCTTGCTAGATTGCTTCTTTCTTTCCCCCAGTACATTTATTAGAAATTTTTACAGATGTTAGGTGAAGACCAATATAATTTTTAAAAAAAGACTTCCTACATGAGCAGCTGGTAAACTTTCACTGTGAATGCCCAGCACTGAACAAGGCTAAAGACTGAGCAAAACTGGAGATCTGAAATGTTTTTGGTAGCAGCTACATTGGCTGAACTCATGCAACGCAGGTAGCTTGTACCATATTCTTTAAACGCCTCTCTGCTTTAACATTTGTAATGTAATTTTAATATTAAGATATAACTGAACCCCTAGCTTGAAATTCCTTGCTGGTACCACCTGAATACAGTAAGTCAGAAATTGAAATACGCCGTCTACGTGTTGTATGTTTTCCCCCGAGTGACAACATCATTTCTGTTGATAATAAAGGTCCAACTGTAAGATTTACAGAGCAATTGGAGCTTTCTATCTATGCAGGTTCTTGTGATGTTTGATGGGAGAATACTTCTTATTTTCCAAAAGTAAAAAGCCTTGTTGCAGTCGAAGCCCTTAAGTTGTAGAGCTGAGAATGAAAAGCTGGTGGGGAAGGGAAACCTGAATTTACACACTGCACAGGATGACTTACAGAAACATAGCTTGCATCTGAAATAAAGCGGAAGACTGAGAGCAAGGAGAAGGACAGTTGTAACGGTGTTGGGCAGGGTTTATAACTGGTTTCTACTGCGGTTGTGTGGAAGGAGCGGAAATGCAGGGCAGGGTCTGTAGGACCAGCAAGTGAAACGCGTATGGGAAATCTCTGAAAAGACCTCAAATGCCTGTTCTGCGCAGAAAGGTTTTAATGTGTTTTTGGAACTGCTGGTTTGGGGTTTTCTCCCCCGCTTTCGGTAAATCTGCTCTTGTGAGAAAATTTTTCTTTATAATTTGGGGGTTTTGTTTATAATTTGCAATTTCATTGCAAAATGTAAATTTTAGATGGCAGCTCAGTGTGTGACGAATTTTAGCACCTGCTGTCAGATTGGCTGGAGTGCCTGAGCAGCAGGAGGGAGCGGAGACTCCTGTTCGTAATTCCAGGTGGGTGATTCATTGCGGTCTGATGGAGCAGCTAGCTGGAAACAGAGAAAGGACTGGGTGGTGGCTGAGGGCGAAGTATAATGATGCTGCATGAGGAGGGCTCTCTGTGAAAGTTCTTGCTTAAAACATGCCACAAGTAAACTCCATAATTATAGGAGCCCTAATTGTATTGAAATGCAGTCTGCTTGTATGTTTTAATGGCTGGTTGCCTGCTTTCAGTTCTAGTGATTTGTCATGGGTAATATCTGTCCAGTGGAAATGGAGCAGTTTTTAACTCCCTGTGTTGATACAGGAGTATACGTTTGTTTTACAAATTCAATAAAGACATCTTAAAACAATGGGGGGAAAACCAAAGTTAATATTTTTTTTCCTAAGGGGTTGTGCCCTGGAGATTTTGAGCTCCTCTGGAAGGAAGATGGAATTTCCAACATCTGCGCCCTGGTCGTCATCAGTTTGAGCCAGTTCTAGGGACAGACAGGAGTGAGCAGGCTGGTGCTGAATGCTTCAAGTCCTTTATTTCCTATAGCAGCGAGGAGGAAACTTGTTGGGAAAAAGAACCTCCAACTTACTTTTTTTAAAACTTAAACCCATTATGTTTAGCAGGTGCTTTTTCATTTGCTTCCTTGTGTGTTTATTTTGTGTAAAGTGTGGGGTTTTCTTTTTTCTTTTTCCCTTCTCTCTTTTTCCCAACTCAAGGTCTCTCAGGAGAGATAAAATATGAAATGTGCTCCCATTGTATACATTAGTCATGGCAAATAGTTGGGCATATATGGCAAAGGCTAAACTGATACTTAACAAGGGGAGATGAGGAGAAACACTGGTTTTACTGTTTCTCTCCTTACTGTTACTGATCCAGGCTTTCCATACTTGCCTTTTAAAGCACATCTCCAAAATCTGAGTTGCGTCCCTACCCAATAGAGCCCTGAAAACTCACAGAGTTTGTGTTGTAATAACTGTAATGGCCCTGAATAGAGATGAAAATAAACCAGAGTGCTGTAGCTGTCTTCGATGAGAAGCCTTACCAGGACGAGGGACTGGAGCTGGAAAAGCAGACTGGGTGGTGTGGGACTGCCCAGGGAATAGGGGAACTAAACTCGCGTTGTTAAACTCCTCCCGGTGTTTCCCATTCGTCCTCTCTGTAGGTTAGGGAACCTCAGCTTCCTCGGAATTGTCTGGCTCCTTGCTGTGTGATTATTGAGGCTCTTCTGAGACCTCACCTGACGTTAAAATCGGAACTGAAGATGCGTGTACCAAGTGTGTTTGTGCATGGTGGGGTTTGCGCATGGGAGGGGTGCTTCACTTGTAAGTTTAGTTACTTAAAAATGTAGCACCAGTGGTGATAATTACCTTCAAGTTGGGTAATTAAAATTTCTCTTTTAACATTTCTTATTTAATTTTTTTTTTCATTTCTTTTTTGATGGAAACCAGTGACCCCTCCTGTATATCAGGTGTGACCCAAAGCTGGAAGATGAATTAGTCATATGGATGTTCTCTGTTTTAAACAAAAATGACTGAAACTGGGGGGGGCTTATTTTTAAATCTTTTGTGTTTATTTGGAGGGGTTTTTTCTGTTTGTTTTTTCTTAAACTCTCAGTTAAAACCCAACAGTTTATTGGGAGGAAAGCACAATAAAATTGAATTTAAGGCTTGAAGAGAGAATACAGAGTTACCAAGTGGAAAGGGATCAGAAAAAAGAATTTAGAAGGAATACCTTGCATGCAAACATCTCTATGTAATCTGACTTGTATTATCAGTTATCAAGCAATTCTTAGTTGCCCAGAAATGTCAAAATTCTTTCACGTATTTTAGTAGAGAGGGAGATAACAGCAGTGATACCAACCTTAGTGTAAAGTTAAATAATACGTACTTTATAAGAAGCAATGCGAGAAGTGCTTTTTGGACCACAACCCATGGCGATGGAGTCCTCCTTACTGCAACTAAGTTGCCTGGATGTTGCTCTGTTATTGGAAATGTAATACTACTGTTCCTGTCAATGGGAGGACGGGGAAATGCGTTCTTTTGGTTTTCCTGTTAATTCAGCCTTCTCCGTTCAAAGCTGCGTGCACCTAACAGTGAGTAGTTACGTGCGACCTGCTGAGCTACGCCTGTGCGGTGGTGATGATGCTAAAATCTTTCTGACCCTGCTTGCAGGAAAGGAAAATGGAGATGCGTAAAAACCTCAGTACCTTTTAGTTCTGAGCCTTTCTGGGGGCTGTCAAAATGGGATGAACTAGATTTTCAAAGATATATTTATACTTCATAGAGGACTGCAGAAATTTATTTAGGAAGGTAAAAAAATGGATTGTTTGCATGAAATAATAATTTTAGTCACTTTAAAATACTCCTTCAAACAGAATCTGATTTTTCTGAAGAGTAAACTGTCTTGATCGTTTTTTTTTATTTAAACGAACTCCTTTGATCTGATTTGTAACTAGACACTTTAACAGAGTGACTTTATCCCCCCGAATATACTCCCCCTCTTTCCCCCCCCCTTCATCCTTTGTAACATTTTATAGTTGATTTAAGGATGTAATCGCTCTGTTAGCCTCTGCCCCTCTACGTCCAGCTGCTTTCTCTTTGTCACACTAATGACCCGTCACAGTGGAGCTGTCACTTGACACACGGGGTGAAACCAGAAGACCTGCCCCTTTGGGTTTTAGAAACGTTTTATATCTGTCCTGTTCTGACAACTCAAGCCTAGCCCGTTTTACAAATGCCTCTTGCCTTTTTAGAAAAAATGCCAGATAAAAGCATTGGGTATTCTGTTGCAGGAAGGGGGCAAAGGCTTGTTTTGTTAAAGGATCAGTACTTATGAGCACACAGGCAATTATTTTGTTGCGGGCTTACTGCATTTTTTTAGTGTGTGTGTGTGTACGTAAGCCTGTGAAATGTGAGTTTAACTGATATTAATTGTACACAAGCTACGTATTTATCTCGCGTGTCTGAGGAACTACAAGGAAGATGGATTTGTTGTTAGTTTCCTGCATGTCTGTGCTGGGAGACGAGCCGAACGGGCGGTGAGCAGGAGCGGGGTGGAGTTGCGCTGTGTGGCTGTTGCACTAAATGATGCTGTTCAGGTACGTCCTCCATCATCTCCGTTGTTTGAAGACATGCGGGTGTCTCACCAGCCTGTGCAGGATGCTCCAAAGATGCTGTGAGCCCTGCCTGGCTCTGGGGTGATATAAATCTGTAGCTATGCTGGTTGTGAAGTGTAGTCCATCTCCTCTGTGGTTTTAACTCTACAGCCTGTGTTACACGAAATGTTAATGATGGTGACTGCTTTAAGACGGGTGAGGTAATATTCTGCTTCAGTTCTTCTGGATGTACTTCCTACTAGGAAAAGACAGGGGCAGGATAAGGGTAAGGAAGTGTTCAACTCTTGTTCCCTGGAGTAGTGTCTTCAGCTGGGCAGGAAGGACACAGAAAATGGCCTTGTGGGCAGGTTATGAGCAAGCTCCCTGGCTGACCTCTGATCACCTGGTCCCTTCCCTGGCTTACTGGCTTTTGAGGTGCCAAAAGCATCTGATGCTATCTAGTCTTAGCTTTCCTCGACGTGCCGTAGATCTTGTGATTTGCTGTACGGTAGGCTGCAGAGTAACATTCAGGCAATGTAAAATGTCCTGAATTTGGCAGTGTCAGAAGCTACGGTTTTATGTGTTGTGGGTTTTTTTTTGCTGGAGGGCGGAGATGTGTTAGTGGATGGTGTCTGTGAGCTAGGGCCACTTCTTTGGAAATGAGCAGGAGTTGCTCTTGCATTTTTACTTACATTTGAATCTTTGTTTTAAGAAATAGACTCAAAGTACCTCTGCAACAAGTGGATTGATGGCTGACATTTCCTTTACTGGGGTAACAAATAGTCATCTGTGGGCTTTTGCGTTATGTGTAGTTGAAAAGCAGCAGTGAATTGACCACGGTCTCTCTCTACTGTAAGAAATACTATTTCCGTCTCTGCCAATTAACACATTCTCCTCTTATGGGAAGATGTGCTAATTAATTTTATTACGTTGATGACACATACAGTTCATTACGCTGACCAACTTTTATTGTTCTCCTTTTGGCTTTGTTTTTTTAAAAAATGTCAAATAAAATTGCAGAATACTTACTGAGAACAAAATGCCATATAATGTATTAATAATGTCTTTTTCACCCACCTTTCTGCTCTGCTTGGAACTAGAGTGAACCTTATAAGGGTCCTGCACCTGGCTCAAGGCAACCCCCTGGTATCAATACAGGATGGGGAGTGAAGGGAGTGAGAGCAGCCCTGCCGAGAAGGACTTGGGGGTGCTGGTGGATGAGACGCTCAACATGACTTAGCAGTGGGCGCTGGCAGCCCAGAAGACCAACCATACCCTGGGCTTCATCAAAAGCAGCACGGCCAGCAGGTTGAGGGAGGGGATTCTGCCCCGCTACTCTGCTGTGGTGAGACCCCACTGGGAGTCCTGTGTCCAGCTCTGGAGCCCTCAGCACAGGAAAGACATGGACCTGTTGGAGTGGGACCAGAAGAGGCCACAACAATGATCCGAGGGCTGGAGCACCTCTCCTGTGAAGAAAGGCTGAGAGAGTTGGGGCTGTGCAGGGTGGAGAAGGCTCTAGAGAGACGTTACTGCAGCCTTCCAGCACCTGAAGGGGGCTTGTAAGAAAGATGGAGGCAGGCTTTTTATGTGGGCCTATTGCAATAGGACAAAGGGTAATGGTTTTCAACAACTAAAAGAGGGTAGATTTAGACTGCATATAAAGAAAAAATTTTTACAATGAGAGTGGTGAAACACTGGAACAGGTTGTTGAGAGGTGGTAGATGCCCCATCCCTAGAAACATTCAAGGTGAGGCTGGATGAGCAAACTGATCTAGTGGTAGATGTCCCTGCTCATTGCAGGGCGGTTGGACTAGATGATCTTTAAAGGTCCCTTCCAACCCAAACCATTCTATGATTAGTTGCTGCTACAGAGAAGTTTGCTCCAGTCCCTGCAGAGCTGTGCATAGCCATGTGTGTTTGTGTGATCTGCAGTCTGGGTGCCACTTCAGAGATTTCCTCTGCTTCTCCCCAGCCCCCTCCCTCTCCCCCCCCCCAACAAATTCTTTGTCGGAGGTTATGCACAACTCAGACTGAGGATGGGATCTGGAGAAAAGATTACTCTTGTCTCCTAAAGCCGTAGAGAGAAATATTAGCAAACTAGGGTGAGTGGTTTTCTTTTTCAGCCCTAGGCTGCTCTTATCTTCCACACTCTTCCACTAACACATCGTACCGTTCACACCCCTGCTATCTATGTGCTCTGCGCCATCCATTTGTGCCCCACTCATGGCACATTCTTGTAAGGTCACCTACAGCTTTCCACTGTCCTGCCAACAAACGTTGGGCTCTTTATCTACCGCTTCATCCAAGGTCACTGTTCTATCGTGCAGCAACACCTTCTCCTCATTGTGCAGGCAGGGCTTACCCTTTTGCTGGCATCTTTCTGTTGACTCTCTTAGAGATGGCCCGAGAGGTTTGCCTCAGGTTACTCTGACGTGCGTTACTCTTAGGAGAGTGTCATTGATCTGTCTAGAGGTGAACATGTTTGTAAGTAATACAGAAGAATAGTAGTTCACTGGAATGGCGTTTATAGATCCCTCTGTTGGCAGCATGGGCAGAGAGGTTCGTAGGTACAGTGGCGTAAACAAAAGAACAAAAGTTCTGTGGATATTATCTGAGCATACCTTCTCTTTTCCAGCTCCTGGAGAAGTAAAAGTGCTAACTACTTAAAATTTGATGATAAAATTGAAGTTAATCAGATATCAGTGTATCTTTGGTATATCAGACTTCTAAAAGAGAAGGGATCATTACTGTTCAACCTAGGTTTTATAGGTTTTCTGCACTGCAAATTATTAAAGGATTGAATTTCCTTCCAAAAAAAAAAAAGGGAGTAAAATGAAAATTTGCAAGGGCTAGAAGTGATTTAGTCATTTTGTTTAGATGGTTAAAGTATGTCTGTGCAGAGTAAAGCAACATGTCTTATATACTGCATAAATAAGTTAGGTGGCCAATCCAGTTTGCTTGTCACTGGTAAATAAGACTTAAATTCCTCTTTGGATATAGCATATATACTGTGAGACTGGTCTTGCAAAGCTTTGTTCATACACGAGGATTATTTATGTGTGTAAGGCTTTAGAGGATCAGACCCTATCATCTAACTTTGCAAGGCTGCATGGCTATTTTTGGTTGTGGTGGGTTTTTTGTGTTGTTGTTTTTTTTTTTCCAGGTCACTAGGAATCCTGCAGGAGATATGAAGAACAGTAATTACTGACAGGAAGGACCTAATACAGCAGAAGCCAAAGAAAATAATAGAAAGTTACTTTGTGTTCCAGCGTTGAAACTTCTCATTTAAAAGAGAGCGTGGAGCTCTGCAGGGAGGATTGCGGGTCCGTACTGCTTTGTGCTTCTTAATAGCATATTGATGGTCTGAGATGTTGTAAGACCAATACTCTGGAGTGTTAAAGCCTCGCTAGCTGTAGGGATTTGTAGAGTCACAGGTGTGGGGTTTGCAAAGAGCCCGGCAGCTCCTCTGCGCAGTGCTGCGCTCACAGGTGCCCATCACTGCTGTCTTCCAGCTTGTGCTGAGCATGTGGGAGAAAAAAGCCATGGTCTTGTGTCTCTCATCTAAATTGGCTGCTTGCTTTGTTTTCTGTGTGAGTTCTCAGGATTTTTTTTTTTGTTAGTAACATTTGCTGCAGTTTTTTTAATGGAATAACATGAAAATAACACATATTATTTTGTGATATTTCTCCCTATATTTAAATGAGATTTTATGAATTTTATGAAGATTCTATTTTATCCTAATCCATATGGCAAGAACATAAAATATCAACAACTAATATTACTTTCTGGATTGCTGGCATAATTTACAGCAGGAATCTGCTCCAAACTCTGAGACAGCTGTTTGTAGCCTTTTCTGTACAATGTAGCGTCTCTTACTGTGCGTTTTGGCAATACTTTGCACTGCTCTGTTTGCAATCTCTTCCTGCTCTGTAGCATAGAAGACCCTTTTACACAAAGACACAAACACACAGAAGAGAGACTCCCCACGTGTTTCTAATTGGTCTGTTTAACATAACAGATTTTTCTTTTGTATGTCCTTCTTTGAAGCATTAAAGCCTACTGTTTTGGTTTGGCACTTCTATGATTTCCAGCTGTATTAAGTGGAAGTTGGTAGCAGTGTTCTAAAGCTGAGGACTTGATTGGCAAGTTTTAGCTGTGAGTAAATTTTCACAGCTGATCCATAAATCCCCGACAGACCATTAGGAGCTTCAGAGCGGCTCTGGCAAGCTCCCCTACAATAATTGTAGTTTTAAGTTTGTTATATTTAGTTTTCTCACCTCTTAGCTGGATGCCAGGGAGACCTCACTAGCAGCAAAGCAGCACGCTCTGTACTTTTTCCTGCAGGCTGGCAGTTCGTACAAATAGCACAGCGTGGGAGGAGGGCTTGCTGCTTGACTCCCAGTGGACAAGCAGAGTCTGTCCGAGGTTGTGACTTGTGACCAAAGGGCCCGAGATCGGGGGTTAAACATTTCACTAATTTGAGGAGAGCTGGAGTACATAATTTCTCACTGCCGCCCCCCACCCAGCCCCTTCCCATAAAAAAAGACAGAATCATCAAGGGAGGCAGAAAAAACGCTTCTTCAAGCTCAAACATGACAGAGTTGTGTAGAACTCTGTGAGACAGGGATGCAGCTCTGAATTTAAATTCCCATGAGGTAATTGTACGTATCTATCTGTAGTGAAGCTGGCAGAATGACCAGCTTTGAGCAGTGACCACTGCTCTTCAGAACAGAACTGCATGGGTGGCAGCAGTGAGAGCAGCAGGCGTTTCTTTTGGGTGCCAGGGTCCGATGGTAACGATGCTGCTGGAGCAGCTGGAAGCCTGGCTTCGAGACCACATCCCCTCTAGGCTCATGGCTCTACACACATGCAGTAAAACCAGTGCTATAGTGGGTGTATTGCATCTTTGATAAGCCCTGGAGAATGCTTCTTATATACTAGGGCCCCACCAGGCAGCCTAATAAAGCCAGGGGAGAGGCTCCTGTCATTCCCGTGGATTTGGATCTTGCTGGATGGGCTCTGGAAGCAGACTCAGACTTGGCTGCTGGTTTGAGCAATTCATGAGTATTTTGTACATTTCCTTCTGAAATCTGCACTGCAAGGATGTACTTGCCACTTGGTGGAGTCTGGTGCATTATTTTGCTGAAGGGACAAGGAGACTGTGTAGAAGGAAGGGGTGTGTCTGCATGGTGAACTCTTCTGAAGGGATGTTTTTTCCATTTCTAGAACAGGGAAAAATAAATTCAATCTCTTTATCCTTTGCTACGTAAAACCAGCCTCTCATACCTATAACCCATGAATGATTTCTTTACACAGGAGGGTGATAGAGAAGCATTATCTGAACTATTTATGAAAAGGAAGGAAGAATTGGTACTGGTCTTTTAATGAAATTTCAAATAATTTCTTTTTTAGAGCAAGAAAAACAGAAATTTCATTCATATTTAAAGCTCCTTCAAGCAAAAATTCCTTCATGTTAAATTTTGAATTTAGGATGTTCAGAAGCTTTGTTGATTAGGGTCTGGTTAGGATAAGGATAGAGTAAGTAACTATATATAGTGATACAGTGAGTGATGATCTCGCCTTAAAACTTTGTGTTGAACCGAAGCAGGAGAAGGTAAGAATATCAGATGACAACCTTCTTGCAAGGAGGCATCTCTGATTAAAACAGAGGGATCTTCGGTAAAAGAAATGGAACTGGTCATCTCTTCAATGCTTGGTTTCAAGTGCTTTAACTTCATTTGATGCAAGAAGTCAAGTGGAAGGTGTCGTTCCTGTGGTGGGAATAGAGGGCTGTTGATGCCTGGGCCAGTTTAGGTATCTGACACTTAAACTAGAAATGCTAGGAGTGATAAGAGTAAATGAGCTAATTACATGTGTACAAACAAAATGCAGAGCATGCTTTAGCTGGAAGAAAAGACGATGCCCTTCATCTGTGTATCATAATGGAAAAAAGTATTCAGAACAATATGGAACTTCTAACATGAACTGAGGTTGGAGTAGGATTGTGGAAAAAAAATACATTAATTAAAAATCCAAAATGACATTAAGTTTAAAACCAAAAGATATCAGATATATGAGTTCAAGTAAACTACATCCATCTTCCTAGGTTCTAAGTGTTGTGCTCTGCTTGTTTTCCTCAGGCACTGAATGGGTGGGAAGCAGGTCACTGAGAGGACAGTGTGGACCTGCTATGCTTTTGGGCAAGCAGTTCACTAAGGTAGTGGGCTGCGGATGAGAGTGGCCGGGCATCCTGGCCTGGTAACTGCTGACCAGCAGGATGTTAATGTAGACTTCCACTAACTCGCATTTCATCTCCCTGGCAAATGCAGTTTGCAAATGCTTATTCCCAGAAGTAGCTGGAGTGAATCAGTGACCAGTGTTTACACATGTAAGGAGTTTACAGGTGCAGCCTAAGATGAACCCGTAATTAAAGGCTAAACATAAGAGGGGGCAGGTGAATCTAGAGTCTTACTCCTGATTGTTGCTCTCAAATACAAGCAAGGGAATGGAACTGTGGAAGATGAGAGTTTAGCAGGCTTGTTTTCACCACAGAGTTAGCTCAGAATCCTGCATAGGTTCTAACCATTAACATCTGTCAAGCAAAATTAGTCTTAGTTGGAAAGGTGCTTTTGAGACAGTTGAGGATTTTGGCGAGAATCTGACCTTCGCTTGGATAGCTGTCACTTTGGGAAGAATATGTTGGAAAAATAATCTGCATGCTGGTTATCCTCCGTTTCCACCGTTCCCTGAAGCACGGAGAAGTTCTCCATGTGATGCAGTTGAGCAGGAAGGGTTTCAGCCCTGCCCCGCTGCGAGAATTTGCCAGACCGAAACAGTGTTGGGCGGGCCAGGCCCTGCTATGGAGAAGCTTGTGCTTGGGTTAGGTTAATCGGAGATGTATCGGGAAGGTGAAGTGTGTGGGGGAGCCATGCCCAGCAGAAGGATCAATCTTTCTTTATGTGAGGAAAAGCCTATGTACATCTCCCCAGCTTCTTTGGGAGAGCCTCGGCGTTACGCCGGGATGAAGTCAACCTTCTGCAACGTAGCCTTGGTCTAGCTGGTATCAACGTTTTCTTTTCCAGCTGTTAATTAAAGTGAGAATGAAGTTGAACTTACCTCAAGGTGCAAACTCAGTTGTTTGCTTTTCCCTCCTCATGAGAGAAAATGTGGCATATTTACAGCTTTAGTAATTGTAAGAGGTGACTGGTGGGAAAACCAAGTGTCCTTTCCTGCGTGGATGTCGCTTAGCTGTGAAGTGGCCGCGGCAGTCAGGAGGTGCTCCAGCTTGTGTGTATGTCTTTGACAGTACAAGTGATTTGAAGAAACAAACCAGAACGTTTTCCTGATTGAAAAGGTGCCTAGACTTATCTGGGGCTACAGCAGGATATTAATAGAACATACTGCATTTCCTTCACATAAAAATACGAAGGGCACTTTGCTGAGAAAAAAATCCTGCTGTGCCTTTCTGTCTTTGGGACCAGCTCATCACCCAGCTAAAATTAAAAGGTGAAGTCAGGCAGTTCTTGCTCTCTATTTTTAAACTGCTTCAGCATATGAATGTGAGTGTGAAATCTTTCTTTAGGCCTCTCTTAACTTAATTACCTACTTATTCAAAATATTCTCTTCTCAAATTGCTGAGCTATAATTATATTCATCTTTTCTGTGGACAGACTATAGCTACTCCATGTTTGTTTAATTAGTTTTATGCTTAATTTGTAGTTCTGTAGTTATTTACAGTGATGGAAGCCTCCTGGTACGTGTTTAAAATCTATTTTGATCCGTTAAAAAATTAGCAAGTGGATGATGTTTTTGTATATCTGTTCCATGTTTTTCTGCTGGAAAATATCATGAGGAAGTCCATTTAAAAAAAAAAAAAGTAAAAAGAATTTGAACGAATAATTTTCATTTGTCCTTAATAATAGCAAATGACATAATAACTGAAAATGTTTTGTTACACTTTCATTTGTTCAAATCTTTTGTTCTGTGCAAGCTTATTTCTATTTTATTTATATGCCTTTTCTTTTGTTTGAGTGGAAGGGGTGATGTGGCCCCAGCACAGGAGGTGCAGTGGAACTGCTTATAAATTGTAGATTTGTCCCTTTTTCCTGCTGATTCGGATATACTGAAGTCTTCTTGCTGCTTTTCAGTGAATCTATGACAAGTCCCTGTCAGCCACCTTTGAAATTACACTAAGTCCTCTTTGCTTGAATAGAGAAATGATGTTTTCTGGTCTCGGAGTTCCCGCCTGCAGAGGGTGTGCTTACCTCCTTCACACCATCATCTCCCAGCGCAGTGGCCCTCGCACACCGTCCACTTAACGCTGAGAGCCCGGCGTTGCGCCCAGACCTACGGAGCAAAAAGGGCGTCTGTCCGTCTCCGTCCCTGTGACATCTGTCCCTCGATGTCTTTGACCATCAGCTGTTTGAAGCACAGGCGGTGGGACTTCTTCCCACCTGACCCCTTCTGCAGTGAAAAGGGCACTCCTGTGAGGACACGGTGTTGCTTTGCATCCTCTTTTGGGACTGGCTGCTGGTCCTAAACATAGGACAAAATGGAGATGCGTGCTCTGTCCTTCTCAGAGTTTTCCTGGTTCCTTTGCGCTTGTCCATGGGAGCAGCTGTGGTGTCGGAGATCCTGGGAGAGCCTTCCCTGCAGTTCCCCGTGTCTGGTCGAGCCGTGATCAGGCTCCACTGCACTGGGTCCCTTCTGTTTGTCGATACCTGGAGCTGGGTGAGGTGGTAAGTGTGGAAGGGCATTGCCTTCAGCGTCCACCTGCTCCTGGAGCATGCGTATGGGAGTCTGTAGGTAGTCCTACCTTTGACAGCTAAACGGGTAAGCTGCCTGCTGCAAACTCTGTAGGGTGGCTGGTACCTGGGGACAGCAGTAAGTGTGGTTACGTCTCGCCAGGCAAACCCCACGTGCTGCTGGTCTGGCTGGTAGACTTGTACATACCTCCCTCTCCCGCTTACCAGAAATACCGGGGATTTTATAGCCTTGGGTGTTAGATGACAGCACGGTTTTATTCCTGGTGAGAAACATGTTGCTATTCATGGTGTTTCGTGGCAGTGTAGTTGGATGGCTAGACAGTGATGTTAAGTAACACAAACCTGGGGCCACAGTCTTTTGGATGCATCTTCCCATGCCAATCTTGGTGCTTGGAACAGCTTGCCCATTAATTTGTTCCAAGCTTCCACCCCCTCCATGCTGTCTCCAGAAAACCCTTGGCAAACTGTCTCTTCTGTAAATCCTTCTGCTTTGGCCGGCCACTGCCCTGCTGTTCATGCTCTCCTGTCCTGGTGCCCATTTTTTACTTCAGATTGAAAATTTGTCAGCGCAGGGATTTACGCAAGCATTTTGTGTCTCAGGAAGAAACGCACAGACCCCTTATTATTTCAGAAATTAAAAGTTGCATTTGAAGACTTAAATACGGACATGATGTTCACATAGACAATGGGTGTTTTTCATAAGGCTGATTGTATTCATAGTTTTTCTTTTCTCCAGCTGAAGACTGTAGTCCAGTATTAGAAATCTACACTAACAGTACCTGCAGAAGTTCTTATGCCATCATCTTTGCATCTTCTGCTGCTGTTTAGCTTTCAAAAGTGATTGGTTTTGTATGTTTGTTTTTGTAAATGAACGTAGTTATTGTGCATTAGTGAAACAGATGCTTGACAAAAGCATCTTGACAAAATGAGTGGGTTTTAACAGTGTTTGCATACTTCTGTGCTGGAAATTGAGCCTGAAGAATTTTTCCTCTGGAATCTTACATTATGTTTTGGCCACTGGAAATGAAGCACCTGACAGCATTAAGCTATCAGAAGGATTTCCAGTCATGGGCAAGCAGCCATTATGTGTATCTTTATCCACAGTAGGAGATTTGGACGGCTTTTGATATACTAACACTCATCTGTTCTATATAAGCTGGAGATCAGCACAGCAGTTATCTTTAAAATTGATTGAAGGGAAAGGAGAATTTTATGGGTATGATGCAAGTCTAGTAGAATTGCTAACTGTACTTCTGGATGATCGTTAAAGTGCATTTCTCAAGGTGGCCAAAGGAACTATTTTGTAATTGCTACACCTGTTCAAAAGTATCTTACCAGCTCTGTCTCATTTTAAAGCAGACACTTTAAATTCTCTAATGTCCTTTTCAATAGATTGGATTAAATAACTGGAGAACTAGAAACTGTATCTGATTTTTATCAGCTTGAGCATTTATACATTTGTTTGAATGCTGCAGAGTTCACATGAACAGATTTATTAACTGAGCTAAACATATGGTTTTAAAACTTGGCTATAAAAATTCCTATGTTTTCTTCATATTGTGGCTTTAAACAGTTTTAGTAGTAGGCTTTATTTGAGGAATTTGAAGCATCCTTGGTTTTATTTCCAAAAAACGGTACATGAAATGTATTTGTTTAAGTGGGTAATAAAACTAATGAGCCAGGTCATAAACCGGTGTTCACTAAAATGTACAGAAATGATACAGATTCCTGTCGTGATCTGATAATGAAACCAGAGGAAATAACTTTTTTTTGTGTAGCATGTCGTGAGGGTGGAATAGAAAAAGTCCATCTCAACATTAGTAATAAAGATGTATGCAGTATGTCTGCATTGTGGCTGTTGGGGGGTGTGTGTTTTTGTACACTTCTGTACAGTCTTATTTATTTAAGGAACTCCTGTTTTAGAGATCATTCACGATTTTATCTATTAATATTGCTAACCTTTCCCAACACGTAAATACTCCATTGTGGTCTCCCACACAGCTGTTGTGTCCTCCAGAAAGAGCTGTGCTCCTTTAACCAAAGAATTGTGTAAAAATGGTGTTAGGATGCTGATGTATGTGATACTGTATATTGTCCAAAAGGTCCATTGGTTTCTTGCCACGTTCCTGGGACAGTCTAGGTCAAAGCATTGACATGATGGAAACTGTCTTTATATTTCCAGGGCGTGATTTTAAAAACAAACAGACCTGAACTGTTCCAAATCCTCCCCAACTCTTTGGCTTTTCTGTCAGTTGAGATTTCAGATTATTGCGTGGCCTGTGACATGACCTAACTTTTACAGCAACTTCTGAAAGGTACTCTTTCTATAGGTTTTACCACATTTGTAACAAATTTGTGATGAGGTTAGCCTGACCTGATTGTTTGGAGGGTTGGGGATTGTGGAAGAGTTGAGAATGTTGTATGACATGGCTGTGTATAGAGAGTGCGTGTGTATGTATGTATATGTATGTATGTACATATACACATACATAAATACGTTTTCTTGAGCTGTGGATGATAACCCTGTTGCATGTCTCCTTAGGGATACTGAAGTCTTGAAAATAAAATGGGAATGGCTGCCTGGGAAAGCCAGTCCGGTGGTTTCATTTGCTGAGCTCTCTGCAGGTTCCACTGTCTTGTGGACAAAGACTTGGCTTTGTCTTCTGGAAAAAAATATCTCGAGCAGCACGGTGGGATGTGCCAGCCCAGGGCTGTCTGTAGAGGGGACCCACTGCGAAGCTAAACTGCTGCCTGTTGTTGACCCTGGTTGGCTTCCAGCCATGGAGCAAGTTGGACAGAAATGGATCGAAGTGCTGTTGTATAAACTTTGCTTTGCTTGTCAGAAGTGGTGCTAGTGCCTTGCTGGCAAGGAGCATGTCTGGCTTCTCTTGCAGCAAGAGCGAGCCCTGCAGCACGCACATCATGGGCCAGAAATAACATAGGATGCTGGGCATTCCTGGTGGGAGAAGTGGGTGATACTAAAGGCAACTGTGACTATACAAAACATGATGTTTGGCTGCTGAGATACTCTCCGGTGCATTCTTTGGGCAGCATTTCTCTTCAGCAGCTGACCACGAGCAGTTTATTCTGCCCTTACCAGTACAGGAATAAGGTCTAGCACAGTAATAACCTATAGCCCGCATGACTGCAGTGGCTCTGTCCACTGCTAGCCTCCCCTACCCACTCGCTGAGCTGTTTGGGGCAGCAACCTTAAATTTCTGTATTGCTGTCAAATGCCACCATACTTTTGAATCTTGCTGCATATCTAATAGAAGTTGCTAACCAGTCACTGGGGAATCTTCGGATCACCTTGCTGGTCCTGGAGAGCTGTATCCCAGTATGGTTTCTCATGAGCTGACTAATCCACCACAAGAATGGGTTTAGCAAGACAATTTATCAGTGGAGATTTGCATCGGTATAGAATTGGTTAAGGAAATAAACTGAAATTCAAATTTGTATTTAGATGTGGTTTTTATTTAAAGCGATATCCTACTCAGTATTGCAGTAACATATTTTACAAATCACTCTTCAGATGCTTTTTCTGGAGCTCAAACAGTTATGTTATAAATGAAGAACAGATTCAGGAGGCTTCACAGTATTAGTGATTATCTTGTAATGTTTTCCAGATGGCAGAACATGATGTAATCCATACTGCCCAGTTCGTTTCACTGCACTGTATATTCTGTCATACCCAGTGAGTAACCAAGAGACTTTAAGAAGCTCATCAGGCTGTTATGACGATAGCTGGTTAATCTAAATGTTCTTTATTACGTTATGAAAACTGCAGATTAACAAATCACTTGTTGGTGAATGCAGGAAGATTGATTACTACGCAAAGCTCTGCGAGAACTAGATATGCAACTCGGATTAGCTTAGCTCAAGCTACGCTTCCATGAACGAATTCCATTTTCCTCAGGGCTATGAAGTAGTTTGCATCTGTGCAATTGTAAATTTCTCGAGCAGCACTAGGTAACTTGAATTCCTCTTTTTTTTGGACAAGTGATGGGAATGTTTGCTTGTTGTTGTCTGCGTTGAGCTGAAATAAAACCACAGCACTAGCATCACTGGTTGTGTGGGCATGGTGGCTAAGGTCAAATTAATTGCAGCTTGCAGTTGCTCAGAATTCTGCCAGCGTTCATGCAGTGATGTTGTTTACTAACTGGTGCTTTTATTAGGCTGACAGACCATCATTTGAATGGCAAACCCATCAAATTTAAGTAGGCACTTAGCCTAGGATTTTCTCAGCATTAATTGAAGGCGCCGGGGTGCTGCGTTGGGACAGGTGCAGTCTTGCTGTGCAGAGGCAGGATTTGAGGAGGGCCTGGGGAACGAAAGCTCCCTGTGCAACCTGACATCCAGCTGTGTAGGGTTGCTCACTTCAACCCACGTCTGAGAAACCTTCAAGAGAGATTAGGGCTGGGGCAGGAGGTTTCACTCTACTGGCAGTGATCCTGTAGAGTGGGGTTTGTAGGCACTTCTTTAGGCGATCCTGCCCTTTGGTTAAGCCAAGAAAAATGGGATGGAGAGAAGAATAGCAAAAGAGACATAAATACGTGGTATTAACTAGCTTCTGAAAAGGAGGAGAAAATTTCCTGAAGTGGGTTTAGCATCTTATGATTGTCTCATCGTCTGTGGAGCAGCAGCCTGTCGGTTGCCATTGGCAGGACACAGATTGCTGGGCTGGTTGATCGGATCTGGCATGGCACTTTCTACCCTGTCTGTATCTGTTCAGGCAACGAGGGTTGGAACAGGAGCTGAGAAGCACTGGAAGGAAGAGCAGTTTCCAACACGACTTTCGTTTTGATGGTTGTGCAATGTTTATTTGCATTGCTGTTTTAACCAGTGACTTCCGCATCGGGTTTTTATCGTGCATGGCATTGCTTGGCTGGTAGCTGTTTTTATTTTTCCTTTATCACGTCTCTGGGGAACTCCACAGTTCCGTGTCAAAATATCCCCCCGTAGGGGAGGAAGGAAAGAGGAGAGGTTTACATGATGCACGTCTCATTTTACAGTTTCCTGATGATCTTCAGTTTGGCTGCTTGTAAGCAACATTTGTTGTTCATGGTCGCTCAGTCCGGGCTCGTTTATTGACTCAAGCTGTCTTTGCTCACTGTGGTATTGCCGGTGATTAATGTGCTTTGCCGTTCTGATTTCTACAGCTTGTCCAGTGAAACAAAATTAATAACAGTGGCTTTAGGAAATTAAAGAGTAGCAGAGAGCTAATTACATTTTTCAATAAACGTTCCTCTGAGTCCAGGAGAAGGGCGGTGATGCCTGGTTTTACACAGCCTCTTTGCCTCTTTCTCTGTGTCTCTTGCAAAGAGTGTGTGGAAAATGGGCTCACCAGTGAAAGAAGGGCTGGGAGAGGGGACAGACAAGGGGAAAGAGTCCTGAAGGGGTGGCATTTTCATGCCCTTCTTCCACAGCCCTTCTCCCTTTCCTCCCCTACTCCTCAGCAACTCTTCCTTTGGGTTTTCTCCCACACAAAATCTTTCTGGTGTTCCTGGTGCCCTGTCATATTCTGATCTGCCAGATCCCTGGTTTCTCCTCTACCAAACCTTGTTTGCTTTTAACTTTCTCGTGTAAGAATTGGCTGCTGTTTCCTCAACAGCTACACCTCGTGTATAAAGCATAAAGAAGAAATATCCATTGCTTTTTCCTGTTTGTGAGAAATGCCATGGAGAATCACAGCACGTTTGACACCTGGAAAGGTTTTTGCTCAGAAATCCAGCCGACTGGCTTGGTTTAAGACAGTGGGAATGGAAATTCAACATTTGTCCGCCTGAGAGAGGCCAGAGATTTTAAGAGTTGATAGAAAGAGAAAACTTTATGTTCTGGAAATGTAACCTTTATCAAAGGCCTGAAAATGCTTTGTTAACACTGGCTTGCTATAGGGTCTCTGCTCCAAAAAAATTTGACTTTGCTGATGAAGGAGGGAGCGACTGTAAAAGACGTTGCCTTCCTGGGGAGGAGCAAGCAGCCCTTTCCCGTGTTTTAAAGAGACGATAAAACGAGTGGAAATCCTGCCTCAAAGGATTTTTGGTATGCAGAGCGTTGCTGTAAGCGTAGATTTTGTGTTGGCTCAGCGCACAGACTACAGGTCTCGTAGCCGTAAGTGTGAAAGGTCAGGATTGCATTTAGCCCATAACTATCGACTCTGTGATACACTTAGCCATAGAAACTGGAGAGATTTGTGAAGGTATTCGGAGTTTGTTTTTGATATATCGGGACAGCTTTTAAAGTTCCATCGCAGTTTAAAGTGATACTGCCAGTAGGAAAGTCAGTTGACTGAAATACAGTGTTTTTAAAAGATTTTACTTCTCTTATGCTTTTTGTGAATTTACAGTCGTTTTCTAATTTTGAGAGAAAAGTGTTATCTGAAAGTGTAAAAGCTGTCTGTCTAGAAGTAAATTTTGTGCGTGCAATACGATTAAAATACTTTCATGTAACTGAAGTTGCAGGAGTAGCACAAGATTGTTTTAACAGCAGTAAGTTAAAAAATTATTCAGATACAGGTAAATTTTTTTTTTCATGTTGCAGATATTCCTTTAAAATTCTTAATTACATTTTTCTTCCTACCTCAGCCCCCAATTTCTAATTAATCCCAATTAGGCAATTTTTGTTAATCAGTAGTGTGGTACTTGTCGTCCTTTCTAGCAGCTGTGTTTATCTAAATCAGTTATGTCAAACTAACATTTATAGGAAAGCTACAGAGCAAACCATAAACCACTTCTGCATACATCAGGTATTTTAGTCTTTCAGCATCAGGTTGTACATATTAATCTTGCCCTGTTTCTGTTTAAAGGTGGAGGTTTTTGTGAAGCAGCCACGTGACACGGTCTGTTCAGTCTTTTGTTCTGCTTATGGAAAAAAGAATAATTTTTTTCAGAAATCATAGAACAGGATATCAAACTGTATTGCTCATTTTTTCCCCAGTGGTAATAGATAGGATCACACTGATAACCATTCAGAAGTCTTGTTCTCTGCGGAGACTCTGGAGTAGGTTAGGGCGGAAGTGATGGGACGCTGCAATGTGGATGGGACAAGCAAACCAGATAATCACGCATGTTTATCCATCAGTCAACAAGAGCATACTGTGGCACATCAGGCAATTTTACTGTAATTAAATATTTTCAATTTAGATACGTTAAACAAGTGTCCAACATTTGTTCCTATTCTAGCTCGTTCTTGCTTACCATATCAGTGTGCTTCTGCTCTCAAAGGCGATTGCAAAAATGTCCTATTTTTGTGCTTATTCTGTAGTTATGTTGAGCACAGAAATTTAAATCATTAGCTCAAGAAGCTATTAATTTCTGAGAGATACCGGCTTATTCTTATTGTAAATTGGTTCTCATTCTTGTATACATGTGTCGTGCAGAAGGAAAATACATGTTTTCATCTGTATCCCATCAAGAAGTTTGTGTGTCACTGAAAAAAGCGACTCCCAAAAGCAGGAGTTTATTTTTCTAGCAAAGGAAGTCCTTTTGAGGTTAGAATCCCAGACTGGAGACTGGCATGTCAAATTTTTTATCACTTCTAAACTAAACATATATAATGTGAAAGCTATTTAGGCATGTCTGAATCTCCACGGAGCTATTTTGAATTATTTTTCAGAGCGCATATAGGAAAAACCTTGAAATTTTTTTTACATTCGGTGATTTTTTTTTTTTAAATCAGGCTTGGAAATAACTCGTTTAAATTTGTGAATACAAATCTTTTAAATAAGAGGGAATGCACATTCAGGAACAAGTTTTTTGGAATAATGCTAATTTCATCTGATTTTGTAGGGATTTTTGTCCTGTTCTATACGCTGATACTTTGTCAAATGTGACTAGTTAAGTACTACTGAATAATACCTGTCCTTTCAGTTACTATATACAGTTGATTTTTCCCCCTTGATTTAATGAAGTTTTTGTTCTCTCTGCCACTGTTCAATACCTTAGAATCCTACTATACCTGAAGGTTTGGAAAGTCAAATATTAATTATTTTCTAAAGCTTTCTGTTAAGTATCAAGGTTATTGGTAGAATTTTCTTTTAGTAAAAATTCTGAGTAAAAGGCATGGAAGAGTTTTTTTTCTTGTACAATTTTAAAAATCATCCTTCAATAATTCTTATGGTGAAAATGTCTTAATGCAACAATGTGATGTAGTCACAATGCAGAATTCCAAAACTATTACAACTTTGGAAGATGTCTTTAAAACTCGGTTTCTGATCTTGAATTTTAAAAAAAGTTATAGAAATTTATGTTGTTATATAGTCTTGAAAAAAATCCGTCAGTACTCAGTTTATAGAATCTATAATATACTATTATTAAATAAAAGCAAAGATTCTCCTTAAAAAAAAAAAAGATTTCTTATGCAAGACAGCCTTGCGAAGGAAGAAGTTTTGTTCTGCTGTTTTGCAAAGAAGTCTCAGCTAAAAAGCGCACCACCTTGTTACTAACCAAATTAAATATCTCAGAAACTGGCTTATTTAGTTTTGTTATGAAATTATAAAACTCTGTGATGGAGAAAGTGTGGGTCCAATGCCTGCCTATTCGTAACAGATTGAACAAATTGATGAGTAGTTGGTAACATCTAGTGGAGCCTGGCAGACAGTCTTCTTGTCAATGCATTTACTTGATTGTTAATCTGCAAACTATAACATAACGTTAACTTACAGACAGTCCTGGCCTTAAGTTCTGTTTCAAGCACCCGGTTCCCTTTGAAAAGATAAACTTTCCACAAGCCAGTGCTTATCTGCCTGGCTTCCCGGCTGACTGGGATTTAAGCTATACTGGCTCGGGCAATGCGTGCAATTGAACCTTGCTAACTTACGTGAGTGCTTAGCAAGAGCATGGGGAATTGCTAAATTTTTATCAGTAAGAGGAAAAGCTCAAAAGCAAAGATAATGAATCAGAAAAGGTAGCGTATTCATTTAATTTGATGATATTGATTTGTTATAATTACTTAAAGAACATTTAATAGTATTTCTTTCCTAGGTCCATTAAAGGAAGATGACATAGGGTGTCTTACTGCTGTGCGTGGCTATTCGATCTTTTGTTAGAAGCATTTGTGCCTCCAGTATCTAATATTATTGCATTGATTCGCAAAGACAGATAAATGTGTATGTCTATTGGTTTTAATTATTATTGTGAATGGGATGGTGGTGGCGTTTATAAAGACATCTATGGCTATTGGGAGCATAATGCACACACACAAGAGAAAGGAGTTCAAGGTAGGATTTATTTTTCTTAATTGTTTCTATTGCCCGTGACAAACATGCTTTTTCCCAACTGTGATTCAGAGCTGTTGTTCCCAAATGAGTTACAGCAGATACGGATGCCGTTATATGAAGTGCTTCATGTGGTTTGTGAAACAGCTAACAGTGAGATAACTGTGGAAATGTTCTCTGCTGCTTTCAGATGCAGACAGTCTATTTTTGACCTGGGCACAATATCAAGCCGTGGATTTTGTCAGGTCGGGGGGTGGGCACTGAAGACCTTATCTCTTTTTTTCCTTTTTTGACAACATACCCTTATCCTTCCTGGGTCCTGGGGTGACTGCTTGATAGTGCTGGTATTTAAAATACCTAGATAGGAGAAGTCACGAACTTTTTCTGTTTTTAAGGATGCTCATTAAAGTTGCTAGCGAGGCTCAGTGAGCTGCAGGCTCGTGGGGAGAACACTGCCAGTGAGGCCAGGAAGCCACAGAAAAGCAGGGATGTAGTAAAACCATAAATAAGTGTTGCATAAGCATAAACAAGTATTAAATGTTTTGTACACTTCTTCATGTATTTATTTATTGTTTTTATTTAATAGGTGTGCTTTCAGGAAAAACGTATTTTTCTGGTGCATTTGGGAATTTTTAAATTAGATAGTCAAATTTTTTTGTTTGTTTTTAAGGAAGACAATTGCAATTACATTGTGTTTTATTTAAGGAAAAGTTATGTGCATTTTTTTTTTTTAAGACTTACTGTCAGATAAGCAGTGAAAACTCAATTATAAGCCTTCATCAAGGTAAGAAATTGAAGGAAGCTTCAAAATAGCAAATAGAAGGAGCACATCAAATTCTGTGCAAGCCATCAGAACATGTAAAGGAGTGCTTGGTCCATGTTGGAATCTGGTAGTAACCAGATTCGTTCGCAGTATATTAAATGAATTTTTTTGTTTAACCATTTAGTGTCTTGGCTCGACGTTGCTCCTCTGCCCCAAACTCTAGGACTGCGCAGTGCTGAAAGAGCAAAGCAGTTTAACTGCAGAGTTACTACTCTGTTTGTGGGTTAACAGTAAAGAATTACATAACTAAGAAATAACGTGTTTTAATTGGCTTTATTTATATTGGGATTTAAAACTGGAAGAAAACAATGTAAACAAACTGTAACTGAACATTTAAGAAATCTGCAGCTATAAATAATGCACGGTTTTGCAGGAAAAACAACGAGTATCAAGTCCAAAGACAAAAAATCTCGTAAGAGGTTGTGCATGGCTTCTTATTGTTACAGTATTACTATGGATAGGTATTGGTGGTTTTGGCAAAATGGTAGTTTTTCCTCTGTCTTCAGTCTTTTTCATATCATAACAGCTCTTCCTTTATTGGAGGCAAGAGAGCACAGGGAAAGAGAAGAATCAATTTATTCAATATAGGCATTTAACTGGTAAATGGTTCCCTATCTGAAGACAGTTTGCAAAATTTAAGCAAGACTTCGAAGGAGGAAGTAAAAATGCCTGGTCTTATGTGCTAACAGAAAAATGAATGGTCTTCAGTGTATTCAGACTGTATAAAAACATAATTATTAATAATTGTTAAGTTGTCTCTGTCTCTTCAACTTAATCATACCATGAAAAATATGTTACAGGAATATTTTCCTCATGGAAAATGTGGAATTTTCTTTCTGTTCAGTGGTTACTGAGGGGGTTTTATGCCATTTGTTGGCATGCCTACTGACATGAACTTAATCATCAGTAGTGGATAATTATACCTGAAAAAAAAAATTAAGGTGACAAATAGTATGCGTTTGAACTTGCATTAGTGAAACCTGGGAGAAGCTAGTATTTAACACTTGCATCTATATAATCTTATTAGGGAATGGATACAAATCTCTGTGTGAGGAGGAAATACTACTTTGGACAAAGCAAAACTGAAATTATTTCATATTTGAATACAAATTTTTAATTGCAGAAAACATGGTCATCACAGTGGCAGTTCACACAGTCCAGTAGCTCATTTATGAAATCTTCCCTGGACACCTTCAATGAGTTAACTGCTGTATGTCTCAATTTTTGTCATCTGCAATAGTAGTCTCATGGGGTTTTGTGTGAACTGGTTTAAAAAGGTTGGAAAGAGTTTTATGAAATCTAATGATAATCTGATTCAGAATATTTCTGTAGCAAATGAAAACAAGTGCTACCTGGTGGTAATGAGTAAGATTAAAAAGTAGTTAGAAGAGCTGAACAGATATTCTGTGATGTCGTACTTCTTATTCATATCGGTGTAGATAATTATCTCAGTCTCGGGAATAGAAACAGGAACTAAGTTAAAACCACGGAATAAATCATAGCTTAATTATGCCCGTTTTTCCTGTACTGACAAAGATCTTCATATCCTTTAGGAAAATGTTGACAGTGTATCTTATTAATTAATATCATGATAAATTGTTTCTGTTGCAGTCAGCCCCATGAGTGCCAGTCCTGTGTTAACCACATACGGTCCTAGTTGTGTTAACTAAAAAATACAAATCACACAACTCAGTCACTCCTTGTCCTGGGAGTCTGTAATTCCAGCCACAGATTTCTTAAATGCTCTTATATGAAATACAAATTTAGCGGCATAGACTGCTCTGAAGCCCTCTCTAACTAAGCCTATGGATTTTAAGTGCAGATTAATCCCCAGTGCCTCCCAGGACCAGATGAGTAGATACGAAAAAGTTTACCTGTTAGAAAGCGTACAGTCTGTTTGTGAGGGGATTGTATTTGGTTTCTGGTTAGAGAACCGTAGAGTTGCCATATGGAAGTGTTTAACTTTTTTAGTGTCATTCACTTGTCCCGAAACTGTCACAAAAAAAAGAAAAAAGCTTAGAAGGAAAAAAAGAAGAAAAAAGAACTGTAGTAAAGAATGAGCTGCTTTGCTCCCAGCCAGATCGTCTCTACCTCTCCGGTTAGGGTTGGGATTTCCTCTTTAAGCCACCTATCTTCAGGGGTTTAAACAGCCAAAATATTCTATTTGGGTAGTAGAACGGGCTTAACATCCACAGTGTATTGGTATTTTCTATGTTGAAATTTGTCATGGTGACGTTTTAAATTTTTCAAACCCCAGCTTTCAGGCTCTCCGTGTATCAGGCAGGTAATACAGGTCAGCAGAGTGTTAGACTGTGCTGAACATGATAGATTCTTTCCGTGGCATTTTGCTGCCCTGTCACTCGGATTTGGTTTTGTAAAGCAATGACTCGTGTTTTTCTGCGTTTATTTTAGCTGAAGTGAAAGCTATAGAAGTTCCTTTTTAGCGGATTTTACCGCTGATCTTTGATATGGTTTGAGTATAATGTTTCCCAGTAAATGGAGTGGCAAAGAAAATGTAATAATCTCGTTGCTGATGCCGCGTTGTATGTCCGAAGACTGGAGTTGCTAAACTGTGAGCTGAACTTTTCAGCACTGGCAGCGACCTGATGCGTGCAGCAGTGTAAGCAAACCTGGGAAGGAGTTTAAGCTGCAAATTACTCATTTGCACAATATATGAAATATCACCTTGATGGGACATGAGATTTAGTTATATTTTAAAAATGCTCTGAAGCTATTGTTAAGGTACACTAATAAAATCAGGAAGGAATTATATTCCTTAGGAATCATGAGCTCTGGAACAGTTCTTCACATGTACCTTTTTTCTCAGTGCGTGTACATTGTAGGCATGTAACTAAGCAAATTGTGTAGTTTGAGAAATCATACTATACCTATAAATACATTCTGGCTTATTACCCCCAAAGAGCAGCAGGGAGCACAAACTCTTTCTATCCAGGAACATGTGAATACATTTGATATTCCTTTCTGTCTCCATCATATATCACAGTGAGCTTGTATCAAAAATTAATATTTTAGAGACTCGTCTTCAACACAGTTGCCAAAGACAGTTTGTTTCGGGTTTTCTGTTGTTATGCGTTATTCCTGCCAGAGCTGGAAAATTTCTTTTTTAGAATTAGCAGTTCTTTTTCTGAACCTTTGCTTGAGGAAACGTATCAGGGAATCTTCCACATGCTCTCTGGTACCTAAGCAAAACAGATGTTAATGTCCAGTATTAGGCTTTGTTAAACAGCTCACAGAATGAATAAACACTGGGTTTCTCAATCAAACGACTAAAGAAAGAATGGCAATCTTGACTTTGTTGAGCAGGAAAATAATCTCGTTGCGTTCAGGTAGTGATTTCAAATGCTTCTTGATGAATGGCTGGCGTGGGGCAATTTGAAGCCCAAGTCCAATTAATTCTCCTTTTTTGGATCTTAAATCTTAAAGCTGTTACATTTGGGGAAATTTGTTCTCTTATATTTTTGGGCTTGAGAGAAAAACAAAACAAAAATGACCTTAAAATAGACCAACCGATGAAGCTGTGGAGGTGTTGGTAGCCTTGGCCACTCGCATGGAAACGTGGCCCCTGAACAGCCCGTGGAATGAGCGAATTTTTTTTTTCCTTCGTAGCACAACTGGGACACAGAAACCCCGTTTTCCTGAACGAGAATGCTTGGACGCCCTCCAGTCGAGTGGGAACAAAGAGCTGTCTGTCAGGGTCCCGGGAGCCCCCACATCTGCTTTTTAAAACAGGATGTGGGGAAGGGTAAAAATCCTCTCCATCTGCGACGCTGATGCGGCTCGGAGAACACCTGGAATTGCGAGAGCCGGCACTCGGAGCTGATCGCCGGAGCTGGCTTCTGACAGACCAAGTGCCTGCAGAGGCCGAGCTGCCATGCCGTCTGCGAGCGCAGTGGTAGGGCAGATTTTCCACTGGGGGATCTGGACCCTAAAATCTGAACCCAGTCCTCCTTTGGGAAATTGTAAACTAATTTCAACAAAGAACTGCTGGAAGACTGTGTAGCCGTTTTTTAGCTTTTATAGAAAAAACCCCAAACAAAATAACAACAAAACAAATACTTTGAAGTAATTTTTAGCACATTTCACTATCCAGTCAGAATTTCGTAAGCAAATGCATCAAATTCATGCCTCTAATTTTGTTAACTGCTTTCTGTTTAAGCTGATTTCACTTGTGTGAATGTTTGACAAAGGAGAGAACACTAAGCGCGCAACCAGGTTGTTTGTGGGAGGTTTCTTCTGTGCTCTATAGGGAGTATTAAAAAATACCTGGGCCTTTTTGGTAGACCCTGAAAGTGTTTCCTCTGATCAAAGCGCAGTGAAGTGCGCCGTATTATCAGCCAGCTTTGAACAGAGTGTAACTCAGCAGTTACTGAGGTAATTGGCTGGCTCATAAAAAGCAGGAGGAATATTTTGGTGGACAGTTCGTGAAAGGAAAATCGTTTCTAGACTTCTTCATATTAATTACTCATCTGTCTCCATTTTCAACTAAAGATGCTGTTGATGAATTCTGTCAACAATTTCAAGTAAACAGTGATGATTAATTTTTTAAAGGTGTTTTAGGTCTCTGCACATCATGTCAAAAAGATTTGTTGGGTTTCTATTTTTTGTTTGTTTGTTTTATTTGCAATGGGGAAACAATAACAGGCTACCACGTCCTGGCTCTAACACTTCTAGATTTCAGGAATAGCAATAATAAAACTTGTCTGGGCAACTTATGAAAACTCTGCTTTCTATTTCAAAGATCATGCATTCTGATCAGTGACTTAATTAGCTGCATCTTAATAAATGTAGAATTTCTTAATATAAAAATAAAGAATCTGGTTCAGAATACATGTTGCAATATATTTTAGAAAGTCATAATAAAAAATGTGGTTACAGTCATCTATTTCTGGAATGTTAAAGTTTGCAGGAAAACTCTGAAATGGAAAGGTTGACAGCGATAACTGTAACTGTATGTTCTTGAAACTAGTCAGTGAGTGTGTTAGTGACTGCTTTTTGTATTCACTACTCGTCACTTAGGATAGCACGTAATCTTGAAAGTTCATCAACTTGTGTTTTCTGTTTTTAATATTGAAAGAACCCTGCCTATTAAGGAGGAGACGCAGTATGGATTGAGAGGCAGCCGAGTGTTAATTCTTGCTGTTTCGTTTGTATGGTAAATCTCAAATGTGAGGGATGCCATAGCTTTTTCAGTCAGCTGGGTTTCTGCTGGTTTTCTCGGGTACAAGTCTGAATCATGTGCTCAGAGTTTTAAAATTTCATTGTTTTGGAGGTCAGCTTCGGTTACTAAGAATGAATATTGTTTCGTCTCTTGTATAATTGTCTTAATGAAAATCTTTAAATTGCCACTAACTACAGGAGAGCTAATGTGTGAGCTGGGTTGGTAACATCCCTCTTAACAGAGAAGTCTGCAAAATACGGAAACTACAGCACTGGGCATATGTACTTCATAAGTTCAAATAAAGGTAACGATAAGATTGTTTGAAGGATTACTTTTAAATTTAAGAAACAGAATATTTTAAATGGAAAAGAACCTATGGAATTAGGTGGTGGGAGGAAAATCCTGGTGACAGAGCATTTGTGTTAATCGGGCTCACAGCTTGCCATCACTCTTTCTTCTGACAGTCTTAACGCTGCGTAATCCTCCATAATCTAAAACTGGACACGCACTGCTTTTTCTGTGAAATAAAATATCAGCTGGAGGGGGAAAAAAAAGAGTAACAGTGAAAAGCAAAAAAAACCCTGTATATAACAGAGGTTTTTCTAATTACGTGGGAGAAAGTATCAGAGTTGCTATAAATTTTAGAATAATTTTTCGTTACTGCTGGCAATGTATTCAACATTTGAGAAGTTTGTCTTTCTGCATTGCTGTTCAGAGAGGTTGGAGTTGCACATACAGCTAGAACCTGTTACGCTGCTGGCTTGTTGAAAAAAGGGACAAGGAAAATTTCCCTAGATGTTGGCTGTTATAGTACAAGCATCTTATTTAAAAGCCATTTCATTCTTTGTGAATGCTCTAAAAGTAAATAGTTTATGTTAGAATCTTATTTTTTAAAAATGGTAATGCCTAACTTGAATTGACACATTTCTATCCTTTTCAGTCAAATATTTTCAAAGTAATTTTTAAGTATATTTCTTCATATTTCTGGGAGGCACAGTATAACGAAAGTACAGCAAAGATGAAGGACCATTGAATGGTGGCAAGGAAAAACAATGAATCGCTTGAACATCAATATGTGAGAGTAGTTAAAATGTTACATAATTTCTGTTTCTTTGAAGTTAATATATTCATATTAATGCTGGCAATTAAGTAAATTTTCTGGACATCCTCACTGAGCTCAGTAAGTAGTGTTCTGTGCTGTCCAGAGGGTACAGGGAACGAATGCAAAAGCATTTTGATGTTATAATTAAATGTCAGTTATAATTAAATGTTCGGCAATGGCTGAACAATATGAAGTTTTCATGTCAGTCAGGCAATTCTTTGATGTGTTTGGCGTTAGACTTTTGGGGGAATATATAAAAGGTATAGTATATAAATATTCTTAATTATGATTAATCCACATATTATAATACAGAAGTCAACTAATGATTAAGTTTAACTGTTACAGTGTTTTTAATGTTGCATTTTAAAATTGTAAAGGATAGAAACTTGGTTTTTCTTTGCGTGCATTTAAATATCATGAAAGGAATTTAGTTTTCTTTCAATGGTATACCGGTACTTTTCCTTTATGGAACTAGTTTTGTTCTTCTAGCTTAGGGGGGAGTGTTTGCTGTACAAAAATACCGCAGTGCGTTACCCATACCCTTTAAAACGAAATCAAAATCCAGAGTCATCGCATATGTCAGGAGTTCCCTGTCTAGACACACACACATATCGTGCAATCTGTTCATTCTTCCATACGTAGTGATTAATTTTTTGAGATGATTTTAGGAGGCTTGAACCTAGCTGGCTTTTTTGAAAAATAGAGTTTGTATTAGATTCCTATCCAAACTGATTATCAATACTCTCTTTTCAAGTACTTTTAAGTGATATGCAAAACAAAAATACCTGGGAAATACCTGGTAACTCCTGTGAGATCTGTGAGGAGTAATGACTGGAACCTAGAGAGGGTGGAATTATAGACAATGCAATAATCTACCATTATACTGCAATAACTGATTAAAAATGTAATGACTAAGTAAAAGCGTGAGGACACTATCTTCCCTGCGATATCTCCGTCAGGAGCAGTCTGTCGGTGCTAGCTGAAGAGCGGGCGGTGGCAGTAACCCTACTGTGTCACCCACCCGGCCGTGGGCACATGTGGGGCGATCCCCAGGCACGGGGGCTGCTCGCCCCGCAGTGCTGTTGCCTGTGGGGCTGCCGGCAGGGTGGGCAGGCGTCCCACGGCGTGGGGTTGCGCGGACATCCTCGTTGCCACCGCTCTCGCCCTTGGCGTTGCTACGGCTTGGGTCGCCGGGGGGCTGACAGGTCTCCGTGCCGTGCCCTAACCGGAGTGGTTGCCTCTACCTCAAAGGCTTTGTTAGGGATTAGAGGGCTTTAGCAAGGATTGTGTGGTTTCGTTGATCCGAGCGCTGGAAAATGCAGTTGAGGCATACACGGGTAGCCGTTGCAGTCCGGTTTGAAAGTTGAGCTACAAGAGGTTCAGACAATACCATGAATTAAATAATGCAAGTCAAAGCACAACAGAGGAGCTAATAAACATGGAGAGAGCAAAGGAGAGGAATCACACCGACAAGTGAACTGGGCACACGGGCTACTTCTGGGAATACTTGGATTGCCTTGAGACAATAGTAAACAATTTAATAATAATTTGCCAATATATATTTGGCTACTGGTAAGATGCTACAACATCTTGCATCCTTTCTCCTATACACATTGATTAAAAATAAAGCATATTACTCTCTCTCATGTGAATGAACTGGGATACTCCCTGAGTGCAGTTTAAAAGATCAGTATTATAATTTAAACCATAGAAAACACAGGTGCAGAGAACATAAATAAGATTGCACATGCTTTAGCCATTCCATATCATGAACTGCTTAATTATCCTTCTTTGCTTGTAATTGAATACAGCCAAACCAGGCTTGCGTTTGTGAGCAGCAATGGGTGATATTTCTTATGAGATTCCTTCCTGAGATTGCCGTATCATCTGACACTGTTGACCAAAAGTCATTTTCTTACCTCCTAGCCTGTCAAGATCAGTGGATTGTTTTTTTCATAGCTCGATGACAGATGAGGCTAGTGTGCTGCACACGGGAATCTTCTTCATGCAAAGATGTAAATGAATGAGTTTTGTGGCAGAGAGTTAAGAAGGCTTGTGCCTTTTTTTTTTTTAATGATCATGACATGCCTTGACATGGGTCATTAATGGTAATAGCCAACTCTAAGGAAAAGGCACCCGCCTGGATGCTTGCTGGGGATAGGAAAGGCTGGCTGTTCAGGCCATGGTTTTGAGTGTAAAGCCTGGTTGGAAGTATCTGAGGTTGAGTGTTTTTGGTGACTCCTGCACAGCAAACTGGTAGGTCTGCTATGGATTCCCAGGGAATAAGCATCTGTATCACAAGGCCTGGTTATTGGTCTCGGCAAAGGGTAACTGCATTACTTTAACCTCTGGAAAGAATCAACATTCTCCACTGGGTGGGAGCTACTCAGTTTTACTTCATCAATTCCTGGCTGTATTGCTGCTGTTTGGTGCATCAGTAGGATCCTGGTGGCCGGGCTGGCTGTGTTTCCCAGCAGACTGAGGACCTCTCTGTTGCAGCTTTCTGGACAACTAAGATTTACGTGTGGGTTTCAGTGGCCTTCTCAAGATGCTAAAATGGCCACGTTTTGTTCTGAGGTTGCCCATCTCAGCCAGTTGCAATTGGGAGTTCTCCATAACTCATGTGGAAAGTGTTAGAGAGAAAGAAAATATGAGAGAGGGATGAAACCCCTGTTGAAAGTAGTGGATGTCTGAAGTCAGTGTCAGAATTGCGGTCAATTTGCTTATTAGTAATTAAGAGTGACATTTGAGAAATTAGCTCCCCAAACCAGACCTGCCATCCCAAACAAGAAGAGAAACATCACCTTTTCTGGAAGTTCACCATGTGGAAGCAACTTACAGGCCTCTACATACTTTTTTTTCAGTTTGTGGAGGAGCTAGGTTCATTCAGACCAGTGTTAGGCTGGAGAGAGGTTTGCAAAGAGGTCACCAAGCTGTTGGGAGAATGACTGTCACATTGGTGCCGTTGGTGGGTTTGTCACTGTGGGACACTGGAGTGACAATGTGGCTGGTTGATCTCTTCCAGAAACCTCTGGACTCCAAGAATAAGTGTAAAGGTGATTGTAGTATGCCATATCATTTACATAACTTACCTATCAGTAACACTTCCCATGTTGTCAAAGGTGTGTGTGTTTATATATATGCCTGCTGAAAGGATCGGGTTCGAAGGATAAGCTCTGACAGCGATATGGACTCAGTTTGACCTTGTAAAAAGGTAAGCACCTCCTGCATGGTTGTGCTGCTTTTCATAAAAAACAAAAAAGGCAAATGCTTACGTTAGCCAGTTCTTCTTGCACTACACAGGCTGTGCAGGACTTTTTGTAAGAAAAAGGAGCAAATCTGATTATAGCCCTTGACTTAAGCTCTTGACAATAATTCGTTCTGGTTTTTGTTCGTAAGCATTTTCTGTTTTTAAAGACTTGACTCACGATTAGGATAAATGGGTGGAATAATGAGGATTTGGGTCACTGCTAATAGTCAGCAACGTCCGTAAGTGTGGCTTTCCAACAGGCTTCATGCCATATGAATCACAAAGTTTGAGAGCAGTGATGGGCACTGTCTCCTCGCTGTCCGTCCCTGCCGCCCGTGCCCTGGGTGCGTCAGCACAATGCCCCTGGCAGACGGAAGAGCTGCAGTACATGTGCACAGCTATGGTTTGAGTGAAGAACCTGTGGGAAAGGAAATACATTAATCCATTGTGGCTGTTTTTTCTGTTCAGTAAGCCTCTGTAAGAAATTGCAAGTTTTTCCTGGACTTACCCTTTATATTTCTAGATTCCTTTCTTGCATGGGGAAAGGAGTGGAATAGAAATTGAACTGAAGCATAAAAAAATATTAAAATACAGAAGCAACTGAAAATTAAATGAAGTGATGCATGTGGAAGGAAATCCTCTTCCATATGGTCTCTTTTGTGAACACGCTTCAGGAAATCCCGGTCTAGCAGATCATAACATATGCACTGTGCGTACGAGTGCATCGTGTGTTTAGGTGGTGGTGTGCAGACGATGTTTAGGAAGTGCTTTAAAGCCAGAAAAAAAAGGATCCCTGAATCTGGGAAGAGCTAAACGTGGTGAACGATTGAGTACGGGCTTGCTCTTTGAAAGTATACTAAACATTTAGTCTTTTAACTCTTTGGGTTTTAGATACTTTTTTCCTGCATAATCAGGGATTTAATGTCTGATCCTCTTTCTTTGATTTTTGCAGTTTTAAGAACATTTAGCTTATATTTACTCTGGTCAGAAAGTAGAGGATGTTGAATATTATACAAAACATTTTCTAGAATTCAAAGCTATTAGTGTAATTTTGAAAATCCTTTTGTTTCTCAGATGCCTAATTTTCATTTTGATTCTTATGTCATCATTTTGCTATTCTTCCAGTTGTTACAATTTTTGTATCCTAGAAGGACCAGATATCTTAAGAAGGCAATTTCCTGTGCCACACAGATGTGGAGAAAAATCATGTATTTTTCTCTGCCATTTCCCCTTCTCCCTTAGTTGTAAATCACCTTTGAGGTGCATGAAAACTTTATTCCTTACTTTTAAAAACCCTGTGCCCCCTGCCCAGCGTGGCAGCGCTGCAGGATGCCCGTGCAGTGTCTCCGTGCAGCTCTGCAGAGTCTCCATGGGGTTCCGAGGAGGGCCTTGGGCTTGGGCTCTCTGCGGATGCCACAGCAGCTGTTGCGGTGTGCGGCACGCTTTGCCCATTTGATGGAGCTGTGGGTGGTGCTGCAAGGGCTGGTGACAAGTGGCTGTGCGCTGAGGACACGGGTAGCAGGAGTCTAAACTTTCTCTGCAGAAGTGCTGTTAAAATGGAGTGAAATGCCTGCTCGAAGGTGGGGTGGGAGCGACAGAGCCCGCACACAAATCTGAGCTCAGAGGTGGGCGCTGGTCCAAGCCTAACGTATCTACAAGCTGTGCCAGTTGCTTTTGGTCCTTCTTGGGATAGATGGAGCCATGGTAGAGCTCTGTGTTGTTACATCTAGGCCCATTTCTTGTGCTCAAGCCAGTTTATTTTAAGCTGGCTTGAAAGATCTCTGCGCTGCACCGTAGCGGGCAATGTACGCAAAGTCATGTGTTTCAGTGGTGTCGGTTGCAAATTACTCTTCTGTCACATGGACACCTTGCAGGGGGGGGAAAAAGATAAGTAGAAGTAAATAGTGTAAAACTCTAGCTAAACTGTTGCTGACTCTTAAATATTGGTCTCTTGCTTTCCAGAAGTTTTGTGGAAGCTGGAAATACTCTAGGAAAAGGTGGCCAGCTAAGGACACTTGGCTGCAATAAGTCATGGCTTGTGTGGGTTCTGTTATGTTGGTAATTTCATATCCTCCAAAGAGCTTGTTGATCTTCTTACAAGGGTTTGAAGTGAACAAAGTCGGGGTAGAAGCTGATGCAAAATATGTATTACGCAGCCAAGTCATGCACAGCGAAATGGCTAAACCCACTTGCATTTGTCCTGCAGGCGCCTGCGTCCTGCTCATTGGGTAAATGCTATTTTTGTCAAACTTGTGTATGCGTGGTCGGTTTTGTTCACCTTCTGGTGGCTCTTCACCATTGAAAATACATTGAAAAAGTGCAGATATTGCCTTAGTAAGTTAACACTCAGAAAAACTGTAGTGGAGCTGATTTTTTCCTCTTCTTTTTTTCTTTTTTCTTTTTTCTTTTTCCTTTTTTCTTATTTTTAATTTTTTTATTTTAATATCACTGAAGTACATTGTGAGCAGAATAGCTTCAAGTTCAACTCTCAAAGCAGCTTTTGTCCTCAGAGAAAAATGCCCTCCAGAGGAAAACCGTGCGCTGGCTAGTGCTAGCTCTGATGTGGATGGGGCACCGAATTCCCTAGTGAAGCAGAAACTGTAGCTGTGTAAACAGAAGGAAATACAGATGTTTTCCTTGTTCGGATCTGCTCCTCAGATAATGCTGTACAGTGCAGCATGTGTGCACCACGCCATGTGGATCCTGCAATTCTCAGAGGGGCTTGTTTTCAACATACCCTGCAGCATTCCAGAGCCGTGGCGACATGGATGCCCGTCACAACCTTTCTCCTTCATGCATCTTTTCTGGTGCTTTACCCGTGCCAGATACTTAAGTATCTTTGGAATGAAGCTTTTACAGACTGATTTCCTCTGCTGCTTATTTTCTCATGTGTATTTTAGTCCTTTTTCTTGTGTGAGTTGTATTTGTTTGTTGTTAGAGAAGAGGTGCAATTTCTTGTTAGCAACTGAGGGGCTGCAATCGAAAGTTTTGTTAATGTTTGTGCAACTTTTCTTTTTGAGATACAAAATGTGAAGCTCTTCACAAGCTGATGAGTTACTTTTCTCCTTAACTGTTTAATTGTTCTGTTGCTCGTTAAAGTGAGATAGCCCAGATGTCTCCCCCTGCCAGAGTGGAGGAGAAGTTTCCTTGACCTCAAGCAAACAGACTCCTGTTTCTCAAGACAAAGCCTCATGTTTTGGTGACACAGTAAACCTGGATTCCTGCCTTTTTGGCAGAGTGCTTTGTGAGCGGCGTAACTCATGGAAACGTCTGCTGGCATACATGGAGATTGAGAGGAAAGATAGTACTATGTTTCTGAGGCTGTTTCAGCATAAAGGGAACGAATTCATCAGCTGGGAGAAGAAAATCCTCATTCTGCCGAATTCTGGAAAATTAGCTTCAACTTAATTACTTAAAAACTTTTTATAAGTGCCTTACGTTGTATCAGGAGAAAAGAACATAGCAGTCTTACGCCAGACGTTGTATCAGGAGAAAAGAACATAGCAGTCTTATGCCAGCTGTCTGTTTGATAAATGTCCTTACACAGACCACCGGAGGCTGTGACATTCCTCTTACCCTCGCTTGATAATCTGAAAATCTTCTGTGCTGGAGCTTCTGCTCCAGAGCAGTAACATAGGAACGTCAGATAAATTCTGTGTTTCGTTCCCTGGTGGATATGTTAGCCAGCATGTTATACAGCAAGCCTGAGTGGGGAAAAAGGGATTACACCAAAATCTAATGGGATGTCTTCCCTGGGAATCAGCAAATTAGGAATATGGTAATAGCAGTGCAGAAAGATATTGATGACTGGAAGACATGGTACTGACTCATGACATGATTACATTATCAAGAAGTAAATCTTATACGAATTGTCAGAAAGAGTATTGTAAGCCCACTGCTTAATCCCTGTCTGTTGTATCAGGACCCTAGCTCTGCTGCACGTGAGCTGGAGAACTCCATTCCGCTGGGTGTTCAGTTTTCTGAGGACTCTAAAATCAGTAACTTTTCTTGGGCTGCCCTGAAACGTGGAGCCTCATTGCAAGAGAGGATTAACCCTTCTAAGTTTGGGGATCTTACGCTGTCATGTATCCCAAAATATAGCATCCGTCCACTATAGAAGCTTTGTTTTCAGCAGATATTACTGCCTTTTTTTATATGAACATGTGGGAATAGTGCCATCGTTCAGATCACACCCCAGAAGCAGCAGGAGCTCTGCACATTCACCTGCGTAGGACAGGACTCCCTTCGTCTTTACCAGAGCAAAACTGAAAGCTTGAAAATGAGTTTGGGGGACAACAGAGGTAGGAATCTGATGTGCAGGAGATACAGCATACCCTACACGTGCAAAGATCATACTGCCGAACGGGCTTTTAGTCTCTCAGACATCGTAAGAGCTCGACAGTCCAAGGAGACATACAGCAGCCAGTGGAACATCATTTTTAACCAGCCAGTTTGTTCTTTACTATTGGTCTTGCTGATATGTTTTGGCGCATTCATCAGAGGGCTGTGAAGCTTTAGCCTTCCTCTGAAGAACTGACCACTGTTGACAAATAATGACAGAAGGTTTCTTCATCAGTAAATTAATGTTCATTGTAATGAATGATTTCATTATGCTGATGAAGTAGTAGTTGCACCGATCAGTGAGTTCTAGCAAAATTAGCCCAAAGTGCCCTATTTTTTCCCTTCGTGAATCTGATATCTGAAAGCCTCAGTTTCTTATGAGTTACCTCTGCTTTTTTGTAAAGATGTACCTCAAGGCAGCAGTGACATCTTGCCCTTGGTCACCTCTCCCATGCTCTGCTAGTGTTCAGAAGCTCTTCAGAGCCCATGGCACTGCTCTTCAGCCGGTTGTTCAAGTGTGCTGGAATGTAAAGTGACCTTCGCTCTGAGCTAATGCTATGGAGATCAGTGGAAGTGCAGCAGCATATCCCAGCAGTAAATCTGGCATCCTTAGTTTCAATTACATGTATTTTTCTAACTCACTTGTGCAACCAGGCTGAAGTTTGGACTCCACATGGCTCAATAATGTAAGTTAATTCTAGAATTATGAACAAATCTTATTTATCAGTGTCCTTAAGTTCAAGCTGAGTCGACAGGAGCACGGATTTTGAAGATATTTAACTGTATCAATAAGCAATAGAATGCAACAGCCCAAAACTTAATTAACTTGAAAGACTTTTTCAGCAAACTTGAGACCTGGCACAAGACCTCCATAGCATGACAGTATGTGAGAATGATGCATAATTATGTTGTTGCACAATCCAAAGTGCTCGCCAAGGAGTAGAGAACTATAATCTTCACAGAAGAGGGAGACAGTAAGCTGTTAGTGTATTTGTTGTTCCAGCTACAAATATGTGCAAACATCAGATGATTTTGAGAGGTACATCCGCAGGTGAATAGATGTAATAAATAATTTCTCCCACGTTCCATTCCAGGACAAGATCATTGTAATATGCTGGATTTGGCAGAGAAGACAAAATCATTGAGAAGATAAAGCCAATGCAGAATGTGTCAGCTTGCTTTTTTAAGCAATGTCCCATTACGAAAACACGCAGCCTGTATTGTGCCATCTGAGCTAATGGGCATTTTGCATGCAAGCATTTCAGATATAAAATTTCTGGCTGGTCATTTTTTCCTCTCAAACGATCCAAGGGGGAGCTCTCTTCTTGCAAGAGGCCCTACCTCTGCGTGCATCGCTGCGCCGCAGCGGAGATCTTGGAGTGGCTTTGGCCCCTTTGCTGAGGAGGCTGAGGGTGGAGGAGCTCCCTGCAGAGCAGCTTCGGTTCCCGGTGCCTTCAGCAGCACATGCCTGGCTTCTCAGGGCATCCAGCCCTAGCTGCAGAGCCAGGAGCAGAGCTGGTGCTTCACGTTCCTGCTTCCGCAAACGTGAGACTCAGTGCTGCGTTGCGCAGCCCTTTGCTGAAGAGTGGGCTGAGCAGCCCCAAGAGCCCTGCCGGCAGCCGGCTCTCCCAGGGCTTGCTGGGTTTGCTGCTTGGTGGCAGAGAACCGAGCGCCTGACCTGGGAGACCGCAGGCTGCAGCAGCCTGGCAGGAGACCCCAGGAGACCTGCTGGCCTTGTCAGGCCCAGTATTGTAGACAGAATATTTTGATTGCAAATGAATTAAGGAGTCGGGGGTCACAGACAACACTGTAAAGGTGTGAGTATATGATTGTAAGACTTGATTATTTTCCATGGAAATAAATAGAAATCTTTCTCTTGGCTTCAGTAGGTTTTGGAATAACATCAGGAGAGTTGTTTTTAATTGCCCTGAGTACCCTAAGGAATGAAGTTGAGGAGGTCATGGTAATCATTTACATAGTAGATATTAATTCATTGTGTCAAATTATTTACATTAGTATTCATCTAAGCATGACAAGTGATGCGGTCTAAGCTTGGGTTCTCTGGACATTAATTGCTCTAGAATTGTGTCCACCTAAATAACAAATGAGAACTAATCAAGAGTAATTTGTATGGTGAACTGGAGTTGGTGAGGAACGAGGTGATCGTTCTGGTTTGGAAGTCAGATTTCAGATTTGTTTTCTGTGCTTAGAGAATGGATTCCAGGTGAGGCTGTGTACCTGGTTTAGACGTAGAATGATCTATGAAGATTGTGAATTCATTATGAAGAGAAGAAAAAGTTTTAACTGTTTTGTCCTCAGAAGCTCAAATTCTCTTCATCAGGCTTATAAAGAAAAGGCCAAACTTCTTTTTATTTCTTATGTTAATTAGTGCTAGAGAAATGTTACGTTGTTCCTAATCTAGGCAATCCAAAATCGAAATTGTAACCTTCAGGCGTCTTTATTTGTTGGCCATCAACTTTATCTATTGACTATAAAGGAAACGAAGAGTGCCTATGAATCTAGGCTTATCATATTTGTAGCGTGGTGGGCAATATAAAAATGCAGTATTCCCAGGGACAATTACCTTGTTTTGAAAATACGTGCAGTTCCTTTACTCCGTCCTTTGTATTATTATTAGATTGAACTGTAGAGCAGCTCTTCTAGGCTGAAATGTAGTCCCTGTGTAACAGAGCAGAAAAGACCCACCAGAAAGCAACTGAGCCCTTATTCTGTAAATCGCTACCTTGATCGATTTCTTGTGTTTGCCCAAACCTGTTGAATTCAGATCTTGTTGCCCTTTACAGCTTCCCTCAGGCTCTTGCCCAAAGCAGTCAGCAGGGGAGAGGTGGGCCAGGAAACTTCTTTAGGAATTTCTTTGGGAGCTTGCAGTAAGGACACTGGGAGATGGTGATGGACAGCAGGAAACTAATACAAACATAGTGGGTAATAAAGGCAGTAGAGGAGATACTTGAAAATACTGTGCAAGATAAGTGGCTTTGCATTTCACGTCTGAATATTTCACAGGGATTTAGAGTTATATGCAGCGTTAATTTGAGGTGAAATAATCCTGAATTTGATAAAACATGAAGTGGTGGATATTCAGTAATGTATTCAGTTCTCAGGTCTAGGTTCTGGACTTCTTTCCACTGTCTCTGCAGATGGGCTTGGTTTGTTTTCTGGATAATTGATCTGCTGCCTCCGGGGGGTTTTGGCGCTGTGTGTCTAATTGGCACTTCCCACTTGAGGACCTGAGCAGCATGGAAGGCTTGTAAATCTGAGGTCAGCAATTCCCCTGTACGTTTCTGTAGGCACAAGGATTAAAAGGCATACTTGAGAGACACCATGAAGGTCACTGCTGTAGTGTTTGCTCAGGAGCTCGAAGCCTGGTAGAAAAGGGTTAAATTTATTTGCCTGTTGGAGAGTAATAAACAGTTGTCACTGATAATAAATTATATAAACTGCAGGTGGTCTTTGGTAATGACAAACGCAGACTTTATGACCTATGTTCAAGCTAGTAAACACTTCAGTGCATCGCTGTGCTAGCTGGGCTAAAAATAGCCCCTAACCCCAGTGAAATCTACTTTAAGGATTTCTGTACTTAAATAACATTTGTGTTTTACTGTCTGCACTGCAAGAGAGAAGGAGTAAGAGGGGAAGATCAAAATAGGTAAAATCATTATAGAAAACAAGAAAAGTCTAGGAGAGGAGTGATTGTGGCAGCCGTGTGCAAAGGCTGATGGGTAACACTATAAAGATTTGTTTATAATTGTATCTTAAAATTATGGCAGTGCTAGAAGCAAGGAACCAATTTCCCTGTAACATCTGTAAATTCTCAATCGGCAAGACTGCAATTTGCTTTAAATTGTTTCTCAGTGTTTAGACTATTTTTGTGTTGCGGGATAATTATTTTATGTGATCACGATTTCAATTAGCTGTTAGAAATCTTAGAACTTCTGCATATGATTATTAACTGTAGCTGCAGGACAAAGAAGTGCGACCAGCCTGAGAATAGGCAAGCTGTCCTCATTTCCTGGGACGTTTCTGGAAGTTGCAGGTGCCTGCTTTCTGCGTTGTTTCAATCCGTATCTAGATAAGCTTAAATGGGCAGTGAACGCCTTTGCTTCAGAGCCCCATTTATTTAACTTGTGGAAGGCTTGTTGAAGTCACGTGGGTACACCTCCTGCTAGTTAAGCATGTGTGCTAACTCAATCTATTTAAGAAAATGCCAGAGTCATGGTCCCACTTATTTCGCTCCATTTCTGTGCCTTCCCTCTCTTTGCTCAGCTGTAAAAAGTACATTACACTCAATAGTCGACAATCCAAAATGGTAAAACATAATTGAGCAGAATTACTAAAGCACCTTGGAGCTCCTGAATAAAGAAAAGACTTTGCAGACGATTGAAACACCAAAGGTTAATTTTGAGGAGGCAAGACCAGCAATACTCAATGTGGGAAATCCAGATCGAAGTGATTTCTCAGCCTCTGAGCGATGTTGCAAGACAGAGAGGAGCAGGACAGCCAGAAATTAGTTCTGTGTATGTTTGCATGGTACCTACCCAAACCTCGACGTTTTGCCATGGCTGCTAGGCACTAAGGGAGGATGAAGTGTTTTGCCTGGAATCTGTTTTATTATTTCACTGGAAATTACTACGCCTGTGCAAGCAAGGGTGTTTGTAGAAGGGCTGGGATTCAGTTGCATCTTTCCTCAGCAACATGCTGGGGCTCTCCCTCCTGCCTGGTGGGAGTGGGAAGGAAGAAGGGAGTTTCTAAAACTCAGCGTGAGGAAGTGCTGAGAGCATTTCCAAACAGTGCTTTTCCTTCATTTGCATTCTCTATTAGGAACTGAAATTTACCGAAGTGTTTGGCCTAACAGACAGGTTTATCTGCTCGCAGCTCCTTATTCTGAAGACTCTCTAGCTGCTAGATTGACACTGTGCTCCTTCCAGTGCCCAGGAGAAGTGTGTCCATGCTGTTCCTTTTAGTGAACGGTATAGGATGCCAATAGTTGTTGACAGGTATGTGGTCCAGTGTCCTGTGGATCGCAGTAATGCATGCGGGCCTATATTCACAGAGCGAAGTCGTTATATTATAAAAGCAGAAGGCACAATAAATGTTACTTTGTATAGAGTTAATTTAATTTAATTCAGGTCACATATGCTTCACTATGCCCTGTTCTGAAAGCATGTGTGCACATCTGCTCCAACAAGAACCTGTAAGACAGGTTGTGGGAATAAAATTATTCCTGTGCTTTTATCTCTGCAGGATCAGGCTCCAGGTGTTGAACTCCTCACAGATGGGTTTCAAATAACCCAAAGGGAAGAGGGGAGGAATACTGTTTCTGTTGTAAGGTTGGCTAAAGAATTTTTTGTAAGGGTTACTTATAGTAAATTATAGGGCTTAGAATAATTTCTCTTCCTGTAACTACTTTGAATAAGGGAATGGAGAGAAAGAAAAAGGTTCCTTACATTCTTTCTTGGATTTATGCGTTTTCAGTGTACCAAATTGACTTCTTTGCTATGCTCTGCAGCTTGTAACAATCACCGGCTGCCTTTCTGGTGGGAATGTGCAATCCAGTTCTGCTAAGTCTGCCTTGACTCCTGGGAAGCTGAAAACAGCTTGCCCATCCATACGTAAATGTTACACACTGTGAATTGCCCAGGGGCAAGTGAATCCCTTTTTGCATCTGTTTCTGTGAAAGGTTTGATGTTCCAGGTTATTTATATCCTGCAGTTATCGCCAAATATATGATGTAATTTCCTAACTTGCAGCCTCATGACTACTTGCTGATGTTATTCCATTTCACAAATAGCATGAATGAAATACAAACTTCATAAACCTAAAAGAAAACTTGTCTCGTCTGCTTCTCCCACCTGTTGTCTCTCTGTACCCGTAGATGATGCTGCTGCCATTGCTGGCTTTAGAGATCACGTGGTGAACTGCTCCTCTGAGGACAGTTCTTGTATATATCAGGCTATAAGAAATATATAAACAGAAAATAGAAAAGATATTCTGCATGTTACAGGTTCGGGGTTCCGTTATATCCCAGGATGATGGTGCACATCATTTTATCCCTTTCTATATGTATTTCTCTTTGTCCAATGGCCTCACATTTCTTGACTTGGCGGGGTCGGTCAATTTTTGATCCACTGCCCTTGTAAAAACGATAATTTTATGGTTTATAGCTGTATGGCGTGTGCACAGTGGGCTAAGCTGATTGGTAACACCAGGGTTTCCCGTGAAGCTGGTGGGATTGACAGCCACAGCTTGATGATGAAGACAGATGGCAATCTGCTGTGTCTGCAGGCGGTCATGCCCAGCAGGTTTTAAGGCTGCAGCTATGTGAACACCAGTCACACAGCGAAGTCAAGGCCTCAAACCCCTGGTCCCTGGAACTGGTGGGATATGGAAGAATGAAAACAGCTTTCCCTAAATGCCTTTTATTGTTAGGCCTTTTGGCTGGCTGCTCTGGAGAGCTAATGCCAAGGCGCTGATACTAAGATGAGCTGCAATTAGTGTAGCAGTTGCATTGAGGTGACGAGTGACGTGTAGATGTATTTCTCCTTCTTTCCCCAGTGAAGATCTAACCTACTTGTATTTCACTTCTGTTGTTGACTCATTTGGTGAGAACCCATCAGGAAAAACTGCTACCACTTGACATCGCGGGTCTGGGCCGACTGTTACCTCCTCCCGTGAGCTGGGCTGGGGCAGGCGGCAGCCGGGGTCAGTCAGTGCTTGTCCTTGGTGGTGTATCGTGGTTGTCTCTTCTGAGGCACTGGGACCTGAATGCCAGTTTTAATCAACATAAAGAAAGTTTCCCTTATTCTTTTGTATCTTTTAAGATGGATAACCAGAAGTGACACTTTTTTTCCAGCCAAGAATATGAAAAATTTTGTTTCATACCCATCTCTCATCTGCAAGAACTTTTTTAAAAAAATACATTGTTCTCATTTTCCTTTACATTTCCCATATTTTGTTCAATTTTTTTTCCACCAATTTTAAATAAAAATATGGATGTGTCAATAGGAAAATGTATGTTTAATTACTTCATATTTGCCTTCTTTTTTTAATGTACAGATGCCATCACTCTATGTGACAGTGTGGCACAGCTTTTTACCTTTACGGATTAACATCCATCTCTGAGTTCTGGTAGTCCGCTTTAGCCTCTCCATCATCATCTAATTTTAGGTTTGCAGGTTGGGCCTTTTTACCTTTCTACTTCTGTCTACACAAGATGTATGTAGGTGTAGCTAGGAAAAAAATCCTTTGTTCTTTGTTCTGATCTATAACCAAAAGGTAATTGTCAGGCGAAAGGAAGAAAAATATGCAGTGGCTTTTAAACGGTTGCCTTGTAAATCGAAAAAGTTCAACCTGAATAGAGCCCAAGTGCAACTTTGGGTGACATTCCAGGGAGCTGCAGAGCTCTCTGCATGCAGCAGCTCACACCTCGGAAACTGGAAGGCAAAGCCTGTCTGGACATTGTAAGAAGCAAGTATGAATTAACATTTAATTTATGAGATTGTGTGCTAGCGCTAAGTCAAATGTATGAACTGAGCTCAGCTTGTGGTGAACAAGTTGATCCCGTATTAGCACATACACGAGAGAGAAATTGCAGGAAGGAACTGACGCTCTCAGTAATTTGAAGAAGCATGTATTGCTGAAACCTTGGGGAACTATTTGTGTGACTAGGGTCGTAGAACTCCTGGGATACTGCAGCAGTTGAACCACTGCCAGGTCAGGTTATCTTGACTGAAAGCGGCATCGAGCAGTAGATGCAACTCTTGTAAGGGAGCTTACCCAGCCCTGATGGAAGCAAACGTACATCTGCCTAGCACAGGGCTCTGTCATTGTGCTTTCTAGTCCTTGCCTTGCTTTATGGTGCCCATTCATTTCTCATACTTCCAATTGCACTGCTTGCTTTTGTGTGTCTGTGCAATGCTGTCTGCTGCAGGGTATACTCTGTAACGTCCCTCTCTGCTCGTGTGGTCATCCATACTCTCAGAAAGGACGAGCATAAAAAACTGGATGATGCTCTATGTTATAGTATTAAAGAACTAATGAGTAACTTATGTCCACTGAGTTTTGACAGCGTAAGGATTAATTTGATAGCTAAGCTCTGGAAAAGAATCCATTAAATAAAACCAGAGACTGGTGGGAACTAGTCTGTTGTATGGCAATGTGTGGGAGGAGAAGGAAAACGGATATGGAGTATTTAAAAATGGGCCATCCAATATACTGGAGATCTGATGCAGCCAATAGTAGCACAGTTACCATTACTAAAACCAGATAATAATCTTTTAATACAGAAAAGGCAGCACACAGTACCAGCTGAATCCATTTTGGACGTCACAAACAAGGATGCAGATGAATTGATCAAGGGAGTGAGATTTGGTGGTTGCCTAGGGACCAGAGAACATGACCTACTTCCCACTGAAGAGGCATATGCTAGTTTCTACCGGTAACATGCTGATTTGTTGTTTTGGAAAAGTTGAATTTCATCACTCTGGGGAAAATATTAGAGTAAAGTTTATTGAGGAAAAAAAAAAAATTAAAGTGTATAAATTAAATTGGGATTTTGTTAAGAAGCACTTGCAAAATATCTACTGTACTCCTCCCACTCAGTAACCGAAAAACCAACAGGAGTATTCTGCTTGGGAAGTTAAAAATAAAAGAATAAAATCCATGGCTGATGAAAGAACTGAAATGTTTCAGGAGAATGATGCTAGAAAGGAGGGAGACCCAGTAGCAGATGAAGACTGTAAAGGGACTAGAATTGATGCAAAAAAAGGCAGAACTGTTCGATAAATACCTCACTTTCTAATAAATACTTTCTTTTATGTCTGGAAAGAAGCAGAATAACCTAGCTGTATTGAATGAGGAGGACACAGTACTCTGAAGTCAGTAGTGAATGAGGATACAGTAATGTTTATGCTAGTAGAACTGCACGAAAAATCAACTCATCTGGTTAGCTGCACTAAAGAATCCAAAGAGTTGGATCCAGAAATTCCCTGAGATTTTTGTCCTGAGAGTTTTAAAAAAATAATGGAATATGAGAATAAATGCAGACTGGTGAAGAAGGGCTAACCATTGAAAAATGATGACTGGGGTGGTCTGTGTAGCTGTGGTGCGGGTAGTCTGACACAAGTAAGGGACAGTATCACAGGAATTTTTAAGGTCAATACAATTGACAAAGACTGAAATGACAAAAGCTTAGAGGGTACAAGTATAATTATTTCAGTCAGCATAATCTTCTGTTAAAAGGAGTTCACTAGATATTTTTTCTGTAAGATTTTTAGTTTTGTTTGATAAAGGTAGATAAACAGATAATAAGATTTCACGTTTGCAAGGTGTTTTGCTTCATACCTCCCAGTCTTTTGATTTTTAAGAAAAAAACATCAGTACAGCAACTCCTAACTGGATTAAAACCCCCCAAATTTAAAGAAATGCCTGAGAGCCATTGTCAGTAGTGAATTTCCTTCAAATAGGGATCTTTTCAGTGATACCGTAGAGACTTGGAAACAGTCTTAGCACTTTCACCAACAGTTTGGAGTAAACCTAAATGCTGTTCACTAGAGACATAAAGATTACTGCAGTTTTAGATAGCAATAGGTCTGTAACCTCAGTTTGCGTAGCAAGCTGGGTCCTTGTTAGCACAACATGTTTTAATGCCAAATCCAAAGTAGTAAGTTCAGAAACAGATATTTAAATTGGAATAAAATTCCATTTTAATAGTAAGGGTAACTAGTCACTGCAGCCTGTCGAAAGGAGACAAACCCAATCGTTTCTCCCTCTCTTGACTACCTCAGGTGAGGACGGTGGTGTTTTGCAGGAAGTCTTGCTTTCAGGCAGATGCGTGTTACCGGGATAGTGGGGTGAAGCACCCCCAAGCCGTGGCACACAGGGTGATACAGGGTGACCCAGTGGCGTGGACAGCCTTGGGCATTACAAAACTGTGGTTTAGTGCAGCACTGTGAGACGAGGAGTGGAAAAGGAAAGTGAGGCAGAGGGCCGGAATTGAACCAAAGCTTGCAAAACGAGGAAAAGCTTGAACAAGCAGTTTCCATGTAGAGACAGGGAACTTGAATTGCGTTTATCCAGTGAGGAGGCAGTGAAAGGATTAGAAAGGGAGCAGTGGTAAAAAGTGGTGTAAATCTCTCATCATCCCCAGCTGCTTTGCTCCCTCCTGTACTTTGTTTTCTGGTTCATCGGCAAAGACTTCGGCTAAAATCCTGTTTCTGTTCCTCTTTGAGTCACAGGAACAGCTTGATCGCCGGTAGTCAGCACGGAGTCCTGGCTCCTCATGCCGTGGCATCATATCCTTCTGTGCTGCCCATACCCATGTCAGAAACAGATCCAAGACAGGTTGGGGATGACCCCGGTTTGTCTGTCTCGCTAGAGCAAAACAAGCACTAGGTGAGGAACGCTGAGATATTGGACAGTTCAGGTATGCCAGTCTCCAGGCTCTCAGACAGGGGCTAACTTATAGTGATTTGTTGTTGCCATAAATAGGGTTGTCCACACACTAGGGAGCCGCTCGCGATGGGGTGTGATTACAAAGGTCACAAGTCCGTGAGTCTGTCTGGATCTGGTGCATTCGCCGTCACAGTGTCGGAGACTTGTCTGTAGTTTCCTCTCGGGCAGAAGATCTTTAGGTTCTATAAGGGCATTCGTATTGGACAAGTGGACATCACATAAATACTGTATACGACTCAGCTGTCGTGTGTTGTCTTTGGGGTGGAGGAGGCTCCTAACTTAATGGAGTGTGAAGAGATGCTTATCTAGCTCATTTTGCTCATACTGAAAGATTAGCTCCTCTAAACTGAGAGCGTGTACATGTCACCGCTAGGATTTTTGCTTTCTTTTTCTGAACACTTTATCCTACAGAAAGGGTGGAGCAAATACTGCACTGGAGTAAAAGTGTAAATATAATACCATACTACAGAACTTCATTGACTTGTACCAACCAGGGCCTCAATCCAACAAAGCACTTTGGTGTTGCTTATACTGGAAGCAACAGAAGTGGTTATTTGAGTTATTGCACTGGCTTAAACCTGTCAGTAGTCCTTTGTACACTGAACACATGCTTCAGTGGCCTGGACGAATTAATCGGTAAGCAAATAACCACATGATTTAAAAATTTTTTTAATTAAAGTGTATCACAGCTTTTTCTTTGGCATGTTTTCAGCTCTATGCATGGGTGGCAATGCCACTTGGAAGATACAGGACTGTCTTGTGAGGGGATTTTATAAAAATTTGACAGTGCAACCTTAAGTTTGTGGGCCTATTAAAATTTTCAATTCAGCATTTGGGAAGGGAGATAGGTGTAAGCTGTGAAACAGCAGTTCACAATTAGTAAGGTTCCTCTGTGCTTCCCCTAAAGCGAGTTACATTGAGCTGAATGGGAGTCGTGGGCTGAAATTGCTCCAGTGGTGTAGAGGAGCCTGTGCTTTTGCTGAAGAGGTAGATGTTGTGAAGCAGTGTGAAGCCAGGGGGCTTTGCCCAGGGGCTGGAAGGTGACACATTTGCTATTGGTAGACCAAACAGGTAAGTATTAATTCAGACCTCTAAGACCTTTCACAGATACAATCTCCATGTTCTTGTTAAGCTTCTTCAAAACACTGAGAGCTTTTGCACACCCCACTTCTTAAGAAGAACTTAATCTGTAGGCTTCAGGCAAGCTCTTCCTCCTTCTTCTTTTGACAATGCTATGAACATCTAAAGGATGAAAAGAAGGCGTGGTATCTACCAAAGTGGTAATGAGTGGCTTGAACCATAAGTTGGGTAGGCTTACATGGTGAAGGTGCAAGTCCCTTGACCTTCAGAGAACATCGCAGTTTTACAAAGCATTGACCCACAAGATGGGTGAAGAGAGGGCCAAGGTCACCAGTGCTGTGTGGTCTGCAGCTACACCAAGTCAAAGAATCATAGAATGGGTTGGGTTGGAAGGGAGATTATAGATCCAATTCCAACCCCTCTGCCTTGGGCAGCAACACCTTCCACTAGACCAGGTTGCTCAAAGCCTCGTCCAGCCTGACCTTGAACACTTCCAGGGAGGGGGCATCCACAGCTTCTCTGGGCAACCTGTGCCGGTGCCTCACAACTCTCATAGTAAAGAATTTCGTCCTTATATCTAATCTAAATCTACCCTTTTTCAGTTTAAAGCCATCACCCCTTGTCCTATCACTACATGCCCTTGTAAAAACTCCCTCTCCAGCTCTCTTGCAGGCCCCTTTAAGTACTGAAAGGCCACAATAAAGTCTCTCTGGACCCTTCTCTTCTCCAGGCTGAATAGCCCCAACTCTCTCAGCCTTTCTTCCTAGGAGAGGTGCTCCAGCCCTTGGATCATTTTTGTGGCCCCCTCTGGCCTGACTCCAACAGGTCCATGTCTTTCCTGTGCTGAGGGCTCCAGAGCTGGACACAAGACTGCAGGTGGGGTCTCACCAGAGCAGAGTATAGGAGCAGAATCCCCTCCCTCGACCTGCTGGCCATGCTGCTTCTGATACAGTTGGCCTGTTGGGCTGCAAGTGCACACTGCTGAATCATGCTGAGCTTCTCATCAACCCACACCCCCAAGTCCTTCTCCTCAGGGCTGCTCTCACTCCATTCCCCATCCTGTATTGATACCAGGGGGTTGCCTTGAGCCAGGTGCAGGACCCTGCACCTGGCCTTGTTGAACCTCATCAGGTTTGCACAGGCCCACCTCTCAAGCCTGTCAAGGTGCCTCTCAGTGGCATCGCTTCCTTCCAGCGAGTCGACCATACCCTCACCACTGTATCATCGGCAAATTTGCTGAGGGTGCACTCGATCCCACTGTCCATGTCGCCAACAAAGATGTTAAACAGTGCTGTCATAAAAATCATTTTGAGAATGTAGTCGTCTTAATGTGTTCTGTGTATGTGTCTCTTAATATGTGTATTATATCTGTAGCTGATTATATTTACATTAAGATATCCATGTATATGCGCGTATTTCATCACAGGTATTTTGCATTTCTATTCCATTTCTACAGTTTCTAAGGGGTATTTGTCCTAATTTCAGTTGCTCATTTTTGTGAACATTGAAAAGTATTGTAATACTTGTGTACATTGTGTATATTGAAAAGTATTACAATAATTTCTTGTGTACATTGAAAAGTATTACAATAACTTCTGAAGATAACTTCCAGTATTTAAAGCTTTGTTTATATAGAACATTTCTAGAGTTCACTTTATCTGCACGCATACTACTGGTGTCAACATTAAATGGGCTCAGCCCGTTCACCGCTTCAAAGATCGACTACACGATACGAGAACTTAAGTGGTTGTTGCCCTGGCTGATAGCGGGTGGGTACCTTTTTTCCCTGTCACTTAATTTCCTCGTCACTTTTTTCCTGGGTTCAGGCAAATCAAACTTGACCAGATACTGCGTTGCATCTAGCTCATCTGCATGGCAGCTAATGCTCTGGTGTTAATAGATAGCTTTTTCTTTCCCTTCTGTCTCTGCAGCAAACAGCTGCTAGGCCTCCCTGATGGGTCTTTTAAAAGTAGAAAAGGTCAAATATGTGTACAGAGTACTTCAGAGTTACAAGAGAAATGAATCTACAACATTGTTCAGTTGAAGAGAAGTTGTGTTGTTCATAAGCACTTTCGCTCACGGCGTGCCCGTCCCACGCTGGAACGGAGGGCCCAAGGGCAGTATTGTTGGCCAGCCCTGGCGTGAAGCTCTGTCCTTGCTGCCCCAACGCCCTGAAGCAATGCAGGGGTGATTGCGTTGCTGTGGGAAAATTGCTTTTTGCAAGAAATTCAGGTGCTGCTCACGAGAAACACCACTGCAGGAGCGGTTTGACTGACTTTCGTATAAATGAAGCGTGGTCAGAAGACGTTCCTGGTGGGGTTTTGAGTCCCGATGATTTCACACCTCTGCACTGCCTGTGCAGATGCCAGGGTACTGATCTTGAATGCTAGCCCAGAATTCCCAGAGGGCTGGTGCTCAAGTGCTGGGTGCAAGTTATGAAACTTCTACAGATGGTTGCAAGGTGGTTTTCAAGGCACTTTTGGGAATGTGAGAGCTGGCACCAAAATTATTTTGGAATGCAGTCCGTCAGAAAGATGTGATGTACAACAGACTTCTGTCTGCTGTTACAAGTTAGTACAATATTAATCTGGCTTCGTTAATATCCTTCAATGTAAAGAGAGGCTGTTTTGTGGTTTCTCACTGCTTTTTATGAAGGTCTCTGGAACACAAAAAGGCATAACAGTACATTTGGAGATGAGCTTCGTGCATACACTGGATAGTGTGTGAGGAGAAGGCACTTAAAGGGCTGCCTTCCTTACTGGCATGAATGGTACAGTTTCGCTGGAATTATGGCCACTGAACCAACAGTAAACTTGATCAAAAAACTGGTCTAGCAAACCTTCATCCGTTTTGGGCCTGATCCAAGGACCAGGCAGGGAACTGGAAATACTTCTACCAGTCAGTGTTCTGGGTCAAATCTGCTCCAAAAACCACTCTCTTAGCTCAATTTTTATGGCTTGATGTGTCCCGACATCCGTAGGTGTAAAATGATTTAGCAAATGTACCTTTTGAGACCTGGGACATGGAGCATTTTAAAGACTGAAACAGCGTCTGTGGTAGAAGAGGTTAAATGATGCGCATTTGAGAACTGAAGTGAGATTCAAAGCTTTGCAAAGGCTTGGCAGCAAGAGGATGCTTTTCTGTGGCAGAAAATCTGAATCAAGATAAAATTCTATGTCCCAAAGTGTTGTCCAAATCACATGCTGCCGCTTGCTGCTCTTTCTGGTAATGCTATTTGACATACCGTCAGTGACACCAAGTATGTTTTTTCCCTTGCTCACCCTGTATGTGTCAACACATTTACAGCTGTGATTAAGAATCCTCTGTTTTATGTTTCATACGTTTTTGGATTATATTACACTGAAATAAGCCGGTCTTCATCGGATAGTGCTAAACTGCTTTATACATTGCATTGCTTTTCCATAATAAAAGAGCTCTGAGAATGAACCACGTGTGAAATAATAGAGTCATATATGTGCACACCTAGGGAAAAGGTTGACGAGAAGGCTGAAGGACGGGTGTAGCTGAGCAGGAGTTTACTCCTACAGTGTGTTGAAAAAAGCCGTAAATTGTATTGGCAAATCTTCAATTCCAGAGGGAGGCCGGTGGCTCTCCAGCTGGGACAAGTGAAGATTTACTGCCATCTACTGTGCAGCCAAACACGGCTTATGCAGAACAAAAATAATAAATCAGGTTAGCGTATGTTGCTTTGGAGGGGGATATGGGTCAGGATTTCAGTTATTACCCCAAACAGTGGGGTTGTGAAGTTCTGCTTCGGCGATGGCGTAGGGCGGAAGATGACGCATTAAATTTTGGACCATGTGTGTGACTGAGCGGCCGGGTGCAACCCTGGGCTGTCCCCCATGGGGTTACAGCTACAGATGCTGGGGGTTGCTTTAAAGATGTCACCCTTCAAGCACTAGAAGAACCTGCAGCTGTTTGTAATGGATCTGATTTTTTATTCTGTTCCTAAGGTAGGTAATTACTGAAGCTTAAAAAGCCTGTTGTGGGTGGTGTCTTATAGCAGATTTCTTACTAAATGGAGTCTTTCCCAGAGGTAGGGATTCCTTAGAATTACTGTGGGTTTGTTAACATAAAAGGCAAAACGGTGAGTGGGAAATAGTCATAAAGTGTCACAAGGCCATGGCAGAGAGGGAAACCTGGAAAGTAGGTGCGAGGAGCCTTTTGAACTTCTCTCGCACACGTTTTGCCTCGATGTGTGATTTGTTACTGCAGCATAAATCTCTACTTACTGCATAGCTGAACGGGCTTCTGAGCGCTTGCATCCTCCAGCTGGGGCTGCGGGTCCCTTCACATGGGTCAGGAGCACGTCCCTGTGGGTTACTGCATTCCTGTGCTGCTCCTGGGCCGGCTGCCCCCCTCCTTACACCTGCTTCAGGCTCTGCCCTGCCTCCGGTCAGGGCCGGCTGGTTCCAGAGTTTGGAGGGCGCAGCGGCCGCTTAGAGTGCCTGTGCCGGCTGCCGAACCCGTGCCAGCTCGCTGCAGTGGCCGGCCGGCGGAGAGAAGCCAGCGGGCATTCGGATGCGGGTGCTGCCATTCAGACTTTCCTTTTGGGGTCTCTATTGTGCCTCAGACTTTTGCTGGGCAGGTCTTTGTCATCTGAGAGAGAGATGAAATGGTCCTCCAGTATTAGTGCATCTTTTCTTTACGTCAAAACCATGCATTTCTTTCAAGAATTAATGAAGCCTAGAATTGGCTTTGAGGCAATTCAAGGCAATGGGCAAGTTGCAGTGAAACGATCAAGGAACTCCAGCTGTTGTGAAATTCTTTTCTCTCCCAAGCACAGAAGCCCGAATTCTTCTTTCTTCACCTATTTAGATGCAGTGTTATTTGGGATCAAAACTTAAAACCTAGTTTAACATATGGAAAACCCCCCCCATAGGTTTATATTCTTGCGGTGGAAAGGCAAGAATCATTTAGGAAGAACCAGGAAGGCTTCTTTTTGCTTCTTGCAGTATTGTAATTTCTTCTAAAGAATTCTTACGTATAGGCTTGAAAATTACTCAGTGCGGTGCCTTGCAGCATTTTTGTGCAGTGAGTAGTGTTCATTTTCTGCTGGTTAATAGTATTCTGTTGTATAGGATCTGTGATGCTGCTCTTATTATATCTATGTGTTATTACAGCTCTCCTCTATCTAGTTTTACATCCTTTACTGTAACGGTCCAGTAAATTCTGATAGTAATAAAGCTGATTATATCGGGAAGGGAAACGTACACAGTGCTGGCATTAAGAGTCCTTTTTCACACTTCCAAGACACCGTTAGAAACAGGTGAAATTCCTTATGAAATCGCCCGAAAAAAAATTGCATCTCTCTCCTCTTACTCTTCCTACCATATAGTGTATTCATTTATCTCGCAGTTTGCTACAATTAGAGAAGATACCCACAAGGATAAAAATGTCTGGTTTCTAACTGAGGCTGTTCCCATTTTCTGCAGTGTTGTGCGGTGTGGGTGTGCTCTTTGTAGCCCAGGAAAAATCAGTCACTGAAACCGATGGGGGCTTGTGTGTGCATGTCAGATGCTAATTTAATTTCTCCTAATTCTTCATCAAATTTCTTGAGGCCTGTACATAAAGAAAGTTAAAAAATTCCCACTGTTTCTAGAAAACAGATCCTGGGAGACTCATGAAGTATTCAGACCATGGTGAAGGATGGTGTGGAAAGATAGATTTTCTGGCTTGCTTTGAAGAGTTCTGCCTAGCTTTATCATACTTATGGCTTTTTGCTGCGCTATTGGAGTTCACTGTGAAACTATACAGTAACTATTGTGTTATTAGTACAGTTTGCTCCTAGTCTGTCAAAGGAATATCTCGGGGTGCCTACTGTAAATGAGTTGCTAAGAGAATATTAGGGCTTGTGCATTTTCAGATTGTAAGAGAACAGGAGGTACTAGAAATACCACTGTATAATTTTTTGCTGGACTATTTAAAATTGTGCTACTTAAAAATGCTATTTTTAATGGCATTTTCGGTTTTCACATTCAAAACACAGTAGTGTGGAATTCATTCATTTCAGGGGAGGGATCTTTACAGCATCTGCTCATCTTTCCTCCCTAGCTGTGCACCCTGCTGCTGTAACACCTGTGGTTCCTCGGAGCATGCTGGGGTTGCAAGATCCAGATGTAGAAGGGGGACAAGGAATCTTTCCCCAGTGGAATTTGGCTTTTTGGCAGGCGCTATAGGCAGGCAGGTGTGGGCAACTTTGGAGCTGGCTTTAGGTCTGTCACTCGATAGGGCTGCTAATGAGCTGTTTTATGCTTCCTTGCTGTAGTGGATGATGTTGTAATTCCAAGGATGGTCTCGGGTTTCCTTTTGGGAGTATTGTCTGCAGCTCCTCAAGAGATCTCTGCACAAGGTCTTTCACCGAGCTATAGCTGAAGTCTTTTCTGATGCTCACATGTAGTTATTCTTTTAATAAATCAGAGTGCCCACCCAGATATTGGTATGCTCAAGCATAATGCGCTGAATTATTTTCTTCATGCCTGATGGGAAGGAATTCCACAGCGTAATTGCCTGCACAGAGCAGGACCAGAGCGCGGGGCAACGCTGTGCCTTGCAAATGGCAAAATGCCCCGTTACAGTCAGATGCACGGCGTGTGGGACTCTGTAATGAGCCTGTCTATACATTTACCAGCACAGATATATGGAAGTTTTAGAATTGCAGCCGGTGCCTGTAGCTGAAAACAAGCTAGGTGAGCAATTTAAGGCATCCCACCTGGGTCTTGATCAGTTTATACAGTGACCTTGTCTTGCAGTTTATTTTGAATATGAGTTTGAGAAGCAGATTAAAATGAGGTTTGTATTTATGTAAATAGATTTTTAACTATATCGACAAATTTTATTCTGTCACTGTGGTGTGGCATGTTAGTTTGCAAATTTTGGACTAAATCTTGTATTGTAAATGCACTGAGGCTCCCATGTGAAAGTTAACAGCATCTTCTCAGATCTCCAATATGTTACAGCAAATTCCCAATGCAGGCTGAGTCTGTATGGCTGAGATCAATAAATATTTTACCGTTGGCCGAAATGGGTGGTAGGTCAAGAATTCACCCTGCAGTGCTTTCTGTATTTACTTTTCTTTCCCGTAAATTGAAAGCTGTGACAAAACAGATGTTAACTATTACTTTTTTTTGTTTTCTCAGAGTTTGAAAACCTGACTAAATATGTGTAATCTCTGAAACGCAGCTTTAGAAATAAATCCAAGATTTTGTACATTAGGTTGAAGGAAGCTTTTCTTTATAACCATTTTTCTTAGTTTTTTACTATTTTTCACTGTTACACAACAGTGTTTTAAAAGGAGATGCCCAGCTACTTTCAAAGCAATAGACAGTGTCTTGTTTGTAGTCTTTTACCTTGGGACAAAGAAAAACAATCAATGAAAAGTTTTAAAAGATTTGATGTCTTTTTTTAGTGCATACAAATACTGGTTAGAAAGATTTTATGTGAGTAAATAGTTTTCAGATGGAAAAAACCGAAGATCCAGTTTATTTGAAATACCCTCAAATCTGCCTCTGCGTCTAACAGGGTTCCTCAGGGGTCTTCTGTGGGTTTGTTCTTAAGTGTGCAAAAAGTTGTGAACTTCCTGTGTGCTTTTTCGAACTAAGTCATTAGGTTCAGATATGTGTTGTTCCTGCATGTGATTGTCTGCATCTACGGGGAGGGGTAATCAGATTCTCTCGCAATTACCAGCCAAGACCAACAATACGTAAAGGCGAGCGTGCAGGAGGAGTCTGACTTCGGTCCGCATCCTTCTTCCCACCTACACTAGAATTTTTAAATGACATGAAATATTTTAAGTATCTCCGAGTAGTTCCCCACTGTGCTACTTCTCTGTGATTATTTGGCCACTTGCTTTTAGGCACTGGGGAGAAGGGAAACATTAGAAGAGAGGATTTGAAATGGAGGGAAGGGGGGCCTTAGGTTTCAGTGCAGAGGGCAGTGCGCTCGTGAGGAGGAGGAGGAACAAGTAGGCCCCAAAGCTGGTAAAGTGGGAAGGAAAAGAGCATTGCCAGTGCTGTGAAGAGTTTGAAGTTAAGGACAGAGAATGCAGCCTTTGTGCCCCGGGACCTACAGAACCATTTGAAGAGGGGGAACATATGTGTAGGAGCTCTGTCCTGGGTTTAAGGGGTGGGGCGTCCCATGAATTGAGACAGGAGGTGCATGCTGAAGTTCTAGCTGTAACCTGAAAGGAAGAAGACGTGGATAGAGAAGCAGCAAAATTTGACCACCAGATGCTGGAGTGGAGAGGACCCATAAGGTTAGCAGGGTGGAAAACAGGAAAACAGACAAGAGGAGGACCAAGAGCAGGGGAAGCCACAAAAGATACCTTGTCAGAGAAGAGATGTGGTCAGAGGTGTGAGAACATACTAGGAGGTCAGGGGAGATGCACCAGCAGTTTGGTCTTGTCTGGATATTTGTTGAAACTGTCAACTGGTCAGGTTTGAGAATACACACATTGACCTGATACCGTTTTCCACCTGTTTTCTCTCGTGCTGTTTATCTATCCCTTGCACAGTATGAATCAGTTCATTGGTCTTTCACTCAATCCAGAGAAAGACAGGAAGGCAAGTGCATGGGCTCTGCTCTTCTTTTTGCTCTGCTCTGCTCTGCTCTTCTTTTTGCTCTTCCCTTTTTTTTCTTAATACTCTGGAAACGCTGTATCGCGGAGGGTGATGGAGGCCCCTCTTGGGTTTGTTACGTTCTGAAGCCGGCCATCCCCATCTAGTGGTTGTTCCACCTTCGCTCACCGAGTACCAGCTTGGGGAGAAGGATGCTTTCCACACGCGCGCAGCAGTAAGACCAGTCATAGCCGCCCTCTCTTATCTCAGTGTTTTCCTTGTGGATGTCTTAAACTGCTGTGAGTACAGAGTAAAATACTTAAAAGTTTTTTATCCAAAAGGAAAATTTTTTTACTACTTAGAATTTGCATGTGGAAAATAATTTACTGCTATATTGAAGGGAATTATTTTACTGCTTCTGACACAGCAAATGCACATGAAAATGGTTGTCATCATAACCATATGTAGAGTGTGGAAATAAAGCAGGATTGGGTTTGTTGGTTAACAACAAAATGACAAAAAAGAGTTGGTTACTAGACTATTGTGTCAAATTATTACATTAAATTAAAATCATTGGGACCTTGTAGCACGTATAATAATGCAAAGTCATATTTGTGCTGCACATCGCCCTTTGGCTTTTTGGAGAAAAACACAATCACTTGTTTTTCTTGCTGGAGTCCCGCTCGCTACAGGCTTCGCCGCAACTCCCCGGGGTTTGCCCCATGCTGCTGGTGGGCGTTGGTGTCTGGCTGGGGGTCAGCAGCAGTGCAGGGCTGGTGTTGCTTGGGGCTTTGCCCTGGTGAGGGCCGTCGTGCAGCCGTACGGCCCTCCCTGGCTGCGAGGGAAACGGTGCCGACAAACACCGTCAGGCTGTCACGACCTGAGACAGGGAGACATTTTTAGGACCGCTTGGGACTGGAGAGGGAAACAAGAAGGAATCCCTCCTGTTACGTAGAAGCAAACTCGAGGTGTGTGCGGGCTGGTGACGACAAACTCCCGGCTCCTTCTTCGCAGGAGGCTTTGCAGTGCGTCCTCCACTGCAGAGTCCCCTCCACCCGTGGGCAAAGAAACCTCTCATGGACTTGGCTGCAGGAGTGGAGCCAGAGTTTTCTGTTTCTCCTCAATCTTAGCCTTTTAATTCCTTTTGATTGTCTTCTCGAAGGCCCTTTTGCTTTCTCTACATAGATACGTATTCAGAGATCACACGATAACTTGTTGGATCCTTCTCCCTCCCGGAATTAAAAACTCTGGAGGGCCAGTCGGTGTTTGCTTTATGTCAGGTGGGACTAAAGTGTAGCCAGGCTCACAGCTGCCCGCAGAGTTTCGGGGTGTATGGTCCACACAGCTTCCCCTGTCCAATACCCAGCACCCATCACAGCACCTGGCAGCAAGGATTTTCTTGCTGTGTAAACTGAGCACCAAGTTTGTCCATCTGAAAATCTGGGTTGGTTCTTAAATGTCTGGGGGAAAAATTGCACGGATGCAGCTCCTGTTACTGATGAGGGACTGGGGCGCAAGGGGGAGAAGAAGGCGGCCGTTTATCCCTGTTTCTGCAGTGGGGGAACATCTTCAGAAGCGCCTGGCTGAGTACTGGGTGCAGGGGCTGGTGTCCACGCGAGCTGAATCGCTCACCCATGTTTATTGCTGGAGATGATAGTAAGAATATTCAGCTGAAATTCTGAGAACTTGCTCCGTTTCCACCTTCCTCAAATAAGTATTTTTAACACTTATTTTATCTAGTCATTTTTCATAAGATCTCTTTAGTGGAAGTATCCTACGCAGGCACTTTCTCTTCCCCTAGCAGAAGCAGAACTGGTTCCACATCACATTTGCTTTTTTTATTTCCCCCCCAAGCTGCTAATGACTAAAAAGCCGTTGGGTGGCAGTAGCAGCCGGCGAGCATCTCAATTAGTTGCTGAGCTCAACGCAAAGCCCAGGTAGGAAAGATTAGAAGAAATGACAAGTTTCTTTACGCGGACAAATGCGTCAGTTTGTATTTGAAGAGGCTGTGTTTAACTCCACACCATATATTTTCTAAAAAAAAAAGATATATGTTTTGAAACATATTTTTGGGGCGGACCTGCTGGAAAGCCCAGCAGCTCTGTGGAGGGACCTGGGTGTGCTGGTGGATGACAAGGTGACCATGAGCCAGCAGTGTGCCCTGGTTGCCAAGAAGGCCAATGGGATCCTGGGGTGCATTAAGAAGAGTGTGGCCACTAGGTCGAGGAAGGTTCTCCTTCCACTCTACTCTGCCCTGGTGAGGCCCCATCTGGAGCACTGTGTCCAATTGTGGTCTCCCCAGTTCAAGAAAGATGAGGAGCTACTGGAGAGAGTCCAGCAGAGGGCTACGAGGATGATGAGGGGACTGGAGCATCTGTCCTATGAGGAAAGGCTGAGGGAGCTGGGTTTGTTCAGCCTGGAGAAGGCTGCGAGGGGACCTTATAAATGCTTATAAATATCTGAAGGGTGGGTGTCAAGAGGATGGGGCCAGACTCTTTTCAGTGGTGCCCAGCAACAGGACAAGGGGCAACGGGCACAAACTGAAGGACAGGAAGTTCCGTCTGAACATGAGGAAGAACTTCTTCCCTCTGAGACTGACAGAGCCCTGGACCAGGCTGCCCAGGGAGGTTGTGGATTCTCCTTCTCTGGAGATTTTCAAGACCTGCCTGGACAAGGTCCTCTGCAGCCTTCTGTAGGAGACCCTGCTTTGGCAGGGGGTTGGACTAGGTGACCCACAGAGGTCCCTTCCAACCCGTACCATTCTGTGATTCTGTGAAAATCTTTTAAAAAAATATTTATAAGTAATGAAAAGATATAGTGCATAACAACAGGTTTGTAGTTACAGGTAGGGCTTTTGAACCTGAAGCTCTTCTTTTCTGTGCATAAGTTCCACCAGAAGGCAAGAGAGCTCCTTCTGCTTTTATGGTCTAAATGCAGTGAAATACTAAAAAATACCGCTAACAAAAATCCCACCAATAAGAAAATAATTTTGTGATTATATCAGATTTAGAAAGGTAGTTACCACCTCCGCAATTGCTACAGAGACAGGTGAGTTTTTTGGAAAGACTTGGCAATGAAGAGTCAGCTGGTGTCATTGCTTTGTTGTTGGTAAAGGAATTACTCCGATGCCCAGAGCTCAGACCTGGCCTTTGGTTTTTGACTAGGGTAGTGAGCTTTTTGCTCTAATTTCTTCCAAAGCAGAAATCTTAATTTGCAATCTCAAGATATTTTAATTTTTTTTTTTTTAAAGTCCCTGTGAATGTAGAACAAAATTAATCATGTGCTAGGGACAAGAGGAGCTGCCATGCAAGCTCTGGGCGGTGCTCTGTGTGCCTTTAGGGTGTGCTTGCACAGGGGCTTAGGTGACATTTGAGCTTGGTGTTCCCGAGCTGTGCACTCACATCAGGCTAACAGCACCTGGGCTTCACATCATACCTTTATTTTCATTTTCCTTTTATTCATTTTTCGGTTTATACAAAGCTCACTTATATGTTCAGCTTCACGATTGGAAAATAGTATTTGTGATGGCCCACTATCTAGTTCTACATTTGGAAGCAGCAGGCTTTAAATATCAGTGTATTTGTAATGATGTAAAACCTGCAAAACTGACTAAGAGTGCCCACTTTAGGGTCTGTTTCTAGACAAGGTTGTGTTTTCTGTAATAGGGATCGTAGTTATTTTTGTCGTGGTATATGGTGTCAGCTCAATTATAGGCATTTTCACAGAACTACTGTTCTTCACATTCATGTTTTTAACTCTCAGCACTCTGCTAAGTTCAGGCTGGCAAGACTATGAAAGCCGCAGGCAAATTTTGGCTTGTTCATAATATCCTTCACTTCACAAACCCATTCAAACAGGAACATTTTGTGTGGTATCAAAAAAAGCCCCACGATCACGTTGTTCACATCTTGCTTTCAAATGCACCAGATAATGCCACTTGTTTAAGCTTAGTCATGTCTTGGGGAATGTCAGAAGTCTACATCACATGAGCTGCTCCTCAGATTTCCCAGCCCATATCAGCATGTTTTGCTGGGGAGAAGCAGAGTGGAGGTGTTATTAAAATGGCTCATCCTATATGTTAGCATCGATATTTAAATCTCAGGCTTATTCCTGTGATTTTCATGCAGCATTTCACATTTACATTCATTTGCTTTATGTGAACGTACTTCAGTATCTTTCTTTTCTTAAGGTGTACGTATCAGATGGAAGAACGACATTCTAACTTACCACCCTGGTTGCATTCTTGTTGACATTTTCATTTTCTGCTCAGCCCCCAGACTTACCACCTTAGGGCAGCTTTGAGCCTGGCTTTAGCGTAATTTTAAACACTTCTATATTCTCCACTGCATGATCTGTTTGTAGATGCGATGATTATTGTCCTCCTTCCCTCCTTGTTGACCAGGAGGGCCATTGGTAGGTCCTCGCTCGCGCTCCGGGTCAGCAGCCTTCTCCAGAGCAGACAGCATGTGATGGACAGGGGAAGTGCCCGATCCTATCTGGCTTTGTTCCCTGCTGTCTCCTGCCTTCGTGGTGCTGGTGATAAATATGCACCACATACGGAACCTGGAGATGCTCCAGACTGGGCAGATCATTGAGCCTTTCCTCCTCAGCATCACTTTCGGTTGCTCAAGTGCCACTGTGCTCACCACACCGGCAGTGCAAACCCCAGAGAGGATGAGAGGTGAGGAACCAAAAAGGCTGGCAGCACTGAAGCGCTGGGCTGTCTTACGCCTTGCTATCGGGAGACTTTTATTCAGGGAAAAAAAATCTGCTCAGCGTGTCCGACTGCGCCAGGGGAAGGGGCTGGCTCTGTTCCCAGGGACTCTGATCCTGTTTCAAGAGTCAGAAATTAATTGGCGTTGCTTCCCAAGGCCCTGAGCATGTGCTTGGTCTGTCCCGTCCCCCCAGCCCCTCCCCCATGGCACACATGGGGTTGGACGCCCTGCATGTGCCCATGTAGGGAAGGGTGTAACTGTCGTGTTGACATCGGCTCATCCAGCCAGGCACGCAGAGGGCCAGCAGCGTGTGATGCTCACGTGTGGCGGGGCAGGCGGCACTTGGGACTGGCTGTCTCCATCGCACCCCCCAAGACTGACATACAAGACGGGGGGGAGCTTTTTTTGCATACCTCTGCACGCTCCCGACAAAGCTACTGAAGAGCTGGGCTGTGGTAGCCCCACGTCTCGAGCCACGCTCATTCCTAGAGGAGGAAATTAATGAATCTTTCCTGTGCTGCAAATTAATGGCAGCTCTGCGATACTTTTAATTTGTACAGAATCTATGCGTTGTATTAGGAGAAAATAGCTGAGCAGGGCAAGAAGTCTTGCAGGAAACACCATCTGTATTGGTGAAAGCTTAGCTGACCATGTCCTTCTTTTCCATGGCCAAATGGGGCAAAACCCAACTAAATGCTTTGTTACTGAGTTTTCATCAGTGACATCTAGGTAGCCCTCTTTAAGTTATCCACCTGCTAACGCTGGAGTGGCAGCAGAGCTTATTGAGTGGATTATTCTCTTTCAAACCCTAATGATGAATGGAGGCTTTGCCTTCAGTAGGCAGATCGAGGGGCAAAAGCATCTGAAAGTATTACTCACACAGAGACCACAGGCCAGATCACAGCGAGAAGACCTGACTGAAGGCTTACTAAATCTGATGAGGGAGAGAGACTTCAAGACTGATCTGTTGTGCTGGAGGATTTTAGGTAATCCAGTTAGTTAATTCGAAAACAAAGCGCCTGTGGAAACTGCTGAAGATCTCTTTATAATTGTGCTTAATGCTTACACTATCTTCAGCTGCTGTCCCATCCACCAGGTTGTTTCCCCGTGTGATAGTGAACCACTGCCTTCACAGAATCACAGAATGGTAGGGGTTGGAAGGGACCTCTGTGGGTCACCTAGTCCAACCCTCCTGCCGAAGCAGGGTCACCTACAGCAGGCTGCACAGGACCTTGTCCAGGCGGGTCTTGAATATCTCCAGAGAAGGAGACTCCAC
>Ga0065711_1000488_pt1 | contig 64928 bp, 44 predicted proteins | sample Hoacrofraction12_FD_59098 | JGI IMG/M metagenome (GOLD analysis project Ga0065711, IMG submission 59098) | Hoatzin crop microbial communities from Cojedes, Venezuela - Epithelial fraction 12 v2 (version 2) | ecosystem: Host-associated > Birds > Digestive system > Esophagus > Crop | place... | reverse complement strand
CCTGCCCGGTGCCGCAGGAGAGAGCGGCGAGGGGCTTGGCTGCGGTCTCTTTGTTAGCTGCGGCCAGGCGGGCGCGCACCGGCGGCTCTCGGCCGGGTTGCGGGAGGTAAGTGGGGGAGGAGAGGCAGGGAGCGTGCGGGGGGCTCTGGGGAGCGAGGGGGCTGCGCGGGCCGGGCAGGAGGGGAGCCGGGGGACAGGGCTGCCGCCGGCCCCGCCGCCGCAGGAGAGAGAGCCCCCGCGCTTCCCAGGGACTTGTTGGCAACTCGGCGAGGGTTGCCATAGCTTTTTATGTAGGGTGACCAGAACCGGCTGGAACTGGTTTGAGGCAGATCAGCTCCTGAGCACAATGCAGTCACTGAGCTGCTACACTGGGATAGCTTCCTCCCTTCATGGCAGCCAAAAGCAGAGGAGCTTGCAGAAAGATACCATCCCAAAACAGTATGTGAATGCACACTTTAGACACACAGCACTGGTATGTGGCTAATATAGTCATAAAGGATTCTGTATGTAAATGTACATATTTGCAGTAACTGAGATTACTTTGGCTTTTCGTGCCTTTTTATGCTTAAGGAATGGGCAAGAGCTGAAATTTATGACCCTTATTAAAATATTTTTGCTTTGCAAGGGTGGGACACTGGTTATGCAGTCTATTTTAAAGCTAAACTAAATAAAATGGATGGAATGATTTGTAATTGTAGTTATGCTTGTGACTGAAGAATGCTGCTGTGCATGCTGTTTTATTTACAGGGTGCTGTCTTGCGGTTGTCTTTAGGAGATGGTAAGGGGGGGGGTGCTGTGCCTTTCTTTAAGGCCAAAAGGAAACAAGGTTGTTGTAGAATTGTGCATAAAAGCATTGCAAAGATGCTGTAAGGCATACTCGTTTTTCCCTTCCCCCCCCCTTGTAGGCCTATTGATTGGGGCTGCCTTTAACCCTTTCGTATTTGCAGAGGTAATGCATCTGTGGCAGTAACTGAGTGTTGGCTAAAAAAAAAATCTTTCAAAGGTCAAGGTTCACAGGTGAGATGTGGTGTTTTGGGCGTGAATATATCAGTAGCATGAAGGTACATGTATGTGAAAAGTAAATCTGGCTCCTGATTGCACGCTGGGCACGTTAGGAAGGAGACAATTGTTTAAGTGTTACCAAAAGAAATGCTATTAACGTCCTCCAGTTTTAATAGGATTAAAGCTCTTATTTGTAACGACTTACTGGTATTTTAGCTAAATACAGCATTATCACTGAAATATCTTATATCCGGATATACGTTTTTTCACAGTGCAGTGATAGGGAATAGGCCTCTGAGTGACAGTCATAAAGTGTGGACCACATGGCAGTGAACTGTTCTGTGTTGTATTACAGCGTTGCACATTCAGAATTTTCTGTCTGATTATTTAAAGGTTGGTTGTTTGGCCGTATCTGAGTAACCCAATGCTTAATTCTGAATTAAGGTCTTTGGTGTTAAACACGTACTTGATATAGCCTACGTAGGAAAAAAAACGTATAAAATAAACAGTATGAATGGTGTTTCTTAAACTGTTGTAACGCAGGGGGGATTTTGCAGCAGCCAAGTAGAGAGATGCATTTTAGAGGTTTGATGGAGCTCCAGTGGGTTATTAGTGGCATGAATTACAATATTGTGCAGTAATGAAATAAGGATGGGAAACCGGATGGGCAGTGCATCGGCTCCTGAGGGATGACTACTTTTAACTCAAAGCAGTAGATAATGGATAGGATTTTTTTTTTCTCATCTAAAAAATAAACGTATACCTAGATTGGAGCTGTCATTTGTATCTTGTAGTGAAAGCTGAAGGATTCAGAGAGAGGGAGAGGGGGAGAGAGAAGAAAGCAGTAATGCATATAGCAAAGGGAAGAACAAAGGCTGTTAGAGCTTACACATTGGAACACTAAACATTTTGCCTTGGGGATTCTTTTGCTAGAACTGTTACTTCCTATAACAGGAAATCATCAACTCCAGAATTTTACCCAGTATGATTTTTTAAAAAATGTGACCAGTCCTGGCTGGTTTGGTAGTCTACAATCAAGATAAATATGGAGGCAAAACGTTGAAATGTTCTGTTCTAGTGTGAAATGGAGGTCTTTTCCTCTGTGCTCAGGAGAATAAAGTAGACAGTCTTAAAAGCCTTGAGAGGTTGTGGATATTGGGTAAGCTGTATGGTGGCTGATGATAGGCAGGGTGCCTGCAGCAGAGAGTTGACAATACAGGGGAACCTTTTTATTTCTGACTGCAGCGGATTGCATAAGGTATTTAGATATTAACTGGAGAAAAGTGAAAATGGCATGCGAATGTTTGGCCTGAAATTACGGGTTTGTGGTTTTTAAGGCAGCTACAACGTGTTGTTTCTCAGATTTGATAGGGCAGTAAATAGCTTGTGTGGTGAAGCAAAATGTGTGGTGAAGCAAAATGCCTGACAGATCACTGTGCTGATTTCTGTTCATGTTTTTCGTAATTTGGATGCAGAGGTTCTATATACGGTTATAGACATCTGTAGCAAATTATGCTTGCAAACATGGATTCTTGATGGGAATAATATCTATTGCTGATGATGATGCATGTTCTTTTCCAAGTGTCAGCTAAAATTTGTATGTTACGAGAGCACCTTTCAGATATTTTTCTCTCTCTTGCCAGAATAGCAGTTTTACAATTTTAAGTTCTTGGAATTGTCACAACATTCGATGTATCTGTTTTGTTTCTATTTTTGAACGTGAACGGTACTATGAATTTTTTTATTTGTAGCAAAGGAGGTTTTGAATTTGCAGGGATTTTTGTAGGCTGTAAGATGAGAAACCCAAGTAGATGCTGGAATCCTCAATGTTCTTGGCGAGTTTTGTTTTTTTAGTCTAATAATATTTATAAATGCTCTTCACCAAGAGATTTTGATTTTGCACGTAGGGCAGCTTTCCAGCAGAAAATGCTGCTTAATGCTGGAGGGTTGGTCCTCTGTATCAGCAGTCATGATCTCATTTTGCCTTCAGGCTTGTCTCCGGTATTTGATCTAGAGAATAAGGGTAATAGTTTATCAAGTTCCAAGCCTCTTCTGAATGAATGATCTAACTTTGGTTTTCTTAGAAGTATGAATGTGTGTTAAAATATAAATGTGCATAGAGATTGCTAAGAATATATGTTTTAAAAAAACCCAAAACCTGACCCTAATGTTTTACGGCCTGTTTGCTGCTAGTGTCGCACAGGCAGGCCCTGCGTGACATGCAGTGTTCTCACCAAGATTGTCTGCAGCCGCTTCACGCTGATGTGGAGCAAGAATTGCCGTCCGCTTAAAAAAGAAGTACATTAAAGGAAACAGGCAGGAAGCAAGTGCCATTTAGAAAGGGATTCAAATTTGCTTTACATTGGGAATGTCAAAATTCTGTTAGTTATTGTTGTACATCCGAATTATTTACGTGTTACCGTCCCAGCCCACTTTACATTCAGAAGTGCAAAATTAAGCCATTTTTAGATTTCATTTTGAAGTAGAGTGCGAGAAGAATAGTACAGGGATTCATCTGCCTTTCATGAATTCATCACCATTTTAGGAGGAATTCAGGAAGTTGCAAGGCTCGAAACGTTAACTGGATCTCTTGGTAAATATAGATAGTTTTCATTTGGCTAGCTGTAGATAGAGATGGTCTCTTCAGCTCCATGTGTCGTGGAAAAGGAGATACCTTGCCCATGTGTTGAAATATCGCTGTTCTTTTTGCCAGCCAAAGGCTGATGATAGTGAACTTTGAACCAGTTGCATGTGGTACTCTTGAAACTGTGCGACAGGTAGTTCAGTGGTGGTGACAGAAGAGGAGATGGACGTACCTCGGAAGATACCCTGCTCTTTCCCTTCCTGTTTTCTTCTACCCAAAGAGAACTTTAGATGCCCATTTTGAAAAAAAAAAATAAAGTCCAAAAGTGGAGGAGTTAGACTACAAGATAAGGCTTTGAAGGAGTTGTAAGCAACAAGTAATTCTATTTTGGCTGTCAAAAAAACCTTGTTGAACTTTGCTTAATAAAACAAAAATTCTCAAGAACTGCGTTACTTAATTATACCTATGGCAGGGAAAAGGGCTCGTCTTTTAACAGATTAGATAAGAAGGATCCATAATCAGGTGCAGGATGTAGTAGAAAAGAGGATAAAGACAATTACCCGCTCCTCTATAATCAATTATAAGGATGGATACGTTATGAAAATGGTGGTAACATGCTTACAGTTGTAAAACAACTCAGGCTCCTTTTGGGAGTATCTTTCTTGTTGGTTTGACATGGCTTGGTAATCCATAGTTGCAAAACTTGGCTAAGCAATAAGCAGAAGCAGCCCTTTGCCATACCTCACATTAAAGACCAAACAAGAGACTCCTCTGCAGAGGTCTTTTATTCCTAAGGCTCTAAACTTGAACCCACGGGCAAACCGATTGGAAAAAGCTTTGCCTGTATGAATGAACAGCAAACAAGGCAACATAAAGTCTCAAGCTTTAGTCTGGCTGCAACTGCATCTGCATTCTGTACGTGGAGATAAGTATCATCCTCGTGGCCTCTGGGGACTCCCAAATTATGTTGTTTACCAGGAAAAGGCAGTGTGCATACGCGTGCAGTGTAGGTCTGTATCTGTGCCAGGTCACAGCAACACACCATGAACATCATGCAAGTGCCGTCCAGTATCTTTGTGATTTTTTTTTCCGTTACTTCCATCTTCTGCCATCCCAAATGTAATTTGCTGCCATTGCTTTCATTCCCGGTGTGTGTGATTTTGAACTTGGAAAATTTTTATGGAAGACACTCCTGAATTGAAAAGTTTAAGATACTGTAAACTATTACAACCAAACTGCGCTTTTGTTCAAATCAACAGAATACATTTGGTAATGCATTGACTTCAGTGGTTTTATTGCTTGTTTGTTTTCAGCATTTGCTAGTTTCAAACAACTCTTGCAGCCAGTGTGTGGATTAACAGGCTTCTGTGGCATTCTAGAACTAGATGAATAAAAGTAGGAGTGGAGGAATGGGTTAGTTAAATATTTTTTTTAATCACTTTGTAAATATTTTAGCAACTATTCTAAAATTACGTTGTCTTTTTATGTATAATACTCAAGAATATTTTGGATTAGTAGTTTCGAGAAAGTTGGCATGCAAGTTCTTTTCCTCCTTATGGCAGCCAGATTTGTTTATAGCATCTTAATTGTATAGCTCGCGTGAAAGTGGATCAAAGTCAAATGTCAACTGGTGCTGTCTGCTGTGGAAGCAGGCTGCAGAGACAGCCTTGTAAATCACAACCACTAGCTGAGCTTCGAGTAGCTCCTGACCCTGTCCCAGTTCCAAAGTGTTCCACCTGCCCATGGCATGAGCTGGGACTGTGCTCTGGATCGGCAGTGTGTGCAGTGATTTGATAAGCTTCCAGAGGTTGCTTCCGTTTAATGGTGTGCTCTGAAAACACATTTAGATACTGTCAGAAGTGGGTGGTAAGGCAAGTGAATGTTGCTCTCTCCAACCACCTGAAAGGAGGTTGTAGTGAGGCAGGTGTTGGTCTCTTCTCCCAGGTAACTAGCGATAGGATGAGAGGCAGTGGCCTAAAGTTGCGTCAGGAGAGGTTTAGATTAGATATTAGGAAAAATTTCTTCACTGAAAGAGTGGTCGGGCATTGGAGCAGGCTGCCCAGGGAGGCTGTGGAGTCCCCATCCCTGGAGGTGTTTAAAAAACGTGTGGATGTGGCACTTCAGGATACGGTTTAGTAGGAATGGTGTTGTTGGGTGGATGGTTGGACTCAATGATCTCAGAGGTCTTCTCCAACCTATGATTCTATGATTCTAATGTGACTAGGTCTGAATGTTAATTATTGGTTTAAATCCTTTTTACAGTGAGGGTGGTGAAACACTGGAACCTGTTACCTTGAGAGGTTTTGGGGTCTCCATCTTTGGAAATAAGCAAAACCCGACGGGACAGCATCCTGAGGGTCCTACTGTAGTTGACCCTGCTTTGGGCAGAGAAGTTGGAGTTCCAGAGATCCCTTTCAACTTCAGCTATTCTGAGATTCTGTGAAATGCCTGTTGAAAACTTTTTTGGGGCTAGTAAAGAATAAACCTTGAAATTCTTTTGAAACTGTCAACAGCAAGGTTACTGCATTGAGTTTAAAAAAAAAAGGCTAAAAATTTTAATACTGGGCAAAATTTCAAATACTAGGCTAATACCCTCCAGAGCTTCTTTTGAGAGGGAGGAGGGAGGAGTAAAAGTGGTAGAATGTTCTCTTAGAAAACCAGAAATGCACATTCAGATTTCCGTTACTCATTGAGGCTCATGCTTGGAGGCGAATTGGATTTTCCTTTTTTGTTTTTTTTTTCTAAAGGCAGATAGATGCGGTGTATAATGTTGAAATACCAGATTGCTTGGTATAAATGTTAACTGTAAAAACACCCCATACTTCACAACGGTGTTTGCGTAAGGACTGCCATGACCTTATTGATACTATGGATGGTAAATGAGACCTTTATCCTAAGAAATGAAAATGCTGCCAATTATAAAAGTTACATTTCCAGAAGCAGGAATCTGTCTGCGTTTTGCAACAGTAACAAGTCATGGGACCTCTGATAAGCGAAAAGGAACCTGTATTTTACGTGCATATGATTGGTGTTGCTGATTGTGGTTAAAGTGGCCTCTCGCATATCCTGTTTGCCCGCTGAGTATTTCAAACCACACCAAGTTGTGATTTGAGATGTGGTTCTCACTTCCTGAAGAAGGTTTGGTGGTTGAATTAGCATATTGCTTTTGTCTTTCTTTCAGATACTTAGCTTTGAAGTAAATAATCAGAAGTTAGTTATAATTACTAATGTATGTTGAATAACTAATGAACTGCTCATAATCTGTGTGTTAGGCTGATGTTTGCCTAATGTTAGGATATACATTACTGTAATTCTGATTGAATCACTTAAGTCTTCTCTACCTGATGAAATTTTTTGGTATAACAATACAGAAATTAAACAAACAAACAAAAAGAGCTTTTACACGTATTACTCCCTGTGTAAGCATTTTGTTCCAGAATGAGCATGATGTTATTTAGGCATCATTACTGGTGTTTGGAAGTGGAGTAATTATACCAGATTATCAGAATTTTGTCCTGGAATAGTGTGTCTAACTGGGAATTTATACCAGTCTAACTATAACAGAATAATTATTACATATGGTTATGCTAAAAGTATTCTTGCAGAATTAAGACATTGCCATGTGCTAGACACTGAAATGTTGTGTCTCAATGCTCTTGTTTTCACAGCACTGAAAAGAACGCTGGTTTTCTTTGAAGAACGTATGAAAGAAAAGGTCTCTGCTCTAAAGAGTGAACAGTCCACAACCGTACGTAGTACAGAGGTAAAAACTGTCGGAAGAGTTTAGGGAAGTTAAAGGAATGTAGTCACAAGAACATGAATGCCAGAGGTGGACGAAAATGAAAGTTGGGGTTTTTTTCCTGTTCCCTTAAATAATAAAAGGGCTTGCTACTGAGGGAAGCTTGAGTTGCATTGTTGTTTCAACAAGAGTGTGGAGTTACATATTGTAAGTGTAGACAGTTACGTGGGATTTGAAGGCAGAAGGTAGGAATTTAAATTTAATGTGGTAGAAAAGACAGGGCTCGTACAGACAGCTAAAGCAGTTGCGTAGTCACCAGACTTGTGGATGAGCAGTGAAGATTTGGATCAGCTGGAGGGTGAGTGTCAAGGAGGAAAAGTTTTTCAGTTCTTTAAAGGTTAATGATGAAATAAAGAATAAAAACTGAGCATGTAAGACCGTGCTTGTGATCCAGAAACAATAGTTAGAAGCCTTCATGCATAAAGAATATTAATTGGGAAAGTATTGGAAAGGGAGGAGGGTTATTTGTCATTGCTAGGCCTGGAAAACTTGAAGTTGTTCTTGTACCTGACAGACATCAGTCAGAGTTTTAAGTGGTTTGGAGATACGATCTGTCTGGGAGCTGCCAGATAACAGATTCTGTTTTCTTGTCTTCATTAGGCAGCTGAACTTCCCCAAAACGGATCTGGTTTGGTACCTTCTAGTTTCAGCAGCAATTTGTAGGCAGCTTGGTCTTTCTTGTGGAGAATACTGTGCCCCATCTGCAGCCGTCCTAAAGCCCAAGCCACAAGATAAATCATATTTAGAAAGTGAGAAAAAAATGTTTCCTTTTGTGTGTTTCTCTGCTACCCCTGCCTTGGCAAGAGTACATGGAAGGGTTGGTTGGTTTGGTTTTCCTCATATGGCTAGAGTCACTCCACCTGGAATGGGTATGGATGCAGAGCCTGAGGAGGAGTGACAGAAATTCCATGTAGTAAAACAAAACTGCCTTTGTTGATCCTTCAGAAGCAGCTGTTTACTTCCATGCCCTCATATTTCTTTGGTTGATGTTTGCGTCATTGCGTATTTGAGCCTTCATCACATCTACACAAATAGTTGCTGTAAGCAAGCAGTATTTCACCATGCTCTCTGGAATCCCTGATAATAGGGCAGAAGCTCCCAGATCTGCTACATCTTGCAGATGTTTTCCCCCTTTTCTGGAGATCAGCCTTTTAAAATCTTTGAATACATCCTTAGGCGTTCCATCTTAACAGGCAGGATATGAAGGCCACAAAAGATTTACAAGAATTTAACTATTTCTCATGGGTGTAGCATCAAATTCTTGTCCTGCTTGCTTCTTCCACTGTCAGTAGAGAGTTCTCGTGGACTGGTTCGTGTTTTAACATAATTGCCCGAGTGAGTGCTTCACTGGAATGTGTTATCAGATGAACCAGAGTATAAAGGCTAACTGAGACAAGACAGTGGAACAGTCAAGGGGTATCTTCCTTTGGCTAAAACCTGTGCCGTTTTCTTCATGCTGTTCATAGGAAGCGCTTATTTAAGGAGACGCACTTCCAAAGAAAGGAGAATGTAGAAAGTCATGCATATGCATGCTTTGAACAAAGCATGAATGCAAACAAAACAATCTTGGTTTATCCTCCAGAACTTAATTCACACCCTGTGTTTCAGTACAATACTGATGCACACATAGGGGTGCACGTTGTCACCAAGGAGGTTAATGGAAACCATGAAGTAAATATATTCAGAGTCTGTTATCTTAAGACTCGCTGGTATCTTCCCAGCAGTCCTATCACCCACCATGAAAAAAACAGAACCCAGAAGCATTGTACCTCTCTGCTCCATGGCTTTCTATGTGTCATGCCTATTGGCCATATCCAGAATATTTTTTCCTTTTTACTTACTTTTACCATTGAATAATCGGTAAGCAAAGTAAGGGTTGAATTTTTAAAGAAAGTGATTTCCTTTAATAACTTTACTCAAGTAAACCCTAAGGACTACAAATCTTAGGACAAAATAGGGTGATAGGCTTTTCCTGGTGTACTCCTGGTAAATGTCAGCAGACAGCCAGGTGAAGAGGCAGGAAATGGAATGAGTCCACGGGAAGGAAAAGCAATGTTACGAAGGGAGTCTGTCGTCTGAAGATTAAATAGTGCTTTGGACAGAGTCAGTAAATCTAAGAACTGACTCTTTATATAAGAATACCCACAAAATTGGGGCATTTAGTTTATTGTATATCCATTGTTCTTCATAATAAATGCTTCAAGTTAGCATTCCCCTGTTTTGAGGCGAATTCTGTTTCTATTACTTAGAAACTAAAAAGTAAGAAAAAGTTATTTCATACAAAGATGTTTGAGGTAGTGGGGGTCTTGCAGGTGGTTGCTGTAAATATGTTTTTGTTTCTTTAGTCTGAGGAATGTGTTCTTGATTACACACACACCTTGTGGACTGTTGAGCTGGAGATCAGCTTAATGGCAGCCCTCTGCTGGTAGGTTTTTACACTTTTGTGTGTTTCAGTGGAGACTCGAGCTTTGCTGTCAGCACTTCAAAAGCTCTCAAAGAAATTCCAGTTCCTGGAAGATCACGATTTCCTCAGGAACCAGGGTCTTGCCTCATTTCCTGTTGTGAAGTATTTACAGGCATCATGTTGGCTCAGAGGAGGAATAGACTAATAGCTTGTCTGGCAGCTACGGTGTCAGTTGATCTTGATCCTGGATAAAAGGCAGAGCTTTATCCTTGAAGGAAGGAGTTATGGAAATGTTTTTGGAGAAGAAAAGAGAGGAATGTGGCGTAAGAGTTCTGGCAGTTGTGGTAGAAAGATAGTTTGTATACTGAATCTTAAAATGGTATACTAGAATGGTGAGGAAGAGATGAATAAAAAGTCCTGGTTACAACTTTTCTGACTTGTTTGTCAAGACTGGCCAAGTCTTTTGTGCTTTTTTTTTTAACTTGGGTTGCTTGAAAAGTTTGAAGAATGGGAGAGGTTCTTCATAAGGGCAGCAGTAATTCTGCATCCCCCATGTAGAAGAAACCATTCTGTTCTCGTGCTCTGGTAGAGCATGAGAGTTGTTCTGTCTGCATACGCTTGGAAGAAGCAAGTTTATGCGTTGTGCTCTCTGTGGATGAATTTACAATCTTCGGTCTGCAGACCACTGAATTCTTTTGAGATATTTTCCCATTTTAGAATTAGCCTAACCGAGTTTCCCAGTAAAGGACAAGTGTATCTCCTCTACTACTCAGTTTTGCTCTTAAACATACTTGGATAAAATACTGTGTAAGTGGGCCTTTACTTAATTTGTTGCTATTGTTAAATATTAATTAAACTCCACTATGTGTAATTAGAGGAAGTTTTAGATAGGAAGACTTCCTAGTTCTCTTGGGAGTGTGTATAACTGTAAAAAGAAACCTGTGGACAGATGTACAATCAGAGTGCAAGCAATTAGTATCTCGAATCATGAAAAACTGTGTTTAAGATAAGGCTTTGTTTGTGTGGTTTTACGTGTATTTGGTATGCTTTGGTCTCTAGAATCTTTCCCATTTAATTCTTGTAAGAACTTTCTTTGTAATTTTGGTATTATGTGTGTAATGTATTTCTGTATTTATTAGATAACTGTCTTTGTAATTGTGGCCATTTCACAGGATCTTGAAATACTTCAGGCAGAGGGTAGACTAAAATCCAGGCCTGCAGAACTGTGCATAAGTGTGATAATCATCTTGCTTTGGTGTAGGAAGGTGTCTGCTGCCACGTGTGCTGAACGCAATGGGTTAGCTTCCGATTGTACTGCAAGAGAGTTACTTGTCTGGTGTGTTTTCTTAAATCCTTGTGTTCATTTTATCCCAGTTACTAGTTTGAAATGCATGAGGGCTAGAAACTTGCTTTTGAATAAATGGATTTTAAGATTTTATAATTAAACAAATACACAATAAAACCAGAATGACCAGCATTATAAAACAATCTTATGTCTAATAAGCATAGATTATAACCATATGCTTCACAAAAGTAGTGAAGTCTTGATAATGAGCATTCACCACAACAGGCTACTATATAAAGTCCATTAAGTAAGGGAACTATGAATTAAGAGAGTAAATTCATCAGTTGCGATGGTTTACTCATATTTTCTAGAGAATCACACGCTGAGTTCCTCTACAGAAGGACTTGGTGTAGTGAGGAGTTAATAAGTTAGACAAAGCAACAAAACCATTATGTGGACCATGTAAACATTTTCCAAAACGATTATATATTTATTTGAGGGTATTATATGAAATCTCTTTGTGTATTCCAGTATCCTTGAGAAATTTGCCTCCGTTGTCTTTCTTAGATTCCATAATGACTTCCAGGTAGCCAGTGTTGATGAATACGTAAGTCTTAAAGATTTTTGTCAAGCAAAGGGGTAGTGCCATTTTAATAAACTGCATCTTTCTGAGGCACAGTTAGAGTGCTGTTCCTGTTGATACTGATGTGCATAAAAATACGTATTTAAAAGATACGCATTTTGATTAGTTTGTCTTGGCATTGTTACAGCTGAATACAACAGTCAGCAACTAGTTTCTCTCCAGAGCTCAAGAGAATGAGCTAAGAGGAGGAGGAGGAAGGGAGCTGCTGAAGGTGTAGGATGCATCTCCATTGGCCAGTAGCTTCCAGCAGACCTCCTGCCATGGGACATGTAGCTTCTTGCTTCTCTGAGCTAATATGAGGAGCTTGGAGAGCACTGTTGCTGTTAGTCACACCGTGGTTCTCTGATGGCCTACGTTAATTGATACTGGAGACAGAACAGTTGAGCTACCTAATAAGAATGTTTTCCAGTCTTCAGTGCCAATACAAAGGCAGGAGGACAGACAGGATGCTTCCTAAACGGGCACTTCCTAACAAGAGCACCTATTTGGTTAAGTATCTTTTCACATGGAATACTGACTTTGGCCTGATAACTACTGAACAATGAAAGTCTGTTAAAAACAGCTCTGTCACAACAATGCAAATCATATCTGTGCGTGGTTATGAAAGAGAATGAAAAAATGTCTGTCTGCGCTTTCTGTAACTGATTTTTGTAGATCTCTACAAGTAATTCTCCTGCACACTTCTGCATATTATTGAAACGCCTGTGCAAAACAGCAAACATCATAGTGGGATTGAAATCTAAAAGTATACTCAAAGTTAGTTTTTCTTTTTACACAGAATTTGTAAAGTTTCAGTTTTGAGTTATCTGTTTGGTTTGGGAATTGGAAGAAAAAAAACCAACAACAGAGGCCAGTGGCAGACTAAAAGTACAGGATCTGAAAAACATCTGTGAGAGGAAAGAAAACCCTAAAGATCTGGTGTTGGTTAGCCTAAAAAGGAGAAGATTGAAGGGATGTAATGATGTAGGAGTGAAGTGCTGTTGCAGAGAGGATAGGTGAATAGAACCACATGTAGTTCATTCACATTGCACTACAGAAGATTCAGATTATGTAGTAGGAAGCATATAGCAGTCAGAATTGCGAATGACTGGAATAAATTACGTTGATGATTGTAGAATCTCTGTTACGGGGGGGTCTTTAAAGTAGGTGAGATACATGTCAGGAGTAGTGTAGATACAGCAGATCCTTCAGTAGCGTTGCTGTAAAAAAGCATTGTGAGCGCTGGGAGACACTCATTCCATAATTCTCACAAAGCAGTTTGATTTATAGAAAACAGTGCAATGGTCTTAAACTGTTAGCAGAAACACATTTGTTACTATCTTCAAGAAGGCTCATCGGGTTGGTAGTGCAAATGTCAAGGAACATCTAGACTTAGGAGGAATTGCGAGTGCCTCACATTGTTTTCATTAATGCCTAGGTATCTTGCTGTAATCACATTGTATGTGGGAGAGGGTGGGAAGGGGTGTAGGAGGGGGGACAGGAAGAAAATCACTGAAGAGAAATTTGTGCCTAGAATGAAATGACTAGGTTACAGTCTGTGAAGTTGGTAGATTGCTATAGCTCTTGGTGTAAGACTCTGCTATTAGAGCTTAAAATGCTGAGATGATGACTTTCTGCTTATTTTACAGATTTGCTTACAATCAAATACATGACCATGGGGGATATGAAGACCCCAGATTTCGATGACCTTCTTGCAGCCTTTGACATACCAGACATGGTTGATCCAAAAGCAGCTATTGAATCTGGACATGATGACCATGAAAGCCACATAAAACAAAATGCTCACACAGATGAAGATTCTCATGCCCCATCATCATCTGATGTTGGTGTGAGTGTCATTGTGAAAAATGTGCGTACTATTGATTCTTCCGAAGGAGTGGACAAAGATGGCCACCATTCCACAGGCAATGGCTTGCATAATGGCTTTCTAACGTCATCAGCTCTTGATAGTTACAGTAAAGATGAAGGGAAGTCGCTTAAAGATGATGGGTCAGCTTCTGAGACTACACTGAAGGATTCAGCTTTCAACCAGTTTAGCCCAATATCAAGTGCTGAAGAATTTGATGATGATGAAAAAATTGAGGTGGATGACCCTCCGGATAAAGAGGAGATGCGTGCAAATTTCAGAGCAAATGTCTTGGCAGGATCTGTATCTCAGCAGGAATATGACAAACTAAAGGCACTGGGAGGGGAGAACTTGATGAAATCTGGAATCCCAGTTTCAAGCAGTATAGATAAAAATAAAGTTGCTAAACGAGAGACAGAGACAAACTCGATGAATGTAAGTGTCTATGAGCCTTTCAAAGCTCGAAAAACAGAGGAGAAATTGCTGAAAGACAATTCTGAGAAGCTTCTTGAAAACAGGGTGCTTGATGGAAAACTGAGTGCTGAAAAAAGTGAAACAAATCTTGCCAGCATTTCACAGTCCAAAGCAAAGTCATCAGCAAAGCTTTCTTCATGCATTGCTGCAATTGCAGCACTGAGTGCTAAAAAGGCAGCTACAGATAATAGTAAAGATTTACAGTCTAATTCAGGAGAATCTTCTCCATTACCAAAAGACATGAGTGAAAGTCCTCGGGCTATTGAAAAATCACCTGAATCTCAGAGTCTCATTGATGGTGCTAAAAAGCCGTCTATCAAACCACCTGATAGTCCCAGAAGTGTGTCAAGTGAAAACAGTAGCAAAGGGTCTCCATCTTCTCCTGCAGGGTCAACACCAGCAATTCCTAAAGTTCGCATAAAAACCATCAAAACTTCTTCTGGGGAGATCAAGAGAACTGTTACTAGAGTGTTGCCAGAAGTTGATTTGGACTCTGGAAAAAAGCCAGAGCAGACTGCTTCTATGGTAACTTCCATGACATCTCTCCTGTCCTCTCCAACTTCTGCTGCTGTTCTTTCCTCTCCTCCTAGAGCTCCTCTCCAGTCCACTGTTGTCACCAATGCAGTTGCATCTGCAGAACTTGCACCAAAACAGGTCACTATCAAACCTGTGGCTACTGCCTTTCTCCCTGTTTCGGCAGTTAAAACAGCAGGTTCACAAGTGATAAATTTGAAGCTTGCTAACAACACTACAGTGAAAGCCACGGTAATATCTGCTGCTTCAGTGCAGAGTGCCAGTAGCGCCATCATAAAAGCTGCCAATGCTATACAGCAGCAGACTGTTGTGGTGCCAGCATCAAGCCTCGCCAGTGCTAAACTTGTGCCAAAGACAGTCCATCTTGCCAACCTTAATCTTCTGCCTCAAGGTGCTCAAACCACCTCTGAACTCCGCCAAGTGCTAACAAAACCTCAGCAACAAATAAAGCAGGCAATAATTTCTGCAGCAGCCTCACAGCCTTCTAAAAAAGTGTCTCGAGTCCAGGTAGTGTCATCTCTACAAAGTTCTGTAGTAGAAGCATTCAATAAGGTGCTGAGTAGTGTCAATCCTGTACCAGTTTACATTCCAAACCTTAGTCCCCCTGCAAATGCCGGAATAACATTACCGACACGAGGTTACAAGTGTTTGGAGTGTGGTGACTCATTTGCTCTTGAGAAGAGCCTGACCCAGCATTATGACAGGAGGAGTGTGCGAATTGAAGTGACGTGTAATCATTGTACGAAGAATTTAGTTTTCTACAATAAATGCAGTCTTCTTTCCCACGCTCGTGGACACAAGGAAAAAGGAGTTGTAATGCAGTGTTCACACTTGATTTTAAAACCAGTCCCAGCAGATCAAATGATAGCATCTCCTTCAAGCAATACTGCGGCATCTATGCTTCAAAGCCCTGTGGGAGCTGGCACGCATGCAGTAACAAAGATACAGTCTGGCATAACTGGGACGGTAATATCAGCCCCAGCAAGTACACCTGTCATTCCAGCTATGCCACTAGATGAAGATCCATCGAAACTCTGTAGACATAGTCTAAAGTGTTTGGAGTGTAATGAAGTTTTCCAAGATGAGACATCTCTTGCAACTCATTTCCAGCAGGCTGCAGACACAAGTGGACAAGTAGAGTATCACATGTTTAAATTCCAATGTTTCATCTCTAAGCCTAGGAGACTTTGGATGTGTTTTTAATTTCGTTTAGCTGTTAATTATCTGAACCTCCATGATTAAAAGTATAAATGAAAACCACAAAAAATCTTGCAAGCACTTACATAGTGATTGTCAACATTTTTCAAAGAGTTTTCTTAGAATTTTTTAGGCCCTAAAGTCTGAAATTCACACTGTATATTTTTGCTAAAATTTAGCATTAGCTTTCTTACAGCTGAACTTCATAATACTGAAATTAATAACGATCTTTGCTAAGAATTTTCCATGATTCTTTCTGTGCTTTGGAATTTGAGTATCCTGTGGAATCCACTTAATTGGCACCCTCATGAACAGCCCGCCTATTCAATCTTAATGATAGTTTTAAGTGATTCGTTCTTGATCTGTCTTCAGTTTTTATTATTTTCATATAGCACCGTAAGTGAACTAGGCATTCCTCTTCTCTACAGGGACACTAGGCAATGAAGAAATGGCACACTGATTCTGTTGAAAGGATATGCATGCATCTTCAGGTCTTGCTTAAGCAGCAGTGAGAAGTGGTGTTCACTAGCATGCATTTCTTGCTGTGTGGCCATTTGTTTATTTGTGTTGGTTTTCCTTTCCTCTTACGATTGCTAATGAGTTAGAATTACAAACCATTTTAAAATTCTTTACTAATGTACATGGCCTAATCTGAAAGAAGAACATTCAATAAAAATTAATATTAATCAGTGTGCGATGTATTTTATAATCCTGTAAGAGTTAAGATTGTTAATTAAGTGATACAGTTGGATTTCTGTTGGGGCGTGCCAATTAAAAGGGATTCTGGCGTGTTTCAGAACATTCAGTTGAGCTTGGTGTTGCAGCTTCTTGCTGTGTGGGAAGCTGAAAACCTACAAACATGCTCAGACTGATCAAGACAGGAATGCCCCAGGAATATTCCTGGGAATCGCACAGCGATGTACAGGATAAAGCTTTTTAAGTCCTGCAGTTAGGAAAAAATCCAGTAGTTACAGAAGCGCAGACAGGTTCCTGTCAGAATCTGTTTACCAAACTTCAGACCTATTCTGTGGCCACGAAGCAGTTACACTGCGCTCACCACTACAGATAGTAGTGTAAAGAGATTTGGATGTGGAAATGTCTGTATGGATTGTGTGGCTCTGTCTCAGCTCCTACTTTACTAACTGGATAGCGGACTTAGGCTGAAATTGCCTGGATTCCCAGTGAAATGAATGCCATGTGAGTGAATTTCTGTTTGTAAGATACTACAGATGTGCCTACCTAAAGCGAGTTGATTTAAGCTTTTTGTCAGAAGGAAGTTAGCAGAATGTGTTCCGTCCTTAGATCTTCCTGCAGTTTTGAACAGTATCTAATGGCTGACCATGATTATATTCTGCATCAGCTCTCAAGTTACTTAATACCCAGTAATTGTTTTTTAACTAACTCCTTTGCTGGTGCTTATTGGTGTTAGATTTATCTTTTTTTCCATAATAGGTCCATTAGTTACCATTTGGTGTGGTAAGATCCAGTAGTCCTTGTGAAAAACCGGTTGTTCTTGGTACTATAAAATCAAGCAATTAAGAAGGCACCAAGATAAAGCAAGTGGATGAGAGACAGACAAATGTACTGAGAATAGGTTGGGAGGATGAGGTAAGGATAAAGTTAAAAAAATAGGGAAGAACAAAGATAAAAAAGCGATGTACTCGCCTTCTGTGGGGGTCTTTTTGTGTACGGAGAGGTAAACTAAATGGATTTGTATAAACACCTTTTGCCCTTTCCTGCTACCTCTGGTGCTTTTCGCCCTGTTGCTGCCGAGTTTGCTCTCTATGCATCTCCTGTTAGATACAGTTTACTTTGGTGATTTACTACAGTAAAGCAATGGAGAGCTTCATAGAATGTCAAAATATAGCTGCAGTTAGGTGGAAAGATAAGTCTGGGTACACAGATACTGCTGTTCAGGGAGGAAGGCTGATGAAGGCACAGAAAGCAGTCAGCATCGCCTACTGCCTGTCAATGTGTTCGTGTCTCTTGTTGGAAACGTGCTGTCTTTCAAGAGCTGATGTATGAACAAGGCCCTAATACCTACTTACTAGGCCATGGATTTCCAGGTTGGTTTTTTTTACAAAAAAAAAAAAGTTGCTGCACTGGACGAAAGCTATTTTCATGGTGTTCCATTTTAAAAGAGCACTCTTAATAAATGTAGTTTTAAATGTTGTTTGTTGAAATATATCCTCTCAAAAATTAATTAAATATTTTTCTTAGTCCTTTTCATAAGTCAAGCAGCAGCGTTCAATTCTGTGCTGGTTGTTTTTTACACTGTTTTATTACATACTGTAGTGTTGTAGCTATGCTGAAATGCCCAGCATGGTAACTGTTCAACTGAACAGTTGCTTTAGTGAGAGCAATACATGCTGCATTCTTTTTGTTATCTTTTTGACCATTTTTTGTTCCAAGCATTGCTGCAAGGGTAATGTTTGCTGAAGAAAGACTTTGTATAGGCGTTTATTAATAAATACTTTAGTACTTTATATGTTACCCCATGAAAAGCTTGTACAAGAAATACTCCCAACTTCTGTTTTCCTTATTAGTGCTTGGCACTGGCTTTTCATTGTAAAACTACCATTATTTTGGGGGGAAGGGGACAGGAAAGTTAGATGGAATTGATATGTTAACTTTGGAAGGAAGGAAGAAACAATAAAAATAAACATTTAGATTTTGGAAACAAATAGGGAAAAAGTTACTATTTGCGGCTTACCATTCTTTCTAGTGCCCAACTAATTGCTCTTGAAATGGAAATTGTATACTGTTTTATGTTTTCAGTGAGTGTAAGCAGTAAGTAGCTGTTACTTCTTGTTCTCCTTAAACTCCCGTTACGAAGGTAGAATGTTTCTTATCAAATAAACAATAGTAAAACAGCCCTAGCAATTAAAAAATGTTCCCTATGAAGTTGTTACCTTTCTGTAATATTTTACTTCCATTAATATTCCTGTTAAAGGGAATGGAATCACTCACTGACAGGTTTCCTGGCTGCATGAAATCCTCGTCTACTTACCAGGGAAAAAAAAGCAGCAAACCTGAGCTAATTAATGTGCATCTTATTTACAGATACAGGTGTATAGCTCCCATGGAAACTACATAGCTCATTTCCCTTCATATTCATAGTTCTTGTGTATCTTTATTTTTAACCTCCACCATTTTTTCTTCTAACCCTTTTTTTCTGAAACTTTGACTTTAAATGCAGGCAGGTGATGATTTTCACAAACTGTGTTTTATTTTGGTATGGGTTGGAATGAGAGAGCTGGAAGTTAATACCACCTTAAGCCCAAAATAAAATGGTAAGCAAACATGGTGAATTTCAGAATTTCACGGTAGATTCTTCTTGTTCTACTGTAATCGGTTACAATTAAACATTTTACTGTACTCATCCAAAATAGCAAACCGGTGGCCTATGCATTTTGTGTCAGTTTGAGTTACTGGCATTACAGATGAACCTTGCAGGCTGCTTGTTGCAGAATCGGAGGCGTGCGCTTAGTTGGGGTTGGAAGGTACTATGCTGCCTCTGGGGTGTAGCATCCCAGTTTCCTTCTGTAGTGCTGCAGACGAAAGGCTTCGGAAGGACTATGAAAACCCCGTATGTTTCTATTATTGGGGTCAGAAGTTCTGTTTTGTTGTTTTCTTACATAATCAAATAATACTCCAGATTCCCCAGTGTAGTATTGCTGCTTATTAACACAGAAATGGCAAAAGATAAATTTTAGGAATGGTACTGAAGCCAGATAAACAGGGCAAGCACATTTTAAGCTGAGCTGTGGTTGGTCAGGAGTCTGCCTTTAAGCCTGAGCTTAAGACAAAGTTCACATCCCAGACCTGTTCTGGTCAGTGTGTCGTTCTGGCCATAGCTGTTTGGTCAGTTGAGGGCAAATACTTGGCATTCCAAAGCAAATATTTATATGTGTCCGCACACCATTTCAGACCTCCTGTGTCAGAAAGGCTGTAGTCTGGGTGTTAGCTCCAAATCCCCGCAGACAGCTCACCTCAGGCACAGCCTTCTCCAGAGGTAGTAAATGTGTCCATGCCGTCTGCTAATCTCTTAGGGCTGGCAGTAGTGCTGATGTTGAACTTGCATTTGAGTAATGGTAGATTTTCTTTGCTTGACTTCCTCTGTTTTAACGTTTTGCATTTTGCCATCTTGCTGTCGTCAGGACATTTGAGAACTGTGTTTGGTGGGAGACTGTGTTCAGACATCTCAGGCCACCGTGTTCACAAAGTAAACATTAAAAGGGGACCATATGAAAATACACTTATTGCTTCTGTGTGTGTGACCACAAGATGTTTGATGTTAACATTTCTATTTAAAATTACTGTTTTTTAAAAAAGAGTCAAAGTATTTTTCAAAAAAAATATGCTTCTTCTTCGAATACCAATGATATTGTACAATTGCTAAGGCAATTAAGAAGTCAGTTTAGACCTTGATATTAAACAGTGTTCTACTAGGAAAAAAATCCTTTTTGCAGTGACTATAAAGGCTTTTTCCTTCTGTCTTCGGGGGTTATTGTCTGTCTCCTGTTGATTAAATGGGAACAGGCTGGGGTTTTTTTATGGGCATAGTTGCCAGTACTAGTAAGTCAGACTCCTGTGAAAGCCATTTGTAACACTGTACTGTTCTTCCACAATGGTAGCTTTGATTCTGCTATTGTATGATCTGGATGTTACTGGTTTTTTGAAGAGATTTAAAGGAGAGTCGCCTAAATTGGAAGAAGGCGGTGGCTTTCTCTGAAGCACCTGTCTTGTAGTAAGAAATGTTTTTACCATGGGAAAAGGGATTATTTCTTAATTATTTATTTCAGGATTTTTTTCATACATAGGTTAGTAAATAATTTATAATGCAGCTCTGGAGATCTTGTTTTGTTCCGTATTCTTGCAAAATGTACACATCACTACATCTGCAAGACTGTTAGGGATAACATTCCTAAAAATGTGCAAATCTCATGTTAAAAAAATACCCATGTCATGAAGGAGTCTTGGTTTTGTTTTTAAGTCTTCATAAGTCACTTGTGAGATTCATAATACCCAACTCATAAGAAATAATAATTTGAAAAGCCTTGGAAAGCCAAGTCTTATGAAATGAGGTTGAGTTGGACCTGTTCTGCAAAGACTTGTGTTTGTGTTTGACTTGGAGACCAGCAGAGTTTCTGTTGAAGTCGGAGAAGCAGCTTCTGTGATCAAAGTTAAACAGAAGCGTACTTTCTGGAATGCTTTTACAGGTTTGGCTCCTTGTGCCCTCCAGTGATCGAAAGCCACTGTGAGCAAAAGTGAAGCCTGTTTGGAGCTGGGTTGCATCATTTGCGTTTCATCCCCAAAGTGGCACAAAGCACCCAAAGAATTTCAGTGTTTCTGATTTGGCATATGGTCAACATGTAGTTGAACATTTTTTTAAATTATTTTTGTGTAACAAAATATAAGAAAAGAATTAGTTTAGTAAGTTACTCCTGCATGTAGAAAGATTGCCCTGCAAAGAAGAGCTTTGTAAATATTTTATATATTGCTAGTTTTTACTCAGATGCACAATGAGTTGATATGTGTTCTAGCCTGAGAAATACATTTTGACATTATCTGTGCATTTTCTGCCTGATAATGCTTTATTTTATTGGTATTATGGATATTACCACAAGAATTCATTAGGAGCGAGGATCAAAGTGAGTGAAGATAGTATATTTGGTGGGTTTGTTTGGTTTTTTTAACTTGATGTGGTATACTGAGTTTAAACCATAAGGTTTCATTCTCAGGTTGTACTTAGGCCGCTTGCACTATTAAGATAATCTTGTGAGTCACCCAAGTAGAATTTATATAGACAGACATGCATCTCCCATGGTCGGTGGTATATGAAAGAGCTTTGCTGTGTCAAAGTGGCCCAACACGCCAGTATGTCTGGTTGCCAGTATCTGCCAGCTCTGTCCTACAAGTCAGTAGGGCCTGTGTTTAGTACTTGCCCACTTCTCTTGGTTCACATCACAATCATAACATTTAACCTTTTATTTAATATATTACAGTGTTTGACACAAGACGTTATGTATAGCTGAACCAAACCTTTTGTTTCATCTATTTTGGTTTATCGTTTAGAAGACATGCAATATCTGCCAGATGCTGCTTCCTAACCAGTGCAGTTTTGCATCACACCAGAGAATTCATCAGCATAAGTCTCCATACACGTGTCCTGAATGTGGAGCAATCTGCAGATCTGTCCACTTCCAGACTCATGTCACTAAGAACTGCCTGCATTATACCCGAAGAGTTGGTTTTCGGTCAGTATAATGATTACTTTTGTTGTCGATTTATGTATAATTTATGCTTTTAAAAGTAATTTTCCATTTTCATAAGCATTGTTTGTAGAATATGGCTTTGTGGGTTTAAGGTTGTCATGGAAACAATGCTATTAGTACTACAAATTTTGGAGTAAATACCATATTAGGATTCTGCTTTGTTTGGGGCATCCGCTTTTGTAGGTTATTAAATCAGAGTATTAGCTAATTTCATCCAGCCACAAAATGTCAGATTCAGGACTTACCAGTTTATAAAGTCTAGCAAATTCAGATGTATGAAAATAATTTCAGGTTCTTAAAAAACCCTTTTGAGTTTTTTCGAAACATTGAATTTTAGATTGTTCTCTCTGGTAGAACAGTCATTTTCAGTATTTATTGCCAGAATTTATTATCAAGATGCTGATGGGCGTACTGCGTCTGTCTGGTTGCTCTCTTCTCTGTGGGAAGTCAACATTCCTCGGCTTTACATGGCTTTAAAATTACCTTTGTTGTTCAAACAGCCTGGTCTTCTGGTGGTCCTTTGTTACTCTTCAGTTTCCCTTTTATTCTGCTGTTTCCCTGTAATGGCAGCTCACTGAGAAAATGGGGATCGGAAGCATTTTATGGAAATTATTAGTTTTGAAAAGCTTGAAAAATTGTTTTATCTTAGAATTTTACTCGCACTGAATGGCAGGCAGCACAGCAAGAGATCAGAAGAGCCGAGCTTTGCTCAGCAGTCCTACAACATTTCCACTTCATCCTGTCTGACTGAAGAAGGGTGATTTAAAATCTTACCAGTAGGCAGCTTCTTCCTCCATAAGTTGGCACAAGTTCATTTACTGGGATGGTTTTGAGAGCTTCCACTGAGGGAAGAAAGCATTTTTACTGCATCAAGCCAGCTGCTGTGGGCAGTCTGTTTTCCATGGTCCAACACAACTCTCAGCTCTTTGCTTTTCTTTGGGTTCTTCTCTTTTATTCTTTTCTCCCAAGCTGTAGTCCGTCTTGTCCTACATTTCTTAAATCTGCTACCTCTACTCTCCTTTCTAGTCAGTGTCTCTTGGGTTTGTACATGGAATCGTCTTCAGGGGCTCCTGGCCTGCACCAGTAACACCAGAAGACTCATAAACCCCTCACTGTGAATCTAAACTAAAGTTACTAAACTTTTCAAGATGTGTCATAAACAACTCACGTCACGTCACATCAGAATTTCTGTATATGGTGAGACTAAACCAAAAAATACCTAGGCAAAGAAAGCAATATCCAGCAAAGTGAATGTCTTCCTTCTTATGCTCCTCAGCATCTCCTTATCACCATGGTGCGTTTGCTTGAGAAACAGTGTAACCTGTCGTGTCTTTCCCAGGGACCTCTGTGAGGGAGTGCAGTTTGATTTCAGCGATGTAGGCTGGTTGTCTGAACTACAAATCAGCTGAAAATTTCAACCTTCAGTTTAATTGCTTCCTTCCAGGTTGAAAACAAGAAAGCTGTTACGGCAGTCCAAGAAAGGAAGGCTTGGTCCTAAAGAACTGTTTTAATATACACTGGTGAATGCTGAGGGTCCTTTATTATGTCACATCACTAGAGGATAAAGTCCAGGCAGAATGGGATGGGGAGGCGAGAGATGCGACCAGCTCTCTGGAGGTGACACCTTAGGAGTAGATCTGTTAATGAGGGGATCGTGCTTTGTACTGCTGTGAAGAAATGTTCATCTCTCTGTAAGCAGAGAAGATCTTAACAGACCCAACAAAGACAAGAGCCATTTACTTTAGAAAATACATTGGTAAGTGGAGACTAGATAGATACGAACTTGATTAATAATATTAAGAATGTAAATTAAGTGCTTAGAGAAGGAAGGATGACGTTTCATAAAATTCAAAGGTGATACATTTTGAAAGGAAAATGGGATTCTTGAATGCGATGTTTGACTATATTTCCTGTTTTATTGCTATCATCAGGGCATTAAAACAGTATCCAAAAATGCATTGATGTTTATATGACAGCAGTCATACTACCCTGATAGATGCCAAAATTAAAACTTTGAGAGAGTAGAGGCCTACTATGTTTTAATTGTAAAACTTACTGCAGAATACTAGTCAATAAGAAATCTGTTCATTTGACAGGTTTTTTTGTAATTGCTTATTGCAGTATGTTCTAGGACTTACTTGGTAGCATTTAGTACTGGAGATGTATGGCACTAAAAGGGACCATTGTGTATAGAAATTGTTATGTAATAATATTAATTCAATTTTTTAATCGTTTCAATTTAGGATAGATGCGGAAAGGTCACAAATTTTCAACACAGCAGAAGTATGTTTTTGAAAAATATTTTCAGAATTCCAATCTGACAGATTGATCTGATTGTAGAGATTCTGTTTAGTTGTCCTGAGTTTAAATTACTCTTTTTTTTGTTTTTAAATCCAAGTGCTGATTTGATTACATGTACAGAAAATCATTGAAAGTTTGTCTTCATTAAATCTAAACAAGGGAAGTGGTGGAAATGTTTTCCTTACTGGTTTTGCACTTTGGTGGTAGTTTCTAAATTGCTGTGGCATACCTTATACAATCCACTGCATGTGATAAAAATGCATTTTGTAAAATCTCTTTACAAATTTGCAGAGGGTTTAAGCATTCTTTTTGCAATCAGTAGAATATTGCTCTGTCAGGCCTTCTGTCTGTTTTGTTGTAATGCCATAAAAACATGTTCTGACTTCGTATCTCTTAGATTTTCAAATTAAATTTGGGGAATTTCTTTTTACTTATTTTCTGATACACAAATCTCCGTTTGTCTTGATTCTTACTGGGTTGTTTAAATTGACAGAATGGCGTAGTTTTATCTGATTGTATATATATGTTTTATTTCTTCCACTTGCTTGAAAATCAGTGTTGATTCCATTTCTTTCAGTACTGCTTTGGGCTAGGCTGAACTGACTCTTTTCCGCTCTTTTTGCAGCTGCGTGCATTGCAATGTTGTATACTCTGATGTGGCGGCACTCAAGTCTCATATTCAAGGTTCTCACTGTGAAGTCTTTTACAAGTGTCCTATCTGTCCCATGGCATTTAAATCTGCTCCCAGCACACACTCCCATGCCTATACACAACACCCGGGTATCAAGATAGGCGAACCAAAGTAAGCAAAATTAATCTTCTACTGCACTTGCCTGCATTTTAATGACTTGTGAAATTGTATTCTCTCCTGTGCTTATAATCGTAAAAGTCATGTACTGTACAACCAACAGGTTGTCGTCCTGTTGGTAACAAGTGGAGTTTGTGTAATGTTTTCATGAGTTTTTAGCTGGCAGTTTATTTGGCAAAGGTTAGATTTCCATGAACGTAGCAATAGCAGTCCTTTAAACACTGCACACTACAAGAGAGTAATACAGTAATTACAAAAATTATTTGGACAGGCAGCTAGTGTGTTGCTCCTTCTTGTTTTTTAATCTGCTTAGTTCATGTGCATTTTTACTGTGAGTTAACATGAAGGAACTGCCAAGACTCATCAGGGTTTATGCAGTGATTTTCATAACAACTGGTTGAAAAGGTGGGGAAAGTGATTTTTTTTCTTAGCCCACCCCATGCTCACAGACAGTCATCTGGGTGCATTTGGAGGCTTGGTTCTTTTGGTGCCGTCAGTTCGCAGAGTTAAGGGGGTGTCCTTGTGCGAGATGCTTTCGGACATGGCGGATGGCGTCTCTGGGCTGACCTCAGGCGGTTCTCACGGGCCACAGCCGCCTGCGGTACCCTGCCCTTTTGGTTAGGCAGGCACTCGCTTGTCGGGTCGTGTTTTGCTCGCAGGGTCTGTTTTCCTCCTAGATTTTTTCTTCGTGAAAGCCATAGGTTTTGGGAGTGGTGAGCTAGGCTTTTGCTTCCCTAAGATGGTCATGTCTCAAGGAGAGCAATTCCAGTGTGCTGCTGAGTGAGCAGTGTTTATACCTTTCCAGCCTTGCCCCTCCAGATCAAAACAGATGCATTTATGGAGCTGTTTATATAAGCTTTTTTCCAATATGTAATCTCTTTTTTCTGGATTAAAGCAGAACTGATTCCATTCTGTAGCTAGGAAAGCTGTGCATAAACACAGTGTTTACCGACAGTGGTAATACCGGGCACAATCAGGTCCTCAGCTTCAGGGTCTTTGTTTTAAAGATGTCGAACATTGAAGGGCTCTGCTGAAGCCAGCAGGAGCTGCAGGTGCCAGTGCATGTGAAAATAAGGCTTCAAATCTCATCAGTCTTAGCCTGATGCCTTCCCATTGAGGGCCTTTTTCTTCTGTCTTCTTTCTCCTCTCTTGGTAGGAGTGCAGGATGGAGAGCAAAACTCAAGTGTTTGACTCCATGTTGTTTCTCTGAGTGAGCAGAGCACACTAGTATATTTTAACAAGTTGCAGACTCAAGAAAATAGAAGGCAGATGAGGGAAACAAGGTACCACATAATATAATAACCAGATTCCAGAAGAGTTTGGTTTATCATTGTTTCTTCTAACATATTAACAGGAAATTTACTCTTCAAGGTGTTTAAACCTACATTAAAGCAAAATGACAACAAACTTACTGTGTGTGATACCAAATTAAGATATTTCCACCCAGTGACAAACGATAACCTTGTTTTAATTCAGGATGGTATCTTCAGTGAGAGGCTTTGAAATACCAACATTTAATCTAAAACTTGTTTCAGATTCCCATAATTTTCATTGGAGAAAAGCAAAAGATTAAGATGACCATTTGTGTAAGATACTTCACATACAAAACGTGCAGAAGATTTCTTGAATTGTGTTGGATCTACTGAACTGTTTCTAATCAACTGCGTGAATTAAGTATTTTGTATTAGTTTTCTTTCCTTATACATGTGCTTATAAATGTATTCTTTTTTGAATTAATTTTGATTATAAAGACTAAAATTTTATTAAGTACTACTGTATTGTAATAAATCGTAGAATTCATAATTGAGTGCTCCTCTTAAGAAGTGGCATGTTCTTTAAGTTTGCCAGCTTTAATCAAGATGCTGTCTTAAATGCATGCGGACTAGTAGGAATTTCCCAGTCTTAGCAGTGTTTGGAAGTCTTTGCTTCCATGTCACAAGCATCTGTAGGTAGTACGGTGTTGCCACCAACACACACTGACTGCTGTGTCACCATTTAATGACGTCTGTTTCAAGTTACCAGGGCCTATGGTTTTCCTCAGAATTAGCTATGTGTATTTCTGCTACTCAGTAACAATTGAAAAAGGAAATGTTTTTGTTGCTCAAATTAGTTGGTTTCTGAGGAGATTTCTCACGTATCTTGGACAAGTTGGCATCAAATGTTTGTGACAGTGCTCAAATTCTGGTTTATCTGCTGTAATGGTCTGTGTCAAAATCACAGAACAAACCAGGTTGGAAGGGACCTCGAAAGATCATCGTGTCCAGCCTTTTGTGGGAAAGGGAGCCTAGATGAGATTAGCTAGCACCCTGTCCAACTGCATCTTGAAAGCCTCCAGCGATGGGGACTTCACCACAGCCCTGGGGAGGTTGTGCCAGTGAATGATTGTTATCAATAAAAAAGTTCTTCCTTGTATCAACATGAAACCTCTCCTGGTGCAGCTTGTACCCGTTACCCCTTGTCTTCTCCATGCGGCTTCTTGTGATGAGAGACCCTCTTGTCCTTTTTCTAGCTGCCCTTTAGGTGCTGGAGCCCTGTGATGAGGTCCCCTTGAGCCTTCTCCAGGAAGAAGAGACCGAACTCATTCAGCCTTTCCTTGTAGGGCAGGTTCTCCAGCTCTTGGATCATCTTTGCAGCCCTCCTTTGGACCTTCTCCAGTCTGCCCATGTCTTTCCTGAGTTGTGGGGGCCAGAACTGGACACAGTGGTACAGGTGTGGCCTGACCAGTGCTGAGCAGAGCTGACCAGCGCTGTTCTGTTTGAGGAAATACATTCACATTGGACCAGTCTGCTGCTCCTCGTTTATCTGCATCATATTACCTACCATCTACGTTGCATATGGCTGGCATACATTTTGAAAGCTTAACAAATTTGTTACTGAAAAGAAGGAATGTGATATAGTCGTAGAACACTATAGATATGACTACATAAACTCAGTTAAATTTTTATTCTTCCGAAGTAAAAATTTTAAAACAAATGAAAAAAAAGGGTACAGTAGCCTTCTGTGTTTGGAAATCAGAAGCTTTTGAGTTTTCATGGAGTGTATAAAAGGTGTCTGACCCCTGAATGTGGGTTTCTAGGCAGATGTTGAACTCCGCTTCTGAGTGCTCGTCTGGGCATCACAGCGGTGCAGCCGAGAACAAGGCCCGGTGCGTCAGCCCAGGGCCAGGCTGGCCGGGGAAGATGTGTTGCTTCTGTCCTGTAAGCGGGCTGAGTCCTGCGGGACTTCTGACTGGTTCACACTGTTCTGTTTACAGGAATTGGGCTTACTGGGTAAATGGCTGCATGCCGCTGGCATTTACTGGAACTATGTGATTTACAGTTGCATTACAAATGGTTGTTTCAGAACAGATGCAGTAAACTGTTTGGTGTATGAAAAATTAAGTTTATGTGCAGTGATTCTCAGTGGGATGACATTAGATTATTTTAATATAGGGAAACGGATGGCTGTCTTTGTCTTTCAACTTTGTGAAGCTCTCTCCTGTAGCATACCTAAGATGCTATATGGTTTTTACGAGAAACCAAAGCTTATATGTGATTTTCTTTCTTCAGTAAACAGTGTAACTTCATAGGAGCAGCACTAAGATACTCTTCATGGCTGATCTCCTTTTGGATATTGGAGAAATTCTTGTTTATCAAGACAAATTATGGATATGTACTGTACTATTGGTACAAAGTGTATTATCCCCCAAGTACCATTTTTTGATGTGGGAAGAAGTACCATACTCTGGTGCAGAAGCTTTCAGAATGCTAAACATCTTTTATGTGATATGAAAGTATTTTCCTGTGAGATAACATCTGTGTTTATTCTAAGATAATATGTGAATTTGTTAAGAGGATTTTTGAAAAGTGAAAAAGTGCACGTCCCGTGCCCATTCCGGTGTGGGCAGTGGGGCAGGAGCCTTCATGAGCAACTGCCCTGGTGTGGTTGCAGGTGAACTGCCTGCCTTGGTCACGTGTCATGTTGAAGTGGTTGGGAATTATGTCCTGAGTAAGCATGACTGCCTTAAAGCTTTAGACGGGGTTTTAAGCTGTTACATGCTAAATACTGACTACTTCAGTTGTAAAACAAACCAGGACACTTGGTTGCATGTGGTTAGGATTGAAAATCATGCTTTTGATGCGACTGAAAGAAATACTCGGAAGTGTGTACAGTCAGGACTCATACTGTTAGGTATGTTGGTATGAATTTAACTGAGTACAGTCTTTTGTGAGACCTGTCTGAAATTTGGGTCTCTACCAGATAGTTCTTGTGCTTCTGTGAAAACAGGGTGAAGTCTTTTAGCTTACATAGAAAACACCTATATTCAGCTCTTAGTGTTATTAGAGAGAGAGAATTTTTATATGTGATAAATTCAGAAGGATGTCAGATTTCTTTTGTAGCAGATTCACTTTCTCCTGTCAGTGCTAGTGAGTGCTGCCCTACCCAGGGATGTGGTCATGAAGGGCTTGAAAGAGCCTTGCCAGCAGGTCGAGGGAGCTGATCCTTCACAGAATCATAGAATCATAGGTTGGAAAAGACCTCTAAGATCATCAAGTCCAACCATCGACCCAACACCACCATGTCTACTAAACCATACCCTGAAGTGCCACATCTACACGTTTTTTGAACACCTCCAGGGATGGTGGTCCCCTCTGCCCAGTGCTGCAGTACTGGACCCACAGCCGGGTCCCCAGTGTGAGAGAGGCAGTGGAGCAAGTCCAGCAAAGGGAAGAGACTGGAGCGGCTTTCATGTGAGGAGAGGCTGGGGGAGCTGGGACTGCTCAGCCTGGAGAGGAGAATGCTCAGGAGAACCTTATCCATGTGTATAAATACCATATGGAAGGCATGAAGAAGAGGGAGCCAGACTCCTCTCCGTGGTGCCCAGAGACAGGACAAGAGGCAGCTGGCACAAACTGAAACACGTGAATTTCCACCTGAACACAAGAAGTCACTCTTACGTGAGGGTGGTCAACCAGTGGAGCAGGTTGCCCAGAGGCTGTGGAGTCTTAGTCTGTGGAGACATTGGAAACCCGACTGGACATGGTCGTGGTCCTGGGCAGCCTGCTCTGGCTGACCCTACTTGAGCAGGAGTTGGGCTAGGTGATGTCAAGAGCTCCCTTCTGACCTCAGTGATTCTGTAGTGTTGTGTTCCTTAGTTTAGATATAATAAGAATCTGAAGCCTAGTTTATTTGATTAAATTATGTAATCCTGCGATGACAAATTTATATAGTACAGAGCTGGAATCATTCCAGCTGAGATCACTGTCTAGTTCCACCACCGATGATAAAGCAGGTTTTCTAATTTTGCATGTCTAATTTTGTTTGCAAGATATGGTTCTAATAGAAATATACATCATGAAATAAGCAGAGTATTATTTTTAATTCTGCCAGTCTTTATCTACATCTTGCTAACCCGGAACGATGTAACTTTACTCGTCTCTCTTTAGCACCTAGCCATGGAATTGACTGCTCGGCAACAGGCGCCAGAACGCTGGGATTGGGGATGGTAGCAGTGGTATGTGAGCAGTGAACCAGAGGGGTGACAATCACCCTGCCAGGGCCAAGGCTGTGATACAGTCTGGTGCCTCGGCTTGGTCACCTGCTTCGTTAGTAATCAGGCTTGACACTGGCTGACTTCTGGACAAAGTTGCTGACGGAGATGTAAGGCAGTTTTATAAGAGACAGGACGTAAGGGACAGAAGGAAAACATCTGGTGCCCCAGGATTAGGGAATGTGTGTGGTTAGTACCAGCTCTCTAGCTTGTCACATTACAAGCAGATCACTACAGACCTCCAGCAAGTACTTTGCTGAGGAAACTCTTGAGTTTTTTTTCTTGGGAGTGAAGAGGCCTGATAGTAAAATCACTGCTATAAATTGTCTCCAGCTGCTCTGCTGAGATGGGACCAAGATGATGGAGTGTGCTTAGATGCTCACTGGCTGTGTGTGCTGTGGCCAAGGGAAATGATCCCTTGCACAGTGAATCCTTCAGCTCTTTCTACCCCGTAGAGCTTAAACAGTGCAGCCCACAGAGTGTGGCTGTAATACACAGTACCTCCAGCACTGTGCCTGGAGAAGATTCACGTTCCCTGTTTTTCTGTCTGTGCTCAATTCAGCTGACCTGCTGGGGTGGTGATCCGTTGACTTTTTTCCCCCAGAAATCGTCTGTTACGATCTCAGTTAAAACTATTAGTAGGATATGTGGGTTTGCATTGATGTGAATTATAGGAGGTGAAACTGCATTTTCAGAACCTGGGGTTTCTTTCTTATCAGTTAATATCGAGAAGCATTTCCTGTTTCTGGCAAGTTCTTTAACACCTTCATGCAGGAATCATCCAAGAAGTTAGGATTCTGAAAGGGTATAGATCAGTAGTAATGCGAGAAACTAAAATGCTCGTTTCGAGCAATGTTTGAGAAGCTTTTATGGGCAGTAACATGGGGGTCAGGGGATGGTGAGGGGGCTCCCCTCTCTAAGTACTCAGTGAAGCTCCAGGTGTGTGTTCACCTGGGCTTGTGCAGAGTATGTTGTCCCATGCAGAGGGGTCACCACTGAAAGCAGTGCAATCGTATGTAGGTCATCAGGATGCTATGTACATACTGAATTTATCTTAGCGTGTGTGAGAAACTGGGACTACTTGATATACCGCAAAAATAGTATTTTTCACAGTTAATATGTTTAATAAGTGTACTGATTTTCATTTTTTCAAATATTTGGACTCACTGAATGGCTTGGACATTGAAGCAGTGGCCCTGATCTTGTCATCTCAAAACACAGTGCAGCTTTGGAGCTCTTGAACAATGCACTGTTGATGATAATTGCTTAGAGGGATATAGGAAGGACTTGGAACATTTATATGGATAATGAGAAAATTCAGCCTTCTAGCAAGCAGGATTTGTTGTGGGGTTTTGTTTTTTTAATGGTAAGTCGTTCTTTAGGACAGAGATCAACCGCTAATTGATGGAAGTAGGAAGACTGCTTTCGCAGAGGAAGCGCCTGTCATTGCACTGAGCACCTGTTCTTGGGTTTCTGTTATTTTAGCTGAACTTATTCTGAAGCTCTAACACTACTGATGGCTAATGGATTAGATTTCTCTCTCATCTGATGATCTATGGTGAATTTCTTTGTTACTTTTCTTTGAAGTGCCGTTTCCTTTCATTCATTTTCCAAGTTAAAAAAAAGTGTGATGTTTCTGAAAGAACAGAATTATTTACTGTTTATAAACAGATAACTTACAGGGTTGCAGTTTGAATGACCAATCTCTTTTCTCACGTTTAGTTGCCAGGGGAATAATTCTTAATACAAACAAACGTAAAAATAAGCAAAAATAACAAACAAAGTATCAAGTAAATAATTAGCTAGAATGCAGTTTAAACTATATTCATTATAAAATTCAGCAAAATGAAACAAGCTTCAAACTTGTTGTAGCAGATTTTGCAGCATTTATGTTTGCATTTATGTTGCATAACAACATGCAGTCGTTGCATCCTAACAAGGAGGAAGTCAGGCAAAAGCACCAGGAGGCCTGCATGGATGAGCAAGGAGCTCCTGGGCAACCTCCAACACAAAAAGAAAGCCTACAGAGGATGGACGCAAGGACAGGTAGCCTGGGAGGAACACAGAGATGTTGTCCGAGCAGCCTGGGATTAGGTTAGGAAAGCTAATGCCCTGACAGAATTAAATCTGGCCAGCGACGTCAAGGGCAGCAAGAAAAGCTTCTATAGGTATGTCAGTGATAAAAGAAAGACTAGGGAAAAAGGGGGCCCTCTCCAGAAGGAAATGGGGGACCTCATTATCTGGGATGTGGAGAAGGCTGAGGTACTCAATGACATTTTTGCCTCAGTCTTCACCAGCAAGTGCTCCAGCCACACCGCCCAAGTCACAGAAGGCAAAGACAAGGGCTGGGAGAGTGAAAAGCCGCCCGCTGTAGCAGAAGATCGGGTTCGAGACCATCTAAGGAACCTGAAGGTGCACAAATCCATGGGACCTGATGAGGTACATCTGTGGGTCCTGAGGGAACTGGCGGATGAAGTTGCTAAGCCACTACCCATCATATCTGAGAAGTCGTGGCAGTCCGATGAAGTTCCCACTGACTGGAAAAGGGGAAACATAACCCCCGTTTTTAAAAAGGGGAAAAGGAAGACGCAGGGAACTATAAGCCAGTCAGTCTCACCTCTGTGCCCACCAAGATTGTGGAGCAGTTCCTCCTGGAAACTATGCTAAGGCACATGGAAAGTGAGGAGGTGATTGGTGACAGCCAACATGGCTTCACTAAGGGCAAATCGTGCCTGACAAATTTGGTGGCCTTCTACGACGGGGTTCACCAGTTACACAGCTATCAAAACATAAATAGCTTTTGTTGCAATTTTGATTAGAATATTACCTATCAGAATGGAAGATTTAGCTATCTAATTTCAAGAGTTGCATGTGCTCTGAGGGAGGAACTTGTGGTTTTGGTGGTGTCTCTACATTGCTTCAGGAGTCATATTCTTAATGGCTTGTAATTGCGAAACAGGGAAATACCATCCGGTGAAATTTCAGCTTCAGAGCATTAACAGAGCCTAGGCTTGCCCTTCAGGAGGTTCAAAGCCATATACATTGCCAAAAATAAATTTAGCTTGAACTATACTACCAATTATGGTCGAATCAATCACTCCCTTAAAGCATATTGCCTTTGCAACCTCAAACAGGTATATTGTTCTTTAGATACAATGTGAGTTCAGAAATTGTAGACATTTAACTTTCAAGAGTATCCCAAGTAGATACTGGTGTTATATATGTAACTGGCATATGCTTTTGTTTTCTGGCTTCTTGTTTGCACATTTAAATGATTTTTTTTCTATTTTTCTCTTTTTTCTACTGCTCCCGTATTTTGAAATTGGAGGATGTTTTGAATTAGTTTAATTTTCACTTTTTTCAGGCAGTATGAAATGATTGCTTAAACATGTCAGATCTTAACTCTGATGAGCAAAAAAGTTAACATGATTCTTGCAAATAGATCATCAACATGACTGACATTGTTTATTGTACTTCTGTTTTTAGAATAATATATAAATGCTCTATGTGTGACACTGTGTTTACTCTACAACCTTTGCTCTATCGCCACTTTGATCAGCACATCGAAAACCAGAAGGTGTCTGTTTTCAAGTGTCCAGACTGTTCTCTTCTGTATGCACAGAAACAGCTTATGATGGATCATATCAAGGTGTGTAGGCATCTTCTCTTGTTTTGTTCATAGATACCATTTGTCATGCAATATATGCTGTGAGAAAGTACTGTAAAAAGGCACACAATAACAAGACTGCTGAAAGAGAGGTGTTCGTAATTCCAAGAGAGTAATTTCTCAATAATGTTGTCAAATGTTACAATGTTCTATTTCTTTTGGTCTTCAGCATATCTGTGATGTAATCACTAACTCAGTTTTTCTAGATGAATGCTGATTTTGGTGTGCTAGGAATATCTCAGTGCATTGCATTCAATAGGTGATTTTGTCAAATTAATAACGGGTATAGTGAAGTAAGTCTGAGCATAGCAAGCCTTGAGCCATATTTACAGCATTCTAAGTATTGTTCCAGTTGTTAGGAGCTGTGAATGCTGAGTACATTATAAAATCAAACCTTTGATGTTCAGAATTCACAGTAGGAACCAGTATGTTTCTTGAGTAGGTGTAGAGGTTATTTGTGTGTGTGTGTGTGTGTGTTTACATACGAACATAAACACATGCGTGCTTTGAAAAAAATCTTGAAGTGGATTTGCTCATAAATACCCTTATAATTGAAGATTTACTGTCATCCTTGCAAATCATGTTACTAAGAATCGGCAGTCCCCTGGCTATAGTTTGCTAGCTGTGGCTTTTAAATATACTGTGTTACCTTGTTTTATATATACCAAATCCATTAGCAGTGCTGAGTTTCTTATGCCTTATTAACATGTGGTGCCTGGTAACAGTTGAGGTTATTTACACAATTGCAAAGTATTACAGTCCAGAATGCTAGCACTTAATTCAGTGGGTTTCTCTTGCAGTGAGACGTAAGACTTTGTAAAATTTGTATACAGAATAGTGGGAAACCAGACATTTTTGTTGTCTGCTAAAACCATGATTTTGCATTTTAGACTCAGCTGTGGCACTTGCAACCTCAGAAATCTCTGTGTTGAAAACAAGATCACAAGTCTTGAAGAAACAGGTGGTCTTAAAGCCAGGCTTGAGGAGATAGGGAAGGGCTGACCCAAGACATTCAGAAATATAAGCACTGGATATTTTCTTTGTTTCTGAACTAGTTCATATTTACTGTAAGAATCATGTTACATTTATGCTAGCTATCTTAAATGGTCCTCTGATGCAGCAATGCAACATCCTCTTTTCTGTTTCCCTTGGTCTACTTGTATGGCTTCTTTTTTTCAACTAAATAGGCAAATTCCATATATTGCAGTGTACGTTGTATTGATGTAATTAGTTTTTCTTGACTCAAGTATTATAGTATAAGTATTGTTATATTTGTACGTAACTACTTCTTTAAGACCTGAAAATTTAGGAGCATGATCTGACTGTAGTTAGGGCCAGAAGCTATTCTTACGTAAATCAGGGCTGCTCTGTATCTCTCATGATAAAGTTATTCTCAGTTACTTACAATTTGGGCACTATTTAACTGTTTTGACTTTAGTGTTCTATGCCAGTATTTGTACATGCAACCAGTGGTTTTTTAGCATGTTTCACTATAAATGAAACATTTTTGGGAATAAAAGTAGAGGATTAGAACATGCATGTGCAGTAACAGTATTACCGCTTTTATTCAGAATTAATGGTGCTTTTACATTTAGGATGTGTGTGTAGTAGTAAGGACAGCAGCAGAGAAGTATAAATTGGACTTCAGTTAAGGGGGAATGAAAAAAAAAGGTAACGGTGTAGATAAAAACAGCAGAGGACTTGGAGAGAGGATGAGTGCCAGACAAGGGCAGAGCTCAGCCCAGCTGCACAAAAAGTAATTGTTTGATACGGCTAGACATAAACCATCAAGGCAGAGATGACCTGGATGAAAATGGAACAGAAAGGGATAGAAAGAAGCTCAGGAGGAGATTATCTAAAGCTACAAAAAATAACCTAGAATGATTCCTGCAGATGTGTTTCTTGTTGGCAAAATGTACGTCTCATTTTCCTGTAATGGCTCGCTACAAGAAAATCTCGAACAGCCAGTGAGAACCGGTGGTGAAGGTCCGGGCTGGAGGTGTAACACTCCCAGTTCTGCTGGTGACAGTGCTGTGATCACTGCGACTCCATATTATGCTTTAATGCTTTTTGTTTATTTTCAAATAAGAAATTGAATTTCAAGTATTGTATTTAAAAGATGTTTAGAAAGTTGAGCATTAACATTTTACATGCTGATGAGTGAAGCTGGGATGGAATCTCAGGTCAATCTTCAGTTGCCTGAAAGTATAGGAACCTCCTTGCCCCCTACCCCGGGCTTCTTTGGTCTTGTCCTGGTGCAGTGGGATACTAAAGGCAGCCTCCTCCTCTACTGCACAGCTTCAGCTGGTTCATAGAGCCAGTTAGTTGGTCCTGTGCGCTTTACTTTTTAATAACATTGCAGGTTTTTTAATTGCTGGCTTTTATTTTCTTCTGTTTAACAGCTGTTAAATAGAAGAACATGTTCTACAGATCAGGTTGATATTTGCTGTAGAGCCAGCGGGTAGTCCCAAGAGCCACATGATTTACAAAAGAACTTGATACTGAAATATTATACTGGAGTATCAGATTTGTATTCTTACATTTTTTGTTTCTGAAGTTATCCATAGGAAAAATAAGTATGTTCGGTATGGCTAGACATACCATCTGGGAGAGTTATAATAAAGTCAGTAGATGAGATGATTAGAATACTGTCATTGTAAATGGCAAGTTTTTTAGATGTGAAGGAGACCTTGATAGTGGATCCATGTTCAGCAGTATCTTAAGTCTGGGCTGCAGGCATCTTTGTGGGCCCAGAACCCTGCTGACTCATTCCTGCTGTGTCCATGTTGATGTATGAGACTGAGACACGCAGCTGGAGCCCAGTCTTCCTGCATTGATCATCTTATTGGTAGGCTCAGACATCATACCAGCATATGGTACAGGCTCCAGAAATTGGGGAAGGAGGAGGTGGGAGAGTTCTTCCCTTCTTACTGATTGTTTACTTAAACTCTAGAAGTAAGTCAGTGAGGAAGGATCACTACCTAAGAGCTGCAGGGTGCTTGAGAACAGCTTGTTAGACACCTCTTAGCTGTCCCCTGGTCTGGGGGATCCTGTCAGCCCTCAACACCTATGATTCTAAGGACTGTTAGCAGTGTAGCACTAAGTTGGGGTGCTCGTGACCTGAGCGTGGAGTAAGACAGGGCTAACTCAGCCTCAACATCAAATATATTAATATATCCTAAACGATATAGTTGCCTGATCTTTCAAGAGTTGCCTTTTCTTGTCTTTCTTACCAATGTGCCAAGTCAAAATTTGTCAGTGAAAACCTTTCCTTCTTGGAAATCTCTAATCACGTAGTTTGAAATGGTGATGCTCAACTAATGTTAGGTAAGTGAGAAATTAGACTTAACATAAAGCACTTCTTAAGCCCTTTTTCCCTCTGTATTAAACAGCAATTTAAACTTGACCTACAAAGTCACTGTTCTGTGTGTTTGTGAATATACCTAGCCACTGAAGAAAGCTGCTCTTCAGCTATGATGGTGTCTGTTAGTGTTGTTGACTAGTATCTCTTTATGCTAGGCCTTGCCTTTACTTAATCACGTTTCTTTGAGTTAAGAATGTGAGCTGATAATACTGTAACAAAGAAGTAAACGAAGACTTTTGGTTCAGAGGATCTTTGCATTTTGTCAGTACAACTGTATACGTCTATGTTAGTTTTGTACTTTTTTTTTTCTTTTATTGTAGTCTATGCATGGGACTTTGAAAAGTGTTGAGGGGCCACCAAACCTGGGGATTAATCTGCCTCTCGGTACCAAACCCACAACTCAGAACTCAGCCAGTCACAACAAAGAGGACACAAAATCTGTCAACGGAACAGAAAAGTTGGAGAAGAAATCTCCTTCTCCCACAAAGAAAGCAGAGCCGAAAAAAGTCGCTAATCCTGGCTGGACGTGTTGGGAGTGTGATAGGCTCTTCACTCAGAGAGACGTTTACATCTCTCACATGAGGAAGGAACATGGAAAGGTAAATGAATAACATTCAGTTACAAAAAAGGGAATTAAACATGAAATATGAAGTAATTTTTTTTCATATTCAGTTGTGGTTTTGCAAATAATTCCTTTAAGTTCCATCACAATTCTTCTCTGTTCTTATATCTATTTCATCTTTCTCTCTTTGGCTGCTTAGTTTTTGTCATTTTCTACATCATTCTACTGAGAAAATCCACACGCTTTTACTTAATTGTAGGTTTGTTCATCCAGTACCAAAATGTCTTCAAGATGGAAAGAGTGAAAGATGTTCCAGTGTTTCATCCAAGTATCTAATCTGATCCAGGTTCTTATTTCTTCCTTTGTGCCTTTTCAGTTCCCTCTCTTGGAAGTTCATTAACTGTTAGACTCGGGGAGTGGAGTCTTGTGTTACTGGTCCAGTGAGAGCCACACAACATTTCATGGTGAAGGCAGACACCCTCTAAGGTCGAGCCGTTGTTCTAACCTTCCCTCTGTAGGTTCAGCCAACAAGTCAGCTGAGTTGAACTTTGTATTTAAAGCGGCTGGATTTGAGATAGCTTTCTTAAAATGGATTGAAAGTGAAATATGAGAATGCTGTATTCTCAAGTCAGCAGAAAGACAGCTTGATGTCCTTGCTGCATCCCATAGCTTTTCCAGTTAAAGAAAATTAAAAAGACTGGCAGGTGGGCAATGGTGAAACCGATCCTCGGATGGACCTTTCTCAGCTGTGTTTGAGACAGACAGTAGCGAGCTCCAGCCTGATGCTGACACACAGCAGTCGTCTGCTGTCCAGTCCTGTCCTTCGCTGTGTGCTCGTCAAAATGGTCCGATTCTTTCCTCAGCTGGGAAGCAGGGAATTAAACTAATGTGTTGTGCTGCACTGCAGAAAAAGAGCAGAACTGGAGGCGATAACAGACTTATTTGTCTAAGTGGAGAAGAATCATCCTGAGCAAAAATCTGTAGTTTTCAAGATGCTAATATGCTGTAATAAATGATAGCACATCTCCAGAGGTTTCTGTGTCGCTTCAAATTACAGTGCTTATCTCTAAAGCTGTTGTGCAAATTATTATATTCAGTTTATAAACATTTTATGGAAAAGCTGAAAATGCCAGACTACTGAGTGTCATCTCTAATTTTCTCATGACAACTTCAAGCAAATAGCACCCAAGTCTGACTGACAGGAGGCTATTTCCATGTTTCTGCTTGCCTTCAGTAGTTCCCACTCTGTTCTTTCAGCCTTCTGCTGTAGAGTCCTGTAACTACATTGCCAGTCCCCCTTGGAACGAAACACAAAACACCAAAGGATTATGATCCACAGAATTACATTTTCTTTTACCTGGTTCTCCTTTTACAGCTTGAGGGCATGAAAAGCAGAGAAACAACTGAGATCACACCGTCTCTGTTTGATTTCTCCAGTTGCTTTAAAAGACCATTTTTGCACTTCGTTGAAGTCACTGAGGAACTGTTAATTGCTTCCGTTTCAAGCCTAGCAGGTATATTCCTGAGACTTCTGCTAGGTAATGTCTATAAAGAAACTCCAGAAAATGTGTTGCAGTCCCTGTGACATGCCTAGGCACTGAGTGCTTGTTTCTGATCCTGTAACACTCATACAATTGTAGTTTTATTTTCTATCAAAAGCAATCTCTCCAGCAGCAGGTAAACTGTTGGTCCACTCTGTTTTGCCTGTTAGTCCAAATATTTAGTCATCAGTGCTTTTACTGGCAGACAGAACTAAGTTTAAGACTGGATGCATTTTACATTGATGCAATTCCAAAAACCAAAACAACAGAACCTCCTTATGAAACTGTGCTATTTTTTATCCCTATTCAGGCAGTTCCTCAGATAACACAGGAGGCATATACGTATTAAAATGAGTAGAGATACAACTCTTGTCTTTCGGCGTCTCTCAGAAATGGGTGATAAAGCCCAGTTGCTATGTGCCTTACAGACATGACCAAATTTTCAGTAATTGTTAGCTTTCAAAATTACTATATTCAAAACCTAAACTTCTATGGATACATTTTACTGTAGAGAGACTAGAAATGAGCGTAAGACATGGTGATGTGGTATGAGTCTACTACATAATGGAATTAATTTATAGTCTATTTTTCTTAAGAATGATACGTGTGGGTTAAATGCTCTAAAATGATCTATGCAGAATGTTTGTTAAGAACTTTAATTAAGCAATTCATAAGCCAGTCACAAAGTCCAAAGATAATTCAGATTATATTCTGAATAAGATAACTAGTTTCAAACTTCTTATCTCTGCTTTTGCAGGATCAGAGTGAAATTTTGGAGCTGTAACCCTTGTTAGCTGATCCCAGGCTGGATTATTCAGAGGTATTCATAGGAGAGGTGTTGCCATGTACATCCTCTTTGGATAGATTCTTGAGTTTCCAGACCTTATTGGGAAATGTCTACACAGGCAGAGACAGACAGACAGAGTCACATTTTCTTTATCCTCTTCCTGAGCTGGTTGAAGGCGAGTCAGCTGTAGGGTAGGAAGATTTGGAGCCACCTTGGTGTGACTCTCTGCCTTAAAAGTGCTGTTTAAAAACAACAACAAAAAAAAAAAGGCTATTAGCCCAGACAATGGGTGGTTCTAACAAGTCTGTACAACTGCTGGCTTGAAACTGGATCGTGGGTGTCTACACTCAGCCAGGTAGACATATGCTGAGCTTCCTTGGAATTGTCTGTAACTGTGTTTCTATGAAAGGACAGATGTTTTCTAAGCAGGAATTGCTTTACCAGTTCCGACTTGCTGTGCATCTAATTGAACATCCTCTTTCTTCCTGTGAAGACAAGATGCTGTACAACAGGTCATGCTGCACCTAATTACAGAACTAATTTTTTAGTCCTTCTGGTTTTGGCTGCCATTACAGAAACTAATGCATCCAAAATCCTATTTGGGTCTCTATACAGAATCTTCCCAATGAGTTTAGAATGAGTGTGGTGTCACGGATGGTTACCCCAGGTAGTGCCCCTGGTGCTCTGAGTGGGACTGGTCCTACTGAGCACAGTCCTGCTGCTTTTCTGACCGAGTGCTTGATGCATCTGCACTGTGCAGTGGCCTCAGCAAAGATACATGGACTGCCTTGGTTGAGCTTGTAGGTTTGTACTGCATGGTGCAAGGCTGTTTCTTGATAGAAGCTCTACTACGACTTCACATTTTATTTTATTTGAAAAATTCTTCCCAGAGCATTGCAGTCATAAGCATACTGCAAAATGTATTGATTAATGCATTAGCATTAATGAGTATGCACTGTGTGTACACACTGTCAGCTTTTCACCTTTAACAATTTAAGAGCAAAATATGTTGATTTCCTTTTATTTTAATTGGCCTTTAAATGTGAAAAGAAAGTCTAAATTGAACAGTATTGCACCTCTAACAGCATTATGTTGACTAGCCCCAATAAAATTACCATATCTTGTTTCCTAATGGACTGCTTCGCATTTGCATGAATGACCTTCCAGAACTGCTTTTCTTTCCTTCCCCCCAACTCCATGTGATTTTGGTCTTGATAGCAAAAGGTGTCTCATCTCACTGTAGCAGCTCTTGCTCCTTTAGCCATTCCAGACATCACTTTCCACCATTCACTCCAAACTTTGCAGTAAATGATAATTTTCAGTTATGACATCAACTCTGCAGATCTTCACTGGCTTGTCACTGGGTGTTCCTGAGCAGTGGAGCCATCAGGAAGAGCATGAACATCAACACAAAGTTCAGCACTCGGAGCACAAGTAGAAGATGTGGGTTTTTTCAGTTCCTTAAGCACTGCTGTATGGCCTGAGCTTGTTCATATTTAGGGTTGAAAATTCTTTTTATATTATTATTCTTGATTAGTATTAGGCACAAGAGATTGATTTGTGTCATATTAAAACGTCCCTGTGGATTATTGTGCATCTTCATTGTTTAGGAATTTGTCACTTCCTCAGAAGGTAAGAATAGGTGAGCCAAACCTTTTACATTATTCTATGAAGAAAATCTTTGCTAGTGAGTGCTTTGAAACATAGGGACAGATCTTGGGTGGCTTCTCCAGAAGAGTCAAGAAGGGTCCAATTTCAACCGTTGATCCAAGTCTTTTGCTCAGTGGCCTCAGTTGGAATAGTAGAATAAAATGATATGATTTTTTTTTCAGTTTCCCAATAAGTACAGGAAAGAGAATGTTATTGATGCTATGAAGGAAAACTATGATCACTGCTAGAGCAGGAAAAAGCAATCCAAGAAATGTGATTTTCGTTCTAGATACCTGACTGATGGTACAAGACTGTTGCTTCACTTGTACCTGACTAGGAGGGATGAGCCCTCCCTCGGAATGGAACGCTTGAAACCTGGTCCACACGATCTGGATTTCTTTTGGGAGGTTCCAATAAAATCCATTTCTTCTTCAGAGCCGCTTTGATTCTGGCAGGAATCATTATACTGAATGATAAGTGTGGGATCCTGGCCCTGGCTGGACTGTTGAAAAGTAAACTGGAAAAAGTAAGCTGGAAAGGTCTTCAATTAGATTTGTTTGGTCAGTGTTTGGATTTAATTTCCAAAACGTTGTTTCAATTTCCTTGTTACTGCCAAAACAGCAGAAGTTACAGATACAAACAATCTAGTTACCTGTGAAAGGAAGTAGGAAATCTGACTGGGAATATTTCCATCTTCTTACTGCAGCTGCTCCGGCTGATAAGATGTGCCGTTTGAACTGACTTCTAGGACTGATGGAGTTTAAGGGACAGGACCATGTCATTTATTCTTGGGGCTTGCATAATCTGCAGTTTTGGAGATGTGATTTCTTTAGATAGTAGAGCTTCTGTGGCCATGTTCAGCTGGAATGACAGATGGAGACCACTCCATGCTTATCAGCTTCCTTCCTTTTCTTTCTCCTTCCCCTTAACAAACTGTAAAATAAACCCCACAGAATTCCCCAAACATATGTCCCTCAAGTTGGCATCAGACCATACCTCTCATTTCTTGGCGACTTTTCTGAGCCCTGTTAGAGTGTCAGCGTCTGTGACGTTTTGCTTTGGTCCTGACAACGTGCTCTTTATGCCTCCTGTGTGTGCCCGATGAGCGCTCTCAGTCTGCAACTGCAGATGCAGTTTCGTGATGGGAAGGGAAAGGTTGCTTCATAGTGAAAGCACATCTCTCACCATACTGCGTTTACTGATCCAGAAATAATCCACTGATCTTCCTTGCTTCTTTGGTCGAAGAAATTCACTTCATCTACAGCTTGTGACACCAGTTTACAACTGGTGGTAGGCGTGTGTGTGGCTCATGCTGGCTACGCTGCTTTGAAAGAGGTTCAGGTCCTCTGACTTCTGCAGTGTTGCTGCAGGAGTGGTGTGTGCTTCAAGGCACACTTCCAGACACTGGTAAGTGATGTTTCTTTCTATTATCAAATGGTTTGGCACGTGCACTACTTATACTGAGCTTTTTTAATTAATGTATTTTTCTTCTTTTTTTAAAGCAAATGAAGAAACATCCATGTCGACAATGTGACAAATCTTTCAGTTCATCCCATAGTTTATGTCGTCACAATCGTATCAAGCACAAAGGCATTAGGAAGGTTTATACATGCTCGTAAGTTCTACTTTTATTTATTCAGAAACAGAGTATAAACTAACAAAAAATGTTGCTAGTTGAATTTCTTTTCTTGATGTACAGAAGTCAGTGTCCCATTCATTGAAATGAATCAGTTCTTTAGATACATAAACAGGCCAAACTATTTAGGCTATCCTGCATGCGTAAACCCTAGCAGGCTATGGAGAATGCACGTACATGAAGTCTGCTGTCTTTCAGGGGCTTTGGCAAGCAAATCTGAAACTTCACTGAGCTGAGAATTTGTATGGCTCGTAGTTCTACAGTGATGAACTTGGTTTTTAATAGTCTCTCAAATACACAACCCACTCTCCTAATCTACAAAAGCCGGTATTTGTAGCATTTTTCTCATACGTAAAAGTGTGTAATGTCTAAAAATCCTTAGTGATGTTTAAGTCGCTGGAGAGACGATACATAATTTAATAGAAAAATCCATGTCAATCAGATAAGATACATAATACAAACCTTTTGTTGTCCTCTTTGTTCATAGTTTTGTATATGTTTGCATGCTGTGGAACTGAGTTTGAAGTTCTGCAAAGGAAGCTGCAAGCAGCAGCCATCCTCTGCAGCTGAGACCTTAGCAGTCCCTTCCCTGCCGTAGTATGATCTCTGCTTTGTTACGGAAAGCACTAGGCCCAGCAGTGCGGTGCGGAAACTTGCAACTGCCATGCATAGCACAGCGTTCTGACAAAGTGCTGTATAACCTCCTGTCTCCCTGCACTGTGGCTGCCTGACACAACCCGTGTCAGATGGTTTCTGATGTACCCTTACCTCAACCTGCATGAGCCGGCTAGTCTAGGCGCTATTTCTCCTGCTGTATGACAAGTAGCAAGTGCCTGGGTTTTGCATACCCTTTAAGCAGAAGGCTTATTGTGGTTCTCTGTTTTCATTCAGAATGCCTACAGTACTGTCTTTTTCTGTTTTTCTTTTTTTTAAATAAAGTTAAATGAAACGGCATTTAAAAAGTTAAAACCTTAAGAGAGAGACTCCGAAGGAGAGAATACAGTTTAACTTCTCCCCTGCAGTTCTTGTTTGGCCATCCCTCCTCCAGACGCCTGTACAATACGTTATGACGTTGGAGCTCAGGAGAAATCCGCTTCCCAAAATCACATGAGAGGTTTAGAAGTGATGCAGCTGGTTCTGTGTGGGAGAACAAAGCACAGGCTGTGAAAGACAAGTTTGTTCTGATGGTTAGTTTGAGGTTGGAAAAGGAATTGAGAAGGAGTTGCTGGTTCCAAGGAGAAAAAGTATTTGGATATGAATGCAGAATGAAGTGTCATTTGGAGCTAGCATTCATCCTACTTGGAAGGTGACTGCTTTCCCTGTGAAATTTAAATTAAGGAGAACTTGGTAAAGTGTCTAGTAGAATGTACCGTTTGGTGATGGTAGCAGAGGTCCAAGAACGAAACTCTGATGCTCCCAGGTTTCATTCTGACTCACACTTTGTACCATTTTGGATGCTGTCTTCAGAGAACTTCTCATTTGCTCTGAATAGGAATTGCTCAAACATTTCTAGTTTTATTTTGTTACTATGCTCATTTTATTATAAAACTTGCCTGTGCAATTGGTTGGAAAAACATTGTCGCTGTCTTCAATAGATTGTACTCTGGTCTGGATTTATTTACTAGTCCTATTTATATTTTTGAGAATAGTATGACTTCTGTTAAGCGTGACATTTGAGTCCATGCACTTCCGCTTTGTGTTTATGTAGGCACTGCCCAGATTCAAGACGTACTTTTACCAAGCGGTTGATGTTGGAAAAACATATTCAGTTGATGCATGGCATTAAAGACCCTGATGTGAAAGAAATGACTGAATCAACCAATATGGAAGAAAGGGAAGTAAAAGAAGACACAAAGGTAATCACTTGGAACATTCAGTCAGTCAGTGAATTTTTTGTGGGTATACATTCAGGATCTTTAAATAGATGCAGGCATTTTGATCCCATAAAAGTCTAATCTTCTGTGAAGCAGAGCCCAAAAAATGTTTCAAAGGTTCCCACAACAAATTCTGTCATGCTTGAACTGGAACATGTTTTTGGAAAACTTCCTGTTTGGTTTGAGCACTGAATGATGGCGAATATAACTTACCCTCAGTGGTTTACTTTAAGAGCACCTTTCAAAGCCTCTGCAACCAAGTCCTCTCATAGCTGTAGAAAAGCTACAGGTTGGGTGGAAGCAATGTGACCTTCTTCCAAATACCTGGCCTTGAGCTTATCTGATACAAGTTTTACAGTGAAACTGCTTTCAATCTGATGATTGAAATACAACGGAACGGGATCTCCCACTGCACTTGGCATTGGTGCGGGCTTGCCTGCAGTAAGTGCTGTGCACAGTTCTGGCCCCGCCGTTTGAGAAGGATGTGAAGGTCCTAGAACTTGTCAAGAGGAGGGCAGCCAAGCTTGTGCTGGAGTTGGAAGGCATGTCCTGTGGGGCTGAGGGCTCCGTGCTGGTCACGTTCGGAGAGAAGGGGGCTGAGACATGACCTGATTGCCCTCTGCAGCTGCCTGAGGAGGGGACGTGCAGAGGGAGGTGCTGAGCTCTTCTCCCTGGGATCCAGTGATTTGACGCATGGGAGCGGCTCAAAGCTGTGCCAGGGGAGGCTCAGACAGGACGTTAGAAAGCTTTTCTTTACAGAAAGGGTGGTCAAACCCTGGAACAGGCTTCTTGGAGAGGCAGTTGATGCCCCACGCCAGTCAGTGTTGAAAAGGCATTTGGACAATGTCATTCATAGCATGCTTTAGCTTTTGGTCAGCCCTGCAGTGGTCAGGCAGCTGGACTGGATGATCGATGTAGGTCCCTTCCAACTGGAATAGTCTGTTCTGTTCTTCTATTGATGATGAGTGTTAGGTGGCAAGCGAAAATAAAATGACAGCGCTGTCCAAAGACTTGTTACATGCAGAGATTAACAGCCTTTTTAAGTGTTCTGGGTGCTGTATGACAAAGAATTTCACCTGCGACCACGTATCCAAAGCTGACAGCAGAGACACAAACATATCTGTTTTTTAAAATGTCCCTTACATGACTGCTCTCAGCCCAACATACTGTCTCCTTATTTAAGTGTTGAAAATACGGCAGCTATATACATTGTCTTCATAAACATCATGGAGCATATCTGAGCTGCATAGGATGCAAAGGATTCTTGAGGAATACTCATGTCAGAAGAATAACAAGGAGAATATAAAAAATGATCAGTTTAATTAGTTTAAAAGATTGTGCATGTTGATTCATCCTTTGGCAATACGTTAGTTTGGTTACTAACAATCAGGAGATAATCTCTCAAGTCAAATTTCAGGCATGGAATAGTATTAAGTAATTAAAACAAAGTTCCAGAAGGTTGTGCTGAAAAGTTCCTAGACTGATATTCTACATTCTGTACACAACTGAAGTCTCATTAGTGTGTGTACTTGGATGCAGTTATGCTGGGAAATATTTATTCAGGTTTATAGAGTGTATTAGATACTGTAGCTGTATCAGAGCTGACAAAACAAATTTGATGTGCAATTCATAGTCAAGAAAACCCCTAGTTTTCCAACATGTACAACACATACCTGTTTGTATTATTTCAAATACTGTATTTATCAAAAGCTGTACTGGAATCTACCAAGGGAAAGTTTTTGAACTTTGCAAGTCACAAATAGTTAGGAAAAGAACTGTGTATTTATGCTTACATGGCTTTTTTTAGGTTCCTAGTCCAAAGCGTAAATTGGAAGAACCTGTACTGGAATTCAGGCCTCCACGAGGTGCAATCACGCAGCCATTGAAGAAGCTAAAGATAAATGTTTTCAAAGTTCACAAGTGTGCTGTTTGTGGCTTTACAACAGAAAATCTTCTCCAGTTTCATGAACACATTCCTCAGCATAAATCCGACGGCTCTTCATACCAGTGCAGGGAGTGTGGACTCTGCTACACATCTCACGTGTCCCTCTCCAGACACCTCTTCATTGTACATAAGCTGAAGGAGCCTCAGCCCGTATCAAAACAGAATGGGTCTGGAGAGGATAATCAGCAAGAAAATAAACCCAATCATGAGGATGAATCACCTGACAGTATGGCATCAGACAGAAGATGCAAAGTGTGTGCAAAGACTTTTGAAACTGAAGCGGCCTTAAACACTCACATGAGAACACATGGCATGGCCTTCATTAAGTCAAAAAGAATGAGTTCAGCTGAAAAGTGAGCAGATTATTTGGGACGCAGAAATCTCTCTCCACATTGGAATACTGATGACATTTTTGCTACAGAAAGTTCAAGGTATAATAGTGTTAACAGTACTGTTCAGGCTGTTGCAATATATTCTGCATAAAAGTATCCCCTTCACCTCATTGTCTATACCCTCAAAACCATTGGAGCAGTATTTGAGTTGAAAAGAGTTTGTATATATTTAAACGAATAACTTTTATACTCTTTGTTATGTGTTTGTATGGGTATCTAGTGGAAAATTTGGGTTTTTCTGTTTTGTTTCTGTTCTTTTCTAGTAGGTTTCTTTCAAACAGAGTTCTGAATGTTGGGGCAGTTCTTTAGGTTCTCTTAAACTGTTTCTTACTTGGATGCTTCTGAAAGAAAGTTTAGCTATTGGAGGTGCGTTGGAGGGCAGTGGGGAGGGGAAGCAAGCTAAGGGGAGATTTTAAATTCTGAGAACTTGTGCTTCTAAATGTCTAAGGAAACTTTTAAACTTTCTCTTAGAATATATATGTTTAAAAAAAAAATACCACTGCGTATGTAAAATGCAGTGCTGGTTTTAGGTGGCAACACCAGAACAGGTGCAGACCCCCTAGAATGATAAAGTACTTTTGAAAAGTATAATTGCACAACTCTGTGTATCATGAAGTGATTTTTTTAGGCCATCAGGTGCTTGTGATCAAAGCTCACATTGTTACAAAAGGGCTGGGCTGCTCTGGGTTTAACAAATAAGATGTAATTAGAGGAATAGGTTTATAATGATGATGTTTTTTGTCATGTAATTTATTCAGCATTATATAGAAGCGAGTACACAGTATGTATTTTCCTTTATTTCTGATTATTGAAAGAAAATAGTTAACCCTTGCTACAGGGGTTGGTATTTCCCAGCTCTGTATGCTAATGCCAAATGTTCTGGTGCTCAGTGTTATGTACAACCACGGCTGTCGAAAAGCTACCCCAGCAGCCTAGGCAAGTGTGACTGGGGCTTTCAGCATTAGCACCGACCGCGCGAAGCCAGTGCCACCGTTCCAAACGGGCGTCTGGTGTCACTGGTTAGGCTTTCACAAAGTACAAACAGGTACCATGCTGTCCCTTTCATATGTCGTTCTCTGTGAGAGTTCTATTTTTGGTTTGGTTTTGCATTTTATACCTTGTATGTATCCCTAAAAAAAAATTTTGTACTTTTTTTTAAAACAAATTGTGTATATATAGATAGTTGCATGATACACAGTAGTAATTGTTTGGTTCCTTAAAAGTCTTGCTGCTGTCAGATGTTACTATACACTATGTCCATTACGACTGTATTAAACACATTTCATATGTAAATAAATGTGGAGCATTTTGCCCCTAAAGATTTGTGAGATTCTGTTATTTATCATTAAATTTTAACAGTTTGAAAAATGGAAGTGTTTGAAAAAATATGGATCCTTCTCAGCCACCTCTGTAAAACTTCTTGATCACTCTGGAAATTGTGTACTGGATACATTAGTTCTGCTTTCTCTCTTCATCCTCATTCCTAAGTTGGTTTGTTGGTAAATGCTTGTAATCCCATTTCTATTACTCGCATATTGAGTGGGTGTGAGGCACTTCTCCACCCTAAAACATACAGCTGCCATTGCAGGATTGTAGTGTGTGATGTGCACTGGCCATCACTGCCCTTCCCATTCAGTGTATACCTCTTGAGCACTTGTTTGTTGATGTGCACTGTCAACTGTACAACAAATGAGTTATCACTATGCAGAACGGTGTTTTGTATACAGTGAACAGATAATAAAAGTTAAATTTTCACAGCCATTATTAATACTTTTGTTCATTTTACCTTTTCGCTGTCTTGCACCTGCACGGGATGCTGTGAACCAGTAACTTCCGTCATTGTTGGTGCTGGCAGGAGGCGAAGCACTAGGAGTTACTGACAGGTCGTCTGAGAGCTGTCGAGCTGGTGTGGGGTTGCTCCGCGGCTGCAGCCCCCTGCCCGGCTCCGACGTGCGCCATGCCGTCACCCCACGACTGGCACAACGTGGCCACACGGATCTTTGTTTGGCCGCTGCCGCTGAGTGGAGCTCAGCTGCTTCGCAGTAGGCTCTGTTTAGTTTAATTGGAAGATCGATTTAACTCTCCTTTTCGTAATCTCTTGAAAGATTTAAGGGATAGCGGGTCTTGAACCGCCCCGTAATCTCTAGACCCGTCACTGTGTCAGAGCTTGCACGCACGTGCGTATGGCAGGAAAGTGTAGCTTTTCCTCCAGGTAAATAGTTTTGGCAGGGCAGAAATCCACTCGGCTGGGTGAAGAGGGGAGGAGCTCTGTGGAGGACCATGTTTTTTTCCAAATACCAGACCTGGGAAGAAACAAAGAAAAACAAGATTTAGGGGGACAATTAATATCATTATGTTTCTCACCTAGTATTTCTTGCCTTGTCCTCCAGCTCCTCCAGACGCTGGGGATTTTCTTTCCATATGTTCTGAGTAATTCAAGATTCTTAGGTATTCATGAGGAAAAGGCCTGTTGGGTGCCCCTCTCTCTTTCCAGGGCAGATTTCCAGTGTCCAAGCATTACTCCAGGAGTGAGGCTTCGCCAGTTCCCTTTTGAGATGCTGTTCCGTGGAAGTTGGTCTTGCCCAAGCAGAGATTTCTTGGTAATGACCAACCTGTTTATTTATTGCTGGTTTACTTGAGCAAAGAAAGTTTCACATCTTATCTGGCTGACCCTTTTAGCAGTCATGGCTCCTTGCCTGCTCAGATCCCCTCCAGGTAAGTCTGTCAGGGTCTAAAGCATTCTGGTCTCGTCCCCCCTCGCCCGCCCACGCTCCCAGGGGACATGTGTGCCCGTCAGATGGGAAAGCACAGGGAAGCAGTGGCTCCAGGTACAACACGGATGTGCTGGAAGTGCAGGGCCTTAATGAATTCTCTGCTGGCCAGAAGGGCAGCTGGTTGCCCGCCCTGTGTGTGCTGCAGCAGGCTCGGCAAAGGTTTTGCTTTGCTGGGGGAGAGGCCGAGCAGCCTCACAGCCGGGCAGGGGCAACGCCAGCACCTTCACCGTGGGGCACGTTTCACACCAGAGGGATTCGGAGGGACTACGCAGTTCGATACAGCCAGCAAGGATGGCACAGAGCAGGGAATGTGTAAGAGAAGTTTTCTGTGCATTTGCATACCAAAGAACCAGCAATAAGCAGCGTGGCACAGCTGCAACATGCTGGGGATGCAGGGAGAGCTGCTGAAAAGCCGCGGTAAGGGGACAAAAAGAAAGGAAATGAGTGAGTGACCTCTCCTCTGGTTCCATCCCAGATGCTTGGTTGTGCAGGCTGAAAAGGGAGTAGCTATAACCTAAAAAGCACAGATGGGCTTCCAAGGCTTCTGCTGGGGCACAGCCTGAGCAGTGAGATTCGCAGCTGCTGCTCAAATTAAAGCAGCTTCAGCTCCACGTAAGTGTGCCATGAGCTCAGGGTGTTCCCCTGAGGAGCAGGAAGCAAGCCCTAAATTATGAATCTTCTGGAGAGGCTCCCAAAACTTGGGAACGGGAGGAAGGACAGGAGTGGTACAGAGGCAAATCTCCTCCACGGCGTGCAGCAGGACCCCCAGCAATGGCAGCTCGCTGCACCTGGACCTCGGCAACAGGCAAACCCAGACTGCCAGCCCCAGCGGCAGCCAGGCTCTGGTGCGGACACCAGGCAAGCCTACGCAGCAAGCAAGCAGGGCTGGGGATGCAGGGAGGCCCACACCGACACAGTGGCCTCCCAATTCCATGTGTGCCCAGGGCACTGAGCCTCCCTTGCTACCATAAGCACCTCAGACACCCTTGGAAGATGGGACACCCTCCAATCTGCACAGTATACATGGAGCTACACATCTGTCGGGTCTCCTTAGCAGGAGGAGGATCTCCTGAAGACCAGGAGGTGAACAGCATGTTGCAAAGCAATGTGAGACACCAGTGAAAAGGCCAAAATCCCAGTTTGTGTGCCTGGGGGAATTATTTCCTCTTGTAAACTACAAAGAAAATATTTAAACACAATTTTACGTGAGATCTGACATTTTAATTGTTTGCTTTTAATTATGTTTTATTTATGTTGTGACACTGACAGTCAATTACGATGGTGACATTAATACTTCTCTTTTCTACACCTTCTTTCCTCTGAGGATTTAGCAATAATGGACTCAACCTCATAAAACCTCTCTGTGAGGTAGGAAAAGGATCATTTAGCCTCCACCGCTTGCAGCCACTGTTTTGGTTGAACACAGCGGTGCTTAACATTGCACGTCAACTCCAGCAAGCGGATTAGAACAGAAATACTAATTAAGGCCGCAGGGAGCATTTAGGCAGCCGGAACAAAGTGCCGGTGCCAGGTCTGGGGTTAACATGTGGCTGCTTCACTCTGTTCACCTTGTACGAGGGCAGGGATTTCTGACCTCATGGAGGCAGTGCCTGGCAAGTATGTATGCATATGTACATCTGTCTCTCCTGTCGCTGTGTGCCTTCCCAGTGAAGCCCCTTTGCCCTTCAGCAGGGCAGGGAGCTCACCGAGACCTCAGCCCCAGCGTACAGCTGCAGCGACGCTGCCTGTGCAGCTGGCAGCCACCCCTTTGGGAATGCTGCAATGCGCCGACGGGTGCTGCACTCCGCCACAGCACGGCCGCTCCCGCTGCCCCTGCTCCAATTCGCTGCCCGAGGCCTGGGCACCAGCGTGTCTAATGGCACAGGCGCCACGATGGGCTGTGCACAGCTCGCTCTGAGAAGTGGGCCTGGCCACCATGCCACCCCCTTGGGTTGTCTTCAGGGATGCGAGGTCCTTGGGAGACAGCAGGGAAACCAGCCGTCGAGGCTGCGGTACGTGTGGGAAAAACCACAAAGCACTCGGGAAAGCTCTGAATGTCTCTTCATGGGGACACACGCTCACTTATCAGTGGGAAAGCAGCAGAAAATGACAGCAAGGGGGCTGACAATAGCCCAGGGAGGAACAGGGAGCTGGCCCTTCACATTGTGCACAGGGCCATACTGCGGCACTTTCCAAAACGTCCAATTTGCCAGCAACAATTTGCCCTTGAGAACGGCGGTGAGGCCTGCGGGAAGGAACAATGAGCAAGGGGAAGTGGGACGCCGGGTCAGCCGGGGCTGCCCCATCGCCTCCCATCAGCCCTGCAGGAAGCAAAGTCTCTGCTGGGCCAAAAGCAAGCCAGCGCGGCAGGCATGGGGCCCTGGAGGGGCAAGCGTGGCGCAGCCCCCCTGCTGAGCCCGTCTGCTGGGCATCCAGCCCCACAGAGCCAAGGGGCTTGGCAAGGCGGCTGCGTGTGGCCACTGCAGAGGACTCGTCACGGTGTGGTGAGGGCAACCATGCCCCACAAGGAGCAGAACATTCAAAGCTAATAAACCACATATTTTTTAACTCTATCATACAGTTAAACAGCAGAAGTCACTGCCACAAAAAATGACGAATACCAAGGTTTCAGCAAGGGTAACAAATGTATTTGTAGGAAATACAAACATTTTGGAAGGATTCCTCCAGCTCTTATTTTGATATAGTACCTTGGCAAGAAATGAAATTACCTCCTGTCTGCCCTGTAGAGTTTCTGTTTGTTCACATTGCAAGAACCTGGAATAAAGCAACCTTGAGAGGGATCAGGTCTGGCAGCAGTTACTGCACGGGGAGTAACTAGTCTACTGATTTAATCCACCTAGTCAAAGGTCAGAGGTCTTTGCCTTCCGTGCAGGTGGAAACTTGCTTTCCAGCCTCACACATACAGTGCCACAAAGTGTAGTTTAGATACTGGATCTCAAACAGGGTTTGGCTGGGGGGTTGGCACTGTGTCACCATTCAGCTGAAATAAGACTTGACTCAGTCATAAGAATACCAGAAGAAGAGAGCAAAGCACTCCAGTGACAAGGGTTGTGCACACCTACATCTTGAAATGATTATACTTTTATTTGGTGGAGAGTAGTCTCAAATTAATCCCCAGAGGTGTCTGGGCTGAGGGGTGTGCTGTTCATAAACAGCCTGGAAAAGGGAGTCACAAGTCACAAGGGTGCCAATAACACTAAGCTATGCAGTGTAGTAAAAATGAAAAATCATTGCAAAGCACTGCCAAAGGACATCACAGCACTGAAAAAGTGAAAAAACAGCAGGAGAGTCAATGCGACATGACTCAGAAGTCAACAAAAGGGACTGAGTTCGCACATCAAACGACAGACCCAAAGCAGTCATTGCTAGCTAGGAAAGAAGATTTAGAGTGGCAATTGCTCATGCTATGAAGCTGTCAGCTTGGCACGTAGTAGCGATTAAAAAAGAAATAGATTAGTAAGTCAGGAATATAAAACCAAACAGAAAACATAGTTATCCCACTAAATAAATCCATGAACACCTACATAGGAAATACCTTGTGTAGCTGGAATTCCCCACCAGCACCTCAAAAGACAGAGCAGACCTGGGATAGGCACATGGAAGGACAGATAGTGGAAGGAATTCTGCATGGGAGCTGTTGAAATGGGGTATGGCTCACCAGCCTGACTAAGGGGTGGTCCAAGCAGATATGCCAGAGGTTACTAAAGCCATGATGGTGATGAACAGGGAGTGACTCCTCCCTGCTTGAGCAATGAGGGTGTCCAAATGAGATGGAGCGTTCAGAAGAGCTGCTTCATCAAACATGTAGTTAAAATGGGGAACTCTTTGCAACAGGGTGTCTCAGCTCCTAAAAGACTACGTGAATCTGAAAGTAATTAGACAAATTCATGGAAGAAAGACCCACTCAGGGCTCTTCAGAGACAAAACCAGCTTCTCTGGCTTGGGAAATCCCCGTTCTTACAGCCTCTTCCAGGCATCCAGTGCTTTTGGCTTTGTCAGAGATGGGGCTCGAGCTAGACAAATCTTTGGTCTGATCTGAGCAGGCTGGCTTTAGATTCCTTCTTATCCAAGTTGCAGCTTTTTCTTGCAAGCTGAGATCCACAAGACGGTATCCCACTGTGACGTCCTCTGCACCCCCGACGGCCTGGACCCAAGGGCCTGGAGGTGCCTGTCCCTGCGCTCGGGGCTGTCTGTCCTCTCTCCACCCCACAGCCACGCTTGTGGTGCAATGCCAGGCCCCGTGCCTCTCCCATACAGTACAGGTTCTCAGCGTGGCAGCCACTGCTCCAGCCTAGCATGCCTGCAGCCCCAGTCCTTCACCCCTTCCCAGATAACAGTACACACGGGGGCTATGCACCTTGCTGTACCTCCAGACTCAGCTGGAAATGTGTCTGACTTAAATGAATGCATATATGTGTTCTCCAGTGCACAGCCCCTTTAATGCCACCCATGTATCTCTGCCTCCCCTGACGCATGTCTGCATGCCCCCCCCTGCATGGTGCCCCCCGTACCTGCCCCCGTGGTACCCCCAGTATTTGCGAGGCTCCTCTTGACTGACTCTGGGAGGTGTTCAGCCCTGGCTCGGCCAGCCAGCCATCTTACAGAGTGAGGCGCAGCAGCAGCTGCATCTGGCTGCTCACAATCACTGTACTTCTAGACTCGTTGGGTTTTTTCTATTTCTGGAGGGCATTTACAGATGCATAACTTGACCTGACAAAGGCCCAGAACTTCTCAGTTCTTAACCTCTGTGTATCTTTGGGGAATTCAGTACGGCAGGCCTATTTAGTTTTAAATGTTTTTTTATATAACTCTGACCTTTTTGTTCTGTTAATATTACCTTTCTCAGTACACCTAGCATACACACGCAGCTGCCAGGCCCATAATGGGACACAGAAAAACCTATTTTATTTTAAAACCTTTCTCAAATATTAGGAGAGTTCAGGAGTCAATTCTTTATATTTGAATTTCAGATTATTACTAAAAGGTTATCTATCGAGGCTCCCGAAAGGACAAAGGGCAGGTAATGGACTGAGAAGATAAATAAGAACAGAACATGGCAAACACAGCAGGCACAAGCGTACCCGACCTACATCCCTGGGCTCTGCGTGCAGCCTGGGGTCTGTAGCCAGAGGCAGGTATAGGAGCATGAAAGCAGGAGCACTCCTTGTCTCCTCCCTGGGCTCTTCCTCCCTTAGAAAAAAATTGCATTTTCCCCTCAACAGGGACTGTACAAAAACTGGCTTGAATGTTCTTTCTTTCATAGCTGGAAGAAAGACAGCTTTCCTCCCTGGGGCCAAACAGTTGGTCAGAGGCCATGGCAGAGAGTCGCCTCACAGTGCGGCTCGGTGATAGTGAGAGCTGCCGACAGGACAGGGCAGCTGGGTCCCCACTGGACAGCCCTGCCCCGCAAGCTGCTGGACACCGAGCGCAGGCCTCACACTTGCTGCTGGGCGAACGCCGCTGTGCAGAGCCCTCGCCGGCCCTTTGCCCCTTGGCCCGGCACTGCCCTGCGGGGCTCTACCGATTCCCACCCCGGCGCAGGGACTACCGCTGAGCCGGGAGGCCCTGCCAGTGGCCACAACGTGCCCGCAAGTGCTGGGGTCGGCAGCAGCGACACCTTGTCCTGGCAGACCTGGATTCCAGTCTCCACTGAAAACATCATCCCAGGCAACTGACACCAGCCGGGGGTGAGAGCAGAGCCACGTGCTGGAGCACTGTGCTCTCCGCCGCCACTGCGGGGTGTTTTGAGAAGACCTGGTGAAGCACGACATCAGAAACAACCCAGATGCACCTGGAAAATTAACTGGAGACGCTACAGTTTTCTTCTCCGACCCCCAGGTTTCTACTTTGAAGGAAAAAATTTATTTGGAGCAGTCATGTAACGATTAGCAAAATAATCTAGGCATTGTATCCTTCTCAGCTATGTCCCCTAATGTGATTTGGCAGACGCCTTTATCCAGTTCGTTTATTTTATATTCTCAAATTCTGCTATTTTTATTCAATGATTCTAATATGACGGCGAGGATATGGATGCTCTGCATTAGAAGTACTGCTCTCTCTGAGTCCGTCCAGCACTTAGCTAACATTGCCATAGCTCTGTGTGCCAGATTAATATTGAAGGTCAAGTACAATAATATTTCCTGGTTTAAGTGACTGTCGCTTTCTCAGTTAAAATGCAGAGCAGCTCCTGATGAATGCAGTCAGGCTGTAATTGGAGGAGCTACTGTCTCAAAATATCACTTGGTCATTACATTTACATACCGTTGCTGTTAGCAAAATGAGCAGAGCCCTTTATATGCAGAGAAATGTCTCTTCATCTAGCAGCACCAGCGTTGCTCTGGACGGTATGCCTCACCAATATGTTCCCCACACATGATGGGCTCCACTCATGTAACATCAAGCGCTTTCCAAAGGCTCTTAAAAGCCAAGGCACAAGCACCAAGCATCAGACTCCACAGCCAGAGGCCAAGTGCATCTCCACTGAACTCCGTGACGGGGGGGCCAGATCGTCTTACATGGTGCTGTGATTGAGGCCTTCAAGTGCCATCACGTATATAATATATTTTTTGTTTTTCTAGCCACTGTTTTAGCCTCAGTTCTTCAGTGCAGGTTAAGGTTGCAAGTAGCAAATAGTTAACGAATATCATTACCAGCCAGCTTGGTTGCCAATGCAGCCCTGCTGCTCTTCCCAGGCAATACAGTTACAGAAGAGATCGTGGAAAAGTCATAAATAGTTCAAGACACTGCAGTGACAAGAAATTACAAGCTGCAGACAGACTTGGGGGGAAAAAGAATCAGAACTGTTTAGGAATTAAAATGCATTGGGAAGACACAGAAGCAACATGACCCTTTTTCCATAGAGGAATTACCATCAGCCTCTAAGCTTCCCAGCACTTTTCAGCTGTGGCTCTCAGAACAGTCACACCTCAATCTGAAAGCAGACAGCGGTTTTTAAGGTGCTCCTGCTCTCCCTCCTCATCTTCACCCCTGCCATTCCATGCTCATCTCACCTGAGTTGAGGCTGAGGGAGCTGGCTTTAGGAGCTCCCAGACCCCTCCAGGAACAGTTTCACCTAGGCCAGGCTGTTTTCTACAGATGTTACATTCATCTGTGCCAGCAGTGAACCCGCCACAGGCCAGGGAGGCAGTAGCAGAGTTCTCGATTTAACCACAGACCACGACTGTCTCCTTGTAGCTACGCCTGGGATCTGGGGAAACGGCAGCAACGCTTTGCAGCACACACACACACCGCGTCCCTGTTGCAAAGACAACACCAGTACATCAGTGCCTGTGTGCGTGGCCAAAAGCACACAGACAACATTAACCTTTACTGGCAATGCGTACTACCAACCCCCAAGACAACCTGTTTCCGTGCTTCACAAGAGATTCGTCAGGTAGTAACATCACTATTGTGATTAATAAAAAAGTGGAGATCTGAGACAGATGACATTCAGCACTGCTCTGCAGAGCCCCTCTGTGAGTCAGGGGCCACAGCAGGGACCCTCTCAGGCTGAGAACCACCGCTGTCCCCAAAACACCCACCCACCCCCCGACCCTGCTGCTGCTGCGGGGCCACAGCCAGGGGCACCGGTAGGCGAAGCGGAGGCCAGGCTGTCCCACCCCGGCAGCCACCACCCTCAGCCCTCCAGAGGCAGTGCTGGCACGAGGGCATCAGCCCCTCGCGGGGCACGAGGAGGCAGCAAGGGGGTCCAAACCCAAAGGCTGCTGGCAGCCGGGCCCGGGGGCAGCAGGAGCCAGCGGCAGGAGGAGGGGAGGCAGAGGGAGGCAGTGGTGCCGGGACAGGCGGGTTTTGCAGAAGTGTTCTGCAGGAAGCCTGCCGGTGCAGACAAGGGCGCTGCTGCTGGGGCATTGCTTCTGTGCCGTCTCCTGACACGATGCTGCGGTGAGATCCTGACTACGCCCGCGACACCGTGTCCGTGGACTGGTATAAGGCACGGCAAGGGCAGAGAACAAGTGACAAGTAAACCTGTTGCTAGAGCTGAGAACCTTTGGGAAGCAGGCTGGGTGGAACCTCTCTGGGGCTGGTGACCTCCAGGGACACTGCCCACCCACGAAGAACACAGAGAACATTTCAGAGCATTTCAAATTCAAGCTAAGCGGTTTTAGGCAAAAGCTTTAGCAGTTTTCATAGGAAAAAGAAACAAAAAATCCCATAAGCCATCTCAGTGTTCTCCCCTCCCCAGCAAAAAACAAAAGCTAACACATTGCACACATTCGTAGTTCACCAAGAGATTGTTCTTGAATAAGGGTTAAATATTTCCTTTTGTTAGAATTTTTTTAAAACTTCTTTTCCCCTCCCCTCATTTACTCTTGGGCAGTTTTAAAATTAAACTTTTTTTCAAGTTACTTGTGGGGTTTTTTCCTATTTCTGGGAGAAAGGGGAAGGAGAGGGAGCGATCAAACTACCTGGACATTCAGTTGAATTTAGCAAATAATGTTACCTTTTCCTTCCCCTTCCTCCCAGAAAAAAATTATTTTCACAAATAAACCATTCCCTGAAACAAATCTACTCAGCTGTGATCAGATTAGCTATCCAGATACTGGGCTGCAGAGCAGACTAAAAATGTTGACTCATACATTTAGAAATACAACCATGCAAAGTGACATTCTCGTTGAAAACTGTGCCTATGAATAGATCCTTGCCAGCTACCAAGACAGATAATAAGATTCATGAGAGAAGTTACAGAAGACAAAAGCCATGAATGTTCTAAAGCAGTGGTCTCCAAAGTGGGGTGTGAGCATCCATTGGGGTGCAGGAATAAAATATTTTTTGTATCATTAAAAAATACAATACAATACAATAAAATAAAATGAAATAAAATAAAATAAAATTTTTAAAATGTTTATTTCACCTTTATCTCATCCTTTTTTAAAATTTTTGTGTAAGTTTTATAATGTGCATAATATATTTGTACAGTAGAACATTTATGTATTTTCTAAATAAATATAGAGATATTGGGGGTGCATGCTCAAAAGTTTTTACTGATAAAGGTGTGTGATCAAAGATGTTTGGAGACCACTGCTCTAAAGAAACACCTGCCTCCTGGCTCTGTAGCATGACCAAAAAAGCTTTTACAGCGGACACTGTCAAGGCTGTTTTTGCAACAAACACTTCCAGGCCAGGAGCTGCTGCCAGTGCTGCAGGGGGGACCAGGAATCCTTTCCGCCGGCAGCCCCAGGAGCCATGGCATGGTAAAGCCCACCACAGCTCCGCGCCGAGCCCCAGGCCCCCGTCGGGCATCGCCCAAGAAGGCATGAGGCACCTGCGCTGCTCCCGACATGTTCCCAGTGAGGAAAGGCTGCATGAGAATGTGGAGACCCCTTTGCCGGCTGCAGCCAGAGCAGGCGTCGGCAGCAGCCGCCTCCTCAGCCATCTCTCCAGTGGAAGGTGCCACCCTCCACAACTTGCTTCGAACGGGAGAGCACGGGAGCTCTCAAAGGCTGCTTACAACAGAATTCTTGCTCAGATGTTTTAAGTTATAAAACTCTTGCTGTCCGGCTAACACTTACCCTTAAAGCAAAGAAAGGAATTTTATTGAGATAAAGAGCAGATAAATTTGGATTGCCATACAAAACCAAAAATAAGACACGACGGCAAAATAAGAATGCCCCTTGGAGGCAAGCACTGAAAACAACACATAAATCAGAGCCTTCATGAAGCCCCAGGGAAATGTCTGTACTTTTTCAGTGACTGAAAAAAAAGCCTCTCAGAAGAGTGAGACTTAAGCTAGAAAGGTCCATTAATAACCTCAAACATGAAGGCCCAGATTTCCACAGTGACAGGGCGTTCTGAGAGCCCTGCCTGCTGGGTGCCCAATTTTAAGGAACCTTAATGGGCTTTCAAAGGCAAGGCATGCAGTATTATCTGAGACTACTTGTGTGGTCTAACAGAAGCATCTGAAATTGCTTCCAAAATCACTTTCAAGAGCAAAGGTGTATGCCTGGGTTCATATTCCACTGCACTGTTTTTCACGCATAGAAAAAAACAACCCTTCAGCACATCAGTGGATACTGCGTATGCAAAAACGAATGAGACGGAAACGCTAAGATAACAAAGCCACACATAAAGCACACAACAAGGCGGACAGAGGCACCTCAGACTCCCTGCTGTCTGCCACAGGAGAGCTGTTCGCATCCCTGTCTTTGTCAGAAACACGACTTCATGCAGAAGTAGGCAACTGAGTCAGGGCTGTGTTCCTGGCAAGCTGGCTATGCCAGCTCATACTGTCAGCTCAGCTTTGTGGCTCAGGGAGTGGTATAAGGTTCAGAAATTGATTCTTCTGAGAAACTGAAGAGAAGGAGACACTGGGACTAGCGTGGAATCCCCTGCAGATTTGATCAAGCGCATCATATTGGGTGCAAATGTGGAGTAACAAGATCTGACAACAGAAACCCCTGGTCCTGCACAGTTCCTCTGACAACAACCTAAAGGTAATGGGAGGAAGTAGTAGGATCATGATCCTGCTCACGGACACGGTAAAAGAAAATCAAACTGAGGCTGGCTGAGAAGGTGAAGAATAGCACTGTCTGCAGTGCGCACATGGGCCAGTGCTGCTTCCAAAGTCATGGTTCAAAGGAGGTGCGGTTAGTGAATACCCAAGCTGCCTGTTGACATTCATACTTCAGTCGCCCTCCTCTGAAATAGATCCCTTCCCTGACACATCTTTTCCCTTTCAACACTGTTGCTTGGCAGCAGAGCAGGAGCTTCCTTCAGAGCAAAGGAGGCACTTTCCACTCGCTCGCTCTCAGATGCAACTACTCGTACAGCTTAGTGCTCCAAGCATCAGAAGAACCCAGAGGCGAGCGTGGTCCTGGTGCAGCGGCATCCTGTTGCTTTTGGGCAGCACTGTGTGCATTACCAGCTGCGTTAGCAGCCTGCTGAGCAACAGCAGTGGGAAGCAGAGAAGTTCCAAACGTATTTGGACAAGAGTGCTCACTGGGAAGTCAGTTATTGCATTTCTTCTGTGCTTTACTCTGAGTGGCTGCAAATGGGCTTCTATGGCTTTGCCTATTAACCCACATTTTTAAGCTGAGATGCAAGGTGCTAGTTATTTGCCCATGACCAATCCCTTTGAAAACAAAGAGCTATTCAAATATTATATATACAGGTAGCGCAAATACGTGGATGTTTGCAAAGGTCTGGTAAATCAGCCAGAATGTCAAGAGCTACATTTTTCTGTGTACTAAAAAATTAGCATAATTTTCTAGCTGCAGATCTCCAAAAGATCTACTGCACAAATATTGAAGTCAAACACCCAGACTATGGGAAGATTTCAAAATACATGTAACCTTTAATAATGTAAATCATCCAGATGGTAAAATAACAAAGCCACCAACACAAGTGTGGGTGATATCTAGCATCTGTGGAAAAGGAAGAAAAGCATGTTCCTAATATGTTTCCCTCGACTCATCATGAACGATGGGTGAGTAAAAGCATTTTCTGAGCTTTGGAACTCTAAACAATAGCAAATTGACAGGCAAAGATACTAGCAAAGATACTGTGGTCTCAGAATTAAGTGTGGGTTTGTGTCTCAGACGAAAGAACGTCGCACCTTTGTGAACAAAAAAACTAAGCAGCTTCAGTCCTACCAGGTCTCAACACAAAGTTGCCACCTTGCTTTTCTAAATTCTCCATACACTCGCTCCGCTTTCTCCCTCTACTTGTTACAGAACTAGATTTTGTCACCTGAACTTCCACTTTTAATTCTCTTTGTCAGGCATGACTGTAAGGAACTGTTCTAACACTGACCGGTCTTTGTCATTCACTTTTTCTCAGATACAGCCATTTCCCTGCTAAATGGCTTGTCTTTCAACTCCAGAATTCCTGTATTCCTACTTGACAATAGGCAAGAATAATTTTCTGCCTGTTTTGAGAATTAGAGCACCACCTGCAAATAATACTCAGGGATCATTCTCCTGTCGCAGCCATTTGCCTTCATTCTGTGTGTTGCAGCATTGCAACTCTAGTCTAGGACGCAAATTGTCAAAAAAGTGTCAAACACCTATCATAAAATGTAAACATATAATTACATGCAAAGTAATGTTGAAATCTATTCTACTTCAGTAGGAATTTGGGTGTGGTACACAGTGTTTTGGAACAAAAGCTGGTTTGTTCTGGGGTTTTTTTTATATTAAGGCAAGTATGATATTCTGCATTAATATAATGAATTATTTTAATAGCTAAAGTGAAATGTACATCTGCAACCACAAGAAATAACATAAAGATTTCATTCCAATGACCAGGTAAATTTAACAAAGATTTAATAGTCAGATTTTTTACCGTTGCCTACGAATTACTGCTCTAAACTCAGTTCTGGTACCCTAGCATAAATTAGTGGTATGTTCAACGAGGTTTTTAGATTTACTCCAGGTACAATTACTTCTGGTGTAAATGAGAATTTGGCGCTTTTTTGCTTGAAAGGCACAATTTTCTGGGAGAGAAATGTAATTAGACAACGGGTAGCTTGTGTGTTTTATATATTAATTAGTAGTTTTGTGATCACCATTTTCCATTTGTATAAATATCAGACGTGTGGGCAATGCATGTCTGAGAACAGTCATTAAAAAGCAGGATTTAGCTAGCACTGAAAAGGTTCACAGGCTCATAAATAACCATGGGTTCTAAATCATCATCACAGCACACATCTAACAACAATACAGAAGCAATTGACAGTTTATTCACCATGAAGAGACTCATTTGAAGCAGGAGAACATGTGAGACACTCCGAGTTCTTTTAAGAGAATCAGCAATTAGCTACTCTTAGAGGAGCAAATGAAAAATCAAAGACCTGAATGACTACTCTGTTACAGGAACAGCTCTCCTATTTGTGTCAGGGGCAGAAGGTAACTAACAGGTATCTGGACTTCTCCCAAAGCTTCACCAAACTACTACCTTTATTGTTCCTTTCCTCTGTCATATATGGACACCTCGGTAAACTATGCAAAAGGACTCAATACATCATGGAAGATGTATGAAAAACAGTATGTGGCTCCAGATTTTGTGGATAACAGTCACCCACAAGAGACCGTGATTTGGTGAACACAGAAAATCGACTTCAGTATGATTTTATCTTTTGAATATTTAAAGTGTGTCAGAGAAAACTAACCTGGAATAATGTAAACTTCGAGGTAACTCCTGTGTCGTAAGTAAAGGAATACTGGTGCCACTGAAGGAATAATCAGGTGAGAAGATCAAGGATCTTGTCAAGATAATGCCTAGCTAGTGTCCTTGGAACCTTGTTTCCAGTGTCCATGTGCCATTTCTGCCCATTCATGGTACCATTACACGTTCCTCTGTGCTCTCATGCCAGTTCTGCCACTCTTGGTCACTCTTTCCAACTGTTTGCTACCAGACAGCCTTGAGCAGCTTCTGGCAAACTGTGGAAACACCTTTCCAGTGCTCCTTCAGGCAAACAATTTGCTTCCATTTATCCTAGTAGCATGTCCCTGTGTTTTGTTCTCCTGTTGCCGTTCCCCACCTTCAGGAATGAATTGTGAGCTTGGTGAAAACCGCACTTGTTTGGTTCCTCACTCCTGGGAAATCGGCACGCTCTGGGCAAGGCACCCAGCGCAGATCGGGAAGAGCCTTCCGGGCCAGCCCTCGCGCACGGGTAGGTGCCGACTGCCCGCAGACTGTGGTCTGCTTGTGGAGCCATGCAATGGACTGCATGTGGGAGAAAAGGCAGTTTAGAAACGCTCCCTCTTCGTGATCCCCACCTTTTTTATCTGGAAGTGTTTTTACATGGATTAGCTGAGAACGCAGCCCGTTGCGCAGTTGTAAGGGCACGGCCACAGCAGTGCTAGGACAAGCGGCCTCACGGCGGGCAGAACGCCTCCGGCCGCCATTCCCGCCCAGAGAGGGAGCTGCAGAGTCACCCCCGACCAGACCCGGCTCCCTCGCCGCCTTCTGCGGGGCCACACGTTGTAAACCCATCAGCTGCTGAGCGCAGGAGGGCGAGGGCGAAGACAAGGCTGCACGCTGGAACGGAGAGCTGCGGACGTCAATCGAAC